>Ga0209066_10006457_pt1 | contig 11950 bp, 10 predicted proteins | sample All_14_2_FD_187198 | JGI IMG/M metagenome (GOLD analysis project Ga0209066, IMG submission 187198) | Freshwater microbial communities in response to fracking from Pennsylvania, USA - Allegheny Zone_MetaG_DW_15 (SPAdes) (version 2) ...
GAGCGTGCCAGACTCGCCACAGCAGCGATCCGATAGATCGACGCGGGTCCCCATCAGTTCGTTGGCGACCTTGATGCCGGAATGGACCTTCATCGGGGTGTGGCAGGGCTCGTGATACATGTAGTTAACGCCCTGGATGCCTTCGAGCTTGACGCCTTTTTCCATCAGGTACTCGTGGATGTCCAGCAGCCGGCAGCCGGGGAAGATCTTCTCGAACTCGTATTTCTGCAACTGATCCATGCAGGTACCGCAGGACACGATCACCGTCTTGATGTCGAGGTAGTTCAGCGTGTTGGCGACGCGGTGGAACAGTACCCGGTTGTCGGTCGTGATCTTCTGGCCCTTGTCTTCCTCACCGGCAGCAGTCTGCGGGTAGCCACAGCACAGGTAACCCGGCGGCAGTACAGTCTGTGCGCCGACGTGATAAAGCATGGCCTGGGTGGCCAGGCCAACCTGGCTGAACAGACGTTCCGAGCCGCAGCCCGGGAAGTAGAACACCGCCTCGCTATCGGCGTTGACCTTCTGCGGATCGCGGATGACCGGAATGACCTTATCGTCCTCGATGTCGAGCAGCGCACGGCTGGTTTTCTTCGGGAGCTTGCCGGGCATGGGCTTGTTGATGAAATGGATGACCTGAGCCTTGATCGGTGCCTTGCCCAATGTCGCGGGGGGGGCCTTCACCTGAGGCTGCACGAGCCCAAGCTTCTTGCCGATATCATGAGCGAAGCGCTGCGCCTTGTAACCCCACTCGATCATGCCTGTGCGCATGAGCTTGATGGTGGCCGGATCCTTGATGGTCAGGAAGGCCATCGCCGCAGCCTTGCCCGGGTTGAAGGATTTCTTGCCCTGTTTGCGCAGCAGGTTGCGCATCTTGATCGACACGTCGCCGAAGTCGATGTCTACCGGACAGGGCTTCTCGCACTTGTGGCACACCGTGCAGTGGTCGGCTACATCCTCGAACTCGGCCCAGTGGGCGAGCGACACGCCGCGGCGGGTCTGCTCTTCATAGAGCATGGCCTCGACCAGCAGCGAGGTGGAGAGGATCTTGTTGCGCGGGCTGTAGAGCAGGTTGGCGCGCGGCACATGAGTGGAGCATACCGGCTTGCACTTGCCGCAGCGCAGGCAGTCCTTGATGTCGTGCGCGATCTCGCCGATCTCGGTCTGCTCCATGATCAGGGACTCGTGCCCCATCAGGTTGAAGCTTGGCGTGTAGGCGTTATCGAGGTTGCCGCCCTTCATCAGCTTGCCGCGGTTGAATCGGCCTTCCGGGTCAACCTTGGCCTTGTAGGCCCAGAACGCGCCCATCTCTTCGTCAGTGAGATAGTCGAGCTTGGTGATGCCGATGCCGTGTTCGCCGGAGATGACGCCATCCAGGCTGCGTGCCAGGGCCATGATGCGGTCGACTGCGCGGTTGGCAGTCTGCAGCATGTCGTAGTTGTCGGAGTTGACCGGGATATTGGTGTGCACATTGCCATCGCCGGCGTGCATGTGCAGGGCAACGAATACCCGGCCGCGCAGGACCTGCTTGTGCACGGCAACGATCTTGTCCAGCACCGGGCGGAAGATCACGCCATCGAATATCTTTTCCAGGCGGGGTTTGAGCTCGGATTTCCAGGAGACCCGGATGGAGTAGTCCTGCAGGCGGTGGAACAGACGCGGGTTGGCCGCACGGTTGGAGAGCTCGCCGGCAACGATGCCATAGGCGGCAAAACGGGTCTCTGCCTCAGCCAGCGGCATGTCGAGATTTTCCAGTAGCCATTCCCAGCGCAGGCGTACGGCTTCGACATAATTGAGCGCGGCTTCGCGGCGGTCGCCGATCAGCTCTGCGGCGGCCAGATTGGCGTCGCCCTGATCGAGCGGCAGGTCGCCTTGCAGGAACTCGGTCAGCGCAGCGCACAATTCGAGCTTGTTCTGGATGGACAGCTCGATGTTGATGCGTTCGATGCCGTCGCAGTAGTCCCCCATGCGCGGCAGCGGGATCACCACATCTTCATTGACCTTGAACGCATTGGTATGGCGCGAGATCGCCGCGGTGCGGCTGCGTTCCAGCCAGAAGCGCTTGCGCTGCTCGGGTGAGACCGCAATGAACCCCTCGGCGCCACGGGTGTTGGTCATGCGGACGACTTCGGAGGCGGCGTTCATGACCGCGTTCTCGTCGAAACCGACGATGTCGCCGATCAGCACCATCTTTGGCCGGCCATGCCGTTTGGCCTTGGTGGTGTAGCCGACCGCCTTGACGTAACGTTCGTCGAGGTGCTCCAGGCCGGCCAGCAGCACCCCGGCAGTGTTGCCCGCGCCGCCGGGCTTGAAGTAGTCGGTGATCTCGACAATGGCGGGGACCGCCTCGCGGACCTGGCCAAAGAACTCCAGGCATACCGTACGCGTGACCGGGGGCATCTTGTGCAGCACCCAGCGCGCGGCGACGATCAGACCGTCGGTCCCTTCCTTCTGTACGCCGGGGATGCCGCCGAGGAACTTGTCGGTCACGTCCTTGCCCAGACCGTCCTTGCGGCAATGCGCACCCGGCATCGACAGGACCTCCTCGCCGAGCGGGGCGTAGGTCAAGCCATCGAAACGGCGCAGACGGAAGCGTGCGGTGTGTTGCTCGTGAATCTTGCCGAAGTTGTGGTCCAGGCGTTCGACTTCCAGCCAGTTGCCGTCTGGCGTGACCATCTTCCACCACGCGAGGTTGTCGAGCGCGGTACCCCACAGTACAGCTTTCTTGCCGCCTGCGTTCATGGCGATGTTGCCACCGACGCAGGAGGCGCTGGCCGAGGTCGGGTCGACAGCGAACACGCGTCCGGCCAGGCCTGCTGCTTCGGAGACGCGTTCGGTGACCACGCCCGCACCGGTACGGATGGTGGCGTAGGGAGTGGTCATCGGCTTGCCGCCGGCATCGGGCAGGGTCAGTTCTTCGACCGTGCCCATGGCGATCAGCTTTTCGGTGTTGATGACGACCGAATTGGCATCGAGCGGAACCGCGCCACCGGTGTAGCCGGTGCCGCCGCCACGCGGGATGATGGTCATGCCCAGTTCGATACAGGCCCGTACCAGGGGGGCCATCTCTTCTTCGGTGTCTGGGTAGAGCACGACGAAGGGGTATTCCACTCGCCAGTCGGTGGCGTCGGTCACATGGGCGACTCGGGCGTGACCGTCGAAGCAGACGTTGTCTCGGCGAGTATGACGGGCCAGCGCCTTGAGCACGGCCTTGCGCTTTCTGGCGCTGTCGTCAAACCAGCGCTCAAAGTCAGCGACCGCCTCGCGCGCACGGGCAATCAACAGGGCGACACGGTCGTTACCCTGGCGGCGCTTTTCGACTTCGTTGACCCGGTGGTTGAGTGCGTTGATCAGCGCTTCGCGGCGCTCGCGGCTGGTCAGCAGGTCGTCTTCCAGGTAAGGATTGCGGCGCACGACCCAGATGTCGCCGAGCACTTCGTACAGCATGCGTGCAGAACGACCGGTGACGCGCTCGCCGCGCAACTCGTCCAGGACGGCCCAGGCCTCCTCGCCGAGCAGACGGATGACGATCTCGCGATCCGAGAACGAAGTGTAGTTGTACGGAATTTCTCGCAGGCGTTGGGTCATTGGAGCACCGGGTTACTGCTGCAGGGGAACAGTCGATTCTAGCGGACCGCCGCACTGCATGCATCAAAAATCAAGACCTTATGAACTGTGCGGGCTCTTGCGCTGCATGTATTGAACGCTCGGAACTCGCTTGCCGAGGGGGCGTTCAGGGGCAGGCCGCAGTCATCGCAATCTCGATGCGCAGGCCGGCTCGTGCCAATCCGGCAATCTGCACACAAGCCCGCGCAGGCGCACTGCCGGCAGGAAGCCAGGCATCCCATACCGCGTTCATGCCGTCGTAGTCGGCGAGATCGGTCAGATAAATCGTGGCCATGAGGATGCGCGAGGGGTGGCTGCCCGCGGCGATCAATTGACGCTCCATGCTGCCAAGCAAGTCACGGGTCTGTTCGGTGATGTCGCCATCGGCAGAGGATGGAACCTCGACCAGGTAGATGACGCCATTGTGGACAACCGAGTCTGAGTAGCGGGAAGTGGTGCCGTTGCGCTGGATCGGGGTCATGAGATGCGTGCGTGATTGTGCAGGCGCACAAGTATAACGCCCGCCAGCTTGGCTTGCGCCATTTACTCAAGCGTTGCACGAAAGCGATCCAGTCAATCGGAATGGCGCCGTGGGTTTCGGCTTGCAACAAAATATGACATAGTGTTTTAATGATGACGTTTGCAATATTTGCGGGTTTTCAACCGTCGTCAAAGGGAGCTGAAGGATGAAGCATTGGATTGTGTCCGCGTGTGTGGCAGGCGTGCTGTCGACCGTCGCATCGGGTGAGGTTTGGGCGAACCCTCAGCACGAGCGCATGCGACAGTGCAGTCAGGAGGCCAAGCAGCAGGCGCTGCGTGGTGATGAACGCAAGGCGTTCATGAGCACCTGCCTCAAGGGTAAGCATGCGCCGGCTGACGCTGCGCCAGTCGCAACAGAGGCGAAGCCCGTGGTGGCAAAGCCCCAGGCTACTGCGCCGGCGGAGTCCAAAGCGAGTACGGTAAAGGAAGTTGCTGCTGCCGACACCAACAGTGAGGACAAGGGGCGTCGCAACCGGATGAAGGAATGCAATCAGCAGGCTGGCGAGCAAGCCTTGAAGGGGGCTGAGCGCAAGGCATTCATGAGTGAATGCTTGAAGGGCTAGTCCTGATGCCCGGGTGGCTTGCCATTGACGAGCCGCCCGCAATCAAGTTGCGCCCTGATGTGTGGATTGTGTGGATTGCCTGCTGCTAGGGGGCCGGCTGTCGTGCCGGGCGGTGATCGGACGTTCAGACGACGTCAAAAAAGATCAGGTCGCGCTCGATTTCCTTGGATGAGAACCCGCAGCCAATACGGCCCGAGCCACTCAGGGGGGTTTCGGACGTCTTGATGCAGCGCTCGTCATCGCCGTTCAGTGACAGGTAGCAACCGTTGGTGCTTTGGTCGATGAGCACGAAGCCCTCGCGGCGGCGCTCGATACGTGCGTGTTGACGCGATGCTCGCGGGTCGATGATGACGACATCATTGCCGAGCTCTCGCCCGATCAGCACGATGGGACGCTGCTCTTCGACGAACATGATGTCCTGCTGGTGCCGCAGCCGCAGCCTTTGCGAAATTCGGGCGTTGGGGGGGAGCGAAGTGACTTGTCCCACGCGATTGCCGATGGCGAAGACGGGCCATTCGAGTTGCGAGTCCTCTGTTTGGGGAAAGGCTTCTGCACCGGCAAAATGACGCGCAGACGGGGTCAGCAGCATGACTGCGGTGTTGCTGGCGAGCGCCTGCCCGGGACGGCTTGCACGTGCCAGCCTGATCGCGTCGGTCACGCCATCGCCGTCACCATTTTCATCGACGAGGCCGTAGTGCAAGCCAATACGAACCTTGAGCTGGGTGCCACTGACCGGCGGCAGGCTCAGCACGCGCTCGAGCATCTCGCAGGCGGCGATCACGCCGGAGTCGCACCGCTCGAAGCTGACGACGACTCTGTCAATGGTGCGGCCGATGTCGTTGCCGCCGTTGGCTTCGATGCTGCGGTCGATCCGGTTCAGGCAACGCTCAAGGGCGTGCGAGGACTCCGTGGATCCCAGGCGATCGACCAAACGCTCCCAGCCGACGACTTCGGCTACCAGCACACAGAGGTTTCGACGATCGGACATGGCAGCAGAATGGGTAGAAGTGAAGAGTGCTTGTTTGGGTGGAACAGTGCGATGCGCAATGATGATCAAATATCACCGAAGATGCAAGCCCGCCCTCCCGGCATGCTTCGGCATGCCTATGCATCAGGGAATAAAGGGAAAATCTGCTTGGGTACGGCTGGAAGCGGCTCTCGGTCGAATGCAATATCACCTTCGTCTAGTTTCGTGTTCTGGTCTACATTGGCGAAGTCAAACAGCTTTCGATCGGCGAGATGTGATGGGACGACATTTTGCAAGGCGGTTGCCAGCGACTCGATACGACCGGGAAATTCTCGCGCCCACGACTGCAGCATGGCCTTGATCTGCTTGCGCTGGGCGTTCTCCTGAGAGCCGCACAGGTTGCATGGGATGATGGGGAAGGCCATCGTCCGTGCAAAGCGGGTGATATCCGCCTCCGTGCAGTAGGCGAGAGGCCGGATGACCACGTGTTGGCCGTCGTCGCTGACCAGTTTTGGTGGCATGGCCTTGATCTTGCCACCAAAGAACATGTTGAGGAACAGGGTTTCAAGCATGTCGTCGCGGTGATGGCCAAGTGCAATCCGGGTTGCGCCAATTTCGCGGGCGGTGCGGTAGATGATGCCACGACGCAGGCGGGAACACAGCGAGCACGTCGTCTTGCCTTCGGGGATCTTGTCCTTGACGATCGAATAGGTGTCCTCGGTGACGATTCGATATTCAACGCCGATGGACTCGAAGTAAGCCGGCAGGACGTCGTCAGGAAACCCCGGTTGTTTTTGATCCAGGTTCATTGCGACGATGCGGAAATCGACCGGTGCCCGTTCGCGTAGCGCGAGCAGGCAGGACAACAGGGTATAGGAGTCCTTGCCGCCGGAAATGCAGACCATCACCGTGTCGCCGTCACCGATCATGTTGTAGTCACCGATCGCTTCACCGACGTTGCGTTCTAGTTTTTTCTTGAGACGCAGGAAGGTGTTGGAATGGCGATGCTCGGCGCTGTCAGCCGCAGGGGTGGCGGATACGGTGGTCACGATGGGGCTCAGGTGAAAAAACGAGCCGGATTATACACTTGCGACTATCTGGCCGGGGTTGGTGGATCGGCGTCTGGCCTCACCCTAAGGATGGGTTGCCGTCGCGCGAGCTAAAGGTGGGCGCTGCGACCGCCGTCAACTGCCAGAATCTGGCCGGTGATGTAGGGTGCGTCGAGCATCAGGAAGCGTACCGTGCGGGCGATGTCATCCGGGCTGCCCTCGCGTTGCAGCAAGGTGTGCCGGATGATCTGCTCTCGCTCCTCGGCGGGAAACTGCCCGTCTTCGGGCCATTCGATCGGGCCGGGGGAGACACCATTGACGCGGACGTGCGGTGCCAGTTCCAGCGCCAGTGCACGTGTCAGTCCAGCGAGGCCGGCCTTGGCCGCACAGTAGAGCGGGTAATCGCGCAAGGGGCGTTCTGCGTGGATATCAACGATATTGATGACACACCCGCGACTTTCCCGCAGGGCGGGGGCCAGTGCCTGGGTCAGGAATAGCGGTCCCTTGAGGTTGGAACCCATCAGATCGGCCCAGGCATGACGATCGATCGAGCCGACCGGTGTCGGAAAGAAACTTGATGCGTTGTTGACCAGCCCGTCGATGCGCCCCCACTGCGCGAGTGCCGCGGACGCCACTCTCTCAGGAACGCCGTCTTCGCCAAGGTCTCCGCCAATCAGGCAGGCCGAATCGTCGCGCAGGGCGTTCAGTTCAGCCGCCAACGACCGTGCGTCGTCGGCACTGTTTCTGTAGTGCAGGCACAAACGCCCTCCAGCGGCATGCAGTGTCCGGGCGATGGAGGCCCCCACGCGGCGGGCGGCACCGGTGACGAGGATGACGGGTTGAGGTGTCTGCTGGGTCATGGTGGCGTTCATTGTCGCTGACAGCATAGGGTTAAATCCAGCTTGTGGGAGCGTGGTGTTCGGGCGTGGTACGGCAGGTGTCAGGGAGGCGTCTTGTCTATCGGCTACAATGCCGCGGTCTCGATCACGCTCATTCCTCTCGCGCTCATGTCCCGACTTCCCCCGCCGTCTGCCGATGCACTGGCGCAAAGCGAGCGCCTGCTCGGTCTGCTGCACTCCGAAATCGCAGCCTCCGGTGGCTGGATTCCGTTTTCGCGCTACATGGAGCTTGTGCTCTATGCGCCAGGCCTGGGGTATTACAGCGGCGGCGCGAGAAAGTTCGGTCCTGGTGGGGATTTCATTACCGCGCCGGAGCTGACGCCGCTGTTCGGTCAGGCACTTGCGTCCCAGGTTGAGCAGATCATGCGGGCGAGCGCGATGCAAGTGATTGAGGTGGGGGCGGGGACCGGGCTGCTGGCGGCCGATCTGTTGCTCGAACTTGCATACCGGGATGCGTTGCCGGAGCAATACGGCATTCTGGAGCTGTCGGCTGAATTGCGTGAGCGCCAGTTCGACACACTCTCCAGCCGTGTGCCGCAGCTGGCAGGGCGGGTGCATTGGCTGGATACGCTGCCGGATGCCTGCTCCGGCGCTGTGATTGCGAATGAGGTGCTGGACGTGATGCCGGTGCACCTGGTTGTGGTGCGCCAGCACGGCTTGTTCGAGCGTGGTGTGGCGCTGGGCGAAGACGGGCGGCTGTGCTGGGCTGATCTGCCTGCCGCAGGTGCAGTGCGCACAGCTGCCGAGCAGCTCACGCTACCTGCGCCACAGACCGGGGAGTACGTGACCGAGGTCAATCTTGCCGGTCAGGCCTGGGTCGCATCGTGGGCGGATCGTCTGCAGAAGGGGGCGATGCTGCTGATCGATTATGGCTATCCGCAGGCCGAGTACTATCTGCCGTCACGCTCGAGCGGAACCCTGATGTGCTACTACCGCCATCACGCCCACGCCGACCCCTTTCTGTGGCCGGGTCTGAATGACATCACCGAGTTCGTCGACTTCACCGCAGTGGCCGAAGCCGCGCACGAGGCGGGCCTGGATGTACTGGGTTACACCAGTCAGGCGCAGTTCCTGTTCAACTGCGGTGTACTCGATTGTCTGGCCAGACGTGGGCCAGAAGGCTCTGCCGATTATGTACGTGCTGCACGTGCTGTGCAGCGCCTGACAACGCCGCAGGAAATGGGCGAGCTGTTCAAGGTGCTCGCGTTGGGGCGGGGGGTGGACATCACGCTGCAGGGGTTTGCCCGCGGCGACCGGCTGCATACCCTGTAAGGGTGGCGCCAGCCCCGCGTGCGGGTACGAGGCGTGCGCTATTCCTGGTAGCGATAAACCGCTTGCAGAAAGGCGTCGATGTCCTCGGGCGGAGGCATGTTGATAGAACGGGGGCGCTGCGTAACTTCCTGCAGTTGCAGCGCGACCTCGGGGTGGGGCAGCCAGCTCGCGTTGAGGACTTCCTCGTCGTAAGCCTCGGGCTCCCGGATTTCTCGACCGCTTTGCATGTCCATGACGATCATCATGATGGCCTCCACAACAGGTGCCGGAAACTCCGGCCTTCCAGGTTCATTAACGGCCGCGTGACTGCGGACTTGAATAAGAAGATTGGGCCGACTGTGCTGCGTTCAACTAGGTTTGACCAAAAAACCTGGGTTCATCATGGCAAATCTACACAGTGTGCGCGAGTGAAAATTGCACGCCATGTCGTATTTTTGCTGCAGTGCAGGAAACGTGTGCTCAGAAACCCTGCTCGGTCAGCCATTGGTCGATGCGTGCTGCAACCTGATCCCATCCCCGCTCCAGCATCATGCCGTGCCCCATGTCCGCAAAGATCTCGGCTTTCAAGCCATAGGTCTGTGCGGTCGAGTGCACCTGGTCCGGTGGGATCAGCATGTCGTATTCGGCACCGAGCACAAGCATTGGGGCCTTGTGCATCTTGTCTGTACGCGGCAGGTTGAACAGGGTCATGTCCCAGATCGCGCGGTGGGATTCTGGCTGGCTCAGGCGGTAATAGCGTTCCAGCATGCGCTCATCCAGTGGCTGATGGAACAAGGCGTCGCGCAGGCTCTCGAGTTGCGCTTCGCCACCCCCCATGATCCTGTTCAGGTCGGCAAGCAGGTGGGGCTTCTTGAACATCAGTCCGAAGGCCGCGCTCATCAAGCCCTGAGGGGGAACCGAGGCCATCAGCACCGTTGCAGGTGCCGAGGCACGCTCGAGATATTTTTGTACCACCATGCCACCCATCGAATGCCCGATCAGGATGGGGGACTCAGGCAGGTATCCGACCGCTTCGGCGACGTCGGCCACATAGTCGTCGATCGACAGCGAGTCGAGATGCGTGTGCCCGCGGCTGGCGCCGTGCCCTGACAAAGACAGCGCGTAGGCGTGCCAGCCGCGATCGGCGAACCATTGCAGGAAGTGTTCGTCCCAGCACCATGCGCCGGCGTAGGCACCGTGCACGAACAGCAAGGGACGAGCATGGTGCGCTTGATCAGGCTTGCGGCTGAGCAGCTCCAGGCTATCGAAACCCGGGGCGTTCATCGCGGAATCTCCATGCCGCGTTGCACTGCGGGTCGGTCGGAAATCGCATTGAACCAACGGGCAACGTTGGGGAAGCGGGCCAGGTCCACGCCTTGCCACTCGTGGCGGGCAATCCAGGGGTAGCTTGCAATGTCGGCAATGGAGTAGGCGGATCCGGCGAGCCAGTCGCGTCCGCGCAGACGGGTGTCAAGTACCCCGTAAATGCGCTGCGCCTCCTTCGAATAGCGGTCGATCGCGTAGGGAATCACGTCTGGCGCAAAGCGCAGGAAATGATGCGCCTGCCCCAGCATGGGGCCGACGCCGCCCATCTGGAACATCAACCATTGCAGTGCTTCGTAGCGTTCGCGCGCATCTTGCGGTAGCAACTGGCTGGTCTTCTCCGCAAGATAGATCAGGATGGCGCCCGACTCGGCGAGCGTGACCGGCTTGCCGTCCGGCCCCTGGTCATCGGTGATCACGGGAATCTTGTGATTGGGGTTCAGCGCGAGGAATTCGGGGGTAAACTGGGCGTCGCGGGTGATGTCGATGGGGCGGACGTCGTAGTCGAGGCCAAGTTCTTCGAGGGCAATCGAGATCTTGCGACCGTTCGGTGTGCCCCAAGTGTAAAGCGTGATCATGTCGTGTTCACTCTGTGGGTTGCGGCGCCTGCCCTTGTAAGGGTCTAATCCGCCATTGCGTGCCGGGAGTGGCTGATGTTCAAGTGGGTCGTCGTGATCCTGTTGATCGTGGTGGTGTCCGGTCTGATGCAGGCCAAGGGCAGCAACCCCTTGCGTCTGGGACATTTGCCCGGTGACCTGTGGTTCCGTTTTCGCGGCAGAGCTTATCACTTCCCGTTTGCGACCACGGTATTGCTGTCCCTGCTTGCCTGGCTGATCCTGCGCTCGATCTGATTGTCGGGTCAAGGTTGCGCGTCACGTTCGGGCGTATGCGCCGGTTCGCGCAGGCGGCGGACGGCGGCGACCCTTGCGGCATGGATGCGTTCCGGAATGCGGGATTTGTCATTGCAGGCGCGGGCGATCGCGCCGGCGTCGATCTGGCGGAATGCGTTCAGTGCCAGCCGCCAACCGTCGGCAGGCGGCCATTGTGGCGGCCGGTTCCCGCCACGCCCAAGGTAGTCGCAGGCGGCAGCCTGGAGCATCAGCACGAACCGCTCCGGACGCCGCTGGGCATCGCAGCGCTCGAGAATCTTGACGATGGTTTCCGGGCGCAGGATGTCGAACTGCCCCAGGATGCCGTGCTCGCGCGCGACCATTTCGGCCAGATCCCGGCAGTCCGACGGGGCCTTGAGTCGTGCCGATACCTCGCGTGCAAGGCGCTCGCTGCGCGCTTCATGCCCATAGTGGTGAGGGAGGATGTCCTCAGGTGTACAGCCCTTGCCAAGGTCATGCAGCAGGCAGGCCCAGCGTACCGCGAGCGGCTGAGCGCTGGCGGCGGCAGCGTCGATCACCATCAGCACGTGCTCGCCGGTATCGATCTCGGGGTGGTGTTGCTTGGGCTGTGGTACGCCGAACAGCCGGTCGACTTCGGGCAGGATCCGCGGCAGGGCGTTACAGTCGCGTAGCACACGAATCATCCGCGAGGGGGACGACTCCATCAGGCCGCGCGAGAGTTCCTGCCAGACGCGTTCGGGTACGAGGTGATCGATTTCGCCCGCGGCCACCATCTGTTGCATCAAGGCCAGCGTTTCCGGGGCCACGGCAAAGTCGGGAAAGCGCGCGGCAAAGCGCGCGATCCGGAGAATGCGCACCGGGTCCTCGGCGAATGCCGGGCTGACGTGGCGAAAAATGCGTGCAG
>Ga0209066_10006458_pt1 | contig 11950 bp, 12 predicted proteins | sample All_14_2_FD_187198 | JGI IMG/M metagenome (GOLD analysis project Ga0209066, IMG submission 187198) | Freshwater microbial communities in response to fracking from Pennsylvania, USA - Allegheny Zone_MetaG_DW_15 (SPAdes) (version 2) ...
GCTCTCCGAAGGTTTGGTGCGGCGGGCAGTGGCTTCAGCCGACTTGGCGAGAAGCTCATCGAGCAGCCGGCGGCCCACCCCGATCTCGGTGGCCGTGTGGCAGACCAGGGTCCAGGCTGCGAAACCCACCCTCGCCGACGCGCCACCCCAGGAGGCAGCCATCGGTACTTGGGAGGCAAACGCATGGTCTGCGGGTACGAAGGCGTCAGCGAGCTCGTAGTCGATGCTCTTGGTCGCGCGAAGCCCCACCACGTCCCAGTCGCTCGCTTCGATTGCTTCGCTCTTGGGCACGATGAAGACGATGGTCTCTGGTCGGCCCTGGGCATCCACCGTCTGCTCGCCGTTACTCATCACCCGTGCACCGGAGACCAAGTAGTCGGCGTGATCGAACCCGCTGGTGTAGCCGGAACGGCCAGTGAGGAGAAACCCTCCAGAGACCCGCTCCGCCGCCATGGTGGGAGCAGAAGCACCGGCCAGGCGCGGCGCGCCTTCGGTGTAGAGCTGGGCGGCTGCTGACTGCTCGAGAAGCTGCGCGACCTTCTGCTGGCTGTTCTGCACACCGATGAGCCAGCCGACCGATGCGTCGACGTAGCTCAACTCGGCGAATACCGTCATCGCGTCTGAGGGGCTGAAGTCCAACCCGCCGAAGACTTCTGGCGCCAAGATCTCGTAGTAGCCGCGCTCGCGAAGCATGGCCATCAGCTGGGGGCTCACTGTGCCTTCGGCCTCGTTCGCCTCCGCGACCGCAGTGATCAGTGGGGCGATCTCCCGAATGTCCTCGACGAATTCCTCGGTCGTGGTCGGCCGGGCAGTGGAGTGCGGCTGGGACATCGATTCCTCCAGTTTCGTCTTCATCGACGACGAGAGGCGACGGTGCCTCACCCGAGGAACGCTACTGGACAGCACCCGAGCACTGTCAATGCCGCGAGCGTCAGCTAAGCGAGAAGTCGCTGGTGTCGCCCACCAGTCTGGTGTTGTCGGCCGGAACTGGCTCGATAGCGGCGAGGGCGACCTCGGCGGCAAACTCCGCGACGTTATAGAGCTTTCCGGCCGACTCGCGGCGAGTGCTGATTGCTCCGGGGTTGGCCCGCTCGAGCAAGGTCGCGGTGATGGTGCCCTCGATCATGTCGCCCGAGACGACGGTGAAGCCGATGCCGGCCTCTTCCATTGCAGGAATCAGGTCGCGGAGCGCATCTTCCCCTGCCCGCTTGCTCAGCGCCACCGGCAGGTACTCCGGCATGGTCGGGGTTCCGTGGATGAAGTGTGCCTGGTGGCTGGTCACGAATACGACGCGAGAACCCGGCTGGAGCAGCGGGAGGGCCGCAGTGAGCAGGCCCACCTGAGCATCGCGATTGAGCTTGGTGGCGTAGTCGGCTTCCATCCCCGCCTCCATGCCGCCTGAGGCGTTCATCACCAGGATGTCGAGACCGCCGAGCTTGTCCTGGATCTGCTGGAACATGGCGGCGACCGAGTCGGGGTCGGTGAGGTCAGCGCCGACTGCGATGGCGGATCCGCCTTCTGCAACGATCTTGTCGACCAGCTTCTGGGCGCGGGCCTCTTTGTTGCGGTAGTTGATGACGACGCTGGCGCCAGCCTCAGCGAAGTAGGTCAGCGTGTCCGCGCCGATTCCACGGGAGGAACCGGTGACGAGGGCGCGCAGGCCGTCAAGCGATCCTGGGGCGAGGGGGTTGGTCACTGTAGCTCCTGAAGTTCGGCGAACGGACGTGCCGACGATACCAAACCGCCGGGTCGCACTCGGCCCGGGGTGGTAGCGTCGAATCGTCACGACGTGCGAGGAGTGCCGCCATGGACGCGAGTTTTTTCACCGATTACGGTTGGGTGCTCTGGCTCGCCCTGATTCTGATCTTCGTGATCGTCGAGATCTCCACCGTCGACTTCACATTTCTGATGCTCGCCGTCGGCAGCGTAGGCGGCCTCATCGCCGGCCTCTTCGGCGTGCCGTGGTGGGCGCAGATCGTGATCGCCGGTGCGCTCGCTCTCGTGCTCATCTTCTTCGTTCGGCCTCCCCTCAAACGATTTCTCCATCGCAGCGGAGATAAGACGCCGAGCAACGTCGAAGCCCTTCTCGGGCTGCGAGGCACAGTGACCACCCCGATCGTCGACGGCGCGGGCCAGGTAAAGCTCGCCAATGGTGAGACCTGGACCGCCGCGCTCTCAGCGCTCACCGACAACCGCACGGTGGACCGGGGCGAAAGCGTCGTGGTCACCGCCATCGAGGGGGCAACCGCCGTGGTCGTCCCCGCTGAAAGGACTGCTCAGTGATGGACTTCTTCGGACAGGCCCTGCTCGTGATCGTCGTCATCATTGCGGCGATCTTCGTGCTGGTCACGCTCTTCCGCTCGATTCGCATCATCCCGCAGGCTCGCGCCGGCGTGGTCGAGCGCCTCGGCAAATACCACAAGACCTTGAACCCCGGGCTCAACATCCTGGTGCCCTTCATCGACAGGTTGCGCCCGCTGATCGACATGCGCGAGCAGGTCGTGTCCTTTCCGCCGCAGCCGGTGATCACTGAGGACAACCTCGTCGTCTCGATCGACACCGTCGTCTTCTTCCAGGTGACCGACGCACGCGCGGCCACCTACGAGATCGCCAACTACCTGGGCGCTGTCGAGCAGCTCACCACGACCACTCTCCGTAACGTGGTCGGTGGTCTGAACCTCGAGGAAGCGCTGACCTCGCGCGACAACATCAACGGCCAGCTTCGTGTCGTGCTCGACGAGTCGACAGGCAAGTGGGGCATCCGCGTCGGCCGGGTCGAACTCAAGGCGATCGATCCGCCGCTGTCGATCCAGGATTCGATGGAGAAGCAGATGCGCGCCGAACGTGATCGCCGCGCGCAGATCCTCACCGCAGAGGGAACCAAGCAGGCCGCCATCCTGTCGGCTGAGGGTTCGCGTCAGGCGAGCATCCTCGAGGCTGAGGGTGATGCGCAGGCGCAGGTCCTGCGGGCCAATGGTGAGGCCGAGGCGATTCAGACGGTCTTCAGTGCGATCCACAAGGGCGACCCAGACAGCAAGCTGCTGGCGTACCAGTACCTCCAGATGCTTCCGAAGATCGCCGAGGGTGAGTCGAACAAGCTCTGGATCATTCCGACCGAACTCACCGAGGCGCTCAAGGGCATCACGGCGGGCTTCCTCAGTGGTCCGAGTGCCCAGCCGCCGACGAAGTAAGGCGGACGAGGGGTATTTCTCACCCTCTCCCCCACGCATCCTCGCCCATCGCGGGCTGGCGCTCGAAGCGCCGGAGAACAGCCTGCTCGCCTTTCTCAAGGCGCTCGCTGTCGGTGCGACACACCTCGAGACCGACGTTCACGCCAGCCTCGACGGCGTTGCCGTGATCGCTCACGACCCAGACCTCAGCCGTGTCGCTGGTCGTGAGCTGCGCATAGATCAGCTCACGATGGCCGAGTTGCGCCGCATCGACCTGGGCGATGGCCAGACTTTCGCGAGCCTGGCCGAGACACTCGATGCCTTTCCCGACGCCAAGTTCAACATAGACATCAAGACGATGGATGCCGCAGCTCCCGCCGCAGAAGCGATCAGTGCGGCGGCGGCAACAGACCGGGTGCTCGTGACCTCCTTCGACGAGAAGCGCAGGCGGGCTGCGGTCGACCTGTTGCCAGGGGTCGCGAGCTCGGCGTCGGCGGCACTGCTGGTGCAGGCGTTGAGCGGAGTGCGTCTGGGCGTCAGCTCGCTCACGAGGCGTGCCCTGGCTGGGCTTTCTGCTGTGCAAGTGCCCGAGAAGATGAATGGCATCAGGGTGGTCTCGGCCAGGACTGTGCGGGCGTTTCACGCCGCAGGGGTCGAGGTGCATGTCTGGACGGTGAACGACCCGCTCGACATGGCGAGATTGCTTGATCTCGGTGTCGACGGAATCGTCACCGATCGCGCAGATCTCGGCCTAGAGCTGTTGGCCGGGCGTACACTCCGCGATGACCTCACGAGTTGATATCTGAGGGCTTCGGCGGCGCAACTGCCTGCGAAGACCCTGGGAACGGCGTGCGGCGGAAGGTTCTGCCCAGTTTCGGGGTTTATAACTGGTGCAGCATCGCGAGAGAGGAGCCACACAATGGCGGATCGCAGTTTGCGCGGAATGAGGCTCGGATCACAAAGCCTCCAGAGCGAAGAGGGCGTCACCTTCTCCCCGCGCAAGACCAGTACTTATCAGGCAGCCGACGGGACGACCTTCGAGGTCACCTTCTCGGCTGACGCAGAGATTCCGCTCACCTGGGACTCACCGAAGAGCGGCCACGAAGGCAAGCTGCTCGGCGAGAACGGCAAGCAGGTGGAGCAGGAGGTCGTCGAGGAGAAGATCGCCCGCACCCACTGGGACATGCTGCTCGAGCGCCGCACCCGTGCGGAACTCGAGGAGTTGCTCCAGGAGCGTCTCGACCTACTCAGAGCCCGCAAGGGTCAGCACAAGATCGGCGCCTGAGCGCCCGACCTTCTATCGAAGCCCTCGCCTCGGCACCGTCCGGCGCGAGGGCTTCGTCGCGAGTGTCAGCAGTGCCCCGACGAGAAGGGCGGCCAGGCCGAAGCCGTTCAGGATCCACTCGATCGGCCGCCCGAACGCCATCGCCGGAGTGATCGTAGTCGACAGGGGTACATCGTCGACCATGGAGTTCTTCTCGAAGGTCGGTGAAGAGTCGATGATCCGGCCGTCAGGCGCGATGATCGCACTGACGCCAACAGTGGATGCGTTCACAACACTGCGCCCCGACTCGATGGCGCGGAGTCGCGCAATCGCGAGTTGCTGAACGCTCTCGTCGCTGCGCCCGAAGTCGGCGTTGTTGGTCGGGGCGAGGATCAGCTCTGCGCCGTCGTCGACCATCATGCGGATCAGCGAGTCATCGACGATGTCGTAGCAGATCGCGACGCCGGCAATGACGCCGGCGATGTCGAAGACATTGTCGCGCTCGCCGAAGGAGTCGTCCTGAGGGACCATGTCGAGCAAGTCGGGAGCGAGCGGATACCAGAAGGCCCGGTCGGGCAGGTACTCGGCGAAGGGCACCGGGTGGAGCTTGTCGTACTGGTCGCTGGCGCCCTGACCGGAGTTCCAGAGCAGAACGCTATTGAAGTTGCGCTCCTGGGAGTCCCTGGTGCGGGTGCCGACCACCAGAGGCGCATCCATCTCGGCCGAGACGTAGTCCAGTACGCCCGCCGCGTACCCGTTGCGCAGCGGATCGAGATCTGAGGCGTTCTCGGGCCAGACCACGACATCCACTTGCTCACCGAACAGCGGGACCGTTGCGTCCAGGTGATCCTGGAGATTGTCTCCGGCGCTCTGCGGCGCGAACAGGCCGCTGCCGGAGTTGCCCTGCACTGCTGCCACTCTGATCGTGCCCTGCGAGAAGTCCGGCCAGGCGGGAAAGGCTACGGCGAACAGGGCGAGAGCTGTCGCGAGAATCGCGCGCGGCTGCCAGTGCAGCCTGGTCTCCCGCACAGCTTGGAGCGCGACAGCGGCGATGAGGGCGATGACGAAGCTCAGCCCGGACGCCCCCAGCCAGGCGATGAGGTGGGAGAACGGACTGTCCGACTGGGAAAAGGCGAGCCTGCCCCAGGAGAACCCTCCATATGGCCACACGGCGGTGATCGACTCGCGGAGGGTCCAGAGACCGGCGAGTACGACTGGGAGGCCGATCAGACGGCCGGCGCGGGCTGGCCAGAGCAGCGGCATCCACTTCCAGGCCAGGGCCATGAGCACGCAGCCGACGGCGAAGAAGATCGCCTGGAGGCCGGCCAGGGCGATCCACGGCACCGGTCCGAGGTAGACGGTGAGCCAGAATATGTGGCTTCCATAGAACGCGAAGCCGGCGACGAGTCCGACGAGCAGAGCGCTGCGGATGCTGAGCCCGATGAGCGACCAGAGCACCAGCGCGGTACCGATGAAGGCCATCGGCCACCAGCCGAGGCTGGGGAACGCGGTTGAGTTGATCATGCCGCCCGCCGCCGCGGCGGCTACGGCGACGAGCAATGAGCGTGGCTTCGTGATCGCGTACATCAGGCGACCGAACTGTAGGCGACGATGCCGCGCCGGATCGCATCGAGGGCTTTGCGGGCGGTGGGGCCGACCGGCGCGTCGGCGACCACCGAGAGCTGGTCGAGAAGGTCAATGGTCTGCTTGGTCATCCGCACGAAGTCGCCTGCAGCGAGCTCCGCGTCTTGGAGCACAGAGTCCAGCGGTGAACCGCTCGCCCAGCGGCTCATCGCCAGCGACAGGCCGGCAGAGACCGGCTGACTGCCCGGCAGCTTGTTGTCGTGTTCCAGGTCGTCAAGCCGGCTCCAGAGGTCGGTGGTGGACTCCAGAGCCGCGCGAAAGGCACCGCGAGGCAGGAAGCGCTCCCCCAGCTGCCCCTCGTCGCGGCGGGGCTCGTAGACCATGGCTGCAGCCATGGCGGCGAGACCCGGCGCATCCAAGCGGTCCCAGACACCCTGGCGCAGGCACTCGGCCACGAGCAGGTCGCGCTCGCCGTAGATGCGGCGCAGCATCCGCCCTGGCTCGGTTGCGGTGACGACGCCCGACTGGTCGCGGGCGAGGTACCCGAGTTCGATCAGCACGTCGCTGACCCGGTCGAAGATGCGGGCGACGGCACCGGTGCGGGTCTGGATCTGCCGGCTGATGTCATCGGACTCGCGCTTGAGCTTGTACCAGCGCTCGGCCCAGCGAGCGTGGGACTCGCGCTCGTTGCAGCTGTGGCATGGATGCTGCTTCATCCGCTTGCGCAGCACGACGAGTTGGTTCTGCCGTTTGTCGCGCTCACTTCGGCTCTGCGTGTCCGCGCGGATGTTCGCTTTGCGTTCCAGGTCGGTGATCTCGCGGCGGATGCCGTAGTACTCCCTGAAGTCGCCCAGGTGGCACTGCATGGCCTTCTCGTAGCCGTCGAGCGACTCCTGCTGGCTGCGGACTTTGCGTGCCAGGTCGACCACCGCGCGGTCGGCCTGGAATTGGGCGAACGAGGACTCGAGGATGTCGCGGGCCCGATCCCGCCCGAAGGTCTCGATCAGGTTGACCGCCATGTTGTAGGTCGGGGTGAAACTTGAGTTCAGCGGATAGGTGCGTCGAGAGGCGAGCGAGGCGACGGCTTGCGGGTCCAGCCCCTCCTGCCACTGAATGAGGGAGTGCCCCTCGGTGTCGATACCGCGCCGGCCGGCTCGCCCGGTGAGCTGGGTGTACTCCCCTGGCGTGATCGGCACCCGGGCCTCGCCGTTGAACTTCTCGAGCTTCTCGAGCACCACGGTGCGAGCGGGCATGTTGACGCCCAGGGCGAGGGTCTCTGTCGCGAAGACGACCTTCACCAAGCGCAACTGGAACAGCTCCTCGACCACCTCCTTGAAGGCGGGCAGCATGCCTGCATGGTGGGCGGCGACACCGCGCTGCAGCCCCTCCAGCCACTGCCAGTAGCCGAGCACGGCGAGATCCTCGTCGAGGATCGTGCGACAGCGCTCCTCGACGATCGCGCGGATCTCGTCGCGCTCCTCCTGGGTGGTAAGCCTCACCCCGGCGCGCAACACCTGGGTCACTGCAGCATCGCACCCCACCCGGCTGAAGATGAAGAAGATGGCCGGAAGCAGGTTCTTGCCGTCGAGCAGTTGCACGATGTCGGCGCGACTGGCCTTGCCCTCGTCGCGCGGTCCCCTGCTCTGCCTTCCGCCGTGCTGGCGCCCTCCGCGTTGGCGCACATTCGGAGCGCTGCGCCCCCCGCCGCTCGAGCGCACTAGCTGCATGAGCTCGGGGTTGACCCGGTGAGTGGATGCCGCCCCCGACGAATCGAACAGGTCGACGTACTTGGAACGCACCATCACATGCTGATCGAGCGGCACCGGGCGCTCCTCAGAGACGATCACCGCAGTTTCTCCGCGCACCGCCTGGAGCCAGTCCCCGAACTCTTCGGCATTCGAGACGGTCGCGCTCAGGGAGACCAGTCGCACCGCCTCTGGCAGGTGGATGATCACCTCCTCCCATACCGCGCCGCGGAACCTGTCCGCGAGGTAGTGCACCTCGTCCATGATCACGAAGGCGAGGTCGCGCAGCAGGTCGGACTCGGCGTACAGCATGTTGCGGAGCACCTCGGTGGTCATCACCACGATGCGTGCGCTGGAGTTGACGTTGCTGTCACCGGTGAGCAGCCCAACCTCTGCGGCCCCGTACTCGGCGACCAACTCCTGGAACTTCTGGTTGCTCAGCGCCTTCATCGGCGCGGTGTAGAAGACCTTCGCCCGTGACTGCTGCATCGCGAGGTACACGGCGAACTCGGCGACTATCGTCTTGCCGGCTCCGGTGGGAGCGGCGACCAGCACGCTGTCCCCGCCCTCGAGCGCGGCGCAGGCCGCGATCTGGAACGGGTCGAGGTCGAACTTCTGCGCCGCCCTGAATCGCTCGACCTTGGGTGACTTTCCCCGAGCGGATGCCGCAGCGAACCGTTCAGCCGGCGATAGCTGGTCGGTCATGCCGTGGCCGCCCCGCCGAGGTCGGCGGAGAGGGCTTCGGCGCGGCGGTTGACTATCTTGTCGTGCCAGATCGCGATCGCTGCGGCGACGAGGTAGAGCACGATCATCGGCGCGGCGAGCAGGAACATCGAGCCGACGTCAGCCGAGGGCGTCGCGATCGCGCAGAACACGAAGATGCCGATGATCGCCCAACGCCAACTCTTGATGATGCTCATGCCGCTCAGCACCCCGACGAAGTTGAGCAGCACCAGGAACACCGGGAGCACGAAAGCGACGCCGACGGCGAGCACCAGCTTGAGCACGAAGCCCAGGTATTCCTTGGCCTCGACCAGGTTGAGCGTTCCCTCCGGCACGAAGGAGTTGAGCACCTGCACGATATGGGGGAAGACGAGCCATCCACTTATGCAGCCGCCGAGAAAAAGCGGGACCGCGCTGAAGAAGAAGCCGAAGGTGTAGCGCTTCTCTTTCTTGGTGAGGCCGGGCACCAGAAACGCGAAGATCTGGTACAGCCAGACCGGGCTCGAGGCGATGATGCCGATCACTATGGCGATCTGCAGCCGCACGTCGAATGCTGTGCCCACTCCCCCGAAGTTGAGGTTCGCGGTGCTGCCTGTCGCCTTGGCGATTTGGTTCAGCGGCTCCTGAATCTGGTCGATAACGAAGTCGGAGACGAGGAATCCGCCCACGGCGAAGAGCAGCACGGCGGCTGCACTGATGAGCAGTCGATTACGGAGTTCGACGAGGTGCTGGCCGAGCGACATACGGCCTTCGCTCTTCGCACCTCTCCTGGTGCGGGACGCCATGGAGGTTGTCGGGAAGAGGTTGGCTACTTGGTCTTCGAGTCGGTCGCCGTGGTGTCGGCGGCGGACTCAGCAGTACCGTCAGCAGCCTTCGGCTCGTCTGACTTGACCTCGTTCTTGAAGATCTTCATCGACTGCCCAACGCTGCGGGCCAGAGCCGGCAACTTGGTGGCGCCGAAGATGAGGACGACGAGAACCAGTAGGACCAGTGCGTGCCAACCGGTGAGTCCTTGGAACATGTCGCGCCATCCTTAGGTCGGTTCTGTCAGGGGAGATCGCTGTCAGTTTACCGCTCCTCCTGAAGAATCGGCTGTCAGTTGCTGGTGAACCATTCTCTGCCGCTCGCATCGACCCCGATCAGAGTGCGGGCACGCTCCAGTCGCGCCTGACGACGTTCATCTCGGCGGAGCATCGCAGCCAAGCGGATGTCGTCACGCCGCCGCCTCACCTCTGCCCCACCGAGCATGATGGCGAGCTCGACCGACTGATCGTCCATCACGTCTTCTGCCCGGTCGAGCAGCTCAGCCTTGCCCGCCAGCTCGCCCAGATCGTCGAACAGGCCGAGCAACTTGCGGAACAGCAGCCAGGCCGAGACCGCGAGCACGGCCAGCAGGGCGAGCGCGAGACTCCCCCAGATCACCAGCCACCCCCACCACTCGATCATCGGTAGCGCGCCGCCCCGGCCTCTGCCCACTCGGCGACAGTTCGGCGCGCCTCGGTCGGTCCGACCACGGTGACCACTCCCGGCATGCGCGCGACCAGGCGCTTGAGCCCGTGATAGTGCGAGACCCGGATCGTCGTGCGCAGCAGACCGTCGACCTCGACCGGCTCTACTCCCTCGGCGACATAGTCTGAAACCAGGGCCATCGCCGCCGGTGCGATGTCGATCTCGACCAGCAGGTCAGTGTCGGATCCCTCGAACAGCTTGTCCGGCAGCTGCACGTCGGCCGCGTGGAAACTGATCGGCTCCGACGTCACAACGGGGCCGCTGATCCGGTCCAGCCTGAAGGTGCGGACTGCTTCGCGCAGGTGGCACCAGGCCCGCAGGTACCAGTCGGCATCCACTGATTCGATGCGCAGCGGATCGACCCTGCGCCGTTCGCTCTGGCCGGTGGCGCTGACGTAGTCGAACTCCATCTGCAGGCCGTCGGCCACCGACTGCCTCGCCAGGGCGAGAGTCGCGTCGGACTGGCTGCCCTCGACCCCCACCTGGCTGGGGAGAGCGGATGCCCCCCTCGCCAGCTTGGCTGCGAGCGAGTCGATCGCACCCCGATCGCCGATTTCGGGCAGGGCCGAGAGGTACTGGAGGCCGGCGATCAATGCGGCTGCCTCTCGCCCGGAGAAGCGGGGAGCATCATCGATGGCCACCAGGTTGGTGAGGACTATCTGGTCGTTGTCCTCGAAGTCGTCCCAGGCCAGGTCGAAGAGGTCGCCGTGCTGATACTGGCCAGTCTCTCCGGGAATTCCGGAGACGGCGATCAGTTCGACGGCATCGCGCACCTGCTGGGCAGGCACGGCGAAGTGATCTGCGGTCTCCTGCACGCTGATGCGCTCGTGATCCATGAGGAAGGGAACCAGGGTGAGGAGAAAGGCGAGCTTGTCCTGCGCCTGGAGTGGAGCCTGTCGCTCAGCCACTGTGTTCCTCCACATCCGCGTGCGCCTGCCCGATCGTCGTCAGCCTGGTGACGACCGCGACCCTGAGCTCGTCTGGTCCGAGCACGAGAACTTCTGGCCCATAGCCGGCCAGCTCATCGGCGACGATGTTGAGGTCGGAGAAGTGCAGACGAAGGACTCCAGGTCGCACGATCTCTGTGCCGCGTCGCTTGCCGAGGCGCACTGCAGCGTCGGAGTCCGGCTCGACCTCCACCTCCGCAGTGTTCGAACTCCAGACCTGATCGAGCTCGGTGAGCGCTGCCGCTGCCTGGTCACCGGTCGGGGCGGCGCTGGTGGCGCCGGTGAGGGTGACCGGACTCACGATGCGACGAAGCAGGAAGGTCTTGGTCTCGCCGGTGTCGGGCTCGGTCGCGTGCAGGTGCCAGCGGCCCTGGTGCTGAACCAGCGCGAGCGGGGCCACCGTGCGCACTCGCGCCTCAGACTCTCCGGGCTTCAGATAGGAGAAGCGCACCACCGCGTTCTTCTCCAGTGCTCCGCGTAGTGGTTCGAATGCGGCGTCGCGCACGCGAAGACGCGGGGCGTAGTCGATGACCGGCTCCTCGGCGACCAGGCCGAGACCGCGCAGCTTGAGTACAGCTCGTCGAGACTCGGCCGAGAGTGATCCTTCGCGCCACACCATCGCTGCCATGCCGAGAAGTGCGGTCTCTTCTGCGGAGAAGGTGATGTCGGCCGGCAGTTCGTAGCTACCCCGAGGGATGCGATAGCGCAGCACCTGGTTGTTGCCCGCCTGGCCAGGAGACTCGATCGTCTCCAGAGGAACTCCGAGGTCGCGGATGTCGTCCTTGTCCCGCTCGAACTGGCGCTCAAGGTTGGCGTTGTCGCCGTTGGCTGAATAGCGCTGGCGGTAACCCTGGACGGTGGAGAGAATCTCGTTCTTGGTCAGGCCGGCTTCGGTGGCGAGCAGGGCGAGCACCAGGCTGAACAACCGCTCTTCGACGGGGACTCTGGCAGGAGAAGCTGACACGAGAGGGATCCTTGGCTGAAGGGAGACACTCGGCCTGTGTCCTC
>Ga0209066_10006459_pt1 | contig 11948 bp, 9 predicted proteins | sample All_14_2_FD_187198 | JGI IMG/M metagenome (GOLD analysis project Ga0209066, IMG submission 187198) | Freshwater microbial communities in response to fracking from Pennsylvania, USA - Allegheny Zone_MetaG_DW_15 (SPAdes) (version 2) ...
ATCTTTCCAGCCGGCAGCTGGAGTTCATGAACCTGCTCAAGGGCTTCATCATCGAGCGTGAGAAGGTCGAGAAGAAAGACCTCATCAACGCGCCGTTCACGGTGATTCACCCGCAGGGGATTCGCGGTGTGTTCAGCCCGGCGGAGATCAACGAAATCCTACAGCTTACTGAACGCCTGGCGGCCTGATGAAGATGCACCACGAAAGACACGAAAAGCGCGAATCAGGACAAGCGGATCATTTTCGTGACGTCACGAAAATGGTCGGGAAGCCTGAGCCCAAATACCGCGAATTCGCCATATTTGAAAACCGGTTCTGTTGGAATTTGGCAGGAGGGGTGAAGTGAGCGGGAAAAAACAAAAAATATCCGTACAAGGCAGTCAGATTACCGTTCTGCAAGAAAACGAGCAGGATTATATTTCGTTGACCGATATGGTGCGCGATATCGAAAACGGACTGGCACTGAATGAGAAATGGCTTCGGAACAAAAACACCATAGAGTTTCTGGGTATTTGGGAGGAAATCTACAACCCCGGTTTTAATTCCCCCGAATTCGAGGGAATTAAAAACCAGGCGGGCCTGAACCGTTTTGTTTTGTCGGTTAAGCAATGGGTGGAAAAGACTGGTTCGATTGGGATCATCGCCAAGGCCGGACGCTATGGTGGAACCTACGCCCACAAAGACATCGCCTTTGAATTTGCCTCGTGGATATCTCCTCAATTCAAACTTTACCTGATCAAGGAGTTCCAGCGCCTCAAAGATCAGGAACTCCAGCAACTCGGCTGGGACATCCGCCGCAACCTCACGAAAATCAATTACCGCATCCACACCGACGCCATCAAGACGAACCTGGTCCCGCCGGAGCTGTCGCCCCAACAGATCAATTTCATCTACGCCAGCGAGGCGGATCTGCTGAACATGGCCCTGTTCGGCAAAACCGCAAAGCAGTGGCGGGACGAGAACCCGGACCACAAAGGCAATATTCGCGACGAAGCCAATGTCTCCCAGCTTGTCTGCCTGGCCAACCTTGAGACCCTGAACGCCCATTTCATTCATCAGCGGCTGCCGCAGGCCGAGCGGCTGAAAATCCTGAACCAGACCGCCATTCACCAGATGCAACTCCTGCTTGCCGACAGAAACGTCAAGCAGTTGGAAGGAAAATAACCATGCTGCAGAACAACCCCGAACTCAAAAGCAAGATCGACCAGCTCTGGAACAAGTTCTGGTCCGGCGGCATCTCCAATCCGCTCACCGCCATCGAGCAGATCACCTACCTGCTGTTCATGAAACGGCTCGACGAACTGGACCAGAAAAAACAGGCCGACGCCGAGTGGACCGGCGAGCCCTACACCTCCAAATTCGCAGGGCAATGGATTCCACCCGAATACCGCGACAAGGAGGGTGCCGAAAACTACGCCGTCGACAAACGCAGCTTACGCTGGAGCGAGTTCAAGCGCATGCAGGCCGAGGAGATGCTCAGTCATGTGCAGACCAGGGTTTTTCCCTTCCTCAAGGACATGAACGGGGCCGAATCCAACTTTTCTCACCACATGCGTAATGCCGTGTTTATCATTCCAACCGGACGATTGCTGGTGGAAGCAACAAAAACCGTCGACGAGATCTTCGAGATCATGGAGAAGGACTCGCGGGAGAAAGGCCAGGCCTTTCAGGACATCCAGGGCGATGTCTACGAGATGCTGCTCTCCGAGATCGCCACGGCGGGCAAGAACGGCCAGTTCCGTACCCCGCGCCACATCATCAAGCTGATGGCTGAGCTGGTGCGGCCGCAGCTCGGCCACCGCATCGCCGATCCGGCCTGTGGGTCCGGCGGCTTTCTGCTGGGAGCTTATCAGTATATCGTCACCCAACTGGCTATCAAGGCGGGAACCAATGACCTGAAACCTGATGAAGATGGGTTTGTTCGAACATCTGTCGCAGCTGCCTTCGACGAAAAAAGGCAGGCCATTCTGCAAGCCTCGCTCTTCGGCTACGACATCGACGCCACCATGGTGCGCCTGGGCCTGATGAACCTGATGATGCACGGCATCGACGAGCCCAACATCGATTACAAGGATACCCTGAGCAAGAGCTACCTGGAAGAGGCCGAATACGACATCGTCATGGCCAACCCGCCCTTTACCGGCAGCATCGACAAGGGTGACATCAACGAAAACTTGCAGCTCTCCACCACCAAGACCGAACTGCTCTTTGTCGAGAACATCTACCGCCTGCTGAAAAAAGGCGGCACCGCCTGTGTCATTGTGCCGCAAGGGGTGCTGTTCGGCTCTGGCGGCGCGTTCAAGATCCTGCGCCGACTGCTGGTGGAGTGCTGTGACCTCAAGGCGGTGATCACCATGCCCAGCGGCGTGTTCAAGCCCTATGCCGGGGTAAGCACCGCCATCCTGCTCTTCACCAAGGTCTGGGGACCGAAGGACAAGGTCACCCAGCCGGCGACGGAACACGTCTGGTTCTACGAGATGCAGGCCGACGGTTATTCGCTGGACGACAAGCGCAGCAAGCAGGAAGGGTATGGGGATTTGCAGGAGATCGTGGCGCGGTTCCATGGGCGGGATGCGGAGAAGGATGTGGATCGGACCGCGAAGTGGTTTTGTGTGGCGCGGGGGGATATCGAGGCCGAGGGGTTTGACCTGTCGTTGAGTCGGTACAAGGAGGATGTGTTTGAGGAGGTGGAGTATGAAAAGCCTGCGGTGATACTGGAGCGATTGCTGGTGGCGGAGCTTGGGGAGGAGTTTTTTAACCACGGAATGCACGGAGAACACGGAAAGTTGTTGGAAGGCGTTAAGAGCGGGATCGTGCGGGAGTTGTTGGAGTTGCGGGGGATGGTTGGATGAGGATTTATCCATTCTCTGAGGTCATAACCGATGCGACTTCGAAATTTCGCAAGATCAAGGCATCTGACTACAAATCCGATGGGCGCTTTAAGATTATCGATCAGGGCCAGAAAGAGGTTGCTGGCTATACAGATGACGAGTCTCTGATTAATAGGACGCATTCACCGATTATCGTATTTGGTGACCACACCCGAGCGCTCAAGTATGAGGACTCACCGATTGCTCTTGGTGCAGATGGAGCGAAAGCGTTATCAGTTAAACCTGCGATAGCCAATGCACTCTATGTCTACTACTACCTTCGGACCATCAAGCTGAAGGAGGCAGGTTATAGCCGCCACTTCAAGTTTCTAAAGCAAGTCGAAATACCAATCCCAGAAAAAGATGGTGAACCTGACTTCGACGACCAAAAGCGCATTGCCCATCTGCTCGGTAAGGTGGAAGGGCTGATCGCCCGGCGCAAACAACACCTGCAACAACTCGACGACCTGCTCAAAAGCGTCTTTCTGGAGATGTTCGGCGAATTTCTGAAGGATGATAGCGACTCATCGTTAGCCGATTGCTTGAAAATTCAGCAAGGTTTTGCTTTTAAGAGTACTGAGTTTATTGAATATGGTGTTCCGGTTATAAAAATAGGCACAGTTAACAAAGGGTTCTTTGATTACTCCACCCTCTCATTCATAGACGAAGGTTACCCGGAGAAAGTCCGTCGCTATGAGATTTTTCCTGGCGATTTGCTTATCTCTTTAACGGGAACTGTTGGCAAAGATGACTATGGAAACACTTGTTTTGTTCCAAAAGATTCCGTCTATTCAACTTACCTATTGAATCAGCGTGTAGGAAAGCTCATATGTCACAAAGACGTGGTGAACCCATACTTTATAGATGCTTTCATGACGTTGCCAAAGGTCAAGGCTGCCTTGATAAAACAGAATCGAGGAGTCCGACAGGCGAATTTGAGCAATTCTGACATCTATAATATCCATCTCTCAATTCCCCCCATCGAGCTGCAAAACCAATTCGCTGCCATTGTCGAAAAGGTCGAGAATCTAAAATCCCGCTACCAGCAAAGCCTGACCGATCTGGAAAGCCTCTATGGCGCACTGAGCCAGAAGGCCTTCAAGGGCGAGCTTGATCTGTCGCGGGTGGTGCTGCCAGCCGAATTCCCTGACATTGTAGAGGAAGAAAAGACTGATGTAGAGGAAAAACAACCCATGGATCCATTGTTCGAGTTGCCTGCACCGGCAGAGCTTGCCGTTCTGCAAACCGCAGAAGGCCGAAAATTCCTGCTGGGTGAGTGGCTGAATGCTTGGCTGGAGCAGATGGGCGATGCGCCCTTTTCCGTGCAGGCATTTATGGATACCGCCCGGCAACGGCTGGGGGAGTTGGCGGAAGACGATGCGCCGGACTGGGGCGCGGCTGAGTATGACGAACTCAAGGCCTGGGTGTTCGAGGCGCTGGAACAGGGCCGCCTGACCCAAGGTTACGACGATGCAAACAACCGCGTCCAACTCAAGGGGGCAAACCCATGATGTCCTTTCAACCCCAAACCCCTTTAGTGCCTTTCGCGCTTTTCGTGGTTAAAAAATGAAGCTGCTGCGCCTCAAAATCACCGACCCGAAAGGTTTTCGCAGCCTGCAAGCGGGTTTTGAGCACCGCTTCCGCAGCGAGTGGGACTTGCAGGAAGAGCAGGGATTTGCCCCGTTCGTCTGTGCAGGCCCCAACGGCAGCGGCAAGTCGAACCTGCTGGAGGCGTTGGCGGCGATCTTCTACCACCTGGAGTGCATCTATCTGGAAAACCTGCCGGACAGCTTCCGCTATGACCAAGAGACCAACCCCGGCGGCTTCCGCAGTAAGACTGCGACCCCGGATGGCTTCGAGATCGATTACCTGATCCGCCCGCAGGATGCCTTGAAAACCAAAGGCCACGACGGACAGGCCCACGTGCGCATCGTAAAGCAGCCCGGTGAAGCGCCCCGGTGGTTTCTGCTCAACCATGCGGAGCAGGAAGGCGCGGTGGAGCTGACCATCGGCCAGACCCTGGCCCGCCAACTGCTGCCGGATTATGTCCTCGGTTACTCCTCCGGCGAGAACGAAATTCTCAGCTTACCGTTTTTCAAGATGCGCTTTGTCCAGTTCGATGAATACTGGCAGGCGCTGAAACAGCAGCTTCCTTACCCCGGCCGCCCGGAATCGCGGCTGGTTTTCCTGGACAGTGGGTTCAGCCAAGCGGTTCTGATCTGCAATCTGCTGTTTCAGGATGCCGATGCGATCACGCCGTTTCGCGACGATGTGAAAATCGAGGAACTCAGGGAGTTCCGCATCATCATCCGGCGCAGCATCGAGGTGGAGGAAAGCCAGATCCCCGTCTTCGGCAGTCAGGATAAGAACATACGGGAGTCCATCGAGGAGATCGTCAGAAACCACCCGGCCCTGAGCGCCATCGAAGACGAGCGCCAGACCAAGCGGTATCGCGCCAATCTGGTGCACCTGCTCGACGGCAATGACAGTAGCGACAAAATCATCCCCCGCCTGAAGCGATGCGCCACCTGCTGGTATCTCGATGAGGACAACGACACGCTCTATCTCGATTACAGGGTCAACGACGCCACCCGTCAGGCCTTCCGCGAGAACTTCGATTTTGAAGTAAACAACTCGCCCATCGCCCTGTTTCAGGCCTTTCAGGTGCTGCTGACGCTGAACCTCTTTGCCGTCAGCGACCCATTGAAGGCCGATCTGTACCAGTCCGACAGCCACTATGTGAGCGAGACGGTGCCGAATCTGGCTTCGGACGAGCGGATCATGCGCTTCAAATTCGTCAAGTTCCGCAAAACCGATGTGGCCGAGCCGGTGATGCTTAAAAACCTCTCCGACGGCGAACATCAACTGCTGCACACCCTGGGCCTCTGCCTGCTGTTCAAGAATACCCAGAGCCTGTTCCTGCTCGACGAGCCGGAAACCCATTTTAACCCCGACTGGCGCGCCAACTTCATTGCCCGCCTGCACCAGAGTTTTAATGGCAGCGAGAGTCAGGAGATGCTGGTCACCACCCACACCCCGTTTCTGATCTCCGACAGTCGACCGGAAAAGGTGCTGGTGTTTAACAAGGACAAAGAAACAGGCGAGGTTAGCGTCAAAAATCCCGAATACAACACTCTCGGTGCGTCCATCAACAAGATCACCATGGCCACCTTCGGCAAGCGCGAGACCATCGGCGGTTTTGCGCAGGGCAAACTGGATAAGTTTCGTCAGGATTTTAAGCAGGGGAAAGACAGGGATCAGCTTATCGCCGAAATCAACCGCCAGCTCGGCGACTCGGTGGAAAAGGTCCTACTTATCAAGACCATTCTCGACGCTGGCTCAGATAATGGCGGGGAGGGACAAGACTGATGCTGTTCGCCTACACCTATGTCCCGCATGCGATGGAGAAGATGCAGGCGTTCATCGACTTCATCTTTTTCGAGGTGTGGTGCAAAGCGCCCGGCAATGGCGATTTTCGGCTTGAACTCTTCGATGCCAATGCCGAACTCAAAGAACTGATGGAGGCTTTTTACTACGGCGACACGCAGGGCGGAGATTTCTTTTACGGACATGTCGAGCGGATTTATGGCCTGTTTGCTCCATTAACCCCGGCGCAGATCAATCAGCTAAAGCAATGGTACCAAGCCAATAACGACATCGAAAAGATCTGCGCCAATGATTCGGCGGTCCGAATCGCCAGCTATCCCGATATCGCCGCCATCCATCCTTATCTGAGCGAGCAACTGGCTTCTTTTTTCAAGGGGCTTTGGCCTCTGCCTAATGTTGCGGCGCTACGGGAAAAAATTGGCCAGATTGATGAACATTATCAGGAATTCGTGCAGGTGAATGCCACCGGCAAATGTCCGTTCTGCGGCCTCGGCGACATCAAGGGTGTGCATCACACCAGGCGCGAGGCGTATGACCATTATCTGCCCAAGGCGCTTTATCCCTTCAACTCCATCAATTTCCGCAACCTCGCTCCGGCGTGCCACGAGTGCAACAGCACCTACAAACTCAGCCGCGACCCGGCACACAATGCCGCCGGACGACGCAAGGCCTTCTATCCCTATGCGACCGGTGCCCACGGTATCGAAATCGCCATTGACCTCAACACCCCGGATATTGATCGCCTGATACCTGCCGACATTCAACTCACGTTCGGCCCGGACGCTGCCCATGAGGAGATCGATACCTGGAAAGAGGTGTACGGGATTGATGAAAGGTACAAGGCGAAATGCTGCGATAATGACGCCAAGGATTGGTTGGAGCAGGTTCGCACGATGCGCGATGCACACGGTATCGCTCCTGCGGACTGGCTAGCCAGTATTCAGCAACTGACCGCAAAAGCGCCGGTTGCCAACAGCAACTTTCTGAAACTGGCCTTCCTCGAAGGCTGCCAGCGGGTCGGTTTGTTAGAGGCTATTGCAATGGAGGGTGCCGCGCCATGACCTTTGCCACAACATTCACCATCACCAACCGGATGACCCAGTCCATCAACTCTGATCGAGCGGGCTCGTTCTGCTTGGCATCGCTTTGAACCGGCCAATTTTTGGGGCAACTTCGCGAAACGGTTTACGACTCGGATTGCGCCATTTCAAGCAGCCAGGGAGGCTACATGAAATACCAGTTATTCTGAGCGGGATAGCGGCCAGCCGCGTCGATTATCCCCGAAACTCCTGAATAAAACTCACACCGTTGAACAGGTAACCGCCGTGATCCAAGGCAAGCGGGTTTTCGGGCACCCCCGCGAGATTCAGGAGGTGCGTAACGCCATCGCGACCTACGAAGCCATGGAAGACTGGGACGCGAGCTCCTGCTCGGTCCGGCTGATGATCTCCTCCTGGTGGTGGCGATCGAGGTCGACGAAGTAGTCGCTGTAGCCGGCCACCCGCACCAGCAGGTTGCGGTAATCGTCGGGGTGCTGCTGCGCCTGGCGTAGGGTGGCGCTGTCGACGACGTTGAACTGGATGTGGTGGCCGCCGAGCCGGAAATAGGTGCGGATCAGGGCGCTGAGGTTGTCGAGATCCTGTTCCGATGCCAGCACGCTTGGCAGGAAGCGCTGGTTGAGCAGCGTGCCGCCGGAGCGGATCTGGTCCATCTTGGCCAAGGACTTGATAACTGCGGTCGGGCCGTGGCGATCGGCGCCCTGCGATGGTGAGGTCCCGTCCGATTCGGGCAGGTGGGCCAGACGGCCGTTGGGCGTGGCCCCGAGCATCCGTCCGAAGTAGACATGACAGGTCGTCGACAGCATGTTGAGGTGGTAGAGCCCGCCCTTGGTGTTGGCGCGGCCGTCGATGGCGGTGTAGAGGCTGGCGTAGACCCGCCGCATCAGGTCGTCGGCGCGGTCGTCGTCGTTGCCGAAGAACGGGGTGCGGTTCCACAGCCGCAGGCGCAGGGCCTCGTGGTCCCGGAAATTGGCGGCCAGGGCGGCAAGCAGCTGGTCCATCGCCACCGTCCCGGTGTCGTAGACATGGGTCTTGAGAGCCGACAGCGAGTCGGTCACCGTGCCGATGCCGCAGCACTGGATGTAGGTGGTGTTGTAGCGTGGCCCGCCGTCGTAGTAGTCGCGGCCCTTGTCGATGCAGTCGTGGATGACGGTCGACAGGAATGGCGCCGGCGAATACTTGGCGTACATCCGCTCGATGTAATTGTTGACCATGACCTTCAAATCGACAATGTAGTCGAGCTGGCGAACGAAGGCGGCGTAGAGCTCGTCGAAGGTGGTGAAGGTGCGCGGGTCGCCGGTGGCCAGGCCGACTTTGGTGCCTGAGAGCGGGTCGATGCCGTTGTTCAGCGTCACCTCGAGGATCTTCGGCACGTTGAGGTAGCCGGTGAGGATGTAGGCCTCCTTGCCGAAGGCGCCGGTCTCGATGCAACCGCTGGTGCCGCCCTCGCGGGCGTCCTCAACCGTTTTGCCGACCCGGATCTGCTCCATCACCACGGCGTCGGTGTTGAACACCGAAGGATAGCCGTAACCATTGCGGATGACCCGGGCGGCGGCCTTGAGAAAGCGCTCCGGGGTCCTGCTGCTGATGTGGACGCTCGGCTGGGGCTGGAGCAGGTGCAGCTCGTCGGCGACCTCGAGGGCGATATAAGAGACCTCGCCGACGCCGTCGCTGCCGTCGGACTTCAGGCCGCCGAGGTTGATCTGGGTGAAGTCGTTGTAGGTCCCGCTCTCCTTGGCGGTGACCCCGACCTTGGGCGGGGCGGTGTGGTTGTTGACCTTGATCCACAGGCAGGCAAGCAGCTCCTTGGCCTTGTCGCGGTCGAGGCTGCCGTCGGCCAGGCCTTCGTCGTAGAAGGGCTGGAGATGCTGGTCGAGGTGGCCGGGGGTCATCGCATCCCAGCCGTTGAGCTCGGTGATGATGCCGAGGTGGACGAACCAGTACATCTGCAACGCCTCGTGAAAGGTCTGCGGCGCCTGCGCCGGTACCCGGCGGCAGACCGCGGCGATCGCCATGAGCTCGTCGCGGCGCTGCGGGTCGGTGTCGTCGGCTGCCATTGCTTCGGCCTGGTCTGCATGGCGGCGGGCGAAGATTATCGCCGCCTCGCAGGCGATGTCCATCGCCTGCAGCTGTTCGGCCTGGTCGGCGGCGGTCGGGTCGGCGAGATAGTCGAGGGTCTCCAGCCGCCGGGCGATCCGCTCCCGGCAATCGCGCAGGCCGGTGTGGTAGATGGTGCCGTCGAGGGCGGTATGGCCGGGGGCCCGCTGCTCCATGAACTCGGTAAACAGCCCGGCCTCGTAAGCCGCCCGCCACTCTGCCGGCACCTGGTGAAAGATCCGGTCGCGCATAGACCGTCCCTGCCAGTAGGGGATGACGATCTCCTCGTAGGTGCGGATGTCCGACTCCGCCACCCGGTAGCTGGTCATCTCCCGGTCGTTCAAGATGCGCAGGTCCTCGGTCGAGTGGCAGGTCAGCTCGGGAAAGGTCGGTACCGCCTTGGGTGCCGGCCCGCGTTCGCCGACGATCAGCTCGTCGTCGCCGATAAAGATGGTCTTGTGTTCGCACAGGTACTTGAAGCACAGGGCCCGCAGCACCGGCAGCGGGTGTTTGCCGCTGTTTTCCTGGTAGAAGCGGGTCTCCAGCACCGCCCGCTCGATGGAGATGGATGGTCTGGCCTCGAAACTGCGGCGGCGCAGCCGTTCGATCCTGCTGTTCATGTCAACCTCCGATACTGGCCTGGAATCCGGCATCTCTGATGATGCCGAGAAGTGTGGTTGTGTGGTTGCGGTCCGGCGCCGTCAGCGCCTCACCCGGATAATTCATGCCCAGTTTGAGGTATTTGGCGTAACCGCTGCCGTGGTAGGGCAGCAGGTCGATGCCGGCGATGCCGGGCAGATCGTGAAGGAAATCGAGGATCGCCCGGATATCATCCTCGCCGTCGTTGATCCCGGCCACCAGCGGGAGCCGGACCCGCACCGGGTGACCGGCGCGGCAGAGGGCGGCGAGGTTGGCGAGGATCAGAGGGTTGTCGACGCCGGTAAAGCGCCGGTGCCGGGCACTGTCCATCATTTTGAGATCGTAGAGGAAGAGATCAGTTTCGGCGGCGATCGCGAGCACGGTCGCGGTGGGGGCGAAACCGGTGGTGTCGACCGTCCGGTGGATCTCCCGGCGGCCGCACTCCAGCAGCAGCGCCAGGAGGAAGTCGGGCTGCAGCAGCGGTTCGCCGCCGGAAAATGTCACCCCGCCGCCGGAGGTGTCATGGAAAGGGCGGTCCTTCTCGATCACCGCCATTACCGCCGCCACCGATGTCTGCCGGCCGGTGGCCTCGTGGGCCAGCGCCGGGCAGATCTCAACGCAGCGGCCGCAGGCGGTGCACAGATCCGGGTCGCGGTTCATACCGGCGGTTGGCCCAAGAGCCAGGGCCTGCTGCGGGCAGACCATGACGCACTCGCCACAGCCGACGCACCGTTCTCTTACGGTAATAATCTCGATCCTCTGTGACAGACCTTCCGGGTTGTGGCACCAGAGGCAGGAGAGCGGGCAGCCCTTGAAGAAGACTGTTGTCCGGATCTGCGGGCCGTCATGAAGGGCATACCCTTTGACGGCAAAAATGGTGGGAATATTGTGGCGCATTGACTATTATAACAACAATTCTTATTACTGGACAATTGCTAATCGGCAGTCAGTGTTGAATTTGGAGGTGTTGGCTGAAGTGCTGAGAGTAACACCGTGGAAAATACCATTGCGGTAGATCGTAACCGACAAACGTCCTTCCTCCCGCAATCCGTATCCAGTATAACCGGAAGAGTGGCAAGACTGAGCCGCAATCCCGCCGTCATCGATCCGACTCAATCGCTTTTATCAAAAGGAGAAACGACATGCACCTGCTCATCGTTCTGGGAAGTCCGCGCAAAAACGGCAACAGCGAGATCCTCGCCCAACACGTGGCCAAAGGGATGGAGGACGGCGGCGGCACGGTTGAATATATCCGCCTCGGCGGTCTCACGATCTCCCCCTGCCAGGGCTGCGGCGGCTGCGAGAAGACCGGCGAGTGCGTCATCAAGGACGACATGGGGGCGATCTATGAACGGGCTGACGCGGCGGACCGGATTCTGGTTGCCAGTCCGGTCTATTTCTATGCCCTGACCGCCCAGACCAAGGCGTTCATCGACCGTTTCCAGGCCCGCTGGTCCAGGCGCTACCTGCTCGACAACAGGTTCCGGATGGAAGAACAGCGCAAGGGCTACCTGTTGTCGGTCGCCGCGACCAAGGGGGCGAAGGTCTTCGACTGCAGCCTGCTGACCATGCGTTATTTTTACGAGGCCATGGACATGGCCTTTGCCGACTCCTTCCTGCTGAAGGGCGTCGATCAGCGCGGCGCGATCCGCAATTTCCCGGAGGAACTGGCCAGGGCCGAGGCCTTCGGCCGTGAGATCGCCACCGGTCTGCGGTAACACCGAGAGCCGGTCGGCGTCGCCCCGGCAGGTTGTTTCCACCAGGCAACGCAGTGGGGGAGGCGGGCGAGCGCGGCCTCCGGTTTCACTGTTGGGCTGATCCGGACGAAGGGTGAACAGACGGAAGGGGTGAAACGGAGGTGGGAAAAAAAGGGAACAACGGGGGACATCGTTCCCGG
>Ga0209066_10006461_pt1 | contig 11945 bp, 11 predicted proteins | sample All_14_2_FD_187198 | JGI IMG/M metagenome (GOLD analysis project Ga0209066, IMG submission 187198) | Freshwater microbial communities in response to fracking from Pennsylvania, USA - Allegheny Zone_MetaG_DW_15 (SPAdes) (version 2) ...
CCGGGCGCTGGATCGCATCCAGACCGAATCGCGCCACCAGGTCTCAAGCAACGTCGGCGCGGTCCGATCAGAAATCGACAGCCTCAACGGGCGCAACACCTCCAGCACGCACACCATCTACGTGCGTCGCGTGGAGGAGAACGCCGCGGGCGGCGTGGTGGGCGGCGGGCTTGGGAGTGTTGGCCTGCGCCACTTTGCGAACGGCGGTGCGGTCACCCCGGGATTCGTGCCGATGCAAGGGGGCACCGTCCCCGGCGTCGGCAATCAGGACACCGTGCCGCGCTTGCTGCAGGCCGGCGCCTTTGTGCTGCGCAAAGCCGCGGTGCGCAAGTACGGTCCCTTGATCCAGGCCTTCGCTGACGGCGGTCCGGTCCGTTATCGACGCATGGACAACGGCCAGGAGGCCATTCTGTCGCGGGCGGAGCGTCTGGGCGGATTGGCGCTGCGTAAGAAGATCGAAAATGAATGGGCGCAACGCGCCAAGCGCTTTAGCCGTATCGGCTCAACGGGCGTGAAGCAGATGTTCGCCATGATGGCCGAGACCGTCGAAGCGCTCGATCGGCTGCAGATCAAGCAAGAGCGCCTGGCGCGAAAGGGTGAGCCCGATCCGGTGCTGAACTTTGCCGGGGGTGGGGCGCTGAACGGCAGCGACACCGTGCCGGCGATGCTTACCCCCGGTGAATACGTCGTCAAACGCTCGGTCGTGGCCCGCCTGGGGGTGGGGTTCTTCGATGCGCTCAACCACCTCACGCTCCCGGCGCATCAACTCGCGCAACGGGTGCAAGGCTTCGCGTCCGGCGGCCTCGTTGGGCTCGCCCCTTCTACAGTGCCGCGCCCCGAACTCGATTCCCGCACGAGCCCGGCACGCACGGTGCGGGTGGAGCTGGTGGCGGGTGATCGGAAGGTGGCGGCCTCGATCGATGCGCGTGACGAATCCCAACTGCTGCAACTGCTACAAGCGGCCCGCACGCGGGCGATCTGAAGAGGCCTCGCATGCAATTGAAGAACCTTGCCGATGAGGGTGCCTTGCTGTTGCCCGATGACTTGTTGTGGAGCGACGAGCACGCGTGGTCACCCGCCGTGGCGAGCACGTCTTACCTCATCACCGGTGCCTTGCTGATCCAGTCGGCCACGCGCCAGGCCGGGCGGCCGATCACGCTGGTGGGGGCGCCCGACATGGCTTGGGTCACCCGGGCCACGGTCGAGCAGTTGCGGGCCTGGGCCGCGTTTCCCGTCAGCAGTACCGCCGGACGCTTCTTGCTCACCTTTGCCGATGGCCGTGCGTTCACCGTGGCCTTTCGGCATTCGGAAACGGCGATCGAAGCGGAGCCCGTGCTAGGCATCCCGGCGCGCGCGGACACCGACTTCTATCGCCTGACTCTTCGCTTCCTGGAGATCTGACATGCCGATTCAAAGCGGCGACGTGAAACTGCTCAAATCCGCTGTGATGGCGGACGTGCCCGAAGGCGGGGGTGCGCCCACGGGCATGGTCATCGAGGATGGCATCTCAAACTCCATCTTCCCCGACATCTCGGAACTGGACCGTGCGGGCGGTCGCGTCAGCCTGCGCAAGTCCTTCGTCGCCATCCAGACCGACGACACGGACACCTACTTTGGCGGCAACGTCATCGTCGCCGAGCCCCCAGAAGATCCGCGGGTGAGCGTCACCCTGTTCCCCGCGGCGAGCACCTTCGAGCGTCGTGCTGACGCGACGATCCGGATCGAGGCCTACCTCACCAAGGGCGGCGAGTATCCAGGGTTTCTCTACGAGAACCATATCGCGGGCCAGCGCCTGATTCAACTCTTCCAGCGGCCGGAAACGCCGCTACCCGCGGTGGGCCAGTCTCTGGTGATCGTGCAGGGCGAAGACACCCCAAGCGAAAAGGCCCAGTACGTGCGGGTGACCGCGGTGACGAGCGTGGTGCGCAAGTTTTACTGGGGGGAGACGGGGCAGAGCGCCGACTATGAGGCGCGCGTGGTGACCTGCGAGATCAGCGATGCCTTGCGCACCAACTTCAGCGGTTCGCCCGCCTCACGGACCTTTGGCCGTGCCAGTAGCGGAAGCCGCGTGCGTGAAACCATCGTGGCCGATGCTGGGTTGTACTCGGGGGTGGTGCCGCTCACGCGTGCAGCAGCCCTCGGTGACTACACCCTCAAGGGTGCGTCGATCTACACCCAACTGGTGCCTAGCGCACAGACTGAGACGCCCATCGTCAACGCCCAGGCGAGCGGCCAGTCCAATGCGCTGATCGATGCCTCCAACGGCAGCCTGAGTCTCACCACCAGCGTGCCGTTCGACCCTTCGACCAATGTGTACCTGGGCAGCCCGGTGCTGCCGGGCACACTCGCCATCCAGTACGCGGGCGGTAGCTTCACCGACAGCGGCGGCATCGTGTTCTACAACGCCAACCCGGTCGGCACGATTCAGTACGCCAGCGGGACGATCGCCTGGTCGTCCGCGATGACGAGTTATAGCGGCACCAAGACGGTGACCTTCAAGGCGGCCGGGGCCCCGGTCAAGTTGGCCGACACCGCCGCCATCGCGGTCGATGAGAGTAGCCGTTCGTACAACTACGTGCTCACCATCGATCCGCCGCCGGCACCAGGAACCGTCAAGGTCAGCTACCTCGCGCAAGGGCGCTGGTACGACCTCACGGACAATGGGGCGGGTTCGCTCAGCGGCACCGACGTTGCCTTTGGCGCTGGCACGGTCAGTTACAGCAGTGGGACGGTGGCCGTCACCCTCGGGGCCCTGCCCGACATGGACAGCAGCGTCCTCTTCTATTGGGGGGCGACGGTCAATCACTTCAACCGCGCTGCACTGGCCAGTCCGTCGGTCCGGTTTGCGCTGTCCCTCGGGCAAGCGGGGGTTACACCGGGCTCGCTCACGTTGAGCTGGAACGACGGCAGCCCGCGCACGGCAAGCGACGACGGCATGGGGAAAATCACCGGCTCGGCGACGGGCACGATCCGCTACCAGGACGGCACGCTCGAGTTGATCCCTTCGGCGCTGCCGGCCGGTGGCCAGGCCTTCGAGGCCAGTTTTACCTACGGCCCGCCCGAAACCCAGGACTTCCCCGCGCCGCTACGCAACGGGGATGGCACCGTTTCGCTGCTGCTGGCCGCCGGCAATGTGCTACCGGGGACGGTCGAGCTCACCTGGAACCTCTTGATCGAGGACTACGCCGCGATCTCGCTCGTGCCGCAGGAGATGTTGCTCGTTCCCAATCGGGTCGATCCGTATAAAACCGTACGCGACGATGGACTGGGCATGCTGAAGGATAGTCAAGGCGTGGTGTTTGGCAGCATCGACTACGCAGCCGGAGCCATCACCTTCACGGCCGACACGACCGTGCAGATCCCGTTTCCGCGCTACAGCGTTACCCAGATCGGCACCACGATGGTGATGACCGCTCCAGGATTTGGTCGCCTTGAACCGGTCTACCGCAACACCTTCAGCGGGTTCGAGTACAAGCCCGCCGCCGCCTTCATGCCCTACGACGAAACAGGGCTCGCCAAGGTCCAGTACCGCACGGCCTCGTCCAGTACGACCGCCGCGGTCACGCTGACGCTGTCGGAGTTGGCGGTGGATCTGACGCCAGGCTTTGCGGAGACGATCGTGCCGGGCAGCGTGAACTTCCATCTCGGCGGAAAGCGCTACTTCGATCGCAACGGTCGCCTGTATGTGGACCTGGATCTGCGTACGGACGCGGCGACTTTGGCCGGTAGCCTCGACTACGACAGTGGGGTGGCGACGCTGAGTCACTGGGTGCCGGCGCAGGCCAACAGCCTGGTCATGCGCTCTTTGCTCACCAGCCTCGATGGCCAGCCGGTCGATGAGGTAGTGTTTCGCATCCCGGTGGTCCCGGTGCGCCCCGGCTCGGTGCAGATGCTTGCCACCACGCTCAACGGGGCCCAGGTGAACGTCACTGCCGACACCAGCGGGCTGCTGACGGGCACGAACGTGACCGGCCAGGTCGACTACGAGACGGGCATTGTGCGCGCGCGCTTTGGGCGTCGTGTCACTGCGGCGGGCAACGAGGCCGAGGTGTGGTACGACCCGCAAGCCGTCGATGCCGAGGGCAAGATCTTCCGGCCGTACCCCGTGTTCGCCGACTCGATCCGCTACAACGCGGTCAGTTTCAGCTACCTGCCGCTGGATGCGAGCCTCTTGGGGATCGACCCGGTGCGCTTGCCCTCGGATGGTCGGGTGCCGGTGTTTCGTCCGGGGGGCTTTGGGGTCGTCGGCCACACCGGGCGACTGACGAGCTCGGTGAGTAATGGCCAGATCGTGTCCTGCGGTCGCGTGCGCTTGAGCCGCGTCCGTGTGGTGGGCAACGACAAGGTCGTGATTCACGCTGGCTATACGGCTGATCTGGAGGCCGGCACGGTCACCTTTACCGACACCAGCGGATACGCACAGCCGGTGACGATCGAGCACCGGGTCGAGGACATGGGCGTGATCCGTGATGTGCAGATCAACGGCGACATCACCTTTACGCGCGCGCTGACGCACGACTATCCGCTCACCGATCCGCCCACGAGTTTCATGAGCAGTGCGCTGGTCGCAGGCGACCTGTTTGCTCGCGTGCCGGTGATCTTCGATCAGGCGACCTGGAACGGCGCGTGGAAGGACGTTCAGGAAGGCAGCGCTGCGACCGCCACCTTCAACGCCACCCAGTACCCCATTACCGTCACCAACCGGGGTGCCATCACCGAACGCTGGGTGGTGCGCTTCACCAACACGGTCAACTTTGAGGTCATCGGCGAGAACGTGGGCGTCATCGCCACGGGCGAAGTCAGTACCACCTGCGCGCCCACCAACCCCGCGACCGGGGTGCCGTACTTCCAGATCCCGGCCCTGGGCTGGGGCAACGGCTGGGCCACTGGCAACGTGCTGCGCTTCAACACCATCGGCGCCCAGTTCCCGGTCTGGGTGGTACGCACCGTGCAGCAGGGCCCGGAAACCGTGGCCCACGACGACTTCACCTTGCTGATCCGGGGCGATGTGGATACCCCCTGATCGCTGCGGGATCACTCGCTTTGATCCGGTTTCTTGCAATTGAATCTCTTTGCACAAGGAATTCCCATGGGCACGATCCATGACGTTCGCTATTTCGATTCCGACATGACCGGTGCGCCGAGCACCGCTGGCATGGCTGCCGCCGGCCGTTTCCTGGCCATCCTGGACGCCTGCGCGGTCAACGGTTTCAACCTCAAAGCCGTGAGCTCGCTCAACGTGGCCAATGGTGTGGCCACCGCCACCACCGATGGCGACCACGGTTTCCGGGACTACACGGTGATCCGCCTCGAAGGCGCCACCCCGTCCGAACTGAACGGCGACTGGAAGGTGCAAGTCACGGCCGGCAACACCTTCACGTTCGAGACCACCGCTGCGGACGGCACGGCCACCGGCACCCTCAGCGCCAAAACCGCTCCCCTGGGCTGGACCAAGGAGTTCTCGGCCGCCAACGTCGGTGTCTACCGCCCCAAAACCGGACTGCGCCACTTCTTCCGGGTCAACGACACCAATTCTGCCTTCGTTGCCATTCGGGGCTACGAGGTGATGACCGCCAGCGGGGATGCCGGCACCAACCCGTTTCCGACCGCTACCCAACTCAGCGGCGGGGTGGGGATGTCCAAGTATTGCAACAGCACCTCGTACCAACAGAAGTGGTTTCTGGTCGGCGATGACCGGTGTCTCTTCTTCGTCTTTTGCCCGGACGATCACTTGGGCATCCAGCAAAGCCACGCCGATTGGGCGATCTACGGCTTTGGCGAGGCGATCTCCTACACCCCGAACGATCTGGGCGCGAGCTTCGTCATCGGTAGTGCCGTGCAGTCCACGACCTGGACATCGGCTTATCAGAACGGCAGTTGTTACCCGTCCTACTTTGGCGGGGACATCTATTCCGGTTGTTACTTCAGCCGCCCCTATTCGCAGGAGTTGGGTGCGCCCAGCCGCTTCCGGCTGGCTGGCAGCGGCGTGGCTCACGGTTGGGGCAGTTCGTCGAGCGCATCGGGGCGAACGCCTGTGCCCAACCCGGCCGATTTGTCCTTGCTGTTTCACCACCCGGTCGTGATGCAGGAGGAGATTTCCAAGGCGGTGCGGGCGGAGATGCCCGGCGCCTACCAGCCCTTGCACGTCAGCATGGTGGCCAGGGTGGGCGATGTGGTGGAGATCAATGGTCGCAAGATCATGATCACCCACGCCTACGACAACAACAGCCCCGGCTCGTCGGGTACCGGCAAGTCCGGCACCATGGGATGGGACATCACCGGGCCGTGGAGGTGAGCGATGAGCGATCCCTTGGCCGACAAGGTCCTCCTGTTGCTCCCGTTCGAGCACACCCCAGAGCGGGGGAGCTATCTTGATCGCAGTGCCTATGGCCACCCCTTTGTTCCGGTCGGCGACTTTCGCCTTTCGCGCGAGCAAAGCCGCTTCGGCACCTGGTCGGCAAGGTTTGGGGCGGGCGGCAGCGAGGGGCGGCTTGAACTCCCCCACGACGCGCGATTTGCCTTTGGAACCGATGATTTCTGCGTCGAAGCCTGGGTGTATCCACAAGTGGGGGGCGGGACCTATCGCACGGTCGTGGCCAAATATGTCGCTACGACGACTGGGCGGAGTTGGTCGCTGGTCATCACGGACGCGGGGCGGGTGGAGGCCTATTGCTCGAGCACCGGTTCGTCGGTGGATATTGGGCTCAACACCGGCATCGTGGTCACGCCTGAGCAGTGGCATCACCTCGCGCTCACGCGCGAAGGCGCGACGTTTCGGCTCTTTGTAAATGGGGTGCTGGGGGCGACCGCCACCTCGGCGGCGGCGCTCTACAACACCACGGAGCCTGTCACGATTGGTGGGGGCTCATTGGGTCGCTGGCTCAAGGGCTGGATCGATGGGGTGCGGATCACGCGCGGTGCAGCGCGCTACACCGCCAACTTTGAGCCGCCTGCGACCGAGTTTGAATGGGCCGACGTGCTCCTGACGCCTATGCGACTCCAGGCCGATTTGCTGCGGCTTTATCCCTTTGCCGACTTCAACCGCCGCGATCCGCAGCCACTGACCCGCACGACGACGCAGACCCGCTTCAACCCGGCACCGGGCGTGGCGCGGCGGATCTTCAGCCGCAACGTCGCGATGCCCTACCGCGAAGGGCGTGCCGGGGTGCGTTTGGTTGGCACGGTCGCCATCAAGGGGGTGCCCAACCACCAGCCGGTGTCGCGTCCGGTGCGCTTGTACGCCCAAGGTTCGGGCTTGCTGATCGCGCAAACCCGATCGGACGCGCAAGGCCACTACGCCTTTGACGGGCTGGACCCAGATGAACGGTATTTCGCCGTAGCCTTCGACACCGAGCGCTGGTACCGGGCGGTGGTGGCGGATCAACTGGTGCCAGAGCAAGGATCGGAGCAGGGGGCCTTGCCATGATCGCGATCACCGCTGCCCACAACGAGGCCCGGTTGGCGGGCACGCTGGCTTTCCTGGACCGGGGCACAGAGTCGGCCCGGGTGCGTTTGTATGGTGGGAGCCGTCCGGCCAGTCCCGACGCAGTGCCCACCAGTTCGATGCTGGTCGAGGTGCGCTTGACCAAACCGGCCGGCATCGTAGCCAACGGTCAGTTGAGCCTGACCCAAGAAGAAGATGGGCTGATCGCCTTCAGCGGCACGGCTACCTGGGCGCGCTTCGTCAATGGGGAGGAAGCCACCGCCTTCGATTGCGATGCCGGGGAAGGCGCTGGGCCCTGGGAAGTGCAGCTGGCCTCGGCACAACTCTACGCCGGGGGTGATGCCAAGATCATCTCGGCGGTGTTGACCTGACGGGTTGAGAGGCTGATCCATGGCCACCCACACCACGTCCTCTGCCGATTTGCTGTTCGAGTTTCCACAGCAGGGCCGAACGGACCTCTTGTTTGGCGAAGGTCAAGCCAGTGCCCAGCAAGTGCAGATCACAGTGCTGGGCAGCTTGCCGGGCTTGCGTGCCGAGGTGGTGTTCATTCCACCTGCGGAATGCACGCTGGTTGCTGTGTTGCCGGGTCTGTCGGGCCAAGTCACCGTCCGACTGGCGCAGCCCATCACGCTGACCATCGGTCTACCCCCACTTACCGCAGCGATCGATGCGCGCTACGAGAGCAACACCTTGCGACCAACCGTGGCCCAGCAGCGCAACACGTGGGCCGTAGCGGAACGAAGTGAGGTGGGGTGGAGCCAGTTGCAGCAGGTGGGACGCCGGTCTGCGCCGGGTTGGCAGGCTGACTGGCATGCGGCTGAGCGTGCCCGTCACGGGGTGGCACATCTGCTGCCACCGGTCCAGCAGGCCCTGCACTTGGTGCAGGTCGACGTGTTCGAAGCAGCAATCACACGCCAGAGAGTGGTGCGGTTCGCCCATGCCCTGGGACTCGCCACCGCACAGAGTCTTTCGTCGGCGTTTGAGGCAGCGACTGGGACGCCCCATCGGGTGAACTTGCTTCACCAGGAAGCGACCCGCATCCGCAGCCACAACCCGCGTGCGGCGTGGCAAACCGGATCGGCTCGGGCCTTGCTCCACCCCAGCGCCATGGACCAAGCCCAACCGCTGGTTCGGCGTGCGGGATCGATGTACCAGGAGGCGGTGCCACCGCCACCAGGACTGTCCTGGCCCCCTGTGCCAGAGTCCCCGTTGCCATCGACCTGCTACACGCCCAGTCCCGCGTTGTTGTTCGCCGTCCAGTCTGGGGTTGGCGGCCATCTGCTGTTCGCTTGTGACCGCGCCACCGATCCGCCGTCCGATGGCGAGTCGGTGGTTGTTCCTGTTCGGAGGGTGTATTTCGTGATCAACAACGTGACCTTGCACCGGCTGCCCGATGGGCTACCCGTGCCGGTGTTTAGCCTTTCGCTGGCGCTCGACGCTGCATCTTGGACCTGGGGATTCGATGCCCAACTTCCTGCCGCCGCAGAACCCCTTGTCGCCCCCGTTAGCAACGGCGGCCCGGTCGAACTGGTGGCCAGCGTCAACGGCACGCCGTTTCGCGTGCTGGCTGAGAGCATCAGCCGCGAGCGGGTGTTCGGCGACGCGAGCATCCGCATCTCGGGAAGAGGGCGCAACGCCGTGCTGGCCGCGCCCTACGCGCCGGTGATGAACTTTCAGCAACCGCAGGCGCGCACGGCGCGGCAGTTGATGGACGATGTCCTCACGCTCAACGGCATCCCGCTGGGCTGGAACATCGATTGGAGCCTGACCGACTGGAACGTCCCGACCGGGGTGTTCACCCAGCAGGGCACGTGGATGGAAGCGCTGGTCGCCATTGCCAGCGCGGCCGGGGGTTACCTGATCCCGCACCCGTCCGACCAGAGCATCCGCGTGCGCCACCGGTATCCGGTCGCACCGTGGGAGTGGAGCACCGTCACGCCAGACTTCGTGCTGCCCGTCGATGCGGTGGCCCGCGAGTCGCTGCGCTGGGTCGAGAAGCCCGGCTACAACCGCGTGTTCGCGTCCGGCCAGGATGTCGGTGTGCTTGGGCAGGTGAGCCGGGCTGGGACTGCCGGGGATGTGCTGGCCCCGATGGTGGTCGATGCGCTGATCACCGAAGCCGCTGCGGCGCGCCAGCGGGGCATCTCGGTTCTGGCCGATACCGGGCAACAGATCGAGGTGACCCTGCGCCTGCCGGTGCTGGCCGAGACGGGGATCATCGAGCCGGGTGCGTTCGTCGAATACCAGGACGGCAGCCAAGGTTCGACGATCCGGCGGCTGGGCATCGTGCGCTCGACGCAAGTTGAGGCAGGAATGCCGGAGGTCTGGCAGACCTTGGGGGTGCAGAGCCATGCATAACCTCTACGAGCAGTTCCGCCAACTCATCCCTGATCCGCCATTGCAGGCGGGCACGGTCGTAGACATTGGCTCCGGCGTGGTGACCGTCGCCTTGCCCGGCGGAGGCTTGATCCGCGCACGCGGCAGCGCCGCCATCGGCCAGAAGGTGTTCGTGCGTGATGACGTCGTCGAAGGCGGCGCACCCAGCCTGACGCTGGAAATCATCGAAATCTGAACCCCTTCTTCCTGATCACCCCGGAACCCGCCCGCGAGGCGGGTTTCGCATTTCTGGAGACCTGCAATGACCGAACCCGAACAACAACCCGCCGCCCACGTGGAAAACATGCTCCTGCTGCGCCGCGAGGACTTCGACGAACTGCTCGACCGTGCCGCCGAACGCGGAGCCGAGCGTTGCCTTGCCCATCTCGGGCTGGAGAACGGCAGTGCCGCGAAGGACATCCGCGAACTGCGCGATCTGCTGGAAGCGTGGCGCGATGCCCGCCGCACGGCGTGGCAGACCACCATTAAGGTCGTGACCACCGGCATCCTGGCCGCATTGCTGGTGGGGGCCGCCATCAAGTTGAAGCTGATGGGAGGCGTGCAATGATCGAGACACTGCTTGGTGGCCTCCTCGGCGGGGCCTTCCGCCTTGCGCCTGAAATCCTCAAATGGCTCGACCGCAAGGGAGAGCGCGGCCACGAACTGGCGATGCAGGACAAGGCGCTGGAATTCGAAAAGCTGCGTGGTGCGCAGCGGATGGCTGAGATCGGCGCGAGCGCCGATGAGGCATGGAGCGTGGGTGCCATCGAGACCCTGCGCGAGGCTGTCACCGCCCAAGGGCAGCGCTCCGGCGTGCGCTGGGCCGATGCCTTGTCCGTCAGCGTGCGACCGGTGATCACCTACTGGTTCATGGCTTTGTATTGCGCCGCCAAGACGGCCGCGTTCGCGGCTGCTGTTACGGCGGGCGCGGGCTGGGGAACGGCCATCCTCCACGCGTGGACGGAGGCCGATCAGGGGCTGTGGGCTGGGGTGCTGAACTTCTGGTTCCTCGGGCGCGTGTTCGACCGGGTGCGTCCGTGATCGATGTGCCGAAAGCGGCCATTGAACTGGCCAAGCGCTTCGAGGGGTTCCATCGCGTGCCGAAGACCGATCCTGGACGCGCGCATCCGTACATCTGCCCAGCAGGCTACTGGACGATTGGCTATGGCCATCTGTGTGATGCGAAGCACCCGCCGATCACGGAGACCGAAGCTGAGGTCTATCTGACGCGCGACCTTCAAGCGGCCCTGGCCGTGACGCTGCGCTTCTGCCCGGTGCTGGCCACCGAGCCCGAGGGGCGGCTCGCAGCCATCGTGGATTTCACGTTCAACCTCGGGGCTGGGCGGCTGCAGACGTCGACGCTTCGGCGACGGATCAATCAGCGGGATTGGCCGGGCGTAGCACGCGAGTTGCGGCGTTGGATCTACGGAGGCGGACGTGTGCTGCCAGGACTTGTCACCCGACGCGATGCTGAGGCACGGCTACTTGGTTGACACCGTTCGTTCAATGCTTTCCTTTGAGGCTGTGTGCCCCATGAACATGGCCCATGCTGGTTGCTGACCCGTGATCTTGGAGCGACGCCGTGGACAATCCGGTCAGAATGCCGCATTGGCTGGCCTGCTGAGATTCACGGCAGTTTTCCCGCAAAGTCTTGAGCTGTCGTTCCAGCGCCTTCAACTCTTTGATGCGAGCGGCCACATGGTCGATGTGCTCGTCGAGCAGGTCGTTCACTTGTGCGCAGTTCTCGTGAGGCGAATCCTTGAAGCGCAGCAACACTCGGATTTCGTCCAACGTCATGTCCAACCCTCGGCAGTGCCGAATGAAGGACAGTCGGTCAACGTGTTCGCTGCCGTACACCCGGTAGTTACCTTCTGTGCGAGGCGTTTCTGGCAACAATCCTTCGCGTTCGTAATACCGGATCGTCTCAACCTGAGTGTGAGCCGCCTTGGCCAGTTCACCGATTTTCATATCTTCACCTTGAGCGGTGGCAAGAAAGTTGCGCCGTTTTATTTGTAGGCACTTGACATTGTAGTGGCTACAGGGTTTTTAATCCATCCAACAAGGAGAAGATCATGAACCCTACTCACCAACGCCAACAAGTTGACACTGCCTGCGGTTGTGGGAG
>Ga0209066_10006462_pt1 | contig 11943 bp, 8 predicted proteins | sample All_14_2_FD_187198 | JGI IMG/M metagenome (GOLD analysis project Ga0209066, IMG submission 187198) | Freshwater microbial communities in response to fracking from Pennsylvania, USA - Allegheny Zone_MetaG_DW_15 (SPAdes) (version 2) ...
ATCGAAGAGGGCGACACCATCGTCGTCGGCGCGCAGCATTCGACGGTCCGCGCCAGCGGGCAAACCCGTAATGCCGCGATCTTCGAATTCCCGAACCAGGGGCCGATGACCGGCAGCGAATTGATCCGTCTCTCCGGCCCCCTGCCCGATGCCACCAATGTGCTGGTCACCGGCACGCGGGATAATGCCCCGTTCAGTTCCTATATGACGGCAGCCGCCTTTGCCGCCTTCCCGCTCCGGGATCAGGACGCGGTCGAATTCATCGCCGATGCCCGGGCCGAAATGCTGACCGTGCGCCTCGAGGGCAATTATCAGGGGCCGACGACCTTTGTCGTCAGCAAGTCGACGTCGCTGGTGCAATTGCTCGATCAGATCGCGGTCAATCCCGAGACCACGAATACAAGGGCGATTTCACTGCGCCGCAAGAGTGTCGCCCAGCAGCAGAAGCGCGCCCTCGACAATGCGCTCGACCGATTGCAGCGCAGCGTGCTCACTGCTGTTGTTGCCACCTCGGGCGAGGCCTCGCTGCGGTCGGCGGAAGCGCAGATGGTGCTTCAGTTCATCGACCGGGTGAAAACGGCCGTGCCCAACGGGACGCTGGTCATCACCGATTCCGAGGGGACACCCATCGACCTGCCGCTCGAAGACGGCGATACGGTGATCATCCCCAAACTGTCGAGCACCGTTGTGATCTCGGGCGAAGTCCTGGCGCCGCAAACCATGATCTGGAATCCCGGGAAATCAGTCTGGGATTACGTCGATTTCGCCGGCGGTTTCAGCGACCGCGCGGACGAAAGCAAATTCCTGGTCGAGAAGCAGAATGGCGCCCTCATCCTCACCGATGCACCGGAAATCGAAGCGGGTGATCAGGTCACCATCCTGCCCCGGATCGAATTCAAGGGCTTCCAGTTCGTCAATGATCTGGCGGCAACGATCTTCCGGGTTGCCGGCATCGCCGCCTTCTTCTGAGCTTGGGCCGGCCGGCAGCTCAAAGAAAGACGCACAAAAAAAGGGGGGCACGAGCCCCCCTTTGCCTGTCGGCGCCAAGCGCTATCAGCAGCGGCCGATCGAGCTATAGGCAAGGCCGGCCTCGCGCATATCCGCCGGGTCCCAGACATTGCGCAGGTCGCAAACCACCCGGCCCTTCATTGCCGCCTTGATCTTCTCCGGCGCGATCGACCGGAACTCATTCCATTCGGTGATCAGGATCAAAGCATCGGCGCCGCTGATGGCCTCGAAGGCACTGTCGACGAAATTTGCCTCGGCCGGCAGAGCCTGCCGGGCATGGGCGGGCTGCGGGTCGTAGGTGCGCAGGGTGGCACCGGCCTCGATCAGGCGGGGCAGAATGTCGAGCGAGGGCGCATCCCGCATGTCGTCGGTCTCGGGCTTGAAGGTGACGCCGAGAACCGCGACCGTCTTGCCGGCCACGGAACCGCCGCAGGCATCGATCAGGCGCTGGGCCATCCCCGCCTTGCGCTGGTTATTGGCTTCCACCGTCTGCTCTACGATGGTCGCCGGAACCCCCAGTTCGCGCGCGGTGCGGACAAGCGCCAGGGTGTCCTTGGGGAAGCAGGAGCCGCCATAGCCCGGCCCGGCATGCAGGAATTTCGAACCGATGCGGCCGTCGAGGCCCATGCCCCGCGCGACCTCGTGGACGTTGGCGCCCGCCTTCTCGCAGATATCCGCCATCTGATTGATGAAGGTGATCTTCACCGCAAGGAATGCGTTGGAGGCATATTTGATCAATTCCGCCGTCTCGATGGAGGTCGCGACCACCGGGGTTTCGATCAGATAGAGCGGCCGGTAGAGGCGCTTCAGCACCTTCAGCGCCTGCTCCGACTCGACGCCGATCACCACGCGGTCCGGGCGCATGAAATCGCCGATCGCGCTGCCTTCGCGCAGGAACTCCGGATTGGAGGCCACGTCGATACGAAGGTCCGGGCGGGCCTTGGCGACAATTTCCTTGATCTGGGTGCCGGTCCCGACGGGAACGGTCGATTTCGTGACCAGCACGAAAGGCGCGGTCGCCGCCTTGGCCACCTGTTCGGCGGCGGCAAAGACATAGGAGAGATCCGCATGGCCGTCGCCGCGGCGGCTGGGGGTCCCGACCGCCAGAAACACCGCATCGGCATCGGCGACACCGGCGGCGATATCAGTGGTGAAGGTCAGACGGCCATCGCGGGCATTTTCCGTGACCAACGTATCGAGGCCCGGCTCGTAGATCGGAATACGGCCCTGCTGCAGGGCTTCGATCTTTGAATGGTCGAGGTCGACGATGCAGACATCCACGCCGAATTCAGCGAAACAGGCGCCAGATACCAGACCAACGTAGCCGGCACCGATCATCGTGACTTTCATTACAATTCGGCTCCCAAATTATCTAAGGCAAAAGAACGTCAATAGGCGCACTGAAGCGCAGGCGGTGAAAGCCAAGGCGATGCCCCCGTCGCATATCAGTGGCGACGATCAGGACGCCGGATCGCAGCGCAGCCTGCCACATGATTTGCCACAAGCACAGCGCCCGCCTGCTTATATAAGGGATCGGCAGACAGGGCACCAAGCACCAAAAGACGCAGGCGCCCATCGCTCCTGAGGCGTTGCGCCCCGGCACCACTCGGCCAGCACATGGCTTGTTGACCTGAGGGGAAGGGGCGAGAGGGGACGCCCCCCGCCCCGTACTCTTTACCTTGCCGGCGGCTTGGGCTAGCTTGCCATCGCGCCTGTCATCGGCGGGCCCAGGTGCGGCCAGTGCCAGCCGCAGTGAACCGGTCTGCCCCTCCAGGGCCAATTCGGGGCCTGCGCTGCGACCATGGGCTGTTGGCTTTCGGTAAATTGGAAATGGCAGTCGCTGATAGCGCACTCCCCCGGCCATGCCCACCGCCGTGACAGGGCGCGACTGGACAGGCCTGCGGCCGCAAATGGCCGAGACTGGACATGCTTACGGCTGGAAATGGCCGCCCCGGTGACAGAGCTTGCGAGGGCCTCCCGACCGGACCGTCAGTTTTGAGGAAGATTTTGGATTTACCTGGGAACAACAAGCCGTTCTTGACCCCTTCAAGGCTTTCAACCTGTCCGCCCCAGGCCCGGCCGGAGACTCCGGACGGGCGCTCTATTTCCGACCCGCCGGCCTGGGAGATCCCCAGTTGACCCAGCAGGAACAGGCGGCGGCCGTAAATCCCGCTGACGAGACGAGCGCACTCATCCGATCCGCCTGGCTGCATTTCTGCCAGCGGCGCCCGCTCAAACTTTCGGGGCGGGAGACCCGTGCCTTGTCCGAAATATCGGTAGAGCAGGTCGGCGCCTGCCTGTTTGCCGATGCGGTGGTGGCAAACAGCCCGAGGGGCATCCGTCTGACGAAGAGGTTCTCGAGGCCGGAGCGGGAAGGCCTGAATGCCCTTCTCATCTGGCTGGAACAGCCGGATTTTGCTGTCCGCATGGTCGAGGCCGCGCTGGCGGACGATTGTCTGCGCATGCCCTGGCCCTTTGCCCCGGATCAGCCGGGGGCCGAAGCTGTCTGTACCGAGAGTTATATGGTCGGCGAGACCAATGTATTGCGTTTCGCATTCGGGACGGAAAGCGCCTTTCTGCTCCAGAACGTCACATCGGCCGATGCCCTGTATCTCCCGAGCCGCAACCTGATCATCCTGAAGCGCCACACGACAAAGCTGCATATCATTGTCGACGTAACGAAATTGCTGGCCAATTTCGATCAATTCATGGCCTATGCGCTTGAGGCGGCGGGCATGGCGCCGAGCCGGCCCGGCTTGCTGCGCAGCCTGTTCAACCGCGCGCGGATCAATACCCCGAGAGACCGGCGCTTCGGCGGCATCCTGGCCTCCCATAGCCGGCCCTACCATTTCTACTACGATGTCGTGCCGGTCATGGCAGAGGTCACGGCCCTGCCCGACTTTTCCAGGACGCCGACAATTTTCAGCCTGCGGGGAGGCAATTTCTACCGCCTTAGCGCAATCTTCGGTACGGATGTGCCGGAAATCTGCATCACCCCCAGGGGCCTTAATCGACTGAACAGCCGCGACGGGACCTTCACCTTCCGGGTCGGCGCAGCCTACAAGGAGGGCTACCCTCAGAATGCCGATGCCGTGGACGAGCGCATTCTGCACCATGCCCGGACCCATCTCGATCAGAACACAGCAGCAGAGGTCGCGATCGCCGCACGCTGCTTCCCCCTGGTCTGGATCGGCGTCACCGGCCAGAAACGGCAGTGGCGTGAGCAGGCTCAATTGGTAGGCCATCTGGTCCGTTGCTGGCGAGCGACTTATCCGGAGATCGGCTTCGTCTTCGATGGCTGGACCGTTCCCTTGAACTGGGCCCCGGGCACCCAGATGGAGATCGCCCGCGATACCGCCGTGATGACCGAGGCGATGCGCGACCTTCCGCCCGATGTCCCGGTTTTCAGCGTGATCGGGGCGAACTCCATCCGCAAGCTCGCCTTTGCCCAGCTTTGCGACTTCTCGATTGCTAATTCCACGGCCGGCAATATTCATGTCACGCGGATCGCGCAGCGGCCGGGTGTCGGTCATATCAACAACAAAATGATTGAAATCCGGGACAAGGTTCACCTTCAGCGGCACACGATCCAAGTGCCACCAGAAGCTGTTACCGATCTTCCGAGCGATGAAAATATGGCTCCGGACAAGATCGATTACAGTATCGATGTGGATACGGTGGAGAAATTATCCAGACCACTACTTCTCGCGATTGAGCCCGTAGAAAGGGCCAAACGGGTGAATTCTGTTCTGGCCTCACTCAAGGTGACCTGAAGACGCTTGCACATGGCCGCCTCTCTTATGCGCTGGACACGGCTAACGGCCCGTGGCAGGAAGGCTCGGTGAAATTTCCTGCGGCTTGTTCGGATCGGAGAGCCGATGTCGCTATTCCTGCATGGACTGAGGGTCCAGGGGCGCGTTCTGATCGTCCTCCTGATCCGGGAATTCAGGGTCCGAAACGGCAAGAATTATATGGGCCTCATCAATGAGGCCGGCAATGTCGTGATGATGATCGCGCTCTTCGTCGGCCTGCGGATTGTGCTCGGCGGCGGCGTCCACCGGGGCATGGAAGTCGGCCCTTTCATTGCCTGTGGCATGCTGAGCATCCTACTGTTCCGCAGCCTGATTTCGGATGCAATGACTACGCCTTCGGCCTATCGGGCTTTTTCATCCATTCCACATGTCACAATTCTCGATATTTTCATCGTCCGATATATTTACAAAACAACGATCTACATGGCCTTGGCGATCATCGTTTTCAACACCATGATTTATTGGAATGCCTCACCGCCCGTTGAGGATTGGATCGGCGTCGTCTTCTTTCTCTTCCTGGCGTCCCAAATCGGCTTCTGGATCGGGATCATATTCTGTACCCTTCTGCCGGAGTCCCTTTTGGTCAAATTCGCCATTATACTTTTCAACAGGATTATATTTTGGACGTCCGGAACATTCTTCGTCGTACCTGAATTGCCATTCGGGACAAGGGAGTATTTCCTGCTTAATCCCCTTGTCCACGTAACCGAGTCGATCAGGTCGGCCTATTTTTACGTATACCAGTCCGATTACGCGAATATGGCTTATCTGTCGGAATGGATGATCGGCCTGGTCTTCCTCGGGCTGGTCGCAGACCGCGCCAAACGATATCGATGGCAGCCGAGATGATTGCCCTGCGGAATGTGTCGAAGAGCTTTGGCTTCGGCGGCAAAAGCAGCCTGGTCCTCGACCAGGTCTCGCTCGATATTCTGCCGAAAGTCAGCACCGGCATCCTTGCCGACAAAAAGGGCGGTAAATCCACCCTGATGCGGATCATTGCCGGCATATCGAGGCCCGACAGCGGGCAGGTCTTCCGGGACATGTCGGTTTCCTGGCCCATTGGCTTTCCTACGCCCGTGCCAGCCCATTATTCGGTCATCGACTATGCCAATCTCGTCGCGGCCTTCTATGGCGCCGATGGAGAAGCCCTGTTCGAGGCCATGGCGGAGATCGGCGAACTATCCGCTCATCGCCACACAAGCTCCGATGCCTTCGACGGGGACATCAGGGGCCGCATCGCCTTCTCTGTCACCATGGCGCTCGATTTCGACTGTTACGCCATGGACAATGCCATGACATTCGGCGGCCGGGCTTTCAAGAAGCGCTGTGAAACCATCGTCCGGTCTCTTCGGGGCCGGAAAGCCTTTGTAATCGCAACGGATAATCCGGACACGATCAAGAAACACTGCGACGTCGCCTATGTGCTGCGCGACGGCCAGTTAACCGCATTCGAGACGGTAGATGACGCAATCCAATTCTTCAAACCCGCCTGACGGGGCCGAACAGGCAGACGGCGGGAATGCGCCCTATGCGCCCGTGCCGATCATCACCGCAGCCGGCAGATTGAGCCCGGCCGATCGGCGGCGACAGAAGCGGCTGAGCATCCTGGCCAGCCTGCTGATCATCTTCCTCCCGACCCTGATCTCGGCAGTATATTTCTTCGGTTTCGCGACCGACAAATACGAGGCGGCAGCGGTTCTATCGCTGCGCAGCGCCAATGCCAGCGGGGGCGGTTCTTCGTTGCTCGGCTTCTTGCCAGGGGCGCAGAACCTGGGCCGGGCCGGGGACGAGTCCTTCGCCATGATCGCCTATATCCGCTCGCGCGATGCGCTGGTCCGACTGGATGAGGCGTTGAACCTGCGCGAGTCCTTCAGCGACCCCCGCGTCGATTTCTGGCAGCGCCTGTCGCCCGATGCCTCGTTCGAGGGCTTCTACAGCTACTACCAGCATATGGTGACGGTCTATTACGACGAGGCTTCGGGCCAGATCCACATGGACACCCGCGCTTTCGATGCGGAAATGGCGCAGAAGATCGCCCTGACGGTGAAATCCATCAGCGAATCCCTGGTCAATCAGTTCAATGCCCGTTCCGAGCGCGATGTGCTGGAGATCGCGCGCCTCGAAGTCGCGGCGGCCGAGAACCGCCTGAAGACGGCCGATGCCGCCGTCACCCGCTTCCGCATCGAACGGAACATGGTCGACCCCATTGCCTCGACCTCGGCCATTGGCGGGATCATCGCCCATTTGGGCGCCCAGATCGCCCAAGCCCAGGCCGAACTGCGTACGGAAGAGCAATTGTCCAACGGCAACCCGACGACCAAGATCGTCGCGCTGACCAACCGGATCAAGGCGCTCGAAGCCCAGATGTCAGCCGAACAGGCCCGGCTGACCGGCGAGAAGGACGCGCTCGCCCCCGTCATCGAGGAATATCAGAATCTGGTCATGGCCCAGGAGATCGCCCGCCAGGCCCATACGGCAGCACTGACCGCCCTGCAATCGGCCCTGGCCGAGACGCAGCGCCAGAAGCTTTATCTGATCGACATCGTCTCGCCGAGCATTCCCGAACAAGCACGCCTGCCCAACCGGCCGCGCGCGGTCCTGTTCACCTTCCTCGGCTCGATCATGGCGTGGTTCTTCTCCCGCCTGCTCATCGGCGCGATCCGCGATCACATCGTCTGACGATGCCAAGCTGCCCCGGGGAAAATGTCACCTCCCCCGGGGCGGGGCAACTCACTCGGATTGCACCGCGCGGCGGCGCTCGAAGCGCACCATAGGCTGGCCACTGACATCCGACAGCAATTCGCCTGCATGGGTAAAACCGATCGCGATAAAGAAGCGGTGGACCCGTAAATTGTCCGCAAGGCAATGGGCGTAAAGCAATTCGAGCCCCAGCGCCTCGAAGGCAAATGCCACCAGAGCGGCAGCGGCATCCCGGGCATAACCCTTCTGTCGAACGCCGGGCGCGGTCAGCAGCCGGCCGAACTCGGCACAGCCTGCAGCCCAATCGATATCATAGACGGCAACCATGCCGACCGCCTGCCCCCCGGCCTCACGGATGACATAGGTGAAGTCATCCGTCCGCTGCATTTGCCCGCCGGTCCAAACTATCTGGCCCTCTATCGTCAACGGCGGGCGGGCGATGAAATAGGGCCTGACCTCCGGATGATTGCGCCAAGCCACCACCTGCCCGGCATGGTTTTCTGCCAAGGGCTCCAATTGAACGGTTCTGCCTCGCAGGATTTGTTTTTTCAGGGCCAGCGTATCTGCGCCCTTCACGGCACCCACGGTCATTGCATGTGCTCCCCCTGTTGGCCGGCTGGACTTCCGGCCATGCGGATACGGTCTCCCTCGATGACCGGAAGTGCGCTTCCGTCTCCTCGCATCAAGGTGAGAACCCAAGGCAGAAACGCTTCTCCGGCGTCTTCGGGCGAGCCGGTCCCCGGCTCCGCAGGCAAGCCCGGCTTGGCGGCAAAGGCCGTCACCGCCGCATAAGCCTTGGCTTTGCCGGAGAAGAAGGCAGTGAAGGGCAGAATGCCTTCCAGCAAGCGCTCCAATGCCGCCCGCACCAAATTCGCCTGCAGCCTTCTCTCTGCCGAAAGCCGGCGCATGGGGCCCAATTGCCGCAGCAGTTCGAGAAGCGGTTCCATGCCGCCCTGCGACGGCTCGACGAGCACGTCGATGAAGCCGAGATCGGGCAGGACACGGGTGAAATAGCCGGCGGTAAAACGCAGGGCATCGTCGGAATCGGAATCGCCCGGGGCCATGAAAGGCGCCTCTACCAACAGCACCCCGCCCGGACGAAGGACCCGCAGGCACTCTCGAAGGGCCCGATCGGGATAGAGCAAGCTTGCCAGCCCGCGAGGGATGTGAACGCGGTCGAAGAGCTGATCCCGGAAGGGCAAGTCATCGAGCGGCGATGTGACCAGCGCCTCCTCGAGCCAATGCGGCGCCAGGGAAATCGTCAGCCCTTGGTCGGGCTTGGCCTCAGCCATGGCACGGCATTGGCCGGCCCTGAGCGGCCGACGATCGGCGAGGCTCAAGGTTAGCGTCCGGCTCCCCGCACCCCGCTCGAAGCACTCAACTGGCCCGGCGCCCTGGGATCGAGACCGCGGCCGGCCGGGGGGCATCACGCCATCGCCAAAGGCCTCGAAACTGGCCAGAGCATCCGAAAGAAAGGTCGGGGAATCGGTCACCCGGGCGAGGGCCTCGAACAGACCTGCTACTGCGGTTGCTGCATCCTCCCAGCTTTCGGTTCCCTCCGGTGGCAGTCCGGGCAGGCAGCGTTCGATCAGGCGGGCCCGGATCTGAAGCGCCTCGGCTGAATGGAGACCAATGGCGGGCATGATCATTTCCCTGTTCCCCATCATGATACCGGATGCCAACAGACACGGGTGAAGACAAGGTCCCGCGCCACACCATCGACGATCAGGGACAAGCGAGCTTCGCGGCGCGATGCCTCGAAACCGATCAGCAGGTCGTCCGCCTCGATCTCGAAAGTGGCGGTCTGCGGACGGGTTCCGCCTCCGACCAGGGCAAGGGACGCCCCAGACCCATCGGCGTATCGCCAATCGGGTGGAATGGCGGAAGCCAGGATCTCCGGCCCCATGGGGTCCGTCGTGCGGAACCCCAGGAAGCGGACTCTTTGGCCCGGCGGCAATACCACCGAAATCGAACGGCGCACCCTCCTGCCCTCAAGCGCCTGCCGGCTTGCCTGGACTTGCCGACGCCCCCATTCTGCCACGGCCTCCAGATAGGACGAGACCAGACGGGTGATACAAGGCAAGTCGCCGGCCCAGGCCTCGGCCGTGCCGCGCGCCTGGGCCAGGATGGCCGCCCGCCGGGCCGGGGCCCAGGTCAGGCCGGCCTCGATGAGATCGCTGGCGACACCATCCTCCAGGGTCTCGGCAGAGAGACCGTTAAAGCCGGATGCGATCAAGCCGCCATCCGCCCCCGGGGCAAATGCCAGCACCGGGATGCCCAGGGCCATGGCCCGAAGCTTCGCCTGGAACACCAGATGTCCCTCGCCCACGGCGCAGAGCATATCGGCACCGGAGATCAGGGCCGCCACGCCAGTGGTGCTGTCATGCGGGTCATGGAACGACATGGTTATACCATCCGTACGCTTGGCCCACCGGCGGGCCCAGGCAAGGCCGTCGGCGGCGGAAAACGGCAGAACCATCGCCAAAGGGCCAAACCGGCCGGAAAGGGCCCGAACCGCCCCGGCAATCACGGCGGCCGACAGCTCCATCTTCCCCTCTTCCGCGATGACGGCAATGCGGCATGTGCCGTCGGTCGCCACTTGGGCGGGTGCTGCGCCGTTCCGATCTTTGGGTAGCGCAACAAGCCGGTTCGGAACCTCATTTGTTCCACGCCAGAGACCGTACCAATCGCCGAGGGACAGCGACAGGGCAAGATCCGGCGCATTGTGCAGGCCGGTAACCACCGGATTGCAGGCTTCGAAGGGGGGGAAGCAGGTGGCGACAGAGGGCAGACCTGCGGCCTTGCCCGCCGCCACCCAGGGCGACGTCCAACCATGGGCATGGACGAGGGCAACCCGCTGCTCGACCAGCCAGGCGGACATTTCCGGCGCCAGCATTCGAGGTGGCCTGACAACCTCGAAATGCCAGGCGGCGAGCAACCGGGCAAAGCCGCGCACCTGGCCATCCGGCCCTTCCATCAGGATTCGTGCCCGGCCTTCGGGCGCCCGGCGGGACAGCAGAGCGGCATGCAAGGCAGCGACCCGGTAGGTCGCCATGAACAGGAAATATTGCGACTCTGTCGTATAGTGCTGGGCAAGGTGCCGGCGGGCCTGGGCCAGCCGCGCCTGCCGTTCCTCGACTGTAAAAGCCAGGCTGGCATCGAGCGCAGCCTGCCAGGCCCCCGGCGCCCAGGGCACTTTCAGGGCCGCTGCGGGGTCCACGGGGGCATAGGGCGGCACATCCGATGTCAGCAATATGGCGCCGGCGATGGTCGCCTCGATAAATTTCACCGGCGACTTCGAATGATAGAAAATCTCGTCCGCCCGCTGCAAGTTGAGGACGAAGTCAATGCCGAGTGTCGGCAACTCATCCATATATCGCTCGAAGCGCAAGGCATCCCGAAATTCGAAATCGATCCCGGCCAATTCGTCGCGATAGGCCTGACGGCTTTCGGCCGTGCAAATGACGACCAGCCTGGCGACCTCCCGGTGACGGGTAAAGAATTCCCTGATCTCGGCGGCAACTTCGGCCAGTTCCCCGTGCCGCGGGTAACGCGACAGAATACAATAGGTTCTCATGCCATCGACCACCCGGGGGGCGGTTGCCGGGATCCGGCATGCTTCGACATTGGTTCTAAGGGCAGTAACCCTTGGCGTATATTCCCGAACCAGGCGCGCCAGAGTGTCCGCATAGACGATGGCATAGTCGGCATCGCGCAATTGCGCCCGGATATTCACGTGATTTGGGCCATCGGCCCGCCAGGTGATTTCTCGGCCGGGCAAGATGGCAACATTCAGCAGATCGTCATCCATCAGATGAACCACCGGCACCCGCGCCCGCCGGGCCATATTGCGTAAATCCGTGAAGGGACTTTTACTCTGCCGGAAATTCACCAGCGTGAAGTCTTCGCCGCTCGGAAAAGAAAACCTGTGGCCGCCGAAATATTCGACATGGATATTGCGGTAAATCCGGGAAAAATTCCTCAGAGTAATTTCGTGGCTCGGTGAAGTGCCGCCGGCCGTGCGAATGACCAGCGCTTCATCGGCCAGAACAGCCTCGTTCAACGCCGTCAGGAGCAGGTCGTCGGCGGGCAAGGTCCGCGCGATGAAAGGCAGCAGCAAGCTGCGGTAAATGGTATCGCGATCCTGCTTCAACGGGACGTCGGTCAGCGACAGGAGATCGATATCCCCGTATTCCGTCAAAGCGCGTCCGGCGAATTGCCGCCGCCAACGGAACATTTCCTCGACCAGGGACAAAGGCGCCGCATCGCAGATCCCTCGCCCGACAGCATCCGCGACGATGGCGGGGAGATGACGGATGGTCGCCACATTCGAGAGGCGCCACCAGAGGTCCCAATCGAACAGGCCCTGCATAGCGACATGAGGATCGAAGCCGCCGACCCGATCGATCAACCGTCGGCCATG
>Ga0209066_10006464_pt1 | contig 11940 bp, 8 predicted proteins | sample All_14_2_FD_187198 | JGI IMG/M metagenome (GOLD analysis project Ga0209066, IMG submission 187198) | Freshwater microbial communities in response to fracking from Pennsylvania, USA - Allegheny Zone_MetaG_DW_15 (SPAdes) (version 2) ...
GCCCGCTAGACTGTCTCGCGCGCCGCCTCGGCGGTCGCGGGGATGTAGTTCAATGGCAGAACTTCAGCTTCCCAAGCTGATAGCGCGGGTTCGATTCCCGTCATCCCCTCCACTGAAGACCTCCGGTCGCCGCTCGGCGCCTCCGGCCGGCATCGTTTCTGGGCTCTGCCCGGACTGCCGCAGTAACGCATCCCGCGCCGCTCTGCGAGGTTGCGCAGAAGTGGAGGACATTCGCGCCTCGCCGTCAACGTGCTCGAGCCGTCGAAGGGCGTGAGTGTGCCGAGACTCGATTGGAGAGCTGCGGACTTCGACGCGGCACTCGCGCTCGTTCCCGAGTCAATCACCCCGAACGACTCCTCCGAACTCAACAGGCTGTACTACCGAGAGGCGCTGGAGATCATGTTCGGGGCACACCTTCGACTCGATGGGCTGAACGGGCTGAACGCGAACGACTTCGATCGGACGATGCGGAGGCTCAACGTCGAGCGGCAACGGAGGGCAAACGGCGACACGGCCGATACATAGACGGGGCAGCACGACACAAGAGGATTCGCCCGCTGAAGTGCGGCCTTCAGGCGATCGATCGACTCCCGCGCCTGATCGGCACCGCACCGATGATCCCGGGGCCGCGCGCAGATCGGCTGACTCGATCAACGCTCCCGAGGGCCTGGACTGCGGCCTGCGCGGCGGCGGGCTAAAGGAACTCTCAACTCCACGATCTCCGCCAGATCGGCCTGTCGCTGGTGGCAGCTGCCGGAGAGTCGATGCGTGATGTGATGGCGCGTGGCGGGCACGCGTCCACTACGGCCGCGATGCGGTACCAACACACCGATTTGGCTCGGGATGACGCCGACGCCGACGCGGTTGATCGGCTGCTCGGGTGACCCGTCGTCAGTTGGATGAGCCGCCTCGCACCCAGCTCACCCCGACGTAACGGAGGAGACCAACCCATGCACGCCTGGTCGCGGTGAGGGCGATCACCACAAGGAGCGGGCCAAACCACCAGTGCGTGAGCACGTTCGACCAGATCGCCTGCGCGAGAACGACAAGACCGTCCCAGCGGGCTTCCCACATGAGGTCTCGCAACTGTGACCAATCGAGCATGTCGGGTCCTTCCTGATGCGTGTCTACCAGGAACCTCCGACGTGCAGGCAGCAGACCCACGCGCGCTCAGGGGTCTCGCACGAAGGTGACTCTGCGCCAGATCTCGACGACGCCGAGGGCGACGAACTCTGGGCGCTCGCGGACATCGTCCCGCTGCATGAGGCCATTGCCGAACTGCGTGACGCTCGGCGAAGTGAGGTCTGCGCGCGCGCCCCAATGTGCTCGGGCGTGCTCGGGGTTGCGCCACGGGTGTCGGCGGTGGAGCTGGTCCAGCAGTGTTACGGTGTCGCCGAGGGCAGTGACGTAGCCCTCCTCGTAGCGAGCGATCCACCGGTGCATAGCACCGATCCTGGCAAGCGCCGTTGGCGCCGCGAGCGCCGGATTCGGCGGTAGTGGAGAACTCGATCAAGTCCCCGATTGGGGAGAATCCGACTCGACACCTGAACTTGGGTCTGCTGGCAAGTCATACCCCGCCGATAGCGTAAGACCTGGTCAACACTGGGGCGGGGACACGCATGGCGAGCATTCACGAGATTCTGGGCGAGCTGCGCTCTGTCGCGTACGACGAACGTGACAAGGGTGCACGGTTCGAGAAGCTTGTTCAGGCGTTCCTGAAGACGGAGCCGCAGTACCAGGACCTCTACGACGAGGTGTGGCTGTGGCAGGAATATCCGCGACGGAACGGTCGCACCGACACCGGCATCGACCTGGTGGCGCGCGAGCGTGCGACGGGGACGTTCACGGCGATTCAGGCGAAGTTCTTCGCTCCCACGACGCAGGTGACGAAGCCGATGTTGGATTCGTTCCTCGCGGCATCCAGTAAGAACTTCGAGGGCGCGCCGGAGTTCTCCGCCCGGCTGATCGTCTCCACGAGTGACAACTGGGGCAAGAACGCGGAGGAGGCGGTCGAGAATCAGAACCCGCCGGTGTCGCGTCTGCGCATTCAAGACCTGGATGAGTCGTCGATTGACTGGTCGCAGTTCTCGCTAGCGCAGCCAGGCGAGCTGAGGAAGAAGCCGCATAAGATCCCGTTCCCGCATCAGCAGAAGGCGATCGCCAACGTGCTGGCGGGGTTTGAACAGGCCGATCGCGGAAAGCTGATCATGGCCTGCGGCACCGGCAAGACCTACACGAGCCTGAACATCGTCGAGCAGTCCGTGCCAGCTGGCGGGACGGTGCTGTTCCTCGTGCCGTCGATCGCGCTGCTGAGCCAGACGCTGAAGGAGTGGACGATCGAGGCACAGCGTCCGCTGCGGTCGTTCGCAGTGTGCTCGGACGTGTCGGTCGGCAAACGCAAGACCGAGGAAGACACCCCAGTGGTGGATCTCGCCTACCCCGCGACGACCAACCCAGAGAAGCTCGCCAGGAAGTTCGCGCTCCGCCCTGATGACCCGGACACGATCACTGTCATCTTCTCGACCTACCAGTCGATTGATGTCGTGGCGCAGGCTCAGCAGCAGGGACTGCCCGAGTTCGATCTCATCGTTTGCGATGAGGCACACCGCACGACCGGCGTCACTCTTTCGGGCGAGGAGGAGTCGGCGTTCGTTCGGGTCCACAACCAGGATTACATCCAGGGCAAGAAGCGCCTCTATATGACGGCGACGCCGCGCATCTACGCCGACTCATCCCGCTCGAAGGCTGAAGAGGTCGGCGCGGTGCTCACCGACATGAACAACGCCGAGTTTTTTGGTGAGGAGTTCCACCGCCTCGGCTTTGGTGAGGCCGTGCAGATCGGTCGCCTGACCGACTACAAGGTGCTCGTGCTCGCGGTGGATGAGAGCTACATCTCCAAGCGCTTCCAGCGACTGCTGGCGGATGAGAACAACGAGCTGACCCTCGACGACGCCGCCAAGATCGTCGGCTGCTGGAACGGTCTCTCAAAGCGCGCACTGACGCAGGATGAGTTCGCCCTCGACCCGGAACCAATGAAGCGCGCGGTCGCCTTCGCCAAGAACATCGCCGAGTCAAAGAAGATCTCAGAGCTGTTCGAGCAGGTCGTTGCCCGTGAGATCGAGCTGATCGACGCGGAGGAAGAAGATTCTCAGAGTCTCATTTCGGTCGAGGCCGAACACGTGGACGGCACCTACAACGTGCTGCTGCGCAACCAGAAGCTTGACTGGTTGAAGGAAGACCCCGGCGCAGGCAACGCCCGACTCCTCACCAACGCCCGCTGCCTCTCCGAGGGCGTGGATGTGCCTGCGCTGGATGCGGTGATGTTCCTGAACCCGCGCGACTCGGTCGTCGATGTCGTCCAGTCCGTCGGCCGCGTGATGCGCAAACTCGAAGGCAAGAAGTACGGCTACGTCATCCTGCCGATCGGCGTGCCCGCCGACGTGGACCCGGCGACCGCGCTCAGCGACAACAAGAAGTACAGAGTCGTCTGGCAGGTGCTGCAGGCGCTGCGCGCACACGACGAGCGCTTCGACGCCGAGGTCAACAAGATCGACCTGACCAAGAAGACCGACAAGCTGCAGGTCGGCCTCATCGGCAAGGGCGGCAGCGGGCAGGACCGCGAGTCCAGCGAAGCCGACTACGGTTCCGTCACCCTCGACTTCCCGGAGCTGGACCAGTGGCGTGAGGCGATCCTGGCAAAGATCGTCGAGAAGGTCGGCGAGCGCCGCTACTGGGAGAACTGGGCCAAGGATGTCGCGGGCATCGCCGAAGACCACATGGCCCGCATCACGGCCCTCGTCGAAGGATCAGACGCTGAGCTGCGGGAAGAGTTCCAGCGGTTCCTGAAGGGCCTGCAGGACAACCTCAACCCCTACATCACCGAGCGCGACGCGATCGAGATGCTCTCCCAGCACCTCATCACGAAGCCCGTGTTCGACGCGCTCTTCGAGAGCTACTCCTTCTCTGAGCACAACCCGGTCAGCCTCGTCATGCAGCGCATGATCGATGCCCTCGAAGGCCAGCACCTCGAGAAGGAGACCGAGAAGCTCGATAAGTTCTACGACTCCGTCCGCACCCGAGCCGCAGGCATCACCGACGCCGCCGCGAAGCAGAGCATCGTCAAGGAGCTGTACGAGAAGTTCTTCCGGACCGCCTTCACCGGCACCAGCGACCGCCTCGGCATCGTCTACACGCCCAACGAGATCGTGGACTTCATCATCCACAGTGTCGATGATGCGCTGAAGAGCGAGTTCGGAGCCTCCATCTCCGACGAAGACGTCCACATCCTCGACCCCTTCACCGGCACCGGCACCTTCATCGTGCGACTGCTGCAATCAGGCCTCATCAAGCCTGAGGATCTCGCCCGCAAGTACCGCTACGAGCTGCATGCCAACGAGATCGTGTTGCTGGCCTACTACGTCGCCGCCATCAACATCGAAGAGACCTACCACGACCTCACAGGTGGTGACTACGAGCCGTTCAACGGCATCGTGCTCACCGACACGTTCCAGATGAATGAAGACGACGACGAACTGGACGGCGGCGGCGTCTTCCCCGAGAACAACGAACGCGTCGAAGCACAGAAGGCCCTCGACATTCGAGTCGTGCTGGGCAATCCGCCTTGGTCGGCGGGACAGGAGTCAGCGAACGATGACAATCAGAATCTGAGTTATCCCACGCTGGACGGTCGCATCACCAGCACTTACGCCGCTGGCTCGCAGGCCGGACTAAAGAACAAGTTGTACGACTCCTACCTTCGCGCGATCCGATGGGCTACCGACCGCATCGGCGATAGGGGCGTCGTTGCATTCGTGTCGAACGGTGGATTCATTGACTCGAACTCGGCGGATGGACTTCGCAAGGCTCTCGCTTCTGAGTTCCACTCGATTTACGTCTACAACTTGCGGGGCAACCAACGAACCGCAGGCGAACTCTCCAGACGCGAGGGCGGCAAGGTCTTCGGGGGTGGCAGCCGTGCAACTGTAGCGATCTACCTGCTCATCAAGAACTCGAGCGTGGCAGGCTCGAGAGGAATCTTCTACCGCGACATCGGGGACTATCTCTCTCGTGAACAGAAGTTGGAAACCGTTCGGGACGCGCGCTCGTACACCAAACTCGAGTGGCAGACGATCACCCCAAACGAGGCGGGAGACTGGATCAATCAGCGAACCTCTGACTTCGGTTCCTTCCCGCCCTTGATTGCCGGTAAGGAGGAGCGAGGATCGTCGGTCTTCAGGCTCGCCAGCCTGGGACTTTCATCGAACAGAGCGGCATGGGTCTATGCGAGTTCCCTCTCGAAACTTGTCGAGAACGTAAGACGAACCCTGCGGGCCTTCTCGAGCGAGTCCGACGCATTCCAGAACGACCGGGACCGGGTGGCCGATCTCGATGCGACCAAGATCAGCTGGAGTGACACACTCCTCCGTCGCGCTAAGTCGGGTGACGAGCTTGACTTCGATAACCATGCCCTCGTTGTTGCCGCATATCGTCCGTTCAATCGGCAGCATCTCTACCTGGGGCCAGGACTCATCGACCGACCCGGCAAGCAGAAGTTGTTCTTCCCTCCTAACGGTCCATCGAACTTGGCGATCTATGTGGTCGCTTCTAGTCCGCGCACACCATTTAGCGCGCTCATGCTGGACCGCATCCCTGACCTCGGGTTCTACGTCGATCCCGGCCAGACTTTCCCCCGCTACTACTTCGAGGAACGCATGTCCGACGAGTCCCTTCTTGCCGCGCTAGATCAGGATGCAGGATCGCACCGCCGGATCGACAACGTCACCGACGAAGTTCTCGCCGACTACCAGAAAGCCTTCAGCCCCGAGGTGACGAAGGACGACATCTTCTTCTACGTCTACGGCGTCCTGCACAGCCCCGACTATCGGGAGCAGTTCGCGGCCGACCTGAAGAAGATGCTCCCCCGCATCCCCAAGGTGAAGGACTTCAGCACCTTCGCCGAGGCAGGCCGCAGGCTCTCCGAGCTGCACCTGAACTACGAGACCGTCGAGCCGTACCCAATCTCCGAGACGATCGCTCCAGGCGCGAGCCTGCGCGTGGAGAAGATGCGCTACCTGAAGCGTGGCCGCGAGACCGACAAGGCGACGATCATCTACAACTCCGGCATCACCGTCTCCGGCATCCCGGAGGAAGCCCAGGAGTACATGCTCGGCTCCCGCTCGGCCCTCGACTGGATCGTCGAGCGCTACCAGGTGAAGACCGATAAGGCCTCCGGCATCGTCAACGACCCCAACGACTGGGCCGACGAACAGGGCAACCCGCGCTACATCCTCGACCTCATCGCTCGCATCACCACCGTGAGCGTTGAGACGGTGAAGATCGTGAACTCGCTCCCACCCCTGGAGATCATCGATGCTTAGTTCGTTGCACCTGCGCGGAGCACCAGCGTTCGACGCCATCCGCGGAGCGATGATCGGCCCGTTGAAGCCGGTGAACTTCGTATTCGGCCCGAACGGTTCCGGCAAGACCACCATTAGCCGCGCATTCGCGGACCCAGCGACGTTCCCTGGGAGCAGCCTCAGCTGGGGTTCTCCTGGCCAAACGCTCGACATCAAGGTCTACAACCGGGACTACGTCGCGGAGACACTCAGACAGGCCGCCCACCTCCCCGGAGTGTTCCTCCTCGGAAAGTCGAGCCAAGAGGTTCTCGACGAGATCGATGCCCTTTCAGGCCCCAAAGGGTCGATTGCTTCCGGGCGGACGCGGATCACCACACTTTCCGAATCTCTGACCGCCAAAGATGGAGAGATCTCCTCTTCGCGAGAGGCCCTCAAAGAGGCCGCGTGGTCCAAGACGGCCGAAGTGCCAGCGGAACTCAGCACCATGTTCACGGGCTACAAGAACAGCAAGGAGAAGTTCCTCTCACACCTCATCGAGGTGTTCGAAGCCAACCCATCGACCGAGGACGAGTTCAGTGACCTAACTAAGGAAGCCGCCGCAGTCTTCGCGGACGATGCGTCGCCGGTGCAACCGCTGCCCGCCGCTCCCCCATTGGATCTCGAGAAGATCAAGGGATTCGACCTCTTCGCCATTCCGGTGATCGGCAGTGCGGACGTTCGGCTGTCCGACCTGATTCAACGACTTGGCAATGCGGACTGGGTCGAACATGGTCGTCACTATGTACCCGATTCCGATGGTGCTTGCCCGTTCTGCCAACAGAAGACACCCACGGACCTCGCCGAGCAGCTCGACAAGTACTTCGACACCAGATACACCGAGCACCTCGACCGGCTGAAAGCGTTTCGTCTCGAAGTCCAGGCTTGGGCGACCTCCCTGAGCGCCTACCTCGATCTTCTGCCGGATCGGAACGGCGCTTCGAGTCATCTCGACGAAACGGCGCTGAACACCGCGCGCGCGCAGCTCAGGGCCGAGATCGAGATCTTGATGCGACAGATCGACAACAAGCTCGCTGGCCCATCCAACGTAGTCGCCCTCGATGCACCGGCAAAGGGGATCGCGCTGATCGATGCGGCAATCCAGAACGCGAATGCCTCGATCGACACCTTCAACTCAAGGCTAAAGAACCGGGCGACGGCACGGGCGGCGCTCCTCAAGCGCTGCTGGGTCGTGTTCGCAAGGAAGTCTCTTGCCACCCAGGTCGGCCGCTTCGAAGGCGAGATGCCGCCGCTCCTGAAGGCGAAGAATGGAATCCAGAGCGCGCTCGATGCCGCGAACGCTGACCTCACCGCGAAACGCACCCGCCTGAGTGCGCTCCAGAATCAGGTCACGTCTAGCAAGCCGGTCATCGAGAAGATCAACAAGCTACTGGCATCCGTCGGATTCCACAGCTTTCGGCTGAGAGAGTCCTCGACTGTCAAGGACGGCTATTCCCTGGAACGCGAGAACGGAACGATCGCTTCTGACTCCCTCAGCGAAGGAGAGCGGACGTTCATCACCTTCCTCTACTTCGCCCAGGCGCTTCAGGGCACACCTCAGTCACCTGGCGCGACCAATGATCTCCTCGCAGTGATCGATGACCCAATCTCAAGCTTGGACAGCGATGTGCTTTACGCGGTCTCCACCCTGATACGACGCATCGTCGCGGACATCAGCGAGAGCAAGGGCCGCGTTCGCCAGCTCGTCCTCCTCACTCACAACGCGCACTTCCACAAGGAAGTCACCTACAAGCGCCAGGGCGACAAGGACGCCGGGTGGCAGTACGGGGTCGTGCGCAAGCGTCAGGGACATCCCAGCGAACTGGTGCTGTCGGCGGAGAACCCGATCCAAACCGCTTATGCGGCACTCTGGCAAGAAGTTCGACGGTCGGCTGCCGACCCTCATGGCCCAGCGGCTGGCCTTCAGAACATCCTTCGCCGCATTCTGGAGACCTACTTCAAGGTGCTCGGCGGAGTAGACGACACGGCGATTGTTGCGAAGTTCAGCGGCGATGACTCCCAGATCTGTCGTTCCCTGTTCTCGTGGGTGAACGCAGGATCTCACTCGATTTTCGACGACCTCGACTATACGGAGTCGCCCTCCACCATCGAGTCCAACCTTCGTGTCTTCCATCAAATCTTCATCGAGACGGACCAAGAAGGGCACTACTCGATGATGATGCGCGAAGACACGACCACGTCGGCGGCTGCCCAGTAGGCCACGTCCTCAGCGCCATTCCGCGAGTGCGCGGATGTCGCACCAGGAGCGCTGGGAGCGACCACCTTCCTCTCCGTGTTTCCCAGCGAGACTGATCCGCTCATCGCTGAAGTAGAGGTGTCCTTCGATGCTCACGAGCGCGACCGGCTCACCGTCGCGCAGCAGCGCCCAGAAGTGCGATTCTGGCTCGTGCCACAGCCCGAACTGTGGCGTCGAGTCAAGGTCTCGACGAGCTTCTGGAAAGTGCAAGGGAGCCTGACCCGCGTTTCCGGACGGGTTCTATCTGTTGATCATGCCGCGGATGCGGCGGGGATGTGAAGTCTCTCGAACTCCACGGGGCTGAGGTTGCCGAGCGCGGTGTGTCGGCGGGTCGGGTTGTAGAAACCCTAGATCCACTCGAACATCGCTGACGACAGTTCCGCTTTCGACGCCCATGTCGAGCGGTCCAGCAGCTCGCGCTGCATCGTCGACCAGAACGACTCGATGAGCGCGTTGTCGACGCTGGAGGCGACGCGTCCCATCGAGCCGAGCAGGCCGGCCTGCCGCAGTCGATGCCCGAAGAGCCATGAGGTGTATTGCGCTCCTCGGTCCGCATGAACCACGGTTCCGGGCTCGGGGCGGCGTCGCCAGCGTGCCATCTCGAGGGCGTCGACGACGATCTCGGCGGGGATGCGGTCGCAGATCGACCAGCCGACGACGCGACGGCTGAACGCGTCGATGACGGCGGCGCAGTAGACCCAGCCGTCGTTCGCGCGGTGCTGCGTGATGTCGCAGAACCAGAGCCTGTTCGGCGCGTCGGCGCGGAACTGTCGCTTCACGAGATCCTCGTGCGTCGCCGTGTCGGGCTTCCAACCGCGCCGCTTGCGACGGTGAGAGACGCCGGTGAGGCCGTCGAGGCGCATCAGCCGGGCGACGCGCTTCTTGCCGACGTGAACGCCGAGCCCGAGCCGCAACTCGGCAAGGATCCGCGGAGCCCCATAGGTTCCTCGCGAGTCGCGGTGAACGCGCCGGATCGTGGTCGTGAGCGCGTTGTCCGCCATCGCTCGTGGCGACGGCGGACGACTCAACCACCCGTAGTAGCCCGACGTCGAGACGTTCAGAAACCGGCAGGCCACCGCGACGGGAACCCCGTCAGCGGCGAGCTCCTGGACCAACCGGAACCCTATTCTGGGAGCACGTTCTCCCTGGCGAAGTAGGCCGAAGCGCGCTTGAGGATCTCGATCTCCATCTCCAACACGCGGTTGCGGCGCCGCAACTCGACAAGCTCCTTGTGCTCGTCGGTCGTGACGCCAGGCTTGCGGCCGGAACCAATCGCATCACGGCTCATCCAGTTCCGAAGGCACGACTCGCTGATCCCGAGATCGCGGGCGGTCTGGCCGACCGGGTTGCCCTGCGCGACCAGATCCAGGGCACGACGCCGAAACTCCGGCGGGTGAGCAACAGGCAATACACGGACTCCTTCCGAGACGATCATCGCCTCACTCAAGGTGTCCGAGAAACCGGGTCAGGCTCCATTGCCGTGACTCGCACGTGACTCAGCTCAAGTCACGAAGGACTAAACTCAGAGCCGCAAAAAGGGCGTTGTTTCCAGAAACAAGGCTGTTCGGACCTGGATTTCAATGGCAGAACTTCAGCTTCCCAAGCTGATAGCGCGGGTTCGATTCCCGTCATCCCCTCCATTGAAGACCTCCGGTCGCCGCTCGGCGCCTCCGGCCGCCCGCACTCGCCGCATCCCCTCACCCCGCGAGCTCGCGCAGCGCCGCGAGCACCGCGCGCACCGCGGGTCGCTCGAGCCGGTCGCGTCGGGCGAGCACGTCGATGCGGCGCTCGATCGCGAGGTCCTCGATGCGGCGCAGCGCGACGCGGTCGGCGTACTCCGCCGGCAGGCCGGTGCGCTCGGGCAGCAGGCAGACGGCGTCGCCGACGGCGACCATGGCGGCGGCCACGTGGAACTCGTTGATCCGGTGCGCGATGTCGACGGGGGTGCCGGCGGCCTCGCCGAGCGCCGCGAGGAGGGGCGCGAGGGTGAAGCCCTCGTGCACGGCGATCCAGGTCTCGTCGACGAGGTCGGCGACGCGGATGACGGGCCGGGTCGCGAGCGGATGACCGCGGCGCAGCGCGAGCACGAGCGGCTCGCGCGCGAGCGGCACGACCTCGACCTGTCCGACGGGCCACGGGCTCGTGCCGGCGGGCCGATGCGCGATGACGAGGTCGGTCGTCGCCGCGAGCCGGGGGAAGCGGTCGAGCTCGACGTCCTCGTCGCGCAGGCGCACCGGCGGTCCGCCCGCGTCGGCCTGGCGCAGCAGCGACGGGAACCACGCGAGCGCCGCACTGTGGAAGGCCGAGACGGAGACGGGCTCCGGGTCGGGCGCGTCGTCGCCCTCGGCGAGGGCGAGCCGGGCGCGGGCCATCGCGTCGGCGACGTCGCCGGCGGCGCTGGCGAGCCGCTCGCCCGCCGGGGTGAGCAGGAGCCGCCGGCCCTCGCGGCGGGTCAGGGGGCGACCGGCCGAGGCCTGCAGGGCGGCGAGCTGCTGCGAGACGGCCGACGGGGTGAGCCGGAGCACGGCGGCGGCGGCCGCGACGGAGCCCTGGTCGCGCAGTTCGCGCAGCGCGAGGAGCTGGTGGACCTCCATACAGCGATGCTAATGACTCACGTGACAAATCATCGCTGGTGCTACCGATTGACGGCGGCGAGCATCGGGAGGTGACCGCCACCGCATCGCCGCAGCAGACCCGCGACCGCACCCTCCTGCCGAGCGCCGCGCTCCTCGTCGCCGCGATGCTCTGGGGCGGCAGCTACCTCGCCACGCGCGAGCTCACCGCGGCGCTCACCGTCGCCGCGGTGCTCTGCGCGCGGTTCGTGCCGGCCGCGGCGGTGCTGCTCGCGGCGGCGGTCGCGCGGCGGCGGGTGGGCGGTCTGCTCGCCGTCGTCCGACCCGGCGTCGCGCTCGGCCTCCTCCGGGGCACCGTCATCGCGCTCGAGGTGGTCGGGGTCACGCTCACCTCGCCGACGAACGCGGGCATCCTCATCGGCGTCTCGGTGCTCATCACCCCGGCGATCGAGTCGGCGATCGATCGACGCCGCCCACCCGCGCGCCTCATCGTCGGCGTGCTCGTCGCCATCGTCGGCATCGTCGTGATGCAGTCGGGCGGCGGGGCGACGGCGCTCGGCATCGGCGACGCGATCATCCTCGCCGCGGCGGCTGTGCGCGCGGTGCTCGTCCTCGTCGGATCGCGCCTCGGCGCGGGCGCCGACGTCGTCTCGCTCACGACGGTCGAGATCACGGTCGGCGCCGTCGTCTTCGGCATCGTCGGCGGCGGCGCCGACCG
>Ga0209066_10006465_pt1 | contig 11939 bp, 11 predicted proteins | sample All_14_2_FD_187198 | JGI IMG/M metagenome (GOLD analysis project Ga0209066, IMG submission 187198) | Freshwater microbial communities in response to fracking from Pennsylvania, USA - Allegheny Zone_MetaG_DW_15 (SPAdes) (version 2) ...
CTGTTGGTTGGGTTAAAAAATGTATTAAAGACTTAATGCGAATTACGCGAAAAAAGCAAAAAACGCGAAGGGATGGTGAGCATTTATGGAAGATATTGTCGAAAAAGATTTGTCTTAGTCGATTTAGTGTTATTTCGTTTCTTTCGCGCTTTTAGCGTTAAGAAATCTTTATAATTATGCTGTTTCTGTAAAGTTTATAGGTGCAAAAATGTTTGTGCAATTCCCTATACCTGATCTAAAAAAGCCGCCAGCACTTAAGTTTCCAGAGCGATGTGCAAATTGCGGGAAGCCGAGCGATGAGATTCTTGGACTTTCGTTGAATATGGGTGAGCAGTATCGCGGCAAGCCTGTTGTGTTGCAAATGAAAGTACCCATGTGTAAAACCTGTGCAGACAAAGAACGTGGAATAGCAAAAGTTACGTACATCCCATTTCTGGTAGTGGGTTTTATTTTTGGAGCGATTGCTTTTGTGCCTGCCATGTTAGTTGCCCCTCAAGGAGTAGATGCACAAACGGTCGGTTTTCCGCTTGTGGTTGGCGGGTTTGCCGGATTGATCGTTGGCAGCATCACCGGAACAATTGCAGAAATCATCGTAAAATCATTATCAATTCCGGTATATGGAAAATTAGTGACCCGCCGCCCGTTGACGATTTTTGCTTTATTCAGCGATACCGATGAGTTACTTGGCGTTTCTGCCAGGTTTCTGCGTGAGAAAAAGCTTGTGCAATTGGAATTTGAGAATGAAACTATTGCACGTGAATTTTTACAAATCAATCAATTGGAGAACCAATGAAATCAGACCTTGATACCATTATGCAATCCCGCAATCTGGATGCATTCGTCGTGTTCGGTAATGCCGAGAACAACCCGCCCATGTATTACCTGACCGGCGGCGGACATGTAAGCCATGCCACCGTCATCAAAAAACGCGGGGAGGAAGCGGTTTATTTCTACAATGACATGGAACGCGACGAAGCCGCCAAAAGCAGATTGAAGTTAACTCCCTACAGCAAATACGAGTACAACGAGTTCTTGAAGAATGCGAATGGTGACCTGCTATTGGCAAGCGCTTTGCGCTATCAACAGATGTTTGAAGAAGTGGGTGTTAAAAGTGGGCGCGTTGGTGTATATGGGCATTACGATGTCAGCACCGTGTTTGGAACCTTGAACCACCTTCAGAAGTTGATGCCCGGCATTGAATTTGTCGGCGAAGCGCGCGATGACTCTATTTTCCTGCGTGCCATGGAAACAAAAGATGAGAACGAAGTGGAACACATCCGCAAGATGGGCAAAGTGACCACGGCGGTCGTGGAGAAGGTGAAGGAATATCTCACGTCTTGCGATGTGCGCGACGATGAGGTGCTGCTCAAAGAAGATGGGACTGTGCTTACTGTCGGCGATGTCCACTCGAAGATTCGGCTTTGGGTTTCCGAGCATGGCGCGGAATTGCCTTCCGGCTTTATCTTTGCTATTGGTCGCGATGCTGGTGTGCCGCACTCTGCGGGTACTCCCAGCGACCTGATGCGACTTGGACAGACCATCGTCTTCGATATTTATCCTGCTGAGGCGGGCGGCGGGTATTACTACGATTTCACCCGCACATGGAGCCTTGGTTACACCACTCCCGAAGCGCAGGCTCTGTTCGATCAGGTCAAAGAGATCTATGACACGCTCAACGATAACTTTGATTTGAACGTGGCGTTCAAAGATTATCAACGCATGACCTGTGAATTCTTTGAAGGCAAGGGACATCAAACTCCGCTCAATACCAAAGCGCCAATTGAGGGATATGTCCACAGCCTTGGGCATGGTGTGGGGTTGAACATCCACGAACGCCCATTTAGTGGACTTACTGCAGGAGACGATCAACGCCTCAAACCCGGCGTGATCATCACCTCCGAACCGGGCTTGTACTACCCCGAAAAAGGGATGGGCTTCCGCATCGAAGATACGCTTTGGGTGCGCCCAGATGGTGTGATGGAGAAGCTGGCAGATTATCCGTATGATTTTGTCCTGCCGATGAAGAAGTGGAAAAAGAAATAACGACGACAGACGAATGACGATGGACCATGAAAGAAAGTCCATCGTCATTCGTCTATGGTCTATCGTCCATCATGCACCTCCAATCGCTTACACCTCGTCCATTTCTAGATAGTGACCTGAATGAATTTCCGTTCACAGTTCCGGTGATTCGTTCTTTCACCGAGATCAAATTCACGTCGCCAGTGACCTTTTTTGTGGGCGAGAATGGCTCCGGCAAATCAACGGTGATGGAAGCCTTGGCGTGTGCGGTCGAGTCGATCACGGTGGGCAGTGAAAGCGTAAAGACCGACAAAACTCTCGCTCCCGTTCGTAAACTTGCCAAGTATTTCAAACTCGCGTGGACGAAGCGCACGCGCAAAGGCTTTTTCATGCGAGCTGAAGATTTCTTCGGGTATGCCCGCTCCATGCGCGAGACCCGCGAGGAATTGGAAGAAGAATATAACAACGTCGAGCACGATTACAAAGGACGTTCCAAATATGCGGCAGACTTGGCGCGTTCGGCGTATGCAGGTCAACTGGCGGCGATGAAGAATCGCTACGGCAGAGACTTGGATAATTTCTCGCACGGCGAAGCCTTTCTCACCTTGTTTCAGGCACGTTTTGTCCCCGGCGGCTTATATCTGCTCGATGAACCCGAGGCGGCGCTTTCGCCGTCCCGACAACTCAGCTTCCTTTCGGCACTCAAGCAAATGGTCGAAGAAGAGGCGCAGTTCATCATCGCCACACATTCGCCGATCATATTGGCATATCCCAATGCACAGATCTTTAGTTTCGAGAATGGGGCGATAAAGCAAGTAAAATACGAAGACCTTGAACACGTCCGATTGACGCGGGATTTTTTGGATAATCCGCAATCATTTTTGCGACATTTGTTGTAGAAAGCCGTGACACTATGCTGAGATCACGAAGGTTTCTTTATCTGCTCATTGGGGTTTCTCTTTTGGTCGCTATTGGCTTTGGCGGATACTATCTTTATGACCGCTTCCGCACGCGAACGGTGGTGATCGCAACCAATGAAGAGGGCAACCAGAGCTATATCATGATGGAAGCGCTGGCGAATGCTGTGCAGCAGAGGGATCCACGAGTAAAAGTTGAGATCGTTCAAACGGGTGGCTCAACCGAGATCATGGAACTGCTCAAGACTCATCAGGCGGATTTTGGAACGGCGCAATTGGATGCTGAATTGAACGACCAAGTTCGTACCGTGGCGCTTTTGTATCCGCAGGCATTCCACATGATCGTAAAAGCCGATTCGGACATCCAAACTCCGGCAGACCTAAAAGGAAAAAAGATTGCCACGTCATCACAAAGCGGCGGTGGATACAAGTCTGTTTTTGAATTACTTGCTTACTACGGTGTGACTGCCGAAAATGTGGAAGTCATCCCATTCGAAGACGGTGATTTGCGAGATGCGGCATTTGTGAGCGGCGAAGTGGATGCCATGTTCCGTGCAAATACGATTGGCAGCAGCAGCTTGCGTGAACTTGCCCAAACGACGGATATCCGTTTTTTGCAGCTTGAACAGTTTGATGCCATGCGTATTCAATATCCCTATCTATTTCAATATGTGATTCCCAAAGGGACTTATCACGCAGCAGACCCTATTACCCCTGCTCAGGATACAAAAATTGTTGGCGTTCCAACCCTTCTCTTTGCGAATGCAAGAGTTGATGACGAGATCGTCCATTTATTCACTGAAGTGATTTTCGATAATCAAAACGATATTGTGCAAAAGACAACTCAAGGCATATGGATCGAATCGCCCGTGGAGTTTCAAACGCTCGTCCCTGCAATACATGAAGGAGCGTTATCTCACTACAATAGTGACACTCCCGGCTTTTTTGCACGATACTATAATGAACTCAGCCTGCTGTTCACGTTTGGTCCCGTTTTGGTTTCGATATACTTTGCCCTGCTTGCCCGCTTTCAGGTGAAACAAAAATCTACGGCATCGGCGTATAACCTTGAGCTTGCCAAACTGCTTGCAGAGGTTATGTATACAAAGAGATTGCGGACCGTTCAATATGTGGAACGCAGTCTGTTCGAGTCTTTGAACGAAGTTGTAGAAGCCATGGAAGAAGGAAATATTTCAGCCGAAGATCTACAGGTCTATTCATTGGTGTGGGAAAAAGCCATGGATGCCGTGCGGAGACGCTACGATATTTTGAAGAAGCCTGTAAAAAGAAAGAAAACGATAAATAAATGAATGAATTGAAACCTGCCCGCGTTCTTGCCATTGAAACATCTTGTGATGAAACCGCCTGTGCCGTCCTTGAAAATGGACGGGCTTTGCTTTCTTCTGTGGTTGCTTCTCAAATGGAGATCCATGCCCGCTATGGCGGCGTATTTCCTGAAGTGGCGTCTCGCCAGCATGTGTTGAGCATCATGCCGGTTGTACAGCAGACCTTGGCGCAAGCTCATCTCACGCTCAACGATATTGACGCCATCGCCGTCACACAGGGACCAGGACTCGCCGGTTCACTGATCGTAGGCATGAACATGGCGAAGGGTATGGCGCTCGCCCTCGATAAACCGCTCATCGGTGTGAACCACCTTGAAGGGCATATTTATTCGTCCTGGGTGTATGAAGCAGGCGATCACAAACCGCCCGCACCACAATTCCCATTGATGGCTTTGCTTGTTTCAGGCGGACACACTGAGTTGAATCTCATGACCGACCACCTGACCTATCAACGCCTCGGCGCGACTCTCGATGACGCAGCAGGGGAGGCGTTCGATAAAGTCGCTCGCCTGTTGGATCTGCCTTACCCGGGCGGACCGTCCATTCAGCGTGAAGCGGAAGAAGGCGACCCGAACCGCTTCAACTTCCCCCGTGCCTGGCTCGATGGAACCTGGAACTTTTCCTTCAGTGGAGTGAAAACCTCGGTCTTGTATGAAGTGAATGAATTGAAGAAGCGCAGTCATGGGCTTCCCATCCATGACTTGGCGGCTTCGTTCCAAAAAGCGGTTGTAGATGTCCTATTCAAAAAGACGATGGATGCAGCACGTAAATTTGGCGCGAAAGAAATATTGATCGCGGGTGGTGTTTCTGCCAACCGCGCCTTACGCAAAGCCTTCAAATCGCAGACCGAATTTCCAGTGCACATCCCTCCGCTTTCCCTTTGCACAGATAATGCCGCCATGATCGGCGCAGCGGGATATTTCCGCTATGCTTTGGGTCATGTCTCTGAGATGGATATTGATGTCTTGCCTTCGTGGCCACTATCGTAGGGTCGACCCGCCCCTACATATGAAATGAATTGACCGGTTAAAAGACCAAACCCCCAGCCGCTTGCCCGAGCGATTGGGGGTTTGTCATCAGGAGAATGCAACTATTATTATATTTGGGCAGTTTAATGGTTCCTGAACCTTGATTAAGGATTGGATTAGAGGATTAGATTAAATTTTCTGAAAGTACTTGGCTAATGTAAAGAAATTTCAAGCAAGCGGTCATGACCGGCGAGGTCTTGATGGAGGGAGATCGAAGCTTCTGAAAACAGATCATATGCAAGGCTAAAGGCTTTCATCCCTTGCGTAGCTTCGATCTCCAACAATATCATTCCATTTGGGGCGAGCCAATCGGGCGCAATATCCAACAAGCGGCGGTAAAGGTCCAGACCGTCTTTGCCGCCATCGAGCGCCAGGGTGGGTTCACGCCCGTAAATGGGAAGCGCCTGCATGGTTTCGGTGGGGATGTATGGCAGGTTGGCACAGATCAGGTCGAAGTGGCGGTCTGTGGGCAATGGCTCAACGTGTTGGGGCAGAAGATCACACTCCAAAAAATCAATGCGATGATGGACATGAAATTTTTCGGCGTTATGTTTCGCAACCTTGAGCGCCGCGCGGGAAATATCCGTTGCGAGGATGCGCGCGCTTGGGACATGCATGGCAATGGATGTAGCGATAATGCCAGACCCCGTCCCAATATCGGCGACGGTTCTTCTCTCGCCCGAAGCGGACAGCCATTTAATGGCTTTCTCTACCATCATTTCTGTTTCTGGTCTCGGAATGAGCACATCGGGGGTGATGTCGAAATCGAGTCCGTAGAACTCCCAGTGACCGAGGATGTAGGGCAGAGGTTCACCCGCCTCCAGCCGGGCGAAGGCTTGGTTTGCTGAGTCAAGCATCGGCGCGGAAAGAGGCGAGTCGAGGTGGGCGAGCAGCCACGTGCGCGGATGTCCGATCACATGCGCGAGCAGGAGTTGCGCGTCATGTTGGGTCAGGTCATCTGGCAGTTTGGGAATTTTGTGAATGAGGTAATCGCCCAGAGTTTGGGTCATGATGTTTCCTGAAAGAGCAGTCGTTCCATGAGGGTTTCCTGAAAGAAGACGAAGATAACCATGACCGGAATGGACATGATGATGGCGAGCGAGCCGAGATAGCTCCACGGTTGTGCGCCAGAGAATTGCCCGTTGACGAGGGCGTAAACAGCCATCGAGAGGGTGACGTTATCGGCTTTGTCCACGAAGAGCCAGCCAATGGCAAATTCGGTGTAGCCCATTAGGAATGCGATCATAGCAGTAACAGAAATAGACGGCAACGAAATGGGTAAGCTGATGTTGAGAAAAGTTTGGAAGTGACTCGCACCGTCGAGGTAGGCAGCTTCTTCCACTTCTTTGGGAATGGCTTGAAAGGCGGCGCGCATATTCCAAACGGCGAAAGGCATGGCGAAAGCGGCATAGACGATGACCAAGCCTATCAATGTAGTGCGTAGTTTGAGCAGACTCAAAATAATGTAAAGCGGAGTTGCGAATGCAATAGGTGGTAGCAATGCGGCGAGCAGCAGAATAAACAAGCCGGTCTGTTTGGCAGGGAAGCGGAAGCGGGCAAAACCATACGCCAAAGAAATGCCAAGCAGAATGGCAAGGATCGCCGCGCCAATCGAGACGATCATACTATTGCGGAGCAGAACACCAAATTCTACCGATTGATAGGGGCGGTCGAGAACCGTTGTGAAAGCTTCGACAGAAAATTCTTTGGGCAGCCAGGTGAACTCGGTGGGACGTCCGCGCAGGGAGCCGTCGAAGGCGAGGCGGAAGGTGCTCCAGACCGGAATGAGAATGAACAAGCCAATCAAAAGGAAGATCAATTGGGTGAAGAGTTGACGGGAGAATGTGATCTTACGCATGTTGAAGCTCCTCGCGGGTATGCATTCTGCGATTGAATTGCGCGACCAGTACGATCAGTATGGCAACCGTGATGATGTTGATGATGGCAGAGACAGCAAATTGCCCGCCGCCAAATCCGCTGGAAGGGTTGAACAGATTGTAGGATAAAGTTGCAAGTGTGCTTTGGGTGAATAAAAATGCCTGAAATAGATAGAACTGATTAAAGGCATAAATTCCGCGGATAATGATCGCTGGGAGAAGGACGGGCATTAGCAAGGGCAGGGTCATAAAACGCAGCGTTTGCCAGCTATTGGCTCCGTCAATGGAGGCGGCTTCAAAGACTTCTTTGGGAATGGTTTTTAGCCCGGCATTGGATGCCAGCATGATGAGTGGAAATCCGTACCAGATGGCAGGAACGAGGAAGACGAAGAACCATAGGCTTGGTGTGCTTTCCCAACCGATCAGGAATTGAAGCGGGAACGCTTCACCATATTTTTTCGCTGCAAGACTGAGCCAGCCGATCTCTGGGACAAAGATGTTCAACCACATCAATGCGCCAATAAATTCCGGAATTGCCCACGGCAAAATGAAAAGTGCCTGCCAGAATTTTCCAAGTTTTGTTCCGCGTTGGTTGAGCAGGATGGCAAGACCAAGTCCCAACACCACTTGCAGACTGGTGGAGACGACCATCCACAGAATGTTGAAAACGAAAACACCCTGACTAGTGACAAATTCAAAGATGGGTAGGTAGCCGGAGATGCCCGTGTATTGAACTTTTTGAGCACGGAAGGGGAATTCAGGGTTCGCAGGTTCGACCTGACCCGTCAGCCCACCAATGACTTCGCGCCAAATGCCGCCTTGAAATCCATCACGGATGGATGAACTGTTGAAGTCTGTGATGGAAACGCCAAGTTGAAATAAGAATGGCAACAGGGTTAACAAGGTGAAAGCGATAAGTCCCGGCGTGAGCCAGGGAATGGCTTGGCGTGTCTCTTTTTTATTGTAGACAACCTTCTTTTTATTTTTGAAACCATCAACAGCACTTTCCCAAATTTGAGTTAATCCTTCGGCGGCGGCAAGGGAAAGCGGAACGGTGAGAGTCAAAATATATTGCGGCCACTTGGTAGGCCAGAAAAGAAGGAAGAGCAAGGCAAAGCCCAGCCATAAAACGTATAAACGCTCTTTCTTCCATAACCGTGATAAACCAAATAAAGCCAAAATAGCGATGATGAAATCCGGCGAGAACTTGAATACATTTGGGTGCCAAACAGATGGAGAAAAGACTAGCCAGTTGAATACCTGCCAGGCAGGATACCCCGCATTTTGAACTTCTTCAGCGCCCGTTGAATACCCAGCATGATAGAAAACCGATTCACGCAGTCTTTGAATTGGGTCTGCCCAAAGGAACGGATTCGCCGCGAAGAAGATGGCGACTCCCAAAATGCCCCACAACAGAGCTTGCTTGAAAAATGGCTTGACCTCGTCTCTGGCTTTTGCATCCATGAACCAATCTGTGAGGATGGCGATGCCAATGATGCAGTAGAGATATTTCGAGGCGGCGGTTAAGCCCAGAAGGACCGCAGATGTGACCAACCAGCCTGTTTTGCGATTCTTCTTAAATTGCAAATATGCCAAGACCATGCTGAAACTGGTCAGCGCGGGCAGGGCTTCAAGCATGATCTGTGAGACGTATTTGATGGTGAAGGTATGTGTCGCGAGGGCAAGCCCAGCCAGTGGATTGATGATGGTGAGCAATGCGACGGTTAGCAACCCAAGAATGGCGTTGGTGGTGCGTCCGGGTCTTACCAAGTCTCTTGGCAGGAATTTGTTTGGCTCGGCGGTTGTCGCCGCATCGGGGACCAATTCCTTTTCGGGTGCAGTGAGAAAGCTTAAGCCGATGACGATCTTGGCGAGCGGAGGATGCTCAGGGCGGTAGTTCGTTTCCAGAAAGCCGGACCAGTTCGAGGTCCGGATAAGATGCGTGTACTCTTGTCCGGCGCGCATGTAGTCATCTTCGTCATAGTCTATGGAGAGTTTTGCAACTGCATTTGCGCGCAGGGTCCAAGCGATAAATAAAACTGCGGCGATGGTGAAGATGCGAAGGGGAAGTTGGAATTTTTTCATGGCGATAGATTGTATCCTCTTGTTCCGCCTGAATTGTAATACCGCAGGGTGGATTATTGAAAACAGGCTGGAGTTTCTCCAGCCTGTTTTGTAAATTTTATTCGTCGTCTTCGACGCCGGTGGAGGCGAGCTTTCCGGCTTCGTCTCTTGTGGTGAGTTCGTCTATGAACCCGTCAATGTCACCGTCCATCACAGCTGCAAGATTGTAATTGGACAAACCAATGCGATGATCGGTCACGCGGCTTTGCGGATAATTGTAGGTGCGGATCTTCTCTGAGCGATCACCCGAGCCGACTTGTGAGCGGCGGTCTGCTTCGAGTTCGGCTTGGCGTTTGGCTTCTTCGATTTCAAACAAACGTGCGCGCAAGATGGAGAGCGCGCGCAGTTTGTTTTGTAACTGCGAACGTTCGTCCTGACAGGTGACGATCATGCCGGTGGGCTTGTGATACAAGCGCACGGCAGTGGAGTTCTTTTGCACGTTCTGACCACCCGCGCCAGAGGAGCGATAAACTTCGATCTCGATGTCGGTTTCGGGGATGACGACATCCACTTCTTCGACTTCTGCCATGACTGTGACGGTTGCAGTGGAGGTATGAATACGCCCAGCGGATTCAGTTGCGGGCACACGCTGTACGCGATGCACACCCGATTCATATTTCAACTTGGAGTAAGCGCCTTTGCCCTTCACTTCGAAAATGACTTCTTTATAGCCGCCTACGCCAATGGAATTTTCAGACATGATCTCGGTCTTCCATTTTTTCTCGTCTGTATAACGGGTGTACATGCGGAAGAGGTCTGCGGCGAAGATGGCGGCTTCGTCACCGCCTGCGCCCGCGCGGATTTCCACGATGACGTTCTTATCATCGCGTGGGTCTTTCGGCACGAGCAGACTCTTGATCTGTTTTTCAAGTTCTTCGATCTTGGGTTCAAGGTCAGCTACGTCTGCTTTGGCGAGGGCGAGCAATTCGGCATCACTTTCAGAGAGAAGCATTTCCTTGGCTTCCTCCAGACTTTTGACCGCCTGACGATATTCCTTTGCCTTTTCGATCAACGGTTCAAGACCGGTGCGCTCCTTGCTGATCTCAGCGGCGCGTTTATAGTCTGTGCCAACGACGAGCAGTTCCTGCCCAAGCTGTTCAAATCTTTCTTCAATGGCTTGTAATTTATCTAACATGATTCCTCAAATAAGTTCTTTGACGGTAGACCATTGACCATGAACCACGGTTCATCGTCCATTGTCTGTGGTCGGGTTTCAGTAAATTTGCACAAGAAAGCGCGGCACCAGAGAGAGGCGCCGCGCGAAGGGACAAAACAATGAACTACGCTAGTAGGTTGCTACAGCGGAGAGCACCATGGAGATGATCAAAACGATGGCAAACGCCGCAAACATGATCTGCGCCGCTTTCTGTCGTCGGGCGACCTTTTCTTCCATCGTTGTCTTGTTCTTTTGATTTTTCAAGTTTTTTCCTGCCATTTCAAACACTCACTTTGCAATATTTTTGTAAAAGGCTTGAGCCATTGCCTTTTCAAGTTCCTCGATTGTAACAGGTTTCATCACATATCCGTCTGCGCCGAGCTTGAGGGCTTTATCCACCATCACATCGGCGGCTTCAGAGGAGAGCATGATCACCGGCAAATTTTTCCACTCGGGGCGGCGGCGCAGAAATTCGAGCATGTCCAAGCCGGTCACTTCGGGCATGTTGATATCGAGCACCATCATATCGGGGCGTTTGCCTGAGAGCAAAGCCTGCGCTGCCGGGCGCGGACCTAGATAATGAGTAGGATTACAGTCCAGCAGTTTTAACATCAAACCGACGGCGCGTGCCATTTCTTCGTCGTCGTCTACGATCCAAACTTCTTTCATTCCAAATGTGCCTTTACATTTTTCGCGGCAGTTTCGGTCATACCTTTAACTGCCATCAATTCTTCGATGCTAGCTTCCTTAATCTTATCCATGGACCCAAAATGTTTCAAGAGCGCTTTTCGCCTTGTCGGACCGATCTCCGGAATGGAATCCAGTTGGGATGCAAGACCCAGCTTCGAGCGTTTTTTGCGATGCGCGGTAATTCCGTAGCGATGCGCTTCGTCGCGTATCCTCTGCACGAGGTAGAGTCCCTGTGAATGACGGGGGAGGAGCAGCGGATCACTTTTGTGCGGGAAGAAAATTTCTTCCTCCTGTTTGGCGAGACCCACGACCGGAACTTTGTCGAAGATCTCGAATTGCTCCATCACTTTGACGACTCTTCCCAGCTGACCTTTACCACCGTCAATGATGATTAAATCTGGGAGGAAGGAAAACGACTCGTCTTTCTTGGGTCCGATTTCTAGATTCGCGCCAACGGCGTCCTGTGAGCCTTTCCAACGCCGGAAGCGACGGGTGAGCATCTCTTCCATCGAAGCAAAATCGTCAGGATTACCAATGCTTGTGCTGTCGATGTTGAATTTGCGATACAGCCGTTTTGCCGGAACACCTTGCTCGAACACGACCATCGCACCGACCGTTGCCACACCTTGTGTATGACTGACGTCGTAACATTCTATTCGATTCGGAGGCGCAGGTAAATTCAAATAGGTTTGCAGATCAGAAAGCGCCTGCTCCTGTCGGTGCGCATCCGCTTGCCATTGCGCCCGCAACGATTGCAAGGTCTCGGTGGCATTCTCACT
>Ga0209066_10006466_pt1 | contig 11938 bp, 9 predicted proteins | sample All_14_2_FD_187198 | JGI IMG/M metagenome (GOLD analysis project Ga0209066, IMG submission 187198) | Freshwater microbial communities in response to fracking from Pennsylvania, USA - Allegheny Zone_MetaG_DW_15 (SPAdes) (version 2) ...
CTGCAAGCCAGCGCCGGTGCCCGCAAGTACGCAGGCGAGGCCTTCATCAAGCACCTGATTGCCGCCGCCGCCGAGATGTACCCCCACATCCCCCTGGTGATGCACCAGGACCATGGCCAGTCGCCCGCGATCTGCCAAGGCGCCATCGACCTGGGCTTTGGCTCGGTCATGATGGACGGCTCGCTCAAGGAAGACGGCAAGACCCCCGCCGACTTCGCCTACAACGTCGATGTCACCCGCAAGGTCGTTCAACTGGCCCACAAGGTGGGTGTGACGGTTGAAGGCGAACTGGGCTGCCTGGGCAACCTGGAAACCGGTGAAGCCGGCGAAGAAGACGGCATCGGCGCCGAAGGCAAGCTGGACCACAGCCAGATGCTGACCGACCCCGAAGAAGCCGCTGTGTTCGTGCGTGAAACCCAGCTCGATGCGCTGGCCATTGCCATCGGCACCAGCCACGGCGCCTACAAGTTCTCGCGCAAGCCTACGGGCGACATCCTGGCCATCTCGCGCGTCAAAGAAATCCACAAGCGCATTCCCAACACCCACCTGGTGATGCACGGTTCGTCATCGGTGCCCGCTGACCTGCTGGCCATCATCAACCAGTTCGGCGGCAAGATGAAGGAAACCTACGGCGTGCCCGTCGAGGAAATCCAGGAAGCCATCAAGTTCGGCGTGCGCAAGATCAACATCGACACCGACATCCGCCTGGCGATGACCGGTGCGGTGCGCAAGTTCCTGGCCGAGAACCCCGACAAGTTTGACGCCCGCGAGTGGCTCAAGCCTGCCCGCGAAGCCGCCAAGCAGATCTGCAAGCAGCGCTACATGGAGTTCGGCTGTGAAGGTCAGGGCAGCAAGATCAAGGCCATTTCCCTGGTCGACATCGCTGCCCACTACGCCAGCGGCAAGCTGGCTCAGGTCGTGGCCTGATCGCGATAGCGTCTGCTGAAGCCCAGGCCCCATCGGGCCGGGCTTTCAAACCGGCGTGGGTGCATGCCCCGCCGGTTTTTTTCTTGAGTTTGGATATCCGGGATCGAGATGAGTGCTGGGAAATGGATGGCCGCGGGGTTGGCGGCAGTGGTGGTTGCAGCGGTGGCAGCTTGCTCCATCACACTGCACGCCAAGCCCGAGGTCACGGTGCCCACCTCGGCAGACGCCAGCACCACCTACCCGATCGTGCTGGCGCACGGCATGATGGGTTTTGACTACATGGGGTCCTTTGCCTACTGGCGAGGCATCCCCGAGCGTTTGCGGACTCATGGTGCCCAGGTGTTCGTCACCCGGGTGTCGGCCTTCAACTCGTCCCAGGTGCGAGGGCAGCAGTTGCTCAAACAGGTTGAGCTGATCGTGGCGCAAACTGGCGCGCGCAAGGTCAACCTGATCGGGCACAGCCATGGCAGCCAGTCGGTTCGATACGTGGCCGCCATGCGACCCGATCTCGTGGCTTCGGTCACCGCGGTCGCCGGCCCGACGGGCGGCTCCGAGGTGGCGGACTGGTTGAACGAGCTGGGTGCGTCCTACCCCTGGGCCACCAATGCCGTGCTCTCTTTGGGCGACTTCGTGGGCGGGCGCATCAACTGGGCTTCTGACGCCGACCTGCCGCAAGACGCCCGCGCGACCATGGCCTCGCTGACCACGCAAGGCGCCAGGGCCTTCAACCAGCGCTTTCCCGCAGGGGTGCCCACCGCTGTCTGTGGCGAAGGCGCGCATGAGGTCGATGGCATCCGCTACTACTCGTGGAGCGGCATCGGCCAGTTCTACAGGGCGCTGAACCCGGCCGACTACATCATGAGCACGACCCATCTGGCCATGAAGCATGGGCAGAGCGATGGCCTGGTCGAGCGCTGCTCCAGCCACCTGGGCGAGGTCATCCGCGATGACTACCCCATGAACCACTTTCACGCGGTCAACCAGTTCCTGGGCCTGGTCAGCCCGGAGGTCGACCCGCCTGGCCTGTTCCTGGAGCACGCCAGGCGCCTCAAACAGGCGGGGCTGTAGGCCGCCCACGCCAGCCAGCGCTGGGCTCCTCAAGCCAGCGTGGCACCCGCGTGAAGTCGCCGGCGGTATTCGCCGGGTGAGGCCCCCTTCCAGCGCTTGAACGCATGCTGGAACCCACTTTGATCGGCAAAGCCCAGCATCACGGCCACCTCGGCCAGAGACAATCGCGGGTCACGCAAGTGTTGCTCGGCCAGCTGGCAGCGCACCTTGTCCAGCAACTGGCGGTAGGTCACGCCTTGCTCATCCAGGCGATGCTGCAAGGTGCGGGGCGCCAGGTCCAGCGCACGCGCCACCTCGGACAGGGCCACCTCGCCGCTTTCCAGCCTGGCGGCCAGCAGTGCCTGCAGGTGCGCCAGAAGGCCCAGGTCCTGGCCCAGCAGCGCCGCCAGTTCGGCCTCGGCCTGGGTGCGCAACAGGGCGTGCACGTCCCGGTCGCGTTGCGCCACCGGAAGGTGCTCGAACGCACGCGGAAACACCAGCTCGTTGATCGGCTGATCGAACAGCACCTGCCCGCCAAAGAGCTGCTCGCAGCTTTGCTGCAGGGCGTCGTCCGTGGGCAGGCTCAGTCGCACATCGCAGACCAGGTCGGGTCGCTCGGTCAGCCAGCGCCCCTGGATCGCCCACAGGGACAAGGACAGCAGGATCAGCTCCGGCGCCGGGTCGGCAATCAGGGGGTGCCACGACAGCCTGCAATGGGTGTCCGTCAACGTCCATTCGGCCCGGTTGACGCTGTCCAGCAGGTGTTCGTAGCGCTGCAAGGTCAGGGCGGCCGCGCCCAGCGTGTCGCATGACATCAGCAAAAAGCCCAGCAAGCCCAGATGCCGCGGCTTGATCGTGGTGGCCAGCTTGAGTGGAAAGGCCGGGTCACCCAGGTGGCGCACGGCCTGTTGCAGCATGGCCTGCCAAGGCCCGATGGCCAGGCGATGGCGGCCTGGCATCTCACGCCACTGCGTGACTTGCGCATGCCCGAAGGCCGCGCCTGGCGGGACACCTATCGCGTCGAAATAGTCGAGCACCGCGTGCGCATAACAGGCGCTGGCGGTGCCGACGTAATTCGCTTTCTGACCCATGCATGACCTTGTTGTGTGCCATCAAACAAACAGATGGCCTTGCTTCGGGCCGGCTCGCCCGCGGCGATCTTGAAACCACGGGCGCTTCTACGCCATTCGGGTTACCGCGCATGGCTGGCTGCCCCCTCGCCAGGCCTTAAGCTACGCACGGCCCTTTTGCCTGTTCGGAGACCTTCCCATGCTCAAGCTCCATGGATTTGCCCTGTCCAACTACTACAACAAGGTCAAGCTGGTGCTGCTCGAAAAAGGCGTGCCTTTTGAAGAGGTGTTTGCGCCGCTGGGCGTGGGGCCCGATGCGGCCGACAAGTCACCGCTGGGCAAGGTGCCATTCATTGAAACCGAGCAAGGCTTCCTCTGCGAGAGCCAGGCCATCGTGGATTACATCGAAGCGCGCTGGCCCACGCCTGCGCTGGTCCCTGCCGATCTCTGGCAGGCGGCCAAGGTGCGTGAACTCATCACCTACAACGACCTGCATGTCGAGTTGTGCGCGCGCCAGTTGTACCCGCAGGCCTTTTTTGGCGGCACGCTGCCCGAGAAGTTCATCGAGCGCGTGAAGGGCGATCTGGCCCGCAACCTGGCTGCCTTCAAGCAGCTGGCCGTCTTCGGCCCCTACGCCGCTGGCGACACCTTCACCATGGCCGACTGCGCCGTCTACGTCAGCCTGCCACTGGCCGCGCTGGCCAGCAAGATCGTGTGCGGTGAGGACCTCGTGGCCGCCGCCGGCATCGACTGGAAGGCCTACGTCAAGCTGATCGAGCAGCGCCCCACAGCGCAGAAGGTGGCGGCAGACCGCCGGGCCGATCAGGCGAGGGCTTTGGCCGCGGCCAAAGCCAAGGCGGCGGGTACCTGAGCATTTGGTGCCGCGCAGGTGCTGTGGTAAAAATCCGTAACGGGCGTCGACGGCCCAGCCTGGCCGTCAGCACAGCCCGCCTGAGCACCAGGGGGGCCTATGCATGACGCAGTATTGCTTCGTCACCATGTGACATTCATGGGTCAAGGTGAGCGCGTCATCGTGCTGGCGCATGGCTTTGGCTGTGACCAGCGCATGTGGCGCCATGTGGCCACTGACCTGGCCAAAGACCACCGCGTGGTCTTGTTCGACTACCTGGGCAGTGGCCGGTCTGATACGGCGGCCTGGCGTGCCGACCAGTACAACAGCCTGCAGGACTATGCCCGCGACGTGCTGGCCATCCTGGACGCGCTGGCTGGCCCGCCCGTGGTGTTCGTCGGGCATTCAGTCAGCAGCGCGATTGGCCTGCTGGCGGCCATTGCCAGGCCCGAGTTGTTCGAATGCATCGTGATGGTCGGCCCCAATCCACGCTTTGTGAACGACCCGCCGGACTACATCGGCGGCTTCGAGCGCGAAGACATCATGGACCTGCTGGACCTGATGGACCGCAACATGGTGGGCTGGGCCAATTTCTTCGCGCCAGTGGCCATGAAGAACGAGCACCGGCCCGAACTGGCCGATGAGCTTGAGCAAAGCCTGTGCGCGGGTGACCCTGTCATCGTGCGCCACTTTGCCGAGAAAGTGTTCTTGTGCGATGTGCGCGCCCAGTTGCCCTTGCTGCCTGTGCCCGCCTTGATCCTGCAGTGCGCCGACGACAGTGTGGCGCCGCTGTCGGTGGGCGATTACATGCACGAACGCATGCCCCGATCAACCCTGGTGCACATGAAGGCGACAGGGCACTGTCCGCACATGAGCCACCCTGATGAAACGATCACGCTGATCCGGAGCTACCTTGACTCAGTCACCCACTGAGTGCGCCATGCGCCTTGACGCTCACCGCTTTGATGATCTGCCTTGCCCGGTTGCCGAGGTCAACGACGACGGCTTTTTGCTGACGGTGAACACCAGCCTGGCCACCCTCCTGGGGCACGACCAGGCCGCATTGCCCGGCAAACCTGTGGGCATCTTGTTGCCCCAGGCGGCGATCCTGCTGTATCACACCTATGTTTTCCCCACGCTGAAGGTGCAGGGGCAGGTTGACGAGGTCTCCATCATGCTGCGCCACGCCCATGGCGAGCGGCTGGATGCCATGCTCAGTGCCCGGCGCGACCTGAACGCCGATGGACAGGGCGTGGTGCGTTGCGTCTTCATGCGCTTGCAGGAGCGCCGCCGCCTGGAGTACCAGTTGCTGACCGCCAAGCGCGTGGCGGACGAGGTGCCGGGCTTGCTGTTCCAACTGCGCCGATCCGTCCTGGGCGGCACGGTGTTCTCGTATGTCACCGATGCGATCCGCGCCCTGCTGGACGTGGCACCAGCTCAGGTTCTGCAATCCACCGAGGTGTTCTGGCAAGCCATTCACCCCGAAGACGTCGACACGGTCAGTCGGGCACTGGAGGCGTCGGCCGATGGCCTGCTGCCCTGGCGCTGCGAGTTCCGTGTGACACGGGCGGGCGCGCTTTGCTGGTGCGAACTGCACGCCACCCCGCACCGAGAGCCAGATGGGTCCTTGCAATGGAATGGCTACATCTCCGATGTCACCGAGCGCAAACGCTTGGACGCCATCCTGCGCGACAAAGCTGCCGCCGAAAGCGCGAACCAGGCCAAGAGCGCCTTCCTGGCGCGCATGAGCCATGAACTGCGCACGCCGCTCAATGGCATCCTGGGCTTTGCGCGCTTGCTGCAGGTGCAGGATGCCTCCAACCTGCGCGCGGACCAGGTCAGCAAGCTGGGCTACATCGAGTCAGCCGGGCAAAACCTGCTGCACCTGATCAACGAGGTGCTGGAAATCTCCCGCATTGAGGGCGGGCACACACGGGTTGATATCTGCGATGTCGATCTGGATACCGTGATCGAGCAGGCCATCCAGCTGGCCGGTCCGCTGGCTCAGCAAAGGGATGCCCACGTGCAGGTGATCGGGGAGCGTGGTCTCCAGGTTCAGGCAGATGGGCACCGGCTGGGCCAGGTCATGCTGAACCTGCTGAGCAACGCCATCAAATACGGGCCGCCGGGCGGGCAGGTTCAGGTGTTTGTGCAGGCACACGGGCAAGCGGTGCATGTCGCCGTGCAGGACCAGGGGCCGGGGCTCAGCGCGGCGCAGCAGGCCCAGTTGTTTCAGCCTTTCAACCGCCTGGGCGCCGAGCGTTCGAAGATTGACGGCGTGGGCCTGGGCCTGGTCATCTCCCGCGGTCTGGTCGAGCTGATGGGCGGGGAGTTGAGCGTGCACAGCGAAGCCGGGCAGGGCGCTTGTTTTGTCATGCGATGGCCACTTGCTTCTCTGGGGCCAAATTTGGCGTTGGCCCCACGACCTGACGTGTCGGCAGCCCCGTCTGGCGCGGCGCTGCCGTGGCATGCCACAGCCCAGCGGCGCGTGCTGTACGTGGAAGACAACCCCATCAACGCCTTGTTGATGCGCGCCGTGTTTGACGGCGTGCCCGGCTTCGTGCTGGAGGTGGTGGACACAGGCGAGCGCGCCTGCGAGGCATTCGAGCGCCGGCGGCCCGACGTGCTGCTGCTGGACATGCACCTGCCCGACACCGATGGCATCAGCCTGCTGACCCGCCTGGACCAACAGGCCGGGTCGTTCAAGGTGCCAGCGATCGCCGTTTCTGCGGACGCCATGCCCGACGACATCGCCAGTGCGCGCGCCGCCGGTTTTGCCGACTACTGGACCAAACCGGTTGATGTTGCCCGTGTCTTGCCCTCTCTGCAGGCCTTGTTGGGCGCATCGGGCGCCAGTGGCGGCACAATGTCGGTTTGACGAAAACCGGCGCCAGACCCATGACCTCCGCCCTGCACACTTCTACCTTGACCTCCCTGCCTCTGCTCGCCCGAGGCAAGGTGCGTGACAACTACGCCGTGGGCACCGACCGCATTCTGATGGTCGCCTCCGACCGCATCAGCGCGTTTGACGTGATCATGGGCGAGCCCATCCCCGGCAAGGGCGCCTTGCTGACCAAAATGGCGCTGTTCTGGTTCGAGTTGCTCAAGGATGTCGCGCCCAATCACCTCACCGGCGACGACCCCGTCAGCGCGGTCACGCTGGCCGAGCGCCCTCAGGTCGAAGGCCGCGCCATGCTGGTCAAAAAACTCAAGCCCCTGCCCGTTGAGGCCGTGGTGCGCGGCTATCTGGCAGGCAGTGGCTGGAAGGAGTACCAGCACAATGGCGAGGTGTGTGGCGTCAAGCTGCCGGCCGGCCTGCAAAACGCCAGCAAGCTGCCCGAGCCCATTTTCACCCCGGCCACCAAGGCCGACGTGGGCGACCACGACGAGAACATCAGCTACGACAAGATGGTGGACATCATCGGCGCCGACCTGGCTGCCCAGGTGCGCACCCTGGCCATCAAGCTGTACCAGAAGGCCGCCGACTACGCCCTGACGAAGGGCATCATCATTGCCGACACCAAGTTCGAGTTCGGCCTGGACGAACAAGGCACCCTGACCGTGATGGACGAGGTGCTCACGCCCGACTCGTCGCGCTTCTGGCCGGTTGAGGGTTACGAAGCCGCCTTCAAGGCGGGCGCCAACCCGCCCAGCTACGACAAGCAGTTCGTGCGCGACTGGCTGGAACAGGCCACCGTCAACGGCCAACCCTGGGACAAGACCGCGCCTTCGCCAGCCTTGCCGCAAGAGGTGATCGACTACACGGCGGCCAAATACCAGGAAGCGCTCACGCGCCTGACCGGTCAGTCCTGATCGTCGTGCTCGAAGGCCGCTTCGGCGGCTTGCTGCGCTGCCTGAACCTGGGCCAGCGCCAGGGCCTCGGCCAGCTCCTGCGGGGCGGCCCATTGCCTGATCACCTCGGCGGCGTCGCTCACACCGATCTTGTTGAGTGACGAAAACAGGGCGATGCCGATGTCGGCTTCGTCCGTGGACAAGTCGCCCAGCACGGCCTGTGCACCACGCAGCGATTCGGCCTGCTCCTTGCGGTTGAGCTTGTCGGCCTTGGTCAGCAGCACCAGCAGTTTGACCTCGCCGTTGCGCACACGCGGCGTCACAAATTCGAGCAGTTGCTTGTCCAGGTCGGTGAAACCGTGGCGCGAATCCACCATCTGCACCACGGCGCTCAGGTTGCGGCGCAGGGCCAGGTAGTTGGCCATCACTTCCTGCCAGCGCAGTTTGGCGGTGCGCTCCACGGCCGCATAACCGTAGCCGGGCAAGTCGGTCCAGATCTGGTTGGGGGCGGTTTTGGGCCCCAGGTGGAACAGGTTGATGTGCTGGGTGCGCCCCGGTGTCTTGGAGGCGTAAGCCAACTGGCGCTGTTGCGCCAGGGTGTTGATGGCTGTGGACTTGCCCGCATTGGAGCGGCCCACGAAGGCCACCTCGGGCAGTTCGCTGGCCGGCAACTGGTGCAACTGGGCCGCGGTGATGAAAAACCGGGCCGAATGCGCCCAGGCCATGGCCTCTTTGGCCGGGTCGACAGGCTTGGGCGCGACCTCGATTTGAGGCGGTTTGTCAGCCCGTTTGAGGCTCTTGGTCGGGTGCTTTGGTCGGGGTGATGTGGGACGGGTCATAGGACATTGTAAAATCTCTCGGTTTATCTGCCTAATCGTTGTCGTCAGGCAGCCTTTTACCGCCCACAACAGCCAATTCACAGGCCCCCCTGCCATGAAGCGCTTCACGAATCTGATTGCCCTTGCCACCGTCGCCTTGTCCCTGTCCGGCCTGGCGCACGGCTCGGAAACCAAAGCTGTCAAGCCGGATCTGGCCGCTGGCGAGGCCAAGGCCGCCGCTGTGTGCGCCGCCTGCCACACCGCTGACGGGTCGCGTGGCCTGCCCACTTACCCCATCTTGCAGGGCCAGCACCCCGAGTACCTGGTCAAGCAGCTGACCGAGTTCAAGGAAGGCAAGCGCAAGAACAGCATCATGAACGGCATGGCCGCCGCGCTGACCCCCGACGACATCCGCAACCTGGCCGCTTTCTACGCCAGCAAGAAGGCCAAGGACGGTGTGGCCAAGAACCCGGCACTGGTGGCCGTGGGTGAAAAGATCTACCGTGGCGGCATTGCCAAGAAGGGCGTGCCTGCCTGTGCCGGCTGCCACAGCCCCAATGGCGCTGGCTTGCCCGTGCAGTACCCCCGCCTGGGCGGTCAGCATGCCGACTACACCAAGACTCAGTTGACGGCCTTCCGTCAGGGTGAGCGCACCAACAGTGCCCAGATGAGCACCATTGGCGCCAACCTGAGCGACAAGGAAATCGACGCCCTGGCCGACTACATCGCTGGCCTGCGCTGAACAGCCTCGCCGGGGTGAGGCATCACCCGGGCGCCAGCCACCTCACCAAAGGCGGGAGTCCCTTGATCGGGCCCCGCCTTTTTTATCGAGCCTATGAGCACTGCTGTACCTTTGCGACGTGAGCTGACCGAGTTGATCTCGTCCATGCGTTTTGCGATTTCGCTGCTGACGGTGATCTGCATCGCCTCGGCCATTGGCACCGTGGTCAAACAGGGCGAGCCCCTGGTCAACTACGTGGAGCAGTTCGGGCCGTTCTGGGCGGACGTGTTCGGGGCGCTGGGCCTGTACCGCATCTACAGCTCGGCCTGGTTCCTGGTGATCCTGGCGTTTCTGGTGCTGTCCACCAGCCTGTGCATCGCGCGCAATGCGCCCAAGATCCTGGTGGACTGGCGCACGCACAAGGAGCACATCCGGGCCCAGGCCCTGCAGTCGTTTCACCACCGCGCCATCGGCCTGATGGCCATGCCGCTGGCGCAGGCACAGGCCCGCGTGCTGACCCTGCTGGGGCAGCAGAACTGGTCGATCAAGACCCAAGTCCGCGAACACGATGCCAAGGGCGAGGCCGGGGTGATGATCGCGGCGCGCCTGGGCGCGGCCAACAAGCTGGGTTACATCGCGGCTCACTCGGCCATCGTGCTGGTGTGCCTGGGGGGCTTGCTCGATGGCGACCTGATCGTCAAGCTGGAAGCCTGGGCGCAAGGGCTCAAGCCCTTCAGGGGCGGCGTTGAAACGGCGCAAAGCCGCCTGAGCGAGGCCAACCCCGCTTACCGCGCGCAGTTGCTGGTGCCCGAAGGCCAGCGCACCAATGCCGCCGTGATCAACCTGGAGCAGGGCATGCTGGTGCAGCCGCTGCCCTTTGACATCGAGCTGAAAAAGTTCATCGTCGAGTACTACGCCACCGGCATGCCCAAGCGCTTTGCCAGCGAGGTGCTCATTCATGACCCCAGCCTGAAGGCACCCAAGGCCTTTACCGTCGAGGTCAACCACCCGGTCACCTACGAGGGCGTGACCATCTTCCAGTCCAGCTTCGAAGATGGCGGCTCCCTGGTGCGCCTGCGGGCCCATTCGCTGGGCAGCAGCCGTGATACGGGCCAGCTCGTGCTCGAAAGCACCGTGGGCGGGGCGCCCCAGCCCCTGGCGGGCGCGCTGGCCGAGCCCGGTGCGGCCGACCTGAGCCTGGAAGTGACCGGCCTGCGCGTGATCAATGTGGAAGACCTGGCCCAGGCGCAAAAGTCGTCGGGCGGGCCGTCTGCCGGTGCCTCGGATGCGGCTGGTGGCCAGGCCACCGATGTGCGCGGCGTCAACCTGGCCACCCTGAGCAAGCACCTGGGCTCGGGCGCCAAGAGCCCGGGCGACAAGAACCTGGTCAACATCGGCCCTTCGGTGACCTACAAGCTGCGCGATGCCGCCGGCCAGGCCCGCGAATACCAGAACTTCATGGTGCCGGTGCAGCTTGACGGGCAGGCCGTGTTCCTGCTGGGCGTGCGCGACACCCCGGCCGAAGGCTTCCGTTACCTGCGCGTGCCCGCTGACGACACCATGACCCTGGCCGGCTGGTTGCGTTTGCGCCAGTTGCTCAACGACGCTTCGGCGCGCGAGGAGGCGGCCCGGCGCTTTGGCCGCCACGCCGCACCGGCTGACAAGCCTGATCTGCAGTCGCAACTGGCCGTCTCGGCGCAGCGTGCGCTCGACCTGTTCGCCGGCGCCCTGCCCGTGAAGCCGCCCGCCAGTGCTTCGGCGCCCGCGGGCCAGCCTGCGGACATGCCGCAAGGGGGCTTGCAGGCCTTGTCGATGTTCATCGAGCAGGTGGTGCCGCCCGACCAGCGCGAGCGCACCTCGGCCACGCTGGTGCGCATCCTCAATGGCGCGATGTTCGAGTTGTGGAACCTCAGCCGTGAGCGCGCAGGTCTGGCACCGCAGCCGGTCGAGCTGGAATCGGCGCGCACGTTCATGACCCAGGCGGTGCTGTCCCTGTCAGACTCGGTGTTCTACCCTGCGCCGGTGGTGCTGACCCTGGACAGCTTCGAGCACAAGCAGGCCAGCGTGTTCCAGGTGACGCGCACCCCGGGTCGCAACGTGGTCTATCTGGGCTGCGTGCTGCTGATTGTGGGCGTTTTCGCCATGCTTTACATCCGCGAGCGCCGCCTGTGGCTGTGGCTGCAGGATGATGGCGCCGGCGGCACCCGGGTCAGCATGGCCCTGTCGTCCACCCGACAGACACTGGACACCGATCGAGAGTTTGATCGCCTGCGCGACGCGGTATTGGTGCCTCGATCGGCCTGATCCGCTTTCACTGATTTGCAAGGATGTAAGCACATGACGACCTCCAGCACGGACACGGCGGCCCTGCCCAACCTGTCCGAACCTCGACGCCCCGTGAGCGACTGGTTGTTTGCCGCCCTGGTGATCGCGCTGGCCGCGTGGGGCTTTCAGGGCTTTGGCCATGCCATGGACGGCTATGAAAAAGCCATCCTGGCCGGTGCGGTGCCCAGCCTGATTGCGCTGGGCTGGTTCTGGCGCCCGCTGCGCCTGCTGATGATGCTGTGTGGCCTGGCCACATGGGGTGCGGCCATGCTGTACCTGCGCGCCACCGATGACTGGGGTGCGGACCTGGCCAAGGGCGAGCAGGTGTTCTGGCTGAAGTACTTCCTGTCCAGCCAGAGCGCCATCATGTGGATGAGCGTGCTGTTCT
>Ga0209066_10006467_pt1 | contig 11935 bp, 15 predicted proteins | sample All_14_2_FD_187198 | JGI IMG/M metagenome (GOLD analysis project Ga0209066, IMG submission 187198) | Freshwater microbial communities in response to fracking from Pennsylvania, USA - Allegheny Zone_MetaG_DW_15 (SPAdes) (version 2) ...
GCGGATACCGCGGCCAGAAAACAGGCGCTGAAGGAAAACCTCCGCAACAGTGCGGCTTCCCGGATCCAGACCAGCGAGCCCGAGAAAGAACCCAAAGAAGCCAGGGAAACCCCGCGGGATCCCAAGAAGACCGAGCAGGCCCAGGACCAAACGCCCACACCCCAGCAAAAAGCCGAACCGACCACGGCCCCGGCGGCTTTTTCAGCCTACAAAAGGGAAAACCGGATCGAGGGCGGAGCGCCCGGTGGGCCGGCCAATTCCGCTTCAGCGCGCGAGTCGGAGATCGGGCGCTACAAGGCCAAGCTTTACCGGGCGATCGGTTCCCGTTGGTACGCCTATGTCCACCAGGATACCGGGACCATCAGCCTGGGCATCGTGCGCCTGCGGTTTTACGTGCGCCATGACGGAGTGATCCTGCCCCCGGAAGTGGTGGATGGCGGGCAGCATTCCGCGTTGCTGGCAGTTTCCCGGCGCTCCGTGATGGAAGTCAGCGGCCAACTCGAGCCCTTTTCCGACAGCATGCGCCAGCAGCTGGGCGATGGGTATTACGAGGAAGTCAGCTTTTCGATCTATTGAAAAAAAGCCCCGGGAAACAGTTTCCCGGGGCTTTGGGTTCCGGCTGGAGCCGGTTATTTCTCCATGTCGGAGGGGCTGAGATAGCCGAAGGCCAGGGCGGCGGCCGCACCGCCGGCGAATCCGCCGACGAGGTGGATCCAGATGTTGGGCAGGGCATTCAGACCCATGGTGGTGATCCCGACCGCAACGGCGGGATTGAAAGCACCCCCGGAGTAACCACCCAGGGAAAAGGCGCAGGCCACCACGGTGAAACCGATGGCGAGACCGTAGAAGGAATTTCCCGCATTGGCCTTGGCCGTGGCCACATTCAGGACCACGAAGGCAATGGCAAAGGCGCCAAAAAACTCGGCCAGGAGGGGAACAAGGGGACCCTGGTCGAAATGAGCCGCCGCGATGTCCGCGGGATGGCCCTTCATGTAAAGGACCACGAACGCGGCCGCTACCGCGCCGAGGACCTGCCCGATCATGTAGCCCGGGACGTCGGAAGTGGCGCATTTTCCGCGCATCCACACCGCAAGGGTGACGGCCGGGTTGAAGTGTCCCCCGGAGATATGGCCGAGGGCGAAAATCATGACCATCAGGACCGAGCCGATGGCCAGCGGGGGAATGACCCCGTCACCCCCGTGGATCACGGTGTGGCCGACGGTGGCGACAAGGAAGAACGTTCCAATGAATTCTGCGAGGTATTTTCTCATGCGGCGCCAACCTAGGCAGAAAATTTCGGGGATGCAATCCGGGATCGTGGAACCCGTTTATTGTTTGCACCCTCCATTTCGGGGGTATGTTGCAGGGCGGGAAGAGAAATCTTTTCCCGAAACCCCTAACTTTTATGCGCTCAAAAATCATCGTTCTTACCGGGGCCACCCGCGGTTGTGGCCGTGCCCTGGTGGATGTCTTTGCCGCCGGAGGCCACACGATCATGGGTTGCGGCCGCAACGCGGAGGCGGTGGCCGCTCTGAACAGGGACCACCCCGTGCCCCATGATTTCATGCGGGTGGACATCCGGGATGATGCGGCCGTCGCTGTTTGGGCCTCGCATATCCTGGAAAATTACGGACCCCCCGATTTGCTGGTGAACAACGCCGCCGTGATCAACTCCCCGCTGCCCCTGTGGAAAATTCCCGGGCCTGACTTCGATGCGCTGATGGATATCAATGTCAATGGTACCGCCCGTGTGCTGAGGCATTTCCTGCCCGCCATGGTGGCGAGAAAAAAAGGCGTGATTGTGAATTTCAGTTCTGGCTGGGGGCGTTCGACTTCGCCGGAAGTGGCCCCCTATTGTGCCAGCAAGTGGGCCATCGAGGGATTGACCCGGTCCCTGGCCCAGGAATTGCCCCCGGGCATGGCCGCGGTCGCTTTGAACCCGGGCATCATTGATACGGAGATGCTGCGGGCCAGTTTCGGGGAAAGCGCGGGGCAGTATCCCGCGCCGGACGTCTGGGCCCGTACCGCAGGTCCTTATCTTTTGAAATTGGGTCCGGCGGACAATGGCAAACCGGCCACGGTTCCCGGGGCCGCCACCGGCTGATCCGCTCCGTTTTCCCCCGGAAAATCATCCCGGGGTGCAAGGCTACTTCTTGGCAGGGGGAGCCTGGCGCACGGCCTGGATTTTGAAGTCGTCGACCAGCTTTTTGGCGCCGGGGCTGTGGGGGGCAAGGGCGACAAGATCCCGGCTCAACCCCATCATGGAGGTATTGATTTTCTGGGCTTCGGGAAGGACTTTGGCAACGGCGTCCATCTGGCTGTGCTGCACCGAGCGCTGGCGGAGCGTCACGTAAAGGTCGAAGGAGAAATAGAGCACGAGTATGGCCAACACGGTGACCAGGGCGGGAAACGGGGAGTATGATTTGTCCATGGGGTCCTTGTTTATTGGGGGGTGTTCGGGGCTTTGGACAGGTTGACTCGCAGGTTGTGCTGCTTGAGGAGATCGGCCAGATCGGGTTCCTTCACGGAGGCCTGGGCCAGCCGGAGGGCGAGTTCCCGGAGCAGGGGCTCCGAACGCTGGGCCTGGGCCACGGAGGCCTGGGCCATCATGAGTTTCCGCTGATTGCCCCCCATCTCCAAAAGAAGCAGGACTTTGAGCACCAAGACCAGGGCAAAAAACCCGGCCAGGGCATTCAAAACAATGAACTGGATGCGCGTCATGCAGCCAAGCTGCCCGTTTGTATCCCCCTCGGCAAGCTTTCGTCTTTGCACTTGCCGTGGACTGCGGCCTTGCCCACCATGCTGGTTCATTTATGGCCCAACCGTCCGAATTCCCCACTGATGAACCCCGAGTCATTGACGAACCCTCTTCCTGGTTCGAAGAAAACCGCAAAGGTATCTTTGCCGCGATTGTACTGATCCTGGTGCTGTCCTGTGCCGGGGTTTGGTGGTGGCAGGCCCGCGAAGCCCGTGAAAGCCAGGCCTCCGCCCTGTTGATCGAAGCCACCGGTCCGGCTGATTGGCAAAAAATCGCCGATACATACGCCGGCACCCCGTCCGCCCCCCTCGCCCTGATGCGCCTGGCCCAGGCCTCCCGGGACAAATCCGAGTGGGATGCGTCCCTTTCCCTGACGGACCGGTTCATCCGCGAATATCCCCGGCATCCTTTTTTCCCCGCCATGCAATTGGCGCGTGCCCAGACCCTCGAGGCCGCCGGTCGCACAGATGAGGCGTTGCGGGCTTATGAGGCGATCCAGAGTGCCAAACCCTCCCATCCCCTGATCGGGGCCGCCGTTTTGGGATTGGCCCGCATCCACGAAGCCAAGGGAAACCTGACGGCCGCCCGGAATGTGTTGTCCGATTTCCTCGCCCGCGACCGGGCCAGTGTCTACACGGCGGAAGCCAGCCAGAAGCTGAAATCACTTCCGGAAGCACCCGCCGCCGCCCAGGCGCCCTGAACGGGCCGACTGTTCAGGCGGTGAGGCCGGCCAGCCAGCGTTCGCAGTCGATCGCTGCCATGCATCCCATACCCGCAGCGGTCACCGCCTGCCGGTAAACCGAATCGGCGCAGTCGCCCCCCACAAAAACTCCCTCGACGTTGGTGCGGCTGCCGCCGTGCAGGACGACATAGCCCGCATCATCCAGGTCGATCTGGCCTTTGAAAATCTGGGTGTTCGGGGTGTGCCCGATGGCCACAAAAACCCCGGCAGCGTCGAGCAGGGAAACTTCCCCCGTCTTGAGGTTCTTGAGTTTAACCCCCGTCACCTTGTCCTGGGACGGATCGAGAACGCCTTCCACCACGGAATCCCACACCGGCCGGATTTTGGGGTTGGCCAGGGTCCGTTCGGCCATGATGCGCGAGGCGCGGAGTGTGTCGCGGCGGTGGACCAGATAGACAATCGAGCCGAAACGGGTGAGGTACATGGCTTCCTCGCAGGCGGAATCGCCCCCGCCCACCACCACCAGGGGTTGGTTTCGGAACATCGGGAGCGCGCCGTCGCAGGTGGCGCAATAGGTCACCCCCTTGTTTTCCAGTTCATGTTCCCCGGGAACACCCAGGTGCCGGTGCCCCGCGCCCACGGCGATGATGATGGATTTTGTCTCGATGGTTTTGCCATCGACTCGCAGCGTGAAGGGGCGTTTGGAAAGGTCGACGGATTCCACTGTGCTCATGTATTGCACACGGGTGCCGAAACGCGTGGCCTGCTCCTGCATTTCGACCATCAGTTGGTTGCCGTCGACACCCTTGGAAAAGCCTGGAAAATTTTCCACAATGGTGGTGGTGGTCAGGAGACCGCCCGGTTGGACGCCGGTGATGAGCAGGGGCTGCAGGTTGGCGCGTGCGGTGTAAACGGCGGCGGTCCATCCCGCGCACCCCGATCCGATGATGACGACGTTCTCCATAATGATGAGTCCGAAAAACTTAGTCCAAGACCGGGACCTGCCAAGGCCAATCCGCACCCCCCCCGCCAGGGGTGGGGGACTTTCCTTCTGTTCAAGTTTTCCCGGCATCTGCTAAAACCATTCCCATGCAACCGGACAAACTCGAAGAAATCTTCCGCCTCCAGGACCAACTCAACCAGCGCATCGGCATGCACGCCGACCGGTTGACCGAGGAGGAAAAAGTCAAATGGGTCCTCAACTACACCCGCGCCATGACCCAGGAGATCGCCGAACTGGTCGATTCCGTCCCTTGGAAATGGTGGGCCAAATACCAGAAATTCGACGAACAAAACGCCCGGGTCGAGGTGGTCGATCTCTTCCATTTCCTCATTTCCATCGCCCAGGTCCTGGGGATGAGCCCGGACGATGTGTACCAGTCCTACGTGAAGAAAAACCAGGTCAACCACCAGCGCCAGGACAGCGGTTACACGGCCAAGGACGAGGCGGATTCAAAGCACATTTGAAGCGGACGTTCCGGACCAAAGGACAAAAAAAACCCGGCGGATATCCGCCGGGTTTTTTTGTGGGCATGCCCGGGTTCAGGGCTGGCTGGCGGCCTCGAGGGCCTTGCGCCAGGAACCGAAGAACCGGGGTTTGCAGGCCGCGGCAAACAGGGCCGGCGCTTTCTGGCGCACTTCCCCGCTTTGCAGGCGGACGCCCTTTTGGCGCAGGTCTTGGATACCTTCCACGATCTGTTCACGGCTCCAGCGGCGGCGGCGGCGCACGGAATCGTAATCGATGCCGGCTTTTTCCACCGCGTTTCCCCAGTTGCCGAAACGGCGGCGTGCCGTGGCAATGAGGGGATTGGCGGTTTCGTCCATCGTCTTGGAACTCAGGTCCGCGCCCTCTTTCTTGAGCTTGCGGATCTCGTCGATGATCGTTTCCTCATCCCACGAGCGGTAGCGGTAGATGTCTTCCGGGGCGAGGCCGGCGGCGGTCAGGGCCGACTTCCACGAACCGAAGTGGTTCGGGCGGATGGCGGCATAAACCATGGAGTTGTATTTGCTCAGCATCATGGAGCGGAAGGAAAGGTCCACTCCCTGCTGGTAAAGTTCCTGGATCTTGCGGGCGATGACCGGCTTGGACCAGTTCTGGTATTTGCGGACGTCATCGTAGACGATCCCGGCGGCGGCCACGGCGGCCTGCCAGTTGCCAAAGTAGCGGATGCCGGCGGCGAGCAATTCCTGGAAGTTCTTCCTCACGAAGTGGGAATACAGGGGTTTTGCGGCGGCGTGCCAGGCTTTGATTTCGTCCTGCACCAATTGTGCGGACCATTTGCGGTTTTTGCGGGTACGTGTCTTCATGTGTGTTGTGTCCTTTAGTTGTTCAAGAATGTGTTTTGTAACTTTCAAACATGCCAAACTGGGTACAACAGTGCAACTTTAATGCCAATTTCAACCATTTATCAGCAAGAGCATGATTTTGAAGGGGTTACAAATATTCTTTCGTCTAATAGTTTAAAATTAATTCTACTTTTATCGCGATTTTAGAGCAAATATCGCAGTTCTGACGCCTATCCCAAGGAATTCATTCAAATTATTAGCGGAGGTTCTTCCCCCATCAGGGTTGCCAGGCACACCCGGAACTCCCGGTCAAGCGGCGAGGGTCTGCCTTTTCCAGGCGGCCGTGACTTGATCCACACTGATTTGGGCGAGGCAATCCAAAGGATCCTTCCAGTGGCATCGGCGTTGGAGACAGGGACGGCAGGAAGGGCCGGAAGCGGCGAGAAATTCTCCACGCGGGGATTGCGGGGAGGTCAGGGCAGGATCGGTGGCACCGAAGAGGGTGATCAAGGGCACGTCAAAAAGAGCGGCCAAGTGGGCCGGTCCTGAATCGGTGCTGACCACCGCACGGGCTTGGGCAAGCAGGGAAAGCAGCAAGGGCAAAGGGGTCCGGCCCCGGAGATCGACGGAAGGTCCCGCTCCGGTTGGAAAATACGTGCCGGATCCCACCCATACGATGGTTTCCCCCCCGAGGCTTTGCCCCAGGGACTGGAACCGTTGCCAGGGCCACAGTTTGGTCGGCCACAGGGAGTAGGGGTGGAAGACGGTGTATCGGCCGGGTTGCAAACCTTCCGGGAGCGGGACCGCCGGACCCGGGAAGGTCAGGGGCGCTCGTGGTGTTTTTTCCCCCAGCACTTGGGCCACCGCCGCGGCATAGCGGTCCACGGCGTGCTGCTGGTGGTCTTTCACCCTCCGGGAATAGGCCAGGGAAGCCCCTTCCCGTGCGGAGTCCAGCCCCACCCGGTGCGTAGCCCGTGCCACCCGGGTCATCAGCCCGCTCCGTGCAAGACCCTGGAGATCGAGCACCACGTCGTACGATTCGCGCCGCAGTTCTTTCGCCCAGGCCAGCATCCCGGCAGGGGAGAAGGACCGGCGCCATTGTCGGCGGGGAAACCCGATGAGACGGTCAAGATCGGGGCAAATTTCCAGGACGGGGAGATAGTCGCTGTCAACCACCCAGTCAACGCGGGAGGCCTTTCCGCTGCGCTTGAGCCAGGGGACAACTTTCAATGCCTGGGCGACATCGCCCAGGGCGGTGGGTTTGACAATGAGCACTTTCATCCCGTGGGCCCTGTTTTCCCCGGCGTGGCCAACCTCGCGATTTCCCTCACAGGTCGGATCCGTTCAAACGGCATTGGCCAGCCGTTCGGCCAACCGTTCCGGCAGTCCGGCCTTGAGGATTTTTTCCTGGGCCTGGGCGAGATCATAGGGGACGCGCCGCAATTCAATGGTTTTCGCCGTCGAGTCGTAGATGGCGTAGGCGGCGCGCCAGTCGCCATCGCGCGGTTGGCCCACCGAGCCGGTGTTGATGTAATATTTTTTCCCCTCCTGGAGGACCAGCTTCCGGTAAAAGCATTCGTGCGTGGTGCCGTCGTGGATGAAGGCATTGGGCACATGGGTGTGTCCGAAGAAACAGAGATTGGTGCGTTGGTAGACGAAGCTTTCCTCCGCCTCCTGCGCACTGAAGACGTAGATCCAGCGCGCGGGGCCGTCGAGTGAGGAATGCACGATGGCGAAATCCCCCACATTGCGCTGCATGGGAAGCGTGCGGAGATAGCGTTTCTGGTCGTCACTCAGGCTGTCGCGGGTGTGCTTCATCGAGACGTAGGCCAGTTCGCTGAAGTGCTCGATGTCGCGCTCTTCCGAGGCTTCCTCGTCGTGGTTGCCCTTGACCACCGGGCAGCCGAGGGAGCGGATCATTTCCAGGCATTCCGAGGGGTTGGCGTTGTAGCCGACGATGTCGCCCAGGCACACCAGTTGGGTAAGCTTCTGGACCTGCATGTCCTCCAGCACCGCTTCCAGGGCCTCCTGGTTGCTGTGGATATCGCCGAATATTCCGTAACGCATGGGAAGGATATAAAAGCTACGGGGGAAAAATCCGTTTGTCAGCCGGGATGTTGAGTTCCTTTTCCAAGCCGCGCATCTGCTGTTCGATTTTGGGCCATTGCCGCTGGGTGCCCGGGGGGTGGGTGGGGGAACTCTTCCAGAGTGAGAGCCAGTAATCGTAGGCCTCCTGCTTCCGGTCCGCCCGCTCGAGCATGTAACCCACGAAACGCTCGGCGAAAGTGGGTGCCCCGTGGCGCGAGGCGGCCAGCCGGTAGTATTCGGCGGCCTTGGAGTAGTCATGGAGCCGTTGTTGGTAGAGTTCCGCGAGGCGCATGTAGAGCTGGGGTTTTTCCGGGATGGCCCGGATGCCCCGCTCCAACATCCCGCGCCCGGCATCAATCCATTGGCGGGCCTCATGCGAGCGCTGGCCGGGGGTTTTTTCGCCTTTCCCGTAATTTTCCGCCGCAACACTGGCATTCCAGGCGAGGTGCCAGGCCCCGTTCTCCCAGAAAAAAAGCACCCGCGGCTGCAAAAGTACGGCAAATTCCGCCAGGGTCCGGACGCGGGTCCACTGTTGGTTCTCCCAGGCTGTGGTGAGGGAAATCCAGACAAAGTTTGCCGCCAACCCCCGGAAGCCTCCCAGGGCGGCCAGGGTCAGCCCCTGGCCCAGGCTGTCCCGCAATTCAAAGGAAAAGGGCGTGACATCCCCATACATGATCTGTTTGCGGCGGTCGCACATCCGCTCTTCCCAGGGGAGCTTGGCCGCCCCCCAGGCCAGCAGCAGAAGCGCCGCAAGTCCATACCGGATCATCGGGATCCCCCTGCCGGAATGGGGTGGGTTCTCACAGTTCGCGTTCCTCGAAGACCAGGCCGGCCACCCCCAGGACGATGATCACGTAGACCAGGGAGTAGAGCATGGTCGAGGCGGAGTCGGCCCAGAGGATTTTGTTGCCGGCGATGATTTCATCAATCAGGTTGAAGGCCTGGAAATCGGGGATGAGCCAGGATACCGCCACCAACACCGATGTTTTGATAAAAGACGGGGAAGACTCCTCGTGCAGCCACATCTGCCGGGCAATGGCCTGGAGGTGGCCCGTGAAATAGATCATCAGCGTGGTCGAGACGATGAAGATGGTGGAGGTGGCGATGGTGGAGAAAAAAACCGAGATGGCGGCGATCACGGCCAGCTTGCACCAGATGAGGCCGATGGCCTGGATCATGCCGGAATCCCGTGATTGCGAGAGGATGAGTTCCGCCTTGGTTTTCAGGGCTTCGTTCAATTCCGGGGGCAGATGCCCCGACAGGGTGGCGGTGACGCCACATTCATCAAGCAGTGATTTTTTTTCCTGGAACCACAAAACCCCCACAAAAACCGATGACAAAATCAGGACGATGAGGGTGAGCAGGGCCAGCAGCCCGAAATATTTTCCGAGCACAAACTCGATGCGGCGGACCGGTTTGCTCAGGGTGGTGTATAGCGTGCGGCGCTCGATTTCCGCGGGGATCAGTTGTGCCGCCCCCATGAGGGCGACCAGCAGGCCGCTGATGCTGATGATCGCGTAGGCGAGGTCCTTGAGGAATTTGAATTCCTCCTGGAAGGAAAACTGGGTGAAAAAATCACTCCCCCCCAGCAATACGAGGCTGAAGAGCAGGACCACATTGAGGGTTTTCTGCCGGAGGGCTTCCGTCAGGGTGATGCGGGCTATGGCACCCACGGCATTCAACGAACGGGTCATGGCTTCTCCTTGTTTTTTCCCGGAAGCACCCGGATGAAAAAATCCTCCAGGCGCATGCGCGGCCGGACGGTTTGCACATCCTGGTAGCCCTCATCCCTCAGCAACGATTGGATGCGTGCCTCGGTCTCGGGCCGCAGTCCGCGGATGCGAAAGTCGGTTTCCTCGGGGATGGCCAGGAGGTCCTCCAGGCGTCCTTCGCTCAACTTGCGGCCCTGGTGGAGGATGGCCACCCGGTCCGCCACTTCCTCGACCTGTTCCAACAGATGCGAGGAAAAGATGACCGTTTTGCCGCGCTTTTTCATCAAAAGCATGAGGTCGCGGATTTGCCGCGAGCCGAGGGGATCGACTCCCGCCGTGGGCTCGTCCAGCAGGAGGAGATCGGGATCGTGGAGCAGGGCCTGGGCCAGGCCGATGCGTTGCAGCATGCCTTTGGAATAGGTGCGCAGGCGGCGGTCACCGGCTTTTTCCAGGCCGACAAGATCAAGCAACTCCCCGACGCGCCCGGTCAGGGTATCCGCGGAAACCCCGCTGAGCCGCCCGTAATAGCGGAGCACTTCGCGCCCGGACAGGAACTGGGGAAAATAGGGATTCTCGGGAAGGAATCCCAGGCGTTTGCGGGCGTCCATCGACCCCGCCGGGTGGCCGAAAACCCTTGCTGTTCCCCGGCTGGGGCGGGCCAGCCCGAGCAGGAGTTTCATGGTGGTGCTTTTCCCCGATCCATTCGGCCCCAGCAGTCCGAAAATTTCACCCTGCCCGATGCTCAGGTCGAGGTCCTCAAGGGCGAGCAGGCTGCCGCGCCGCCAGTGCAGGGGATAGATCTTGGTCAATTTCTCGACTTCGACCGCGGGAACAGGGAGGGGGGATGGATTCATGGGTGTCAATTCAGGATGGCAAACCCCCGGAGATGGGGATCGGTGGGGATGTCGTGCCCCTCGATTTCGCGGATGAAACCCTTGAGGTGGCTTTTGCGAACGGCTTCCAGCAGGGCGTCCAGTTCGTCCGGGTCGCCCTGGACATGGAGTTCCACCCGCCCGTCATCCAGGTTGCGCACCGTGCCGGAGATGTCATACCCGGCGACGATCTGTTTGACCGAGTATCGGAAGCCCACTCCCTGGACCCGTCCGGAATAAAACAGGCGCTGGGCTTTTTCCATAAAGAAAATCTCCATGCACAAATTCCAATTCTCAAGTACATTCGGTCCATGGCAATCCACTTCAGCGATATTTCGCGCATGAGTCTCTTCCGCGGTTTCAATGAAAGCTTCGTCCAATTGCTGGATCTTTTCTTCCGCGAGGCCAACTACAAGGCGGGCACGGTGCTGGTCCTCGAGGGCGAGTTGCAGCAGACATTCTACATGCTGGTTGCCGGCGAGGTCGAGGTGAACCGCCGGGTGAACGGCGCCCCCATGCGGCTGGATATCCTCCCCGCCGGCCAGTATTTCGGGGAGATGAACCTGTTCGATCCCGGGGTGGCGACAGCCAGCGTGGTGGCCCTCACGCCCGTGCGCACCCTGGAAATCTCCAATGACAAATTCCGCAATTTCATCACCCACAAACCCGAGTTGGCGGCGGATTTCACCTTGCAGCTCGCGGAAACCATCGTGAAACGTTTCCGCTCCTCCACCCACCTGCTCTCGGAGGAATTGGCCCGCCCGGAGAACATTCGGATGGCGCAGCAGATCGACCGCGGCACCGTTGCCTGAAGCCGCAAGAGGTGGATGGAAACGCACGGCCCGGGCATGGCCGCGGCCGCGGGGGGTTCCGCATCTTCCGCCGCCTCCCCTGGAAAGAACCACTTTCCATAGGTAAAAATTGATTCAATCGGGGCTTGTGCTCCCCGTAAGTTGTGCCATAAACAACACTCATGGCAGCTAAAAAACCCGCTAAAAAGAAATCCGCACGTAAACCTAACGCCGCTTTTATGAAGCCCGTTCAACCTGATGACGTCCTTTCGGCCGTGGTCGGCGCAAAGCCGCTCCCCCGCACCGAGCTCACCAAGAAGCTCTGGGACTACATCAAGAAGAACAGTCTTCAGGACAAGAAAGTGCGCACCCAAATCAACGCCGACGACAAGCTCAAGGCCGTCTTCGGTGGCAAGAAGTCCGTCTCGATGTTCGAAATGACCAAGCTCGTTTCGAAACACTTGAAATAACGGAAGCTTCCCACAAAAAACCCGAGGGCCCAAAGCCTTCGGGTTTTTTTATGCCCGGATCTTTCCTCTGACGGTTCAGGCAAACCGGCGGCTTTCATCCGCTGATCCGTGAAGCCGGAAATGGGGGTGGCAGGGTTTCACCCCATGGGAAACGGGGCCGGATGGGGCGATGATCCGGGTTGGTCTGTTGCCAGTGCAACCAGCTCCGGCATGAACGGACCGACAAAACAACCACCATGAATGCGCCCCTCCCACGATGCATTCATGGACCCAACC
>Ga0209066_10006468_pt1 | contig 11934 bp, 10 predicted proteins | sample All_14_2_FD_187198 | JGI IMG/M metagenome (GOLD analysis project Ga0209066, IMG submission 187198) | Freshwater microbial communities in response to fracking from Pennsylvania, USA - Allegheny Zone_MetaG_DW_15 (SPAdes) (version 2) ...
TAGTAGGCGCCGGGATTGCCGTGCACGGTCGTGCGCCACATCAGGCGCCCCTCGCTGTCGCCGTCGAACCAGGTGGCGGCATGGACGAGGCAGCGATTGTCCCAGATCAGCAGATCGCCCTCGGTCCATTCGTGGGCGTAGCAGAATCGCCGCTCGGTATAGTGCGCCATGATCTCGTCGAGCAACGCGGCACCGGCCCCATGCGGTCCCGGTTCCAGGCCGACGAACGGCCCCTCGAACCAGTCCATCTGTCCCCATTCGCAGAGGTAGAGCGACTTCTCCCCCGTCACCGGGTGGGTGCGCACCACCGGCTGCGGCTGCGAGCGCTCATGGGTCGCGAAGGCGCGCGGCGTGCGTCCTGCGAGCGCGGCTTCGCGCGACCGGCCGGTACCCGGCTGGGCATGCAACCCCACCAGGGTTTCGACCTTCGCCTTCAGGGCCGGCGGCAGGGCCTCGTAGGCAAGAATGCCGTTGGCGAACAGGGTCTGACCAGTGTCACGCTGCGCCGGTGTCACGGCATAGAACAGCGAGATGTCGGGCGGCGGCCGGCGGTAGCTCTGGTCGGTGTGCCACCCCATGCGATGGGGATACTGGGTCGGGATGAGTCCGTCTGCCGCCAGCGGCGGATCCGGGCGCTTGGGCGGCGCCTTGGAGACCGGCGGCATGTTGGAGACCAGCAGGATCTCGGGTACCGAGACGTGCACCGAGTTCAGGTTCGTGAGCGTGTGGCGGTAATCCTCGACCTCCGGACCGAAGACACGGCTCAGGCGGATCAGCAGATCGGGATCGTCGGAGATCCCGTTCATGCCCTGGATCAGCAGCAGGCCCCTGGCGTCAGCCAGCGCCGACGGCAGCGCCTCTGGATCGCGCTCGGCCGCGGCGACGATCTGTGCGGCGTCGCCGTCGAGCCGGAGCGTGGCACCGAAGGATGCGCCGGGAAACGGCGCCTCGCGCGTGATGTTCATGCCGATCCTCATGCCAGTGTCATGCCAACGCTCAGGCGCGCTGACCCGCGTAGGGATCATTGACGCCGTCGAGTGGCCAGATCGGCCGCCGCAGCTTGGTGAAGTTCAGCCGCGAGATGTCCGGCGAGCAGATGCCGCCGGAATCCACGAGCACGACCTCGCGGGCGATCGGCGCGTAGGCGGCCCGGAAGTGCTGAACGCTCTTCACCACCACCACGCTCTTGGCACGCGGGTCGATGCCCTGGCTCAGGAACACCTGCAGGTCGATGGTCTGGATGCGGTTGGAGATGGTCACCACGTCGATGCCGCCGATGCGCAACACGGCAGTCGGCCCCATAGCGGTCTCGACGCCGGCATTCATCGGCCCATCGTTCTTGAACGAGCCGTCGGACAGCATCTTCACGAGCGCCCTGGCCTTCACCGGCGCCCCCATCGAGGGATCGGTATGGCCGCCCAGCTCGACGTCGATCTCCGCGCCGACACCGGCTTCGATGGCCTGCTGCACCGTGCCGGGATCGTAGATCGTGCCGAAGGCCACGTTCTCGACCTTGGCATCGATCAGGGCCTGCAGCACCGGCGTCGTGTCGTTGTAGCCGCCGCCGCCCGGATTGTCGGTGCCGTCGGCCACGACCAGAGGGCCCTCCTTGCCAGCGCCGGCCTTGGCGGCGGCGATGGCTTCGGCCACGGGGCGGAAGTTCGATGTGTTCTCCGTCCGGCGCTTCCAGATTTCGTCGAGCAGCGCGGCGGCCACTTCCTTCGCGCGGCCCTCGGCGCCCGGCTCATGGCTCACCGCGACCGAGGGGCCGGTATAGGGAATGTCGGCCCAGGTGAAGCCGGCCTGGATGCTGACCACGTTGATGCCCGGCTCCTTCTCGAAGGTGTCGGCCTTGGCCAGCAGGTCGCGCATCAGGCCGGGCTGCGTCGTCTTGCCGGAATCCGCGCCCTGCAGCATCGCGGGCTGGACCAGCAGGCACTTCGGCTTCCTGCGACCCTCCAGCGTCTCCTGAACGAGCGCCGCCGCCTGCACGGCACGGTCGTAGCCGTCGATGTGAGGATAGGTGCGATAACTCACCAGCGCATTGGCGTGCCGCGCCATCTTCACGGTCGCATTCGCGTGCAGATCGAGCGTGGCGACGACAGGGATCTCCGGCCCGACGATGGCGCGCAGCGCCTCGAGCAGCGCGCCTTCGGCATCGTCCTCGGTTTCCGTTACGGCCGCGCCGTGCAGCGAGAGACAGATCGCGTCGAGCTTGCCCGCCTTCCTCGCCGCGTTGAGGATCAGGTCGCGGATATGCTCCCAGGTCTCTTTCGTGAGCTTGCCGGAGGGCGTGGCATTGGCCGCCGCCGCCCAGACCGGCTCCCAGCCGTACTTCTTCACCGAGTCGATGTAGCCGCCGACTTCGTTTCGGGTACCGGTGAAGCGCGGCACCATCTCCTCGCCCTCGATCAGCCAGCGCTTGCGGTAGTCCTCAAGCGTCGTCTTCAGTTTGCTGAAGGTGTTGGTCTCGTGCATGAACTGCGCGATCAGGACCCGGTACGCCATCTCTCTACTCCTACGCTCGACGCTTACAGCTTGGCCGTCTTGAGCCACTCGGCCTGGCCCTCTTCGCCATCGACACCCATCGACTCGAGGAAGCGGCAGACCATCATGTAATAGCCGATGGTCAGGGTGAGTTCGACCAGCGCGCCCGGCGTCAGGAAGGCCTGCACCGCCTTCAGCGTCTTGTCCGAGGCGCGGACGTTGCGCACCACGTCGTCGGTGTAGCGCAGCACCGCCTTCTCGTTGTCGGTGAAAGCCGGCGCCTCGATGGTGGCGTCGCGCAGGGCGGCGATCTTCTCCTCGCCGACGCCGACCTCGCGGCCGATGCGCTCGTGCTGGAAGACCTCGTAGGCGGTGCGGCTGAGGCGGCCGACGCGGATGATGGCGAGTTCGCGCAGCACCGGGTCGAGTTCGCAACGATACAGCAGGCCGTTGCCCATGCGCAGGAAGCCCTTGGCGCCCTGCTCGGAGTTGGCCAGCATCCGATAGATGTTGAGCATGGGGTTGAGCTTGCCGAGCAGCTCGGCATGCTTGCCCGTGGCGTTTTCGACTTCGTAGTACGGAATGCGCGGCATTGGGTCCCTCTCTTCAGGCTGCAAACCTGAAGGGAACCCTTTTCGCGGTCAACGTTGCTCCGTCGCGCCGCTTCAGATCCAGCCGCGACTGACCAGTGGATTGAGCCAGCGACCCCACGGTCCTGTCAGCACGATGGGATTCTCGACGACGATCAGGGCGATACAGGGCTCGCCCGGATCGGCGATCGGCTCGTGCCGCTGCGCGCCGGGCCCGACCGCGAAATCACCCACTCCGTAATTTCCGGTCTCGTCGGTGTAACCGCCTTGCAGAACGACCGTGTACTCGTATCCGGCGTGCTTGTGCTCGGGCAGGCCCCGCCCCGATTCCAGGCGCAGCAGCGAGACGCGATGGAAATCGCCCGGCAGATCGAGCCGGATCTCGTCGAACTTTCCCATCACCCGGCGCCAGTCCATGCCGGGGCGCAGATGCGGCACCAGGGGTGCCGGCGCCCAGTCGAAGCCCGGATGACGGCGGGAAGCCGCGATGGGTCGAGCCTCCACGGGCACGTCGTCGAGGCGCGCCAGAGCCCGTTCCAGCTCTGCCGCGTCTTTCTCGCCGCCGAACTCAGGCACCGGCTCGCGCTCGATCAACGCGCCGCCGACGGCGTTCAACCGGTCGACCGTGCGCTGCGACTGCGGGTCGAGCGCGACGTGCAGCGCCACGGCGAGGGCAGGCCCGTCCGGCAGGTTCCCCGCGGCATAATCCAGCAGAAGTTCGTCGGGCGCCGGATGGCGGCTCATGACTCGTCTCTCTCCAGTGCTTCCCGCAGGCGACCCAACGCCAGGCGGATGCGCGACTTCACCGTGCCCAGGGGCAGCTTCAGCTCCTGGGCGATGACCGTGTGGGTCTTGTCCTCGAAGAATGCCTTCTCGATCACGACAAGCTGATCGGCCGACAGCCCCCCGAGCAATTCCTTCACCCTGCTATACGTCTGCCCCGCGAGAACGGATTTGTCGGCGTCGTCGTCTTCCGGTGCAAAAACCGTGAGCCAGTCGTCGGTATCGATCGCCGGCCGGTTGTTGCGCCGCAGATGGTCGATCCGCTTGTTGCGGGCGATGGTGTAGAGCCAGGTCGAGGCCGACGCCTTGGCCCGGTCGAAGCTGGCGGCCTTACGCCACACCATGATGAGCGCTTCCTGCGCCACCTCTTGGGCGGCTTCCGGATCGGCGCCGCTGCGCATGATGAACGCCTTCACGCGCGGTGCAAAATGCTGGAACAGGCGCGCGAAAGCCGCGCGGTCCTGGCGAGTCGCGATGGCTTCGATCAGGTCGGCGGCCTCGTCGGCTGAAAGCATCGGCGGGAGCCTAGACCGGCCGCCCCTGCGCGCCCAGATCCCAGAACAGGCCGGTCATCAGCCGCAGCCCTTCCCGGGCCACCGGCGCCAACAGGTGCTCGTCCGGCGCATGCTGCGAGCAGGCGGCGTAGGAATGCGGCACCCAGACGGTGGGCAGACCCAGAATGTCGGTGAACACCTCGTTGGGCAGCGAACCGCCCAGATTGGGCAGCATGTTCGGCTTCTGGCCCGCCGTCTTTTCGATCGAACCGGAGGCGAACTTCGCCCAGGGGTTCTCGGGGTCGAGGCGGGTCGCGTTCATGATCACGTCGCGCGCCTGCTCGATCTCGATCATCCCGAACCCATGCTTGTCCAGGTGCCGGCGGAGCGCCGGGATGATGTCGTGCGGATCCGTGCCGACGACGAAGCGCAGCTGGCAGTAGGCGACGGCGCTGGGCGGAATCGCATTGACCGGCCGGTCGGGGTTGCCGGTCTTGAAGGCCAGCACTTCGAAGCTGTTCCAGCCGAACACGCGCTCGACCGGCGTCAGCGACTTCTCGCCCCAATCCTCGTTGATCTCCGGGGCGCCCTCGCCGGCATCGACATGGGCATCGGCCAGCGCCGCCCGGATCGAGTTGGTCAGCGTCTTCGGCCGCCACTCCGGCACCTTTATCTGCCCGCGCTCGTCGGTGATGGTGGCCAGGGCATGGGCCATGATGATGCCCGGGTTGGCCAGCAGGCCGCCCCAGTTGCCGGAATGGTGGCCGCCCTCCCGCATGGTGAGCGAGAGGTTGAAATTCAGCGTGCCGCGCGTGCCACCGAAGATGGTCGGGCGACGATGATCGAGCCGCGGCCCGTCCGATGCGATCAGGGCGTCGGCCTTGAGAGCCTCCTTATTGGCCTTGCAGAAGTCCGCGAGACCGGGGGAGCCGGTCTCCTCGCCGGTTTCGATCAGAATCGTCGAGTTGAAGCCCAGCGACCCACGCTCCTGCATGACCGAGGCCAGGGCGGCGATGTTGATCGTGTGCTGGCCCTTGTTGTCGGCCGTGCCGCGGCCGTACATCCTGTCGCCCTCGACGACGATCTTCCAGGGCGACAGGCCCGTGCGCCACTGATCCTCCTGACCGCGGATCACGTCGCCATGCCCGTAGGTCAGCACGGTCGGCCGGGCGGGATCCTCGACGCGGCGGCCGATGAGGAACGGCCCGTACTCGCTGCGCGGGTTGGGCAGCACGGTGCATTCGTAGCCGAGCTTCGTGAGCGATTCGGTCATCTCGCCCGAGACGTACTCCTGCAGGGCGGGCATCGAGCCCTGCTCCTGGCTGGTCGTCGGAATGGCCACCCGCCGCTGCAGCTCATCGAGGAAGCCGCCCTCGTCGAAATATTTCTCTGCGCGGGCGATCGCGCCATCCCGTGTCCCGGTCATGCTTTCCCTTGCCTGTTTTCGCCGCCACGATAGCAAAATTACAGGGGGAAGAGCATGACCGCTTCAGGCCGCGTGGTTTTCAGCAAGATGGACGAAGTCGTGTTCGGGCGGCCGGCGGCGGAAGCGCTGCCGGAACTGGTCGACCGCCAGGGCGCCAGCCGCGTGTTCCTGATGGTGAGCGGCACCTTGAACCGCCAGACCGACGAGATCGAGAAGCTGCGCCGGGCGCTCGGCCCCAAGTGCATCGGGACCTTCGACAGGATGCCGGCGCATTCGCCGCGCAGCGCGGTGGTCGCGGCGGCCGAGCAGGCCCGCGCCGCCCGGGCCGACCTCATCGTCACGCTGGGCGGCGGCTCGATCACCGACGCCGCCAAGGCCGTCCAGCTCTGCCTGTCCAACGACGTCCGCACAGCCGAGGACATGGACCGCATCCGCGGCCAGGCGGATGTGGCGCCGCCGACGGTCCGCCAGATTTCGATCCCGACCACCCTCTCGGCCGGCGAATTCTCCGCCATCGCCGGCGTCACCAACGAGGCCACGAAGGTGAAGGAGATGTTCCGCCATCCCCTGACCGTCCCGCAGGCCGTCATCCTCGACCCCGAGGTGACGCGCCATACGCCGATGTGGCTCCTGCTCTCGACCGGCATCCGTGCCGTCGATCACTGTGTCGAGGGCGTCTGCTCCCTGGAATCCACCGAATACAGCAACGCCTCGTCGCTGCACGGCCTGTCGCTGCTGGCGCGCGGGCTGGCCCGGGTAAAGGCCGATCCGTCGGACATGGCCGCCCGTCTCGACTGCCAGACCGGTGCCTGGCTCTCCATGACCGGCATCGCCGCCGGCGTGCCGATGGGCGCCAGCCATGGCATCGGTTATGTGCTGGGCGCCGTGTTCGACGTCCCGCACGGTCACACCTCCTGCATCATGCTGCCGTGGGTGATGCGCTGGAACAAGCCGGCCAATGCCGACCGCCAGGCCCTGATCGCCAACGCCATGGGGCATCCGGGGGAGGACGCCGGCGACGTGCTCGACCGCTTCATCCGCGGCCTCGACATGCCGCGCACCCTGTCCGACGTGAAGATCGGCCGCGAGCACTTCGACCGCATCGCCCAGCAGGCGATGGGCACGCCCTGGGTGCCCCGCAACCCGCGCCCGATCCCGACGCCGGCCGAGGTGAAGGAGATCCTGGAACTGGCCGCATAGCGCAGCACGTCTGCAAATTCGGGCTTCCGAGCCGGGTGCGACACCCGCTTCGAATTTTTCGAATGTTTCGTTTATTTCGATTGTGCGGCTCGACGAGGCGCCGGCACGGACGGTCGGAGCCTGTTGCGATCGCGAGTCAGTCCCATTTGCGATCGAGGAACCGCTTCACGTCGTCGGTGAACTGCTGGGGTGCCTGGAGCATCGAGAAGTGGCTGACTTCCGGCTGCAGCAGCAGGCCGGCATTGGGGATCGCTCCCGCCATGAACTCGGTGTTCTCGCGCTTGATCGCCTCGTCATGGTCGGCGTCGACGATCCAGGTATGGACCTTGATGCCGGCGAGATCGGCGGCCGTCCAGTTGGGCTGCGTCGCCCACATGGTGCTGATCTCCTCGACGAACTTCTTGTACTCGCGCGGCGTCGCCGAGAGCGCCTCGTATTCCTTCTGGCCGCGGGCGATGAAGTCCATGAACACCGGGCTCTTGTTCACGTCCTTGACGCCGCCGGGGTCCGAGTTGGCGGCGAAGGCGAAGAGGCGCGACACGCGCTGTGGGTGCGACATGGCCATGCTGAGCCCGATGATGGCGCCATCGCTCCAGCCGACGACGGCGGCCTGCGGCACGCCGAGATAATCCATCAACCCCAGAACGTCCGAGGCCATGAGAGCATAGCCGTAGGGCTTGGCGTCCCGCGTGCTGCGGCCGTGGCCGCGGCTGTCCATGACGATCACGCGGTGGGTCTTCGCCAGCTCGGGGACCTGGTGGCCCCAGTAGTTCGAGTTGGCGAGGCCGCCATGCAGCAGGATCACCGGCGGCCCGCTGCCGAAGGTCGCGTACCAGATCGAGATGCCGTTGACCGGCGCATGGCCGCTGCTCACGGCCGGCGGCAGCGTCGGCGTGGGCGGCAGGGTCAGCCAGCGCGGCACCGGCTGGGCCGAGGCGGACGCGGCGACGAAGGCGAGGACGAGGCTGAGCAGAAAGGCGCGCATGCCCCGAGGATAGCGCCGCCGCCGGCAATTCCGCCAGACTCCCGACGCAACGACACTAGGGCGTCGCGACCGTCCTGCGCCAGAGCGTCAGCGCCAGGGCCAAGGCCAGTCCGCAGGCTCCGACCCAGCCAAGATCGGTTGGTCCGAGCATCGCCAGCAAGGTGCCGCCGATCATGCCGCCCAGCCCGATGCCCAGGTACATGGCGGAGGCATTGAGCGACAAGGCGATCATCGGCGCCTGAGGAGAAAGCCGCACCAGGGCGACGACCTGGGCCACGTAGAAGGCCCAGCCGCCCAGTCCCCACAGGAACAGGAGCAGCACAATCGCGGGCGCGGCGATCATCGGCGGAGCGAATTTCAGCGTGAACGATTCCAGCGCGAGGGCGACGGTCAACAGGGCGAGAGCAATGCTCGCGACGGGCCGGGGCGCAAAGCGATCGACCAGCCGTCCGCCCGCCGTATTGCCGATGGCCGCGGCAATGCCGAAGATCAGCAGTGCGAAGCTGACGCCCGACGCCGTCAAACCAACGTCGTGCAAAGCGACGGCGATATAAGTGAAGACCGTAAAAATCGACGCTGCCCACACCGTCGTGGCAGCCAGCGTGCGCAACACCGCACCATCCCGCGCCACGGCAAGGCGTTGTGCGAGCGTGGCGGCGCTGCGGGGCAGTCCGCGCGGCAGCCCGAAAACCAGCCCCGCAAGCGCCAGGACTCCCAGCAGCGCAACCAGGAGGAAGGTGGCGTGCCACCCGAGGCTGGCCCCCACCATGGTGCCCAGGGGAACGCCCAGCACGGTGGATACCGTCATGCCGGACGACACCACGGCGATGGCGCGCCCGCGTCTTTCCGGCGGCGCGAGCGCGATCGCCACCGCGTTCGCCGTCGGGATGGCGAGGCCGGCGGCGACCGCCATCACCATCCGCGCGATCAGCAGCATCGCAAGTCCGTCCGCCACGGCGGCCGCCAGGTTGCCCGCGACGAAACAGATCAGCGCCAGAACCATGGCGCGCTTGCGATCGATATTGTTGAAGACGACCGCGAGGATCGGCGAGCCAACGGCGTAAGTGAGCGCATAGACCGTGACCAGCAGCCCCGTGCCGGCGATCGAGATGTCGATGTCGGCGGCGATGGTCGGAAGGAGGCCCGTGATGACGAACGCCTCGGTGCCGATCGCGAAGGCCGTCAGCGCCAGCCAGTACAAGTTCATCGACGGACCTCATCGTTCAATAATCATTGAACTATGAAACCGGCTCGCCAGAGAGTCAATTGTTCAGTAACTTTTGAATTATTGTTCCCCGCCGGCCGCAGTGATAGCCTGACGGGATGGCTCGTTCCCCCGTGCACCCCACACCCGAACAGATCGAACTGCCGATGCTGCTCGATTGCCTGAGCGATCCGACGCGGCTGGTAGTCGTGTACAGGCTCGCCCAGCTGGGAACGGACGAAGCCGAACTCCAGTGCGGAAATTTCAACGCCATCGGCGCGAAATCGAACCTCACCTATCACTTCGCGCGGCTGCGCGAGGCGGGTCTGATCCGGACGCGCGTCGAGGGTACGGGGCGCTATATCAGCCTGCGCCGCAAGGACGTCGAAATGCGCTTTCCCGGATTGCTGGACTCGATCCTCAAGGCGGCCGCGCGAGACCCCGTATGCGTCGAATTGGCGGGCTGCAGCCAGTCCGCCGCCGACGGGAAAAAGAAGCGCTGAAGGAAGCCTTTCCTACGTCGCCAGACGCCCCTTCCGCCTCGCTACCGATTCGGAGAGCAGGCAGAGGATCTCCCACATCATGGTGACGCCGACGAGCGCGGTGTTGCCGCTCATGTCGAAGGGCGGCGAGACCTCGACGACGTCGCCGCCGACCAGGTCGAGACCGCGCAGGCCGCGCAGCATGCGCTGGGCCTCGTGCGGGGTGTAGCCGCCGATCTCGGGCGTGCCGGTGCCGGGTGCGTAGGCCGGATCGAGGCCGTCGATGTCGAAGCTGACATAGGTCGGTCCGGTGCCGACGACGCGGCGCGCTTCCGCGATCACCTTCTCGACCCCGAGATCGAAATACTCCTCGATGGTGATGACCCGCATGCCCTGGTCGAGGGCCCACTGGTTGTCGTCGGCCTTGTAGAGCGAGCCGCGAATGCCGATCTGGACCACCCGCCTGGGGTCGAGCAGCCCCTCCTCCACGGCGCGGCGGAACGGCGTGCCGTGCGTGTACTTGAATCCGCCGAAATAGGTGTCCCAGGTGTCGCTATGGGCGTCGAAATGGACCATGCCGAGCGGCGGCAGGCCTTTGCGAATGCCGCGCATGATCGGCAGCGTGATCAGATGGTCGCCGCCGGCAGACAACGGCACCACGCCGGCGGCATGGAGCTTCGCGTAGTGCTTCTCGATGCGGTCGAGCGAATCGTCGAGGCTGGCGGGATTGACCGGCGCATCGCCGAGGTCGCCGCACCGTGCCAATTCATAGGGCGCGATCCCCGTCACGTGATGGATGCGCCGCATCATGGTCGAGAGGTCGCGCATCTGGCGCGGCCCGTGCCGAGCCCCGGGACGGTTGGTCGTGCCACCGTCCCACGGCACGCCCACCATGCCGATCTCGACCTCCGACGGGTCGCGGAACAGCGGCAGGCGCATGAAGGTGGCGACGTCGCCGAACCGCGGCACCACGGTGCCGGCGACCGGCTGGGGGAAGTCCTGGCTCCTGGTCATTCCCCCACTGTAAGCCGTTACGCCGGCTGCAAAAGGGCCTTTCGCGCCGAAACGAATTCTTCGACGGCCGACACGAAGCGGTCGCCTTCGCCATCGCCGATCATGATGTTCAGGGCCACGAAGCCGCGGCGGGCGATCCAGATGCCGGCCGCCACCATGTCGAAATAGAACAGCTCCTTGGCGTCCTGATTGCTCGACGCGAGGTCGGCCGCGTTCCTGATCGGCCGCGTCGTGGCATGCGCCGTCATCATCGAGCCGATGCCGGAGAACTGGAACTCGACGCCGGCCTTCCGGCAGATCGCATTCAACCGTTCGCGGATTCTGTCGCCGCGATCGTTCAGCTCCTTGGCCGCCTCGGGCGTATAGACCTCGCCATAGCCCGCGACGCCCGCGGCCATGGTGAGCACGTTGTTGTTGAACGTGCCGGCATGCGGCAGCGAATCGGGCTTGGTCGGATCGAACAGCTCCATGATGTCGCGCCGGCCGCCGAAGGCACCGAACGACATGCCGCCGCCGATATACTTGCCGAGCGTCGTCATGTCGGGAATCACGCCCGTCTTCTCCTGCAGCCCGCCCGGCGACAGGCGCGAGGTCATGACTTCGTCGAAGATCATGGTGATGCCGCGCGCCTTGGTCTCGTCTCGGACCATCCGCAGGAAGTCGAGATTGCCGGGCAGGCAGCCGCCGCTGCCCTGCATCGGCTCGAGCAGAACGGCGAACAGCTCCTCGCCATGCTTGGCGAGCAGCGCTCGGGTGCCTTCGACGTCGTTGTACGGCGCCACGACATATTCGTAGGGCATGTTCACCGGCGACCCGCCGCTCACGAAGTAGAGCACGCCGCCGTGATAGCCACCGTGGAACACCATCACCTTCGTGGCCTTGGTGCGGCCCTTGCGCTGGGCAAAGACGCGGGCGCCGGCCAGCGCCATGACGTTGCCCTCGGTGCCGGAGTTGGTGAAGCGCACGAGGTCGATGGAGGGAATGCGATCGACCACGAGCTTGGCGAGCGTGCCTTCACTCTCGTTGCGCCCGGCGAAGTTCCAGCCATGGTCGAGCGCCTTGTCGATCGCCTTGCGGATCACCGGGTGGGAATGGCCGTAGATGCCGGCGGTGTACTCGCCCAGCACGTCGATATATTCGTGGCCGTCCGCATCCCACAGCTTGCAGCCCGCGCCGCGCACCACCGTGAGCGGGAACGGCGAATTGTGGAGCGTCGTGCGGGTGTTGCCGCCCGGCATGGCGACGCAGGCATCCTGGTGGCGGCTGAAG
>Ga0209066_10006469_pt1 | contig 11934 bp, 7 predicted proteins | sample All_14_2_FD_187198 | JGI IMG/M metagenome (GOLD analysis project Ga0209066, IMG submission 187198) | Freshwater microbial communities in response to fracking from Pennsylvania, USA - Allegheny Zone_MetaG_DW_15 (SPAdes) (version 2) ...
CGTTAAAGGAGATGACTCTATTCCAAAATTTGGAAACCAAGAGCTGTTTTGAATTGAAAATGCTAATGGTCGTGATTATTATTACTCGTATTCAATATAGATTAATCAATATAGATTTGATTATTTCAGGATAAGACAATACACCTGCAATGTATTTATCAACGTCTATAAAGAAGATCACGGTATGAGGGTATCAGCAAGTTACCGTTGAGCTATCTTTGTTTCGAATCGTTATTAACCGCGACTCATTTCTTATTGAGGATCACCGGGAGGTGAGCACAGAATGAGGTAATTCCAAACTTCATTATGCGAGATGCAGCGTGAAGTCTTTTTTTTTCTGTATTACCGTAATAATGGCTTTTTAAGAAGGAAATAATTATGATCTTTGATCATGAATTCGTTGCATGTATTATGGAGGTTTCTGAAGAGTTCGTTCGGTCTACTTCTCTTTTTGGGTTTGACCTCTCTAATGGTCTACTTCAGTGTTTCATTTTGGGACAGACTCCCACTCTTGGGGTTTGGCTTTGGTGGTTTTGCTTGGCATTTGGCCTCAATGCTTGGGACTTGTCCGTTGCGTTGGAGGCGCCTCTCCATTTGGGTGGCTGTGATATCGGTGACTGTCGCCTGGTGGTATGAGTTGTTAACCTATTGGTTTTTGCATGCCTCTCTCTTTTTCTGGCTAGATCTTTTGGTTGTTCTGATATCCTCTATAATAGTGGTGGCGATTAAGTTGAGGCTTGGCTATGTGAACTGTTCGTGTGGAATAGATGGATATTTGCAGCAAGGAGAGCGGGCTGGACATTTTGAGCGGGGGAATGGGTTAAAGAGAGGGTTAATCACCGACCATCCGGATCTTCCCACAATTATTGCTACCTCATTTGGGTGGAAGAGGGTGAAGGTTTGTGGTTTCTCTGCAATCTGTACCGGGAGAAGCATTGTTTCTTTGCCGCATTTCTCTTATGGCAGTTTTGGAGCGTTGAGTGAGGATGCGAGGAGCAGGGAGTATCTATTTACAAATCTGTCGAAGTTGCATTTCGTGAAGGGGTTTTATGGGATTGAGTGGAGGTATCCGGAGGTTGGTGCTATGATTGGGGGTAGTGACACAGAGAAGGAGGTACTGAAGGGGGCGGTTAATAAGGTAGTTTCGTGGTTAAAGCTTCCTGAGCAGAATGAGGCTTTATGGAGGGGTTTTTCGAGTAATTTAAGGAGGAAGATAGGGAAGGCGTCTAGGCATAGGTATGAGGTTTTAGTTGGAGGAGAGGAGTTCTTATCGGCCTTTATGAAGGTATATGAGCGAAGGATGTATGAGATGGGTTCAGCTTCATTGACGCCGGTATTTTTCAGAAATTTGATTCGACAATATAAGGCACCGGGGAGGGTTGATGTGTGGATCTTAAAGGAGGAAGGGGTTGTGGTTGGTGGCGGGATTAACATAGGATATGGTTTATTATATGAGAATTGTTGGTTTGCTACGGTTGGGAGTGCACGAGACCATTACGGGAGTTATCTGTTGCAGTGGCATATGATAAGTCATGCGATAGAGTTAGGGTATACCTTATATAGTTTTGGAAGATCGACGAAAGGGAGCGGTGTTCATCGGTTTAAGTTGCAATGGGGGGCAGAGGATGTTGCTTTGAGTTGGGTGAGTTGGCCTGAGGTTAAAGGGGGGATCCGATCGCAGAAGTGGCTTTCGTGGGTATGGCGTCATGTGCCTTATAGGCTTGCGGTTTATGTTGGAAGGAGTATTGCGAAGTGGATTTATTGATAGGTTGATAAACGTTTAACCTGGGGTAATTATAGGGTGTTTTGATTATTCTTAGTTTTGTAGTATGAGAATAATGAGTGTAGATATAGAAGACTGGTTTCATCTTTTAGAGACTCCTATAGGGAGCGATGTGGAGGGATGGCGGCAATTGCCATCGAGGATGGAAGATCCGGTACGGCGTATTATAGCATTATTACAGTCTACCGGTAGAAGGGCTACCTTTTATGTGGTGGGTTGGGTGGCAAAAGAGCATCCAGAGATAATACAACTAATAGATGAGGCTGGTTTTGAGGTAGCGTGTCAAAGCATGAACCATACGTTGGTTAGTGGTATGACAGAGCGGGAGTTTTATGAAGATACACGGGTTGCTATTGATACAATAGAGCAAAAGGTGGGAAAAAAGGTGATCTCATATAGGGCTCCGGGATTTAGCATTATTGAGAGGACAGCATTTGTGTGGCCTATTATGGTAGATCTTGGCATAGAGCGTGATTCATCCTTATTTCTACCAAAGAGTGGCCATGGGGGAGTAAGAAAACTCCCAGCGTTAAAACCTTTTAAAATAGAAGTTTCGGGTAAAGTGATAAAAGAGTATCCTATTGTCCCGTTTTATAAGGCAGGCATTCAAATTCCTTTTGCCGGAGGGGGATATTTTCGATTATTTCCTTATGTGGCAATGAATTTTTTTTCAAAATCATCAGACTACTTAATGGCTTATATCCATCCAAGAGATCTTGATTATGAGCAACCAAAGATTGAGGAGCTCAATCTATTGAGGATGTTTAAGTCGTATTACGGATTGAAAAGTGCCGAAAATAAATACCAGAGATGGCTTTCAGATTATAATTTTTGTGACATAGATGGTTTTGATCAAAGTTATGATTGGAGTAAGGCTCCTGTTTTTAACTATCTCGATCTTTGGTAATTATATAGAGGATATTGATATAAAGAACGGCACAGTGTATCTCTACAGTGTGCCGCATAGGTAAATATAATTATTAGAGAGTTTGTTAAAGTGAGACAAAGATATAGTTTTATCGTTTATTAGACAATAATCACCAAGAAAAAAATTACATTAAAGGAAGTAGTTAAGTGGTTGGCAATGAAAGTACTGTTTTCCTGGTGAGGTTGGTTTGGTTTCTATCGACAACATTACATTGGAAATTTGTTAATAGGCCTACAAAATCTAAATAAGTTCCGTTTTTTTTCAATTTTATAAAGGGATTAGGGAGGAGAGGGGGCAACGATTTGGCATTAGAGGGAGTAGAGGGTAATGTAGAGTTAAGAGAGGATCACTTGTAAACATTTCTGCCACGCTGGTAAAATGGTAGGCTACTCTCTTTATTTGAGTATTGTAATGCTGGTTAATTTTGCGGTCGAAAAGACGATTAGGTAATGTGTTTCAGTTTGTTTTATAGAATGTTACTGGTTTAGATGTGTTAATCCTAATGAGTTCCTTTTCAACAAAAACCGCCGAAATTGATCATAAAACGTATTCAGATAATCAAAAGACTCTACTCAACCCCTTTTGAGATTATCCCGGATGTTTATCTTAACAAGATCATCCGGGACAAAATATGGAGCAGAACCTATTTATTATTCATACTACTCTCTTTTTTGATCGCCTTCCACGACCAAACAGCTGCTATCAGATCGCTGACCTCTGATCCCTTTATCATGCTATCGAACGATTACCAGAGCAAACTACACGCTTTGGAACAGCCACATTTGACTTTGATTGATCTATCGAGGGTTTTCTTGAATGATACTGAAAGCTATTCCGACAAGAGTGAGTTTTTCCGATTTGTTTCCATTTCCAATCGTAATATTGTTGGAACCCAAACGGATATCGGATGCAACTGTTGTTGTTGTCATTTTTAGTGTTTATGTTGCAAAATCTTAATAAATGTGAAAGTTGTTAAAAATATTTAACAATAGTTTGGCTAATGAGATATTTATTTAATTTCAAGGCTTGACTATATGAATGAATGAGGAAAAAATGGAAACTAAATAGGAAGACCTATAGTTTCGAACGAATAAATCACCACATAAATAAATGACTTTGTAATCTTATTGTTAAGTTCTGATGGTACATTTTGGATAGTCCGCAGGGGTATGTAAGGTTGACTTGAATCAGAAAGGGTTGCAATGGGATAAAAGGAGGTAAATATGGATATTGTAATAATTAGCCGCTTTAAGCAGGATATCAGGGAACTTGGAGATCTGATACAAGAACTAAACGAGAACAATAAGATTGCGGGAGTATTTAACAGTATAGATGACTTTGAAAAGGGCTCCAGAGAGATGAAATATGATTTGATTTTTTGTGATGTAGTATTAGCTGGGGATCAAATGTTGTCGATTTTGGAGAAGCGGGAGGAGTCAGATTTGCCGTTGGTATTAATGGGAAAGGAGAACACGTTACCTGGTGATGCCTTTAGGTTGAATATTGTTGCCTACTTGTTGTTGCCTTTAACGATTGAAAAGGTCAGAGATGCCTTTATAAGGCTTCGTAAGCGGGTTTCGCAGGGGGATCAGGGGCGGATTAAAGATGATGATTTAATAATCAAGCAGGGCAAAATGATGATCAGATCGATGGGGGAGTTGTATTATATCGATTATGATGATATCTTTTTTTTAGAGGCGGCAGGAAGCTATTGCATCCTACATTTTATTGATATGGATAAGACTTTAATGGTAAGTTTAAATCTCTCGAAGGTTGAGGATCGGTTACCGGCAGATCGATTTTATAGGATCCATGATCGGCATACGATCAATTGTCGCTATCTTTTCTCGGTTAGCTCTTGTGATAGAAAATGTAAGTTAAAAAATCCACTGACCAAGGTGACGCTTTCATTAAAGATCAGCGAACGTCGGTACAAAGATTTTACTCGTTTTATCAATGATTTTATGCTTCCTGAGTAGGGATGGAAACCCTATTCTAATGAGCGGTAGAACTGCGGGTAACTGTTAGGAAATCTCTATTAGTAGATATGAATGAGGTGCAGAATGATGTAGATAATTGCGATTACACCAATGACTGCAGCGATCCATACTGCAATGGTCTCGTTTCTGTTTTCAGTTGATTGTCTTGAGTGTGAAGCTCTTTCAGCCTTTATTTGTCGGCTTTTCCCTACTTTTATCATGCTGCCGTCGTTTATGACTCTATCGTAATTAGTTGACTAACGAATCCTATGCAAATATGGGTTCATTTTTAAGATGTGTCAAGGGGTTTCTAATGATATTTTCAACTTTTTTTTAACATCGAACCTGCGTCATCTGTGTTCTGGATTCTGGATTCGAGATTCCAGATTCAAAATTCCATATTCAAAATTCAAAGATTGCGCTCGATCATTAGGTTCTCATATAGAGACGTGGCATGCCGCATCTCTACTGGTGTCGTATATGTATCAGTGTAAATCTGTCTAATCTGCGTCATCTGTGTTCTAATACATAAGATACATCTACCTATTTCCGGTGCTACGCACCTTTAGGTTGTTTTTTTAATGGTTGCATCCTGATTCCAGTGCTACGCACCTCCATCTACAAATATTCTCGGTGCTACGCACCTTGCAGGGGATCTGTTCAAAATGTGGTGCTTCGATTAGGGATCCTATTTCCGGTGCTACGCACCTATTCGTTGCCTCGTGATGTTTATAAGGCTAGCAAGAAAGGGTTCAATCTAATTCCTATTTAACATGTGGTTCAAACGAATTCCACGAATTAAGAAATTAGGTCACAGTGTTCCACAGTGTATTACAATGTTCCACAGTGTATTACAATGTTCCACAGTGTATTACAATGTTCCCCAGTGTATTACAGTGTTCCCCAGTGTATTACAGTGTATTACAATGTTCCACAGTGTATTACAGTGTTCCCCAATGTATTACAGTGTATTACAGTGTTCCCCAGTGTATTACAATGTTCCACAGTGTATTACAGTGTTCCACAGTGTATTACAGTGTTCCACAGTGTATTACAGTGTTCCACAGTGTTAGTATTCCCAAAACCTCAGATGGCAACGTAAAGGTGTGTAGCACCGGAAATAAGTAGATTTTAGAACTGGCCGCTACCTTATGGCCACTAGCCGTTAGGGGCTTTGCCAATTTTGAATTCTTGAATCTTGAATCAAATCCCCCCCCCTGGAGCTGAAACCGCCAGTAGCTAGATGCCAGTAGCCAGATGCCAGTGGCCAGATGCCTAATGCCAGTAGTCTGAATAGGTGCGTAGCACCGGAAATAGGTTCCATGATCGAAGCCTGCCCAATTGGTCAAATCCCTTGCAAGGTGCGTAGCACCGAGAATATTTGTAGATGGAGGTGCGTAGCACTGGAATCAGTTAGCATCGATCAAATATTTTTCTGTAGGTGCGTAGCACCGGCAATATTTGTAGGTGCGTAGCACCGGAAATAGGTTCCTACAAACTCTGGATTCAAGATTCTGGATTCAAGATTTCAGATTCAAAATTCCAGATTCAAAATTCAAAGATTACGCTCGATCATTGGGTTCTCATGTAGAGACGTGGTATGCCACGTCTCTACTGGTGGCGTATATATATCAGTGTAAATCTGTCTAATCTGCGTCATCTGTGTTCTAATACATAAGATACATCTACCTATTTCCGGTGCTACGCACCTTTAGGTTGTTTTTTTAATGGTTGCATCCTGATTCCAGTGCTACGCACCTCCATCTACAAATATTCTCGGTGCTACGCACCTTGCAGGGGATCTGTTCAAAATGTGGTGCTTCGATTAGGGATCCTATTTCCGGTGCTACGCACCTATTCGTTGCCTCGTGATGTTTATAAGGCTAGCAAGAAAGGGTTCAATCTAATTCCTATTTAACATGTGGTTCAAACGAATTCCACGAATTAAGAAATTAGGTCACAGTGTTCCACAGTGTATTACAATGTTCCACAGTGTATTACAATGTTCCACAGTGTATTACAATGTTCCCCAGTGTATTACAGTGTTCCCCAGTGTATTACAGTGTATTACAATGTTCCACAGTGTATTACAGTGTTCCCCAATGTATTACAGTGTATTACAGTGTTCCCCAGTGTATTACAATGTTCCACAGTGTATTACAGTGTTCCACAGTGTATTACAGTGTTCCACAGTGTATTACAGTGTTCCACAGTGTTAGTATTCCCAAAACCTCAGATGGCAACGTAAAGGTGTGTAGCACCGGAAATAAGTAGATTTTAGAACTGGCCGCTACCTTATGGCCACTAGCCGTTAGGGGCTTTGCCAATTTTGAATTCTTGAATCTTGAATCAAATCCCCCCCCCTGGAGCTGAAACCGCCAGTAGCTAGATGCCAGTAGCCAGATGCCAGTGGCCAGATGCCTAATGCCAGTAGTCTGAATAGGTGCGTAGCACCGGAAATAGGTTCCATGATCGAAGCCTGCCCAATTGGTCAAATCCCTTGCAAGGTGCGTAGCACCGAGAATATTTGTAGATGGAGGTGCGTAGCACTGGAATAATTAGCATCGATCAAAAATTTTTCTGTAGGTGCGTAGCACCGGCAATATTTGTAGGTGCGTAGCACCGGAAATAGGTTCCTACAAACTCTGGATTCAAGATTCCAGATTCAAGATTCAAAATTCAAAGTAGAGACGTGGCATGCCGCGTCTCTACTGGTGACGTATATGTATCAGTGTAAATCTGTCTAATCTGCGTCATCTGTGTTCTAATCAATCTGTGTTCTAATCAATCTGTGTTCTAATCAATCTGTGTTCTAATCAATCTGTGTTCTAATCAATCTGTGTTCTAATCAATCTGTGTTCTAATCAATCTGTGTTCTAATCAATCTGTGTTCTAATTAATCCGCATGCTGCCGGAACCCATTAAAAAAAAACGCCACAACTTTATTGTTGTAGCGTTTGACCTCTGTAGCCCGTAGGGGAATCGAACCCCTGTTACCAGGATGAAAACCTGACGTCCTAACCCCTAGACGAACGGGCCCTTTAGGGATGAAAAAAGCTGCCAATATTGGTAGCTTGTGTATGTAGCCCGTAGGGGAATCGAACCCCTGTTACCAGGATGAAAACCTGACGTCCTAACCCCTAGACGAACGGGCCAACTTAACTAAGAACGTTGTTGCGTCATTGCGGTTGCAAAGGTACAATTATTTTTTAACAATGCAAGGCCTTGTCATGAAATTCTCTAAAAAATATCAGGGGGACGGGGAGACTTGGGGACCAGGGGACGAGGAGACGACGAGGGGACGGGGAGATTTATTGTTGAATAAAAAAAAGAGCCTTCCGATTAGTGGAGGGCTCTTTTTTTATTCAGTTTCGGCTAGATTAGAACTGTTGTCCGTTATAAGCCGAACCCATTCTATCCATTGCGCAACGGAAGCCTATATAGTCAGTAGAGAGGTTTTCCTCGAGGTATCTTCTGACACTTGGGCTCATGAAGTAAGCTCCATCTTTCCAAGAACCTCCTTTATAGACACGGGTTCTATCTGTGATAAGAGAGGTAGCTCCTTCTCCGAATTTATTTTCATCTTTATTCCATACACCGTTGAAGTACATGAATTGGGTAGCGCTATCGCTTTGACCGACCTTTTTCCAGTCGCCTTCTTCGCGAAGTGAAGCCCAGTCGCCATCGAGGTAGTTTCTATTATCGCTAGTTCTATAGTTTCTACGGAAGGGGAGGGTTGGGTCATTCTGAACATCGACTGGTTTTCTTTTGATGCGGCGATAGTTTTCGTTATAGTTACCGTCGGCGGTACGCGGGTTGTTGTCGATTTGGAAGGCATTACCCTTTTTATCGGCAGCGGTGAAGACATTACCACGGAACGGGTTGAGGTCAGATACATCGAGAGAGCTCTCTTTACGATATACGTCGGCTACCCATTCTGCGACATTACCGGCCATATTATAGATGCCATAATCATTGGGGAAGTAGGAGATGACGGGAGCGGGGATATCCGATCCATCATTTAAGCTACCTGCGACGCCCATGTAGTCACCTCGTCCGCGGCGGAAGTTAGCATTGAAGCGGCCGAATTCGTTATCGCGGGTTGATTCGTTACGAACGATGTTTTGATTCCATGGGTAAACTCTGCGTTCGGTTACATTTTCGAAAGAGGTATTTTCGAAGAGGCCAAGAGCTGCAAACTCCCACTCTGCTTCGGTGGGTAGGCGGTAGTTAGGAAGCATAACACCATCTTCGATACGAGCGTGGCGTTTTGCATCTTTTTGTCCTTTTCCTTGTTTACCCATATCAGCAAAGCCGAGGGTATCGCCGTTTAGGGTATCGCCTTTGGTATAGACACCGGTGAGATAAGCTTCCGTAGTGAAGAAGTCATCGACCTTATAATCGGTATCCAGTTTGTAAACTCCTTTATCAAAGAGTAGTTTTTCGTTTACTCTATCTGATCTCCATTTGCAATATTCGTTAGCCTGAAGCCAGGTAACGCCCACAACGGGGTAATCGCGGTAAGCCGGGTATCTGAGATAGAGATTGGTTAAAGGTTCGTTGTAAGCCAGACGATCACGCCAGACGAGAGTATCGGGTAATTGGCGAACGTAGTATTCTTGATATTGAAGCGGTTGATCATTATAGAATACTCTTTTCAGCCAGTACAAGAACTCGAGGTAGTGGAGGTTAGAGACTTCTGTTTGGTCGATATAAAATGACCTGATCGTTACACGACGAGCCTCGTTATCGTTTTCAAGGACTAGATGTTCTTGCGTACTGCCCATTACAAAAGTTCCACCTTCTACCAGTACTAGACCGGGGCCATCCGGTTGCCCATAAAACTCAGGCTTTTCAAAGCCTCCTTCTTTGGGGTCATTGTAATTCCAGCCGGTGGCAGTTGAGGTCTCTTTGTTCTTTTTAAAGAGGTTACAGGAAGTAGTGCCGCTGACCAGAGTGGCGATCGTTAATAAAGCAATAAAGCTGCGAATTCGGGTCATTTTTTGCTTATTTATTTCGGGGTGCAAATATACGGTTTCTTAGAAATATTCGGTTTCTTAGAATTGAGGACATGGCATTGGGCCACGATTTTTTCCTCTGGTTGAGAATAGTGTGTTGTTTGAGAACTGGAACCTGAGAGAGAGTTCATGAGCTCCTCCGCTGGCATCTTTAAGTTTGGAGACCGTTACATCATAACTGTATCCGAGGCTAAACGAATCGTATTGAAATCCTAACAGGAAGATAAACGCATCTGCATTCTCAATATTGTGTCTGAACCAACCTCCTACAACAAAAGGATATTTATTAAAGTAGACACCAACATTAAGTTGTTTAAAATTACCTTGCTGTTGATAGAGAATATTGGGAGACAGGGTAGCGGCTTCTGTTGCTCTTCTTCCCCTTGCTCTTTGTTCTAAATCAATGATACCCCCTGCATGTAAGGTTATCTTCATGTCGAGCTTCGAGGAGTTATCGCCATACCAACTCTCGTTCGGTTGAGTCAAATGGTTAACTGCAACACCGGCAAAGAAGAGGTCGGCATAGCTATAGGCCATACCGGCTGAGAAGTCAACGTACGATAAAGAGGTATTGGCCGGCTGCGGTTCGCTCGACCTATAAATAAACCCTCTTACCGGGTCGATCTCATCCCCAAACTGGAGGGCATCCCAATTTAATTTCTTTTGGTAGTAGGAGGCCTGCAAACCAAAATTCACATAAGATTGCCTGCTTACCGGCAATGAATAGCTATAAATGCCACTGAATGAGGTGGTCGTTAGTAGATCGCCACCAGCCCTGTCGCTATTGAACAGTACCCCAAAACTACTCGAGATATTGGGAATATACTGATCATAGGAGGCATTATAGGTCACAAAGTTGTTGTCTAACTTGGGCCATTGGTTGCGATAGTTAAGGATGAGCCGAGGCGCATACGCCGATCCAGCCAAAGCCGGATTCAGATATAGCGGATTGGCATAAAACTGCGAAAACGCAGGATCCTGAGAAAAACTGTTCTTGGTTATTAGAACCAACATGAACAGAACCAAATAGGTTAGGGCACGTCTAGCCATAGTAAATAAGGTGATTGCCATTAATTAAATAACGCATTATCCGTTCGAAGTGTAACAAAAATTCGCGCAGATTTCGGTATCATTCCAACAATTTCTCCCGCTTTTTGTCGTTATCCATCCGGAGCGTGCTCCGTTTGTCAAATTACCGTTCTCTTGCATGTTAGACTTTCACACAAATTTAAAGGTCTATTTTTAATTTCCTACAACCTTTCTAAAAAAAAAGTTGTCTCTACTTAATTTTTTCCTCTTTGCCTCCTGAGTTTGTGTGGTCTCTACCGATGAATTAGTCATAGCTTAAATTAAAAATTTATACGGATGAATTCTTACAATAGGTTAATTTTTAATGCTTTATGTGTTAGCCTTGTTCTACTGGGAGCTCTCATTTCTTCCCCCTCTTTTGCCCAAGAGAGAATTTCTCTCGCATGGAAAGAGGGTGTCAAATTTGATACTATCTCCCAGTCAAATTTGTCTTACCTGAGTTTTAATAATGCTTCCGAGCTTAATCAATGGCCTGAAGTTCCCGTTTTTGTTAAGAGAATCACGCCCCCTTCTCCCGGCCTCGTGGCTCTCGTTAAAATGAAGGGAATCATCGCTAAAGACTTGATAAATACCAGCTTCTTTAACTCTATCAACCTCCCGGATTCGTTCTCCTGTACCTATTTCTCGGGTATTGCCAGCCATGCGGCCTTTACTGATGTCTTCGTCATTCCTGTTAGGTTCAACCAACAACTGGGGTATCCGCAAATCATCGAGTCTTTCGAGCTTGAGATTGAATGGGTAGCACCGGCTAAATCTTCAAAAAGCCTTAACTACGCTACTAATTCAGTACTCTCCTCCGGCAATTGGTACCGTTTTGGCATCCAAAAATCGGGGGTCGTTAAGATTACTTATTCTGATATACAATCCTGGGGATACACCCTATCAGGTGTCGATCCGAAAAAACTTAGGGTCTTTGGCCAGGGTGGTGGCCCCCTCCCTGAAGCAAATAGCTCTGACAGACCCGATGACCTTGTTGAGAATGCCATCGAAGTGGTGGGCGGCGAGGATGGCTCTTTTGATGCCAACGATTATATCCTCTTCTATGCGCTCGGACCAGAATCCTGGGAGTATAGCACCCGCTACAAAAAGTTTAATCGTAAGGCTAATCCTTATGCCACCTCTGCATACTATTTCTTT
>Ga0209066_10006470_pt1 | contig 11932 bp, 8 predicted proteins | sample All_14_2_FD_187198 | JGI IMG/M metagenome (GOLD analysis project Ga0209066, IMG submission 187198) | Freshwater microbial communities in response to fracking from Pennsylvania, USA - Allegheny Zone_MetaG_DW_15 (SPAdes) (version 2) ...
TTAGATTTAAGCAGAATGTTAATCATAACCTATGATGAAGACGAAGTAATTAAAACTGACGATTCTAGTATAGAAGTAATATCTGCATGGAGATGGTTACTGCAACTTTATAGTAATTAATGTCGAACCTATATGTGTAAGGTTTCGTGAAAGTTCGCTAAACCCTTTAAATTCTCTTAAACTTGTGATAAACTTTGTGCATGTTACGGAGGGAAGCTATGAATCGGATTTTCGGCTCAACCAAATCGAAGTAACAAATCTGGCATTGGCATAGGTCGTTTACGCACCTATGTTTTTTGTTTCATCTGACGTATCGTTTTGTATATCTGTGGAAATATGGTCCGCAAGTCTCTACCTCCTTACCTTAAACAAGGAGACTACAAAACAAACATAGGCTTTTTTAGCTATTTTTGTTTTTCACAGAGACACCGCGACCGGTGTCTTTTTCATTGAAAGGAGCAACCTATGGAAAACATTAAAATATCTGTCGTTATGGGTTCGTCGAGTGATTATACGACTGTTAAAGAGACGACCGCAATCCTTGAAAAGTTTGGGGTCAGCTTTGAGAAGAAAGTCGTCAGTGCTCATCGCACGCCGGAAGATATGGTCGACTATGCGAAAAACGCGAAAGGTCGTGGTATAGAAGTTATCATCGCGGCGGCGGGTGGCGCAGCGCATCTGCCCGGCATGATCGCTTCGTTAACAACCATTCCGGTCATTGGAATTCCGATTGAAAGCAAGACGTTAAAAGGAATCGACTCCTTACTGTCCATCGTTCAGATGCCGGCCGGAATCCCGGTTTTAACCGTTGCGATCGGTGTGGCCGGAGCGAAGAATGCGGCATTAGCGGCGATTGCGATGTTGGCGGTCCATGATGAACAACTTGCTTTGGCTTTGCAAGAGTATCGCAATGAAATGGCGGATGCTGTTCGAGGGAGTGAACTGAAATGAGTACCATCGGAATCTTAGGCGGCGGACAATTGGGCATGATGATGGCCCAAGCCGCAAAGAAACTAGGACATCGCATCGTTGTGATCGATCCGGACGATCAATGTCCGTGTATCAGAGTTGCGGATGAGTTTATCTGTGCGAAATACAATGATGAGAAAGCACTAAAAGATATGGCTTCCATGTGCGATGTGATGACGTATGAGTTTGAAAATGCGGATGCGATGCTTGTAGAGCAGTTCGCTGATAAATTCCCTCAGGGCTGTGAAGCACTGACCATCTCTTCGCATCGTTATAAAGAAAAGAAATTTGCCAAGAAACTTGGATTACATACGCCCAACTTCTTCAAAATCAAAAATGAAGCCGATTTGTATCAAATCGTCAGTTTTCCGACGCTGATCAAGACCTGCCGGTTTGGTTATGACGGAAAAGGTCAGTGGCTGATCCGGGATGTTGAAGATCTCAATGAAATCAAACTGGAATTCCCAGGAGAGTATATCGCGGAAGATTTTATCAGTTATGATCGTGAAATATCGGTAGTCGTGGCCCGTTTCGTGGACGGGATCGTGGCTTATCCCCCTTTTGAAAATGTGCATGAAAAGGGGATATTGAGACAGACCACTTATCCAAGTTCGATCAGTGAGAATGTCGCGCGGGTGGCGGTCGATGCGGCCATCGCGATTGTGAAAGAACTCAACTACTTCGGAGTACTCGCCGTTGAAATGTTTGTATCTGAGGGTGAAGTGATTTTCAATGAGTTTGCGCCACGACCGCATAACAGTGCTCATCTGACCATTGAATGCGCTGATTTCAGTCAGTTTGACCTGCATATCGCCGCAATCACCCATCAGAAGAAAATTGAACCCCAAATGCTCAAATCGGGCGTTATGTTCAATATCTTAGGCCAGCATGTGGCCGAGGTTTTCAGTAAGCACGCCGCCCAACCGGATGAGCATGCCCATATTCATTGGTATGGCAAGAAGGAGAACCGTTTTAATCGCAAGATGGGACATGTAACCATTGCTGAGGAAGACAAGAATAAACTGAACGAATTGGTATTGCGTTGGAGGATGTCAAAATGAAGTTTCGCCTGTTTGTACAAAAAAGGAATGATATCGACTCACATTCCGCTTCGCTAAGCGACAGTGTCCGGCATCAGCTGATGATCGATGCTCAAGTCACCGTTTTTAACGGATACGACATCGACGATCTTGATGAAAGCTATTGGGATGTTGCGATCGCGCGGGTGTTCAGCGAACCGATGACGGACATGGTCTACTTAAGACTGCCCAAGGTAGTAGGTACGGTCATCGTCAGGGAACCTTTGCCAGGACAATATGACCAGCGGGCAGACAGTGCTCAACAATGCTTACGATTGATCGATGGTGATACGTTGGCTACGGTTAGTACTTTTGAAGTCGCCATGTTTGATACTGAGCTAAGCGATGAAGAATATTTGTCATTTATCCGATATTGGATCAACCCGATCGAATCACGCCAAAAAGACTTGGATTGCGATGTTGAAATTGAGGAAAGTGTAAGTGATGAAGGAGAAATAAAGGGATTTTGTGCGTATGATGATTTTCAGTTGAAACAATTCCTTGTTGATCAACAAGCCGCCATGTCCTTTGAAGATATCAAACTCATTCAACGCTTCTTTTCGGATCATGAAAACCGCAATCCCACGCGCACCGAATTCAAAGTACTCGACACCTATTGGTCCGATCATTGTCGTCATACGACCTTTGAGACCGTCCTTGATGAAATCATTATTGAAGATGGACCATTGAAATCATCGATTGAACCCATATTGAATGAATATCGAATGTTAAAAAGCTTGACCCATCGGGAAAACCGACCGGACACCCTGATGGAAATCGCTACGATCTATGCGAAAGCACTGAATGATCCGCGGGTTGAGATCAGTGATGAAATCAATGCCTGTTCCGTTAAGATCAATATTGATACTGAGAATGGGGATGAAGAGTGGTTGTTGCAGTTTAAAAACGAAACCCACAATCATCCCACGGAGATTGAGCCTTATGGCGGCGCATCCACATGTATCGGCGGTGCCATCCGAGATCCACTGAGCGGACGCGCCTATGTATATCAAGCCATGCGCATCAGCGGCTGTGGCAATATCAAAGAAGAGATTTCAGAAACGATGCCGGATAAATTGCCGCAACGCGTGATCGCATTGAAAGCAACTGCCGGAAACAGCGGTTATGGCAATCAAATCGGCGTTGCGACCACAACGGTCAAGGAAATCTATCATTCGCGTTATGTTGCCAAACATTTGGAATTAGGTGCGGTGGTCGGAGCGGTGAAAGCGGATCACGTACGGCGATTAAAACCTGTTGCCGGTGATGTCATTGTTTTGGTCGGTGGCAGAACCGGAAGAGACGGGATTGGCGGGGCAACCGGCTCCTCCATTGAACATGACAGTTTAAGCTTACTGACCTGTGCCGCACAAGTACAAAAGGGCAATGCGGTGGAAGAACGCAAAATCCAACGGCTCTTCCGCAATCCGGAAGTAAGTCTGTTAATCAAAAAGTGCAATGACTTTGGGGCGGGCGGTGTCAGTGTCGCGATCGGCGAACTTGCGGATGGATTGACCATTGATTTATCCGCTGTACCTACGAAATATATGGGACTCAACGCGACCGAGCTGGCCATCAGTGAAAGTCAGGAACGCATGGCCGTGGTGCTTGATCCCAAAGATGTAGACAAGTTTCTTGATTTTGCCCGACAAGAGAACCTAGAGGCAACCGTGGTTGCGAAAGTTACTGAAAGCAAGCGACTGATTATGAAATATCAAGATTCTGTGGTTGTGGATCTGGATCGGGCATTGATTGATACTCATGGCGTCCGACAACACGCAAGAGCCCGGATAGCTGCGGATCATTCGCCATCTCAACGTGGGACATTTGATAAAGATTGGGCACTAACCCATATCTCATCACTTAATGTCTGTTCTCAAAAAGGATTGATTGAGCGATTTGACTCAACCATCAATGCACTTTCAGTACTTGCTCCTTTAGGCGGGAAATATCAACTCACTCCCAGTGAGGGAAGTGTGTCAAAGATACCTGTACTAAAAGGTCATACATCGATGGCTTCCATCTTAACTTACGGATTCAACCCACAGCTAAGCGAACAGAGCATGTTTGTCAGTGCTCAGGGAGCCGTATTGGAAAGCATTGCGAAAGTACTGGCCTTAGGGGGTCAAGTCAATGATATTTTCTTTTCCTTTCAAGAATACTTCCCGAAACTGAAGAATGAGTCTCAGTGGGGCGATGTCTCAGGTGCACTGCTGGGAGCACTGAGTGTTTTAAAAACTTTCGGCCGACCGGCTATCGGCGGTAAGGATAGTATGTCCGGTTCGTTCAAACAGTTGGATGTACTGCCGACGTTGGTAAGTTTCGCTTGTGCGACCACAACCGCTAAGAATGTTATATCAAGTGAAGCCAAAGTTAAGGGAAACCGACTGTACCTGATAGAAGTAAAGCGAGTGCATGATGGCAGCTTCGATCTGGAAGATGCCAAAAAACAATATACATCATTTGAGAACCATCGGGATTCGATTGTCAGCGCAGCGGTTGTCAAAGAATCACTGTTTGCCTCGATCGTGGTTATGTTGATGGGCAACGGATTGGGAATTACGGTCGATACACAATTGTCTTTGAGTGACAATTATGTGGGAAGTCTGCTTGTTGAGAGCAATGATCCTCAACCCGATTGGATTGAGATCGGTATCATCAATGCTGATTATACGTTTAACGGAATTACCCTTGATAAAGATGAAGTTAAAAAATATTATGTGGGTGGACTGGAGTTTCTGTATCCCATACAACATACCGATGAGGACACCGATGTTACCTTGCCTTCCATCGGCTATCCGATCGAGACCTATCCTTATTCGGCTGTTGACGAGGTACACGTGGTCATACCGGTATTTCCCGGTACCAACTGTGAAGTCGATACAGCAAGAGCCTTTGAGAAAGCGGGGGGAACCGTTGATTACGCTCTTATCCGAAATCTGAGTAAGGAAGATCTGAATCAATCCATTGTTGAGTTTTGCGATTCTTTGGATCGTGCACACATCCTGGCATTGCCCGGAGGATTCTCTATGGGCGATGAACCCGATGGCAGTGCCAAGTTTATTGTCAATATTTTAAAAAACGAGAAAGTCAAAGCCGCGATTGAACGTCTGCTGGCACGAAAAGGGTTGATCATCGGCATATGCAACGGCTTTCAGGCACTGATCAAATGCGGATTGTTGCCCTATGGAAAAATCATGGATTTGACCTTTGAAGATGCCACCCTCACATTCAACGCGATTGGCCGGCATATCAGTACGATGGCTACGACCCGCTTGGTCTGTGACGGTTCCCCTTGGCTTAAGGATGTCGGGGAAGACATTATCAAGGTTCCCTTCAGCCATGGAGAAGGTCGATTGATGGCCAGTGAATCCCTCGTTCAACAGTGGATAGAAAACGGTCAGATCGCTTTCCAGATGTGTGATGATGAGGGCAGAAGTACCATGGATCCCATGGTTAATCTCAACGGATCGGTTCTGGCGATCGAAGGACTCATCTCACCGTGCGGGCAGATTTTGGGGAAAATGGGACATACCGAACGCATCGATTTGGACTTATATAAGAATATTCCGGGGATAAGAGCGGTTCCATTGTTTGAAAATGGGATCAACTACTTCAGAAAAAGGTGAAAAATATGGAAAAGAAACAAATGATTTATGAAGGTAAGGCCAAACAGTTGTATACTTGTGATAGAGATGATGCCTATATCATGCGCTTCAAAGACGATGCGACAGCGTTCAACGGTATCAAAAAAGCCCAAATTACCAACAAAGGCACGTTAAACAATCAAATATCGACATTGCTGTTCCATCAGCTTCACCGCCATGGAATCAAAACGCATTACATCGAAACGCTCAACGACCGCGAACAACTGTGCTACAAAGTCGAGATTTTTCCGTTGGAAGTCATCGTGCGCAACATCATTGCCGGATCGATGGCCAAGCGTTTGGACATTGAGGAAGGAACACCATCCAAAAAGCCGATTTATGAACTGTGCTATAAAAATGATGAGCTGGGCGATCCGTTGATCAATGAAGATCATGCGCTGGCACTGGGATTTATCTCGGAAGAAGAACTTCGCACGATCAAAGAAATGACACTGTCCATCAATCAGTTGTTAATTTCATTGTTTGACCGCATCGGCATCACGCTGGTCGACTTCAAAATCGAATTTGGCAGACTGCCGGATGGGACCGTGATTTTGGCGGATGAAATCTCCCCGGACTCCTGTCGTCTGTGGGATAAGCAAACCGGTAAGAAACTGGATAAAGACCGTTTCCGCCGGGATTTGGGGAATGTTGAGGATGCTTATCAGGAAATATTCAACCGTTTGAATGAGGCTTATCATGACTGAAATGCTGTTTGATCGTGAATTGCATGAGGAATGCGGAGTGTTTGGTGTTTTTAATATCCACGATGCCGCAGAACTGAGCTATTATGGTCTTCATGCCCTTCAACATCGCGGTCAGGAAGGTGCAGGAATCGTGGTCAGCGATGAAACGCGTCTGCTCGGCGTTAAAAACGAGGGTAATGTCCGTTTCGTATTTCCGGAGAATGTTCTCAAAAAGCTGACCGGGCAACATGCGATCGGTCATGTCCGCTATTCTACGACCGGTGGCGGGGGATTACTGAATGTACAGCCCTTCCTCTTTCGTCATGGCAGCGGTGATTTCGCCCTTTGTCACAATGGCAACATCGTCAATTCCAAACAGCTGAAAAGCCGGTTGGAGCGCAGCGGCAGTATCTTTCAGAGCTCATCGGATTCGGAAATACTGGCTCATCTGATCCAGCGCGAAACTCGCAAGGACCGTTTGGTCGCCATCAAGGAAGCATTGATTTATTTAGAAGGTGCCTTTGCTTTTCTGTTATTAACCAAAGATAAACTCTATGCCATGCGTGACAAACACGGCTTACGCCCATTATCGATCGGTAAGTTCAATGGCGGTTATGTGATTGCCAGTGAAACATGTGCACTGGATGCGGTGGGGGCAACGTTTGTGCGGGATGTATTGCCCGGAGAAATTGTCATTATTGATAAAAACGGTATAACGGCTGACAGCTATACGCCCGATACCGTCGAAAAAATATGTGCCATGGAATATATTTACTTCTCACGTCCGGACAGTGATTTGCTTGGTCTCAATGTCCACCGTTCCCGCAAGGCGTGCGGTCGCATTCTGGCTAAAGAAGCTTTCGTGGAAGCGGATATTGTCATCGGGGTTCCGGATTCTTCGTTATCGGCGGCCAGCGGGTATGCGGAGGCCAGCGGAATTCCCTATGAGATGGGTTTGATTAAGAATAAGTACAGCGGACGGACGTTTATCGAACCTTCTCAAGCACTGAGGGAAAAAGGGGTTAAGATGAAACTGGCACCGGTTCGAAGTGTGATTGCGGGTCAGCGGGTCATTTTGATCGATGATTCCATTGTGCGCGGAACGACGTCGATGAAAATCGTTTCAATGCTTAAGGAAATGGGAGCGAAGGAAGTGCATATGCGCATTGCCTCACCGCCGATCATTGCGCCATGTTTCTACGGCGTAGATACATCGACTATCGAGGAATTGATCAGTGCGACCCATTCCATTGAAGATCTCAAAAAGTTGATTGGTGCGGACAGTCTGGCCTTTTTATCCATGGAAGGGCTGAGTGAAGCATTGGGACATCGCAGTTTCTGTCATGCGTGTTTCACCAAGGAATATCCAACGCATCTGTATGATGACATCAAGGCAGCCAATAAGGACGGAAAGTTCTAGGAGGATAAGATATGAGCGAACATTATGCAAAATCAGGAGTAAATCTTCAGGCAGGGTATGAATCGGTCAAACGCATTCGTACGCATATCGAGCGAACGCGACGATTGGGAATGATGGACAATATCGGATCGTTTGGCGGTCTGTTTGATCTGACGCGTCTCAATGTTGCGGAGCCGGTGTTGGTCAGTGGAACCGACGGAGTCGGAACTAAACTTAAAATTGCTTTTATGACGGGCAAGCACGATACTGTCGGTATCGATGCGGTGGCCATGTGTGTCAATGATATTTTGGCTCAAGGAGCACAACCGCTGTTCTTTTTGGACTATATCGCCATCGGCAAGAACAATCCTGAGACGGTTGAGGCGATTGTCAAAGGGGTTGCGGATGGGTGCGTCAGTGCCAACTGTGCGCTGATTGGCGGGGAAACCGCTGAAATGCCGGATATGTATTCTAAAGATGAATATGATATCGCGGGTTTCTGTGTGGGAGTGGCGGAGAAAAGCAAACTTATCCTTCCGACCAATGTCAATGTCGGGGATGTGATCATCGGATTGGCAAGTTCGGGATTGCATTCCAATGGATTCTCCTTGGTGAGGAAGATACTTTTCAAAGATCATGCGCTTGATCCGATGATGAAATTCGGTGAGGAAACGCTGGGGGAAACCTTGTTAACACCTACGCGCATATATGTAAGAGCCGTACTACCATTGATTCAGCAGAGTAAGATTCATGGCATCGCCCATATTACGGGTGGCGGGTTTATCGAAAACGTGCCGCGATGCATCCAGGATGAGCAAGGCATCCTCATTCATAAAGGAACATGGCCAATTCCTCCGATATTTACGTTTCTAGCCGATTTGGGCCGTATTCCCGAAGATCAGTTGTATCAGGTGTTTAACATGGGCATCGGCATGATGCTGATCGTCAATCCGAAGGATGTTGAGGAAGTGCTGGATTATCTTAAATCTCACCATGAACAGCCATATGTCATCGGTGAGGTAACCGATACTCCGGGGGTAGTTATTCAATGAAGAATATCGTCATCTTTGCTTCCGGTTTCGGATCGAATTTTCAAGCGCTGTTGGATGCAACCAAGGATGGGCGATTGCATGGAAAAATTGTCGGACTGATTTGCGATAAGCCGGGGGCGTATGCAATGGAACGCGCCAGGATTCACAGCATTCCGGTTGCACTTTTTGAGCGTCACTCCTTTGCATCGAAACATGATATGGATGTGGCTATATTGAATCAGTGTCAGGATTGGAAGGCGGACTGGCTGGTATTGGCTGGGTATATGCGCCTGCTGTCACCGATGCTGATTAGGGCATTTCCGCTACACATCGTCAATATTCATCCTTCGCTGTTACCGAAGTATCGCGGATTGGATGCTGTGGGTCAGGCATTGGATCAAAAGGAATCGATTTACGGTTTGACGATTCACTTTGTGGATGAGGGGATGGATACCGGAGAAATCATCGTTCAGGTTCCTTTTGAAGTTGATGTGATGGATCGTGATCATATTGAGAAAAGATTGCATGCGTTGGAACATCAGACGTATCCGGCGGTGATTAATAAGTTGATAATGGAGGATTCGGTATGAGGCGTGCGTTGATAAGTGTAAGTGATAAAACCGGGATTGTCGAAATTGCGAGAGAGCTTATGAATCTTGGCATTGAAATCATTTCGACCGGAGGAACGTACAAGTTACTCGCCGATGCGGGGGTCGATGTATTACCGATCGAAGAAGTCACCCACTTTCCGGAGATGTTGGATGGACGGGTGAAGACCTTGCATCCGAATATCCATGGGGGGCTTTTGTTTCGGCGAAAAGATAAACATCATGTGGATGCGATAAATAAACAACGTATTTCACCGATTGATTTTGTCATCGTCAACTTATACCCGTTTGTCGAGACGATCAAAAAAGAGAATTGTTCATTGGAACATGCCATTGAGAATATCGATATCGGCGGACCTTCGATGTTGCGTTCAGCCGCCAAGAATCATGAAGATGTCACAGTCGTTTGTGATTTGAAAGATGCAGCTGAGATGATTCGTCAGTTAAAAGAAGAGGGCGAGACATCCCTTGATTTTCGGCGTTTCTTAGCCGCAAAGGTCTTCCGCTTAACCGCTGCTTACGATGCGATGATTGCGGAGTACCTGACAGAAGAGGATTTTCCGGAAAGAATCACTCATACGTATACCAAGGTTGCGGATTTGCGTTATGGTGAGAATCCTCATCAGAAAGCGGCTTTCTATAAGACAAACCTTCAAGAGCCAAGTTCACTTTCCGCTTGTGATCAGTTGCAGGGAAAGGAACTGTCCTATAACAATATTCAGGATGCCAATGCGGCGCTTGCGATTTTAAGTGAGTTTGATGCGCCGTGTTGTGTGGCGGTCAAACATACCAATCCCTGCGGAGTAGGATTGGCGGACAGCCTTGTTACGGCTTGGCAGAAAGCCTATCAAGCCGATCCTGTCAGTATTTTTGGCGGAATCGTGGCGTTTAACGGCGAAGTGAATGAAGCGATTGCTCAAGGACTTTCAGAGCTGTTTCTCGAGGTCATTTTAGCCCCGAAATTCTCTTTAAAAGCATTGGAAATTCTGAGTCTAAAGAAGAATGTACGGGTTTTGGTGACGAGTGATGATTTTGATCGTCCGTATTCGATGACTTGTGCCCGGGTTTCCGGAGGACTGTTGGTTCAGACAACGGATATGGTGGAGTTGGATAAAGAAGATTGTAAGGTCGTGTGTGGAAGCGTGAATGATTCTGATTGGGATGATTTGCTCTTTGGGGAAAAAGTGTGCAAACATGTCAAAAGCAATGCGATCGTTTTGGTGAAGGATGGCATGACTGTTGGAATCGGAGGTGGTCAGAGCAATCGGGTCGGAGCTGCGAAAATAGCGCTTGAACAAGCCGGGGATAAGGCAAGAGGAGCAATTCTTGCTTCCGATGCTTTCTTTCCGATGCCCGACACCGTCGAATTGGCTGCACAGTATGGAATTAAAGCCATCATTCAGCCAGGAGGCTCGATCAAGGATGAGCTTTCGATAGAAGCGTGTAAGAAGCATAACATAGCCATGGTGCTAACGGGTGTCCGGCACTTTAAACACGGATGAGGCGCATATTGATTGTGGGCAGTGGCGGACGTGAACATGCGTTGGCCAAGTGCTTTTATAAAAGTGTGACCGTTGAGAAGGTTTTTGTTGCGCCGGGAAATGCGGGGATGGGGGATGTGGCCACGATTATCCCGATTGAGGTGATGGATTTTGATAAATTAATTAGCTTTTCGAAGAATGAGAACATTGATTTGGTATTTGTCGGACCGGAAGCACCGCTTTCAGCCGGAATTGCCGATGCGATGAAACAGGCGGGCATCCGTGTGTTTGGTCCAAGCGCAAAAGCCGCGCAGTTGGAGGCAAGTAAATCCTTTGCCAAGCAGCTGATGAATCAGTACGATATACCGACGGCGAAGCATGTGACGGTTTTTTCGAAGGAAGAGGCAATGAATTATCTATCCACACATCCTGCGCCTATCGTCATCAAAGCCGATGGACTGATGGCCGGTAAAGGTGTGACGGTGGCGATGGATGATGAAACCGCAATCGCCGCGGTTGAGGATATTTATCGGGATATTCCCTATGGTCCGTTGGTCATTGAGGAGTTTTTGGAAGGTGAAGAATTCTCTTTGATGGCATTTGTGAATCATGAAAAAGTGTTTCCGCTTGAAATCGCTCGCGATTATAAGAGGGCCTTTGATAACGATGAAGGTTTGAACACCGGAGGAATGGGAGCATTCTCGCCGGTGCCTTTTATCAAGGATGAGTGGGTTGTGGAAGCGATGAATAACATCATGATCCCCATGGCTAAGGCGATGGTCGATCAGGGAATCCCGTTTACCGGCATGCTTTATGGGGGATTGATGGCGACGAAGGATGGTGTGAAAACCATTGAGTTCAACGTGCGGTTCGGTGATCCGGAGGCTGAAGTTTTGTTAGCAAGATTGCTTACACCGTTGGATCAGATCGTCTTTGATGTGATGGATGGCAAGGATGTTGAGCTGACATTTGATCCGCGTTTTGCGTTGGGTGTGGTGATGGCTTCGAGGGGATATCCACAAAACTATATAA
>Ga0209066_10006471_pt1 | contig 11930 bp, 8 predicted proteins | sample All_14_2_FD_187198 | JGI IMG/M metagenome (GOLD analysis project Ga0209066, IMG submission 187198) | Freshwater microbial communities in response to fracking from Pennsylvania, USA - Allegheny Zone_MetaG_DW_15 (SPAdes) (version 2) ...
GCGTAGACGACGGTGCCCGCAGCGTGCAATGCGGCTCCGGCTACTGCTCCAGCGGCTTCCACTACGGCGTCGACCTCGCCGCCGGCTGCGGTTCGGGCATCTACGCGGCATCGGCGGGCACCGTCGTCTACGCCGGCTACAACGGCGGATACGGCAACTACGTCAAGATCGACCACGGCGGTGGGATCGGCACCGGCTACGCCCACAACAGCACCCTCTACGTAAGCAACGGCCAATGGGTCAACGCCGGCGACCTCATCGCAGCCGAAGGCAACACCGGCAACTCATTCGGCTGCCACGTGCACTTCGAGGTCTACTCCTGGGGATCGCCGATCAACCCGATCTCCTTCATGGCCGACCGCGGCGTTTCCGTCTAAGCACCCGAACACGGCAACAGCCACCTCACACGGCGAGCCGCCGTGACCGTAAGCAAGCCCCGTTCTGGTCCTTCTGCCTGCGTTCAACATGGCATACATTGGCCGCGGTCCGACCATCGCCGGCAGCTGATCCATCGGCCCCGATCGCCCCACACACCCGCGAGATGGGCTACCTGTCCGGGTACTGGACATCCACCGAAACGTCTGTCGGGGCCGGGCGGGTTACGCTCGTCTCGTGCTCGGAGCACCCGTCATCAACCTGATGCGCGCGTGCGGTCACGCTGGCAATCAATGCAGAGAGCCTCGCAGGCATACTGTGACGACGCCGCGGGGGTAGCTCGGGGCCCGATCGCAAGGGTAACGGCGCATCCGCACGAATTCGTGAATGTTGATATACCCCGAAGGAGGGACACCCGATGGTCCCGATGAGCATTCCCAGCCCGCCACCGGAGTGGGCGCAATTCCAGCTCGGGCCGCTGACGATCCGCACGTACGCGCTGTGCATCCTCGCCGGGATCGTAGTGGCGACCATCATCACCCAGCGACGGCTATCCCGGCGCGGGGCGGAGAGCGGTGTGGTCCTGGACATCATCCTGTGGGCGGTGCCGCTCGGGATTATCGGCGCACGCTTCTACCATGTACTCACGCACGGCGGAGACTACTTCTACCCGGGCGCGAACCTGTGGGACGTGTTCGCGATCTGGGACGGCGGTAACGCCCTCTACGGGTCGCTGCTTGGTGGTGCCGTCGGTGCGTACATCGGATGCCGCAGAACCGGCATCCGATTGTGGTCCTTCGCCGATGCCCTCGCTCCTGGAATGCTCGTCGCGCAGGCGATCGGCCGGATCGGGAACTACTTCAATCACGAACTGTTCGGCCTGCCCACCACCCTGCCGTGGGGGCTGGAAATCCTCGCTACCGATCCGATGTTCCCGGCTGATCTACCTGCTGGGACGCTGTTTCACCCGCTGTTTCTGTACGAGATGATCTGGAACCTGATCGGTGTGGCGGTCATCCTGCTGATCGAGCGGCGGATCCCGTTGCGCTGGGGCCGTGCGTTTGGCGTCTACCTGATCTGGTATGGGCTCGGGCGGAGCTGGCTGGAAGCGATCAGAATCGACCCGACCAGCGACGCGCCGCTGGGCATCCCCGCGAACATCTGGGCCTCCTTCATCGCTATTGCGCTCGGCGTTATCCTGATCGTGGTGCAAACCCGCCGGCACCCCACCGAGGAGACGTCGGTATACCGGGCAGGGCGCGAACCCGAAGCGGAATCCGCATCATCCGCGGAAGTCGACCACTTGGGCCCGGACCGCCGGCCAGCGGCGGGACAGCCGGACAATGTCGGTTAGCAGCGGGTCGCCACGGCACGCGGAGCTACTAGACCAGCGACTGCGTCGACACTTGCCGGACCTCGCGGGTGAGCTGGACTGACGCAATGTTGACTGCTCAGGGACGGTCAACGTCCGCCTCTGTGGCCGCTGTCTGACCCGTCTGGTAGGGGGGCCGGCGCCCGGATGCGGGCGTGACAAACTCATTGCTCGCCTCCGCGTCCTCCGGCTCGAAATCGCACCGCTGGCGGGCCCGCGCGGACCGATCGCGCCGCAGCCCGCTCACCTGCTCAGCAGGTCGCGTTGGACCTCAGCCAGGGTACTGGGTCGATCGGCGTGGTGCCGTTCTCCAGGATCTCCATGTGCAGGTGCGCGCCGAACGAGCGGCCACTGTTTCCGGTTCGCCCGATGTACTGGCCCACGCTCACCGTGTCGCCGACCTCGACCTGACGCGAGCCGAATTCCATGTGCGCGTATCGGCTGGATACCTGTTCCCCGTTCACGACGTGGTCGATGACGATTGTGACGCCGTACCCGCCGCCGTCGTCGGTCGCGGTCCGCACCACCCCGTCCGCGATCGCCTGGATCTGGGCCTCGGCGCCCGGGGTCAGGTCGATGCCCTGATGCATGCCCCCCTCACGCATCCCGAAGCCGTAAGACATCGGAACGCCGACCGCGTACGGCCACTGTATGGAGCAGGTCTGGTCGTTGGTGAAAACTGAGTCTGAGAAGTTCGAGATGCCAACCGTACCGGCGAGGTCCACAAGGCTGGCAACCGAATAGTTCTCGGTGCGGGTGATGTCGATGCTCTGCATCTGCGACGGTGTGACGTAGGCCTGGATCTCGTCCGGGCCGGGGTCGACGACGTCACCGGCGACGGCGGGTGTGGTGTGCTCGTGCGGGAGGGCTTCGGCGGGCGTGGTCATTCCGACAGTCATCAGCCCGACGAGGCTGATCACACCAACTGAAAAGGAAGCCGCCGTGATACGTCTCAGTGCGTGCCGTGCACTACGTGACCTGAGCCCCCGCGCATTGGGACCGCCGGCCGGCTGAGGGGCCGGCTGGCTGGGTGCGGGCCTGCCGGGCTGGGGTTCTGAGACGGATGCGGTTTGCGTCGATACCGCGGCGGTGAATGCAAATGCATCGGCCGCGGTGCGGAATCTGTCCTGGAGTGAGCCTGACTCATCTTCCGCGCGAGCCTGGTCAGCAGCTCGTTTGGCCGTTGCTGAAGCTGACTCGACAACCACGGACGAGGTCGCCGCGCCCGGCTTCGCCATAGCACGCGCCTGCCGCCGGGTTACAGGTACGTCACGGGGAGCGCTTGCCGTCCGGGGGTGGAGTTCAGCGTGCACCGGCGGACCCGCCGGCTCAACCTGTACGGCAGCGCTGCCGCGGAGGCCGCGGCGAAGTGCGGTCCCGGCCTCTGCCTGAGCCTCAAGGGGTGCCGGGGGAAGATGCCGGTTCGACTGGCGGGTGGGCACCATGTCGGGCCGAGGGGTTTCACGATGCACGCGGGGAGGATCTTTCGTTGGAAGCTACGCGGCGAGAGACGACATCGGGTAGACACCCTGATAGTTGCCACGCCATTCGGGCGACGATGGTAACGAATTGGTAAAGACTATCCTCGCATGCCTGTCAATTCGGTGTGGACGCGCAGCCCGCCGTGTACTCCGTCAGCGAGCCCTCGAGTCCACTCGCGGGGGTAGCACGCAAGCGTTGCTCTCCGATGCTGTGTCTTCGTCATGGCAAGAGAGTGCGCGATTTGGTTCGGTCAGCCGGCGTTGGCTTGCAGCCAGGCATATGGGTCGACGACGCCTCCGTTGATGTGGATCTCGAAGTGGACGTGGTTGGCTGTGGAGCTGCCGGTGCTGCCGACGAACCCGATCAGCTGGCCCGCCTCGACGTACTGTCCCACCTGGACCTGACGGCTGCCATAGGTCATGTGCGCGTACAAGCTGTTGACCTGCTGACCGCCGATCACGTGGTCGATTGAGATCGCGACGCCGTAGCCGCCGTAGCTCTCCTGTGAGACGCTCACCACACCTGCCGCGGTGGCGTAGAGGGGAGTCATTGCGGGTGCCAGAAGATCGACGCCCTGGTGGTAGCCCGAATCCCACAGGCCGCGACTGAACGTGTAGTTCAAGATGGGCCAGCGCACCTCGCCACTGCCGGGCGAGACCATACTGACGTTGCCTGGAACGGAGGACGCCACGCTCGGCGTCAGACGGGCGCGCGCGGCGGCCGCCTCGGCGGCGGCCGCGGCCGCGGCGGCGGCGGCCTCCTCGTCCTTCTTCTTCTGAATCTCTTCCGCAGTGGTCGCGGAGTAGCTGTCGCGAGCCAGATCCGCGCCCAAGGAGTCCGACCCCACGACGAGCGACTGAGCGTCTTCGGTCGCGACCTGCTGGAGGGTCACCGCGTCCTCGGTCGGCTGCCATGCACCATAGGCGGGCAGGGCGACGGTGGCGACCAGGCCGCCCACCATCGAGAGGACCACCAGAGTCCGCAGCGGGCGTGACCTACGGACGGCAGATCTTTGCGCCGGCCTGGCACTCTCGCCCTTGACCTTTTGGGGCTGCGGAGACGGCATGCCGGACTTCGGGCGAGGAGCAATGCGGCCTCGCCCGAGAGAGCGGCGCGTGACGCTCGTCCCATCGCTCTCGAGCTCAGTCGCAGGGATAGTCGTGTCTTCGGCCAAAAGTTCCTCCGGCGCCTCTGCGCTCAGGCGGCGCTGGCTCGTCAGCATTCGGTTCGGGGCACGAGATGCAGGTGTAACCACGAGGATGACGAGCCGGGGAGGCAATCCGAGTGGTGACCGTCGGCGTACTTCTCGCCTGTGGACTCTGGCCACGGTACTCGAATGTAACGAATCTGTCACGTTTACTGCCTGGCAGAGTCCTGGGCGTCGAACCCTCGAATGAGCCGCACGGCTTGCATTCCAATAGTCGGCCGCCATCGATTCTCGGAGCTAGCTGGCCGCCCACTATGGGCTTCGTCGCCCCTCGCCGACGGGGGACCTACGCGCCCGAAACGCGCTCCTCGTCGGCACGCGCGGTGGCGTCGACCGCCGCATCCTCGGCATCCTCATCCGGTGTCGCGGCTTTCGGGACCGCCCTTCGTTGGGCGAGCCCGGTCGTCGCCTCGGTCAGGGGGCGGCGCAAGAACAAGAGCGACAGGCTGAGGCCGAGGAGCGCAGCGAAGATCGCGGCGAGCCAGTACAGCTCGCGAAAGATCGGGAACAGCATCAGGATGGCGAACGGCACCAAGAATGCCAGCAGCCTGAGCACCGTATACACGAGGGCGGCGCGAGCTTTCACCCACCCAGTCTATGAGCTGAGCCTCGGTCCGGTCTCAGCGAGGGTGGCAAGGTCCGTGCGCGCCGTCCGTACCGGCGGCGGGGACGGTTTCCACCCCGCGGGTGTACGCCACAAGGTTGCGACGCCCCCTGTGCGGCCACGCGCTCGTCGCAATCATCGACCCCCTCAACGACGCCGATTGTGCCCCCGGTGGCCCCGATAGTGGAGTTCGAGGCCGACCACGTTGGAACCTTCGGCTTAGGGTTGTCTGGTGCCCCTCGCCGCTCCGCCGCGACCAATCCTGCCACTGTGGGCCGCGGTCGTCGCCTCCGTCGGGGGTGGGCTCCTCCTCACTTTGGCCTTTCCCGCTTTCAGTTGGTGGCCGATGGCCTTCCCCGCGGTAGCGCTCGCCCTGATCGGCCTGATCGGAAGGAGCGCGTGGGCGGCCCTGCTGGTCGGATCCGCCTTCGGTGCGTCATTCTTTTTCGTGAATCTCGTGTTCACCGCGCGCTACCTCGGGCCCGTGCCCTGGATCGCGCTCTCGACACTCGAGGCGGCCATCACCGCAGCGGGAGCCATCCCGATCACCCTTGCCTACCGCTGGATGCCACGGGTCCTTCCTGGGCCGACAGCGCGGCTGGTTCTCCTCCCGCTGCTCGTCGCCGGCCTGTGGACTCTGCGGGAGCAGATCGTGGGATCGTGGCCCTACGGCGGCTTTCCATGGGGGCGGATCGGAATCACCCAGGCGGGGAGCCCGCTGGCGCATCTCGCCTCCTGGGTCGGCGTCTCGGGCCTCACCTTCCTGATGGTTCTGCTCTGCGCGGCGGCGATCGAATACGTGCGCGTCGCACGGTTCCGCGCGCCGCTCACCGCGCTGCCCACGGTGATCGTCGCGCTGCTGCTCCTACTGGTGCCGCAGTTTCCGACCACCCCGGCCGGCACGATCCGCGTGGGTGCCGTGCAGGGCAACGGACCGGCGGGATATTTCGATGAACGCACCGCCGACGCGGTCCTCAACGCACAGTTGGCGGCTACGGCTCCGCTCTTCGGAGAGCAGATGGACGTGCTGCTGTGGCCGGAGGGTGGAGTCGACTCTGATCCGACGTCCAATGCCTCGACGGCGTCGGTTCTGGACACCCTCGCCGTACGGGTCGACGCGCCGCTGATCGTCAACGCGGTGACCACCCGCGGCGACGACTACTTCAACTCGTCACTGCTCTGGATGGCCGGGGAGGGCGCCGTGCAGACCTATGACAAGCGGAATCCGGTGCCGTTCGGCGAGTATGTACCCGACCGGACGTTTTGGGAGCCTTTGGCCCCCGATCTGATCGGGCTGATCGGCCGCGGGTACACGCCCGGCATCAGCGCGCCGTTCTTCGACCTCGACGGAGTGGGCATCGGTCTCGCAATCTGTTTCGACGTGATCTACGACGATGTCATCTGGGACGGCGCGCGCGAGGGCGCGGAGGTCTACATGCTCCAGACGAACAACGCCGACTTTCGCGGCACCGACGAAAACCTCCAGCAGCTCGCTTTCGCTCGGATGCGGGCGATCGAGACCGGCCGGTCCGTGGTGAACCTGTCGACCGTGGGCACTAGCCAGGTGATCACTGCCGACGGCACGACCATCGACGGGCTCCCCGCCGGAGTGGCCGGCCGGATGCTCACCGACGTTCCGCTGCGCACCGGATTGACGCCCGCGGTCATCGCGGGCGAGACGGTCAAGACGGTCCTCGGGTGGGCGAGTGTCATCGCGCTGATGGCATGCGGAATCGCCGTCCGGATGGGCCGTGGCGGGCGCGCCAAAACGCCGGCCAGGGACGGCCAGACGGCGCGGGCTGAGGCTCATCCGCGGACCTTGCCCACCCTGAGGACTTCGCCGCGGTAGCCGCGAACGTGAAGATGGGCGAGACCCTCTCCGCCAAGCTCTTGGAGGTGCGGAATCGTCCGACGTTCCTGCTGCATGGCCCGGCGGGTGCGCGGGATCGTGTGCTCCCTCTGGTCGTTGGTTCGCGGCTGGTGGAACAGAAAACACCAAACGCCCTGTCGTGGGACTCCGTCAGTTGCCCAGCTAGGGGCCGCGCGCCCGCAGCGCATCGGTGATCGCGGCGGTGTACCAGGGTGCGAGGGTGTCGGCGAAGGTCACCGTGATGTGGTCCTGGTCGCGGTAGACGTTCGCCCCACCGACGACCGGGGAGCACACCTCCGCGCCGCAGAACACGTCGGTGAAATCCAGCAGCGTCACAGCGGCCAGGCCGGACGCGGCATCCCTCAGCGGATCGTCGGCGACCATCAGCTCCGCGCGCGGACCGTCGCATTCACTCATCGCCCGGATGCGGAGGCACTTGTTCGGATCGGTCTCCCACACCGGGTTGTCGACGACCGTGATGACCGGGATGCCGCGATCGAGCACCTCGCTCCAGGCCTCGCGGTAGCCCGCGACGGCGGCCTTTTGCTCCGAATCGTAGCCGTCCGACGAATAGGGGGTGGTCGATATCGCCGCGGTGAAGACGGCATCCATCTCGGCGTCGGCGAGAGCCGCGCTCACACCGTCGCGCCACTCTGTGCAGGCCGCGCCGAATGCACCGCCCGTCGCCAGCGGGGTGGTGTTCCATGGGCACGCCCCTTTGAAGTACGTGGTGAGGTGCCAGCCGTTCTCGTTCGCCATGCGCTGGAAGGTCGACAGCAGCTGGTAGGCGTGGCTGTCGCCGATCAGGGCCACGCGGGGAGCGTCGGGCGCGTCGGAGCCGAACTCGCATGAGACCGGGCGCGCGTCGTTGAGTTGGACGAAGCACTGTGCGTCGGTTGGTCGGTCCACCCCGGCGAAGCCGGGCGCAGGAAGGATGGTGTCGCCGAAGTCCGTGTCCGCGCACGCCTCGTCGAGCACGACGGCGGCGCCGAAGCACTCCGGCGGGTCCTCGCGCAGCTCCTGGATGGCGCGCACTCCCTGCGTGTACGCGGGAGCGTTGACGGCCCACGCGATCCCCGCCGTGCCGCCGACGACGATCATCGCGACCAACGCGGACCACAGTGTCACCCGTGCGGGGCGAGACGTCAGCACCTTCCATCTGCGCGCCGGATCCTCCACGAATCGCTTGGTGAGCCACGCGAGCAAGAAGCAGAGCGCCAGCAGCGCGACGCGGTGGTAGATCGTCAGGCCCCAGAAGGGCACGGACGGGGCGATGATGATGAGCGGCCAGTGCCAGAGGTACAGCGAGTACGAGATGTCGCCGACGAACTGCGCGGGGCGCAGCGCGAGCAGGCGCGTCGGGTAAAACCACCGCTCCGCGTTGGACGCCGCGATGACCGCCGCCGCGCCGAGCGTCGGAAGAGCCGCCATATATCCGGGGAAGGGCGTCTGCCCGTCGAAGCGGAAGATCACGAACACCAGCACCGCGATCCCCGCCCACCCGAGCACGAAACTGCCAACCGCGTTGCGGATCCGCAGCGCGGGGATGAGCGCCACCATCGCGCCGACGCCGAACTGCCACATCCGCCCGAAGGTGACGAAGTACGCCGGTGCCGGATTCGTGATCGTGAAGATCACGCAGAACACGAAGGACACAGCGGTCACCACCCCGAGCGCGGTGATGACCGCGCGGCGCCGCGCCCCGTGGAACCACTTCACCGCGACCCATGCCGCGAGCAGCATGATCAGCGGCCACATCACGTAGAACTGCTCTTCCAGCGACAGCGACCAGTAATGCTGCACCGTCGTCGGCTCACCCGCATTGTTCAAATAATCCGCAGAGTTCAGCGCCAGGTACCAGTTCTCCACGTAAAACGTCGACGCCAGGATCTCGCGAACCTCATTCGGCAGCGCAGAGGTCGGCGTCAGATAGGGCGACATCGCCACGAGGGCGCAGAACAGCAGGACCAGAAGGGACGCCGGCAGCAGGCGTCGCGCGCGCCGAGCCCAGAACTGGCCGAGCCGGACGGTGCCCGTCGCGGTGAGCTCGCGCATCAGGTGCGCAGTGATGAGGAAACCGGAGATGACGAAGAAGATGTCGACGCCGATGTAGCCGCCCGAGAACCGCGCAGGCCAGAAGTGATAGAGCACGACGGCAAGGACGGCGATCGCACGCAGACCCTGCACGTGCGGAATGAACCGCGACGGCTCCGCATGCTCAGGTGAGCGGTCGCCCGGCTCCCGGCGCACCACACGAGAGGGCTCGTTCAGGTGCTGCGGTCCGAGGTCGTGATCGGCGGAAGGCACCCCTCGACGCTAGTCGCTGGGTCGCGGCATCCGAAGCCGACCCGTCACAAGCCTGCGGTTTATCGGCGAAATCTTGTTCGTCGTTGGAAGGCACCGGTGGACGGTACTCTGTCCGAATGGACAGTTACTGGGTTGCAGCGTTCTGGTCGCTGCTACCCACTGTCGTTGTAAGCGGACTCTTCTTCTACATCCTGCGGAGCATCCTGCGTGCTGACCGAACCGAGCGCCGCGTCTATGCCCGCATCGAGGCAAAAGAACGCGCAAAACGGGGACTCCCGCCAGCAGCAGCGCCACGAGAGCCGCCACCCGCTGTCGGCGACGACGCGAAGTCACTTCGGAAAGAGACCACCACCAGGGTGGCGACGGCGGACGCGGGCACGACAGACCAGGCGAAGCCGACCTAAGGCCCGGCGGATGCGGCGACGCCGCACTCTGCCCTGCTCATCCACGCGTGCACGACGCAACTGTCGGCGTGGAAGTCGCGAGAACAACGGTCTCGATCTACGGCCTCGGACCGCACATAGGCGCACGTGTCGCCCAGCTCAACATCACCGCCGCCGTCAGCGGTGCTCTGGCCGACATGATCCTTGCTCTGACGCGTGCACCGGAACCACGAAGCCGACCGAACCGCGACCCGCCTTCCACGGTCTGTGGACCCAATGGTGTGATCGGCATGGGCCCCGACGACTGCCGCCGCCGCCGTAGCGATGATCCCGACGGACGGCATCCGGCGACGGGCAGTGTTCGGGCCCGCGTTCGAGTGATCGAGCCAAAGGCTCTGCGCCAGGCTCCCCCGTGCTCCTGCCGGTCTGAATCCCCAGTGGCGACGAGCGGTCGTCGAGAGTGTTCGCACTCACCGCGTTCGGTCATCGCTCAATGTCAGGAGGCCGTTCGCACCGGCTGCTGTTTGCGAAACTGGATCCGCGCGACGAGTGCTCAGTCATCCGCGTTTGTCGTTGTGCGGCCGCAACGCGATCCATAGACCGCAGCGTCGGCACACGCCGGCGGCGGTACCGTGCAATGCCCGCACTCGGCGTCGGGGCAGGGTTCGGTCGCAGCAGGAACACTGGACCGCCGCTTCAGTGTCCATGGGCAGCGATCGCGTCGACGAGCTGTTCGGTTGTGGGGAGGCCGGCCAAACCGGTGGGAGTCGGATAGATCCTGCAGGCGAGGTCGGTATTGCGCCCACCGCTGGGGAAAAGATCCTGGCCGTCGATCGTGATGGTGGGCGAACCCGCGAAGGGAACCTGGGCTGCGTTTTCGGGCGTGCTGATCAACCGATAGGTGATTGCCGTCTCACCGAACCCGGTTTCATTAAGTGCTTCGCGGAGGCGGTTCCCGGCTTCGACCCAACTCGGGCACTCGTCGATGTGTAGGACCTCGATGTTCATCGCCCCATTCTCCGCTCGAACTGTGGCTCATCTGCGCCAGTGTGGTGACTCGAATCCCTTGTTACTCGAGACATCTCAGCGACCCGTTCCGGCCGGCGCACTCCCCGCAGCTCTCCCCCTGGCAGTGTTGGGTTGAGGTACACCCCAACCCGACGTCACGCGGCACCGCGACCAGCGTCAAGCTGGGATTGTTATCGATCTGATTGACACAACTCGCTCGCGACTCTTGAAGCTCAATTTGACAGAGGGCAGACAACAAGTGTCACGGTTCGACTACGGATCCCAATCGGTCTAGCAGAGGTGACCCAGAGCACGGGTCGACAACTCGACGGTTCCTTGCGCGGCGGTCGCCTTCGTCTATGCCCGCGTCGATGGCCGGAGCGTAGTCAGCGGAGTCGGACCAAGTGGCGGTTACGAACTGCTTAGCTACGCACACGTCATTTTCCGCGCCGTAGGTCGCCACCTGTGCGGGGCGTTGTCCCCCAGCCACTGCCGACACTGCGCAGCCGCGAAATCACAGGTCCCGGTGCCACTGTATGTGCCGCACACCGGAGCATTGAGCGATCTTGCGCACCACAGGGGTCCCCCGCGGGTCCCCGGCGAGACCCACTAATCGGGGACCTCCAGCCCGTGCGCGCAGACCCAAGCCGGGCTCAGAACTCCCCGAGTACCTGCTCGAGCCGCATCACCATCTCCGTGACTCGCGCATCATCCACCGTGTAGCGGATCCGCTGCCCCCGAACCGCGACTTCGCGCGGCGGGTCCGCGATGATCAGTTCCGCGTCCAGCAGCTTCTCGAGGCCGTTCGCGATCGTCATCTTCGGCAGCTCGATCGCCTCGGCGATCTCGGCGCGCGTCAGGCCGGGATTCTTCCGCAGGAAGCCGATGATGGTCGCCTGCATGACGTTCCCGAGCGCGTTGATGGGGTCCTCCGCGTAATCACTGTTCGCGGGGCGGGCGTAGCGAGGCACACGCCCAGTCTCCCGCACCGGGACGCCGCCGTCCAGGTAACCGATCCAAAAAGTGCTTCACAAATGAAGTGTACGGTTGTATGCTTCTCTCATGTCAAGCGGACCGACATTCACGAACCCGGGCGACCCAGGTCAGAGTCATGGCGTGTCCCCCGAATGCCCTACAGACATTGCATTATCCGCCGTTGTAGGGTTCAACGCATACGCTTCAGCGGTGGCCTTCTCGGCACACCGCTCGACCCGTGCAATGCGCCTGTCAGAACCCGAAACTGGCCCTTTTCGCCGCACAACTTTCGTGCATAGGATGCCCGAACGGCAACTTTCGCGCGGGCCGTTCGTTCTGTGCACCGT
>Ga0209066_10006473_pt1 | contig 11929 bp, 14 predicted proteins | sample All_14_2_FD_187198 | JGI IMG/M metagenome (GOLD analysis project Ga0209066, IMG submission 187198) | Freshwater microbial communities in response to fracking from Pennsylvania, USA - Allegheny Zone_MetaG_DW_15 (SPAdes) (version 2) ...
GCATGAACGGACGCACACCATCGTCATTGCGCAGGGGACGTTGCGTGATGCTAAACGCGATTCACGCATGAGGATGCATCGATGATTGCTTCACTCAGCATTAACGAGCGCCAGGTCGGGCTGATGCTCACGATCGGCGTCGCGATACTGGGCCTCATCATGCTGGGAGCCGCCAAGGAAGGGCCCATGGCGGTGCACGGGGCGATGGCGTTGGCGCTCGGTATCGTGCTCGCCTTTTCGCTTGTTGGATCGCTGTTCGATCCGGATGCGCCAGGCGGACGCGCGGCTCGCTATTACGACGAACCGACCCGCTTCGGGCTCATGTTGACGCTCATCTGGGGCGTGGTCGCGATGAGCGTCGGCGTGTGGGTCGCAGCCCTACTCTATTGGCCAGAAGCGACGCCGCTCTGGCCCGCCACCAGCTTCGGCCGACTGCGCCCGGTGCACACCACGGGCGTGATATTCGGCTTCGGTGGCAACGCGCTGATAGCCACCTCGCTGCATGTTCTCCAACGCACGTCGCGGGCGCGTCTGGCGGACTCCGTATCGCCGTGGTTCGTGCTGATCGGGTACAATCTGTTCTGCGCCTGGGCGGTGACCGGCTATCTGATGGGCAGCACGCAGTCCAAGGAATACGCCGAGGCCGAGTGGTATGCAGACATCTGGCTCGTAGTGGTGTGGGTTGCCTATCTGGTGCTCTATCTCCGCACGCTCGCGCGTCGCAACGAACCGCACATCTACGTCGCCAACTGGTACTATCTAGCGTTCATCCTGGTGGTGGCGATGCTGCATATCGTCAACAACATCGCGCTGCCCGTCAGCTTCGCGGGCGCGCGGAGCTTCCCTGTCTGGTCCGGCGTCCAGGACGCCATGGTGCAGTGGTGGTATGGGCACAACGCTGTGGCGTTCTTCCTGACCGCAGGCTTTCTCGGGATGCTCTATTACTTCCTGCCGGTGCGCGCCGAGCGGCCGATATGGTCCTACCGGCTGTCGATCGTCAGCTTCTGGGGCATTGTCTTCTTCTACGTCTGGGTTGGTTCGCACCATCTCCATTATACAGCCTTGCCCTATTGGGTGCAGACGTTGGGCATGACGTTCTCCGTCATGCTGCTCGTGCCCTCCTGGGCCTCGGCGGGCAATGCGATTGCGACCTTGAACGGCGCCTGGCACAAGGTGCGCGATGACGCGACGCTGCGCTTCATGTTCGTCGCAGCGGTGTTCTACGGACTCTCGACCTTCGAGGGCTCGTTCCTGGCGATCCGTCCGGTCAATTCCCTGTCGCACTACACGGATTGGACCGTCGGGCACGTGCATTCCGGCACACTGGGCTGGGTGGCGATGATCATTTTCGGCGCCATCTACACGCTGGTGCCACAGTTGTCCGGACGGACGACGATGGCCTGGCCAAAGGCGATCGAATGGCACTTCTGGCTCTCCATCGCAGGCACGCTCATCTATGTCGTCTCGATGTGGAACGCCGGCATCACCCAAGGACTGATGTGGCGGACCTACGACGCCAATGGGGGTCTCGCCTACAGCTTCCTGGAATCAGTGATGGCGATGGCTCCCTATTATCTGCTGCGTACGATCGGCGGGGCGCTGTTTCTCACCGGCACCGTCCTGTGTGCACTGAACGTCCGCGCGACGATGCTCGCGACCCCCGTGGGCGCCGGCGCGTCGGACCGCCCGCTTCTCACTCAGCCGGCGGAGTGATGCGATGCTGAGGCTGCATTACAATCTCGAACGCATCTCGATGGGTCTGGTCGCGGGCATCATCGTCGCTGCCTCGATCGGCGGACTGGTGGAGATCGCGCCGCTGTTCACCATCGACGAGACGGTCGAGGTACCGGCCGACCTGCGCCCGCACACGCCGCTCGAACTTGCCGGGCGCGAGATCTACATCCGCGAAGGCTGCTACGCCTGCCACAGCCAGATGATCCGCTCGCTTGCTGATGAGATCGACCGCTACGGCCACTATTCTCTCGCCTCGGAATCGGCATACGACCATCCGATGCTCTGGGGGTCGAAGCGCACCGGCCCGGATCTGGCGCGGGTGGGCGAAAAGTACTCGGACGTCTGGCATGCCGCGCATCTTGTGAATCCGCGCGCCGTCGTACCGGCCTCCATCATGCCAGCCTATCCGTGGCTGGCGGCCACGCCGCTCGATATCTCGACCCTTTCGGCGCAGTTGGCGACGCTCGCACGGCTTGGCGTCCCTTATTCGCCGGAGAGGATCGCCAACGCCGCGGCGGACGCGCTGGCGCAGGCGCGCCCCGACGGCGCGGGCGGAGCGGGCTTCGTGGCGCGCTATGGCGATCGCGTGGCGGTCCGCCCATTCGGCGGCGACCCGGCGCGCTTGACGGAAATGGATGCTGTCATCGCCTATCTGCAATCCCTCGGCCGGCTCACCACGGCGCCCTACGTTCCACAGTAGCCAGGGGAGACCGCAATGACGCACGACACGTTGGTGTTCATCGCAAAGACCTTTGGCCTGATATGGATGATGGGGTTCTTCGCCGTCGTCGTGGTGCTGGCCTATCGGCCAAGCCGCAAAGCGGCGCATGAGCGGATCGGACGCTCAATCCTCATCGACAGCGGCAGACCGGAACACGGCCCGTGACCGCCGACCAACGTCACGGCGCGGAGATCGATCCCGCCACAGGCTACGAGACGACCGGCCATGTCTGGAATGGCATCCGGGAACTCAACACGCCCTTCCCGCGGATCGTCATTTGGGCGCTGGCGCTGACCTTCCTGTATTCGATGATCGCCTGGATCCTTCTGCCGGCCTGGCCGATCGGGCGCGATTTCACGCGCGGTGTCCTCGGTCTCGACCAGCGACAGATCGCCATGCAGGGCTATGCGGCGTTGGAGAGGGGCCGCGATGATTGGATGGCGCCGTTCGCGGCAGGTAATCTCGACGCGCTCGCTGCCGACCCGGCATTGATGGCGCGCGCGATGCCTGCGGCGCAACGGCTCTTTGCCGACAATTGCGCCGCCTGCCACGGAACCCACGGCACGGGTGGACCCGGCTTTCCTGACCTGACCGATGCCAACTGGCTGTGGGGCGGCTCGCCGGACACGATCGCCGAGACGCTCCGCGTCGGCATCAACAGCGGGCATCCCGACACCCGTGTCTCCCAGATGCCTGCTTTTGGACGCGACGGGATGCTGTCGCGCGAGGCGGTGCAGGCCGTTACCGACTACGTGCTCGCGCTGCCGGGCAGCGCTGCCGACGCTCAAAGCGCCGGCGCGCAGGTATTCGCGGAGAACTGCGTCGCGTGCCACGGGGAGAACGGAAATGGCGGCCTCGGGACCGGTGCACCATCGCTCGTCGGCGCCCGCTGGATCTACGGCGGCGACAGGGCGAAGGTTCTCGCCACGATCCACGGCGGCCGGCAGGGGGTGATGCCGTCCTGGGCAGGCCGGCTGAGCGCGGCCGAGATCAACCTCCTCGCGGTCTACGTCGCCCGTCTCGGTGCAAACAACCAGCACGCGGAGGCACCATGATCCGACCGCGTGCGCAGAAGCATCTCGCCATCCTGACCGCCGTGATCGTCATAGGCCTGATCCTGGCGGCGAATGCCCATCTCGTCGCGGTGGCCTTCACGTCAATGCCCGACTGCGTGCAGCCGTCGCCCGGCAAGGCACCGGCGCGCTCCGTCTGCTGAAAGGAAGCCCGATGCTGAGGCCGTTGCCGACCCTCAATCCACCGCGGCGCCCGCCCTTGGCATTTGCGCGGCACGTGCCGGCAAGCGCGGCGTTCGGCTGGCTGGCGGCAGGTTGGGCGGACTACCGAGCGGCGCCAGGACCGAGCTTGGCCTACGGGCTGTTCCTGCTGACGCTGTCGCTTCTCCTGCTCGCCGTGCTCCACGCGATCGGTCTGCTCTATCTTGCGCTTCCGGCGATTGCCGGCTTCCTGATCGTGGGGCCGTTTCTGGCGCTCGGGCTCTACGCGAAGAGCCGCGCCCGCATGAAAGGTCGCGCACTCAGCCTGCGGGGGATGGTCTTGGTTCGTCCGGCATCCGGCGCGCAGATCGCTTATGCGGGGCTGATGCTCGGCCTGCTGGTGCTGTTCTGGCTGCGCGCGGCCGACCTGCTCTATGCGTTGTTCTTCGGGCTCGCGCCGTTTCCAGGCGCGGTGGAGGCATTTGGAAATGTCCTGACCACACCGCGGGGCTGGGCGTTGATCGGCGTCGGAAGCGCGGTTGGCGGGCTCTTCGCCGCCTTCGCTTTTGCCATCAGCCTGTTCTCGATTCCGATGATGTTGGCCGAGCGCCGGGATGCGCTGACCGCCATGGGCATGAGCTTCGCGATGACGGTCCAGAACCTGAGGCCGGCCCTCGCATGGGGGGCGATCGTCGCCGCTGGCTTGGCGTTGTCGGCTGCGACGGGACTGCTTGGGCTCATCATCGTGTTTCCGGTGCTTGGGTACGGCACGTGGCACGCATGGTGTGCGATTGGCGCCGGGAATGCCCGGTCGTGACCTCCTTCATCCTTAGGCCAATGTCGATCGGCTTCGGTCTTGTGGGCCATGGCGCGTTCGTTTGGGCGCTGGAGCACGGCCCGGTCGACGATGCGGCAATCGCCGCATCGCGGATCCTGTTCACCGCCACTCATTCAGACCGCCCGCCTCACCCCAAAGGACACGACCATGGATAATTGGCTGCCAACCCTCATGACGGCGACACCGACGGAGGGCCGTGAACTTGCGGTCATGCTCTCCTGCATGGCCATCAGATCCGCGCAACCCGACGCAACTGTGCGGGACCGGCTGCGCTCGGACTATGCCGAGGACGCGGATTCGTTGATTGCTGACTCGCAGGTCGTGGCGACGAACTTCGCAACCATTGCGGCCGCCAATGAACATTGGCGTGGGTCATGAGGCGCGCCGTTCACATTGATGGCGGGGACTTCGTCGTCGATGCAGACGAACTCGCCCGTGGCTTTGGCCTGGACGCGACCGAGGTTCTTCGCAAGTTGCAGGAGGGCGCCATGACGAGCCGATGCGAAAAAGGCATCGATGAGCACGCGGGGCGTCATCGCCTGGTCTTCACGCACGAGAAGCGCATCCTGCGACTGACAGTGGATGCTGACGGCGCCATCCTCTCCCGCATGATGTACGCGCCCCCGCCGCCTGTCCGCCACTGCGAGAATACCGGGCCGTGGACGAAAGATGCTGGGTAGCCAGCGGTGCCGCAACAGCGCCTTCACGCGCCTTTGGGGTGGAACGCCGTGCAGATCGCGGGGTTGGTCTCGAGCCGCGGGTCCCCGATCAATTCGATGCGGTAGGGTATGGCGGGGAAAACCGCATCCAGGCATTCGGCAATGGCGGAGGGTTTGCCTGGCAGGTTGACGATCAGGCTGCGCCCGCGCGTGCCGGCGGTCTGGCGCGACAAAATCGCGGTCGGCACTGCACGGAGCGAAACGGCGCGCATCAGTTCGCCGAAGCCCGGCAGCATACGGTCGCAGACGGCCTCGGTCGCGTCCGGCGTCACGTCACGCGGGGCAGGCCCGGTGCCGCCGGTGGTGACGATCAGTGCACAGGATTCCACGTCGGCCAGCGTGACCAGCGCCGCCTCGATCAGCGGCTGCTCATCCGGCACCATGCGGCGAATCGCACTCCAGGGCGTGGCAAGGATGCGCGCCAGCGCGGCCTCGATGCCTGGACCGCCCTCATCCCGGTAGATACCGCGGAAGGCGCGGTCGCTCACGGTGACCACGCCGACCGGCAGCGTCGCGTTCATGCGCCGAAGCGGGGGAACGGCACGTTGTTCTCGAGGTGGATGTGCTGCGTCAGGTCCTCGGCGAACTGCGCCGTGCCAGCATAGAGGGCGCGCCAGGAATTGCAGGCATCCTCGGGCGGCTCGTGGGCGTGCGTAATCGCCGCGAGCTCGCGCAGGTGGGCGCCGTGGTCATCGTGCTCGTCGCGCATCAATGCTATCGCCATCGGCGGCCCGTGGCCCACGCGCAGCATGGGGAACAGACCCTGCTCCTCCTTCTGCATGTGCTCCCTCAACTCCCATTCGATCCGCGTGAGCAGATCGGCCAGGCCGCGCGGAACGTCGGGGTGGTCGCGGTGCACCGCCGTCTCCTCGAACAGCGCCATCCAGCGGGCGAAATGCGCGGTGCCGAGGCCGAGATGCGCGTGCGCCTGCATCGGCTGGCCGTGATAGGTGCCAGTCATCAGCGCGACCGAGGACCAGAGCTGCGTCAGGCGGACGATATGCGCGTCCCAGTCCGCCACGCCGGCGAAGGCCGCGCAAAGCAGGGGATCCTGCCGCGCCGCGCCGTAGAATGCCCGCTGGAAGGCTTCGAGGGTCACCTCGTCCAGGCCGGTCGCGACACGCAGGCGCTGGCTGAGGGCGGCGCGTCGTTCGGGGGTTTCGGGGTGGGCGTTCAATTTGGTGCCTCCGATACCAATTAAGATCAGGCGGAATTATGGTATCGTTAATGCCAATATCGAGGGCCCTGCCGCCGGCGCAGAACCCTGAGGGACGGCGCCTATATCCATGACCTGGTCGAAGAGGCTGTTGCTCCTGCTGCTCCTGCTGTTCGAGCCAGAATGGCGCGCGCTGACGGGGCAGGCGGCGCTCGGGCGCGTGTTCTGGGTCTATGGCGTATTGGTCAGCGCGGGCCTGGCGCTGCTGTTCCTGCTGGCGCGGGAGGCCGGGCGCGCCGATCTGCAGCAGATCCTACTCATCCTCTTCTCAGCCTACACCACGGCGATCCTGGTAGCGGTGTGGCGGTGCGCCGACCACGCGGCGCCGCCATGGGGCGTCGTGGCGCGTGCGCTCACCGTAGCCTGGGCGGTCAACACCCTGCTGCTCCTGCTGTTCCTCCAGATCGACCTGATCGAGCTATGGGCGGGAGGCGGCGCATCATGACCACACTCACTCATGCGACGCCGACGAGTTCAGCCTTCCGCATCCTGATCGGGGAGACGGCGCGCGATCTGTTCCCCGGCTATTTCGCGCTGGTCATGGCCACAGGCGTCGTCTCGATCGCCTGCCATCTGCTCGGCCTGCGGCTGATCGCCCAGCCGCTCGTTGGCATCGCCTGGACGGCCTACCTAGTGCTCTGGGGGCTGACACTCGCGCGGCTCGTGCTGTTCCCGCGCCGCATCGTTGAGGACCTCTCGAACCACCAGCGCGCGCCCGGCTTCTTCACCGTGGTCGCGAGCACCTGCGTGCTCGGCACGCAGACCTCGGTCGTCACCGGCGCGCAGGGCGTCGCCGCGTGGCTCTGGTACTTCGGCCTCGGGCTGTGGTTCGTAGTGATGTACGCCTTCTTCACCGCAGTCATGATCCGCGCGCGCAAGCCGACCCTCGCGGCCGGCATCAACGGCGTCTGGCTGATCGCGGCGGTGGCGACGCAATCCATCGTGGTGCTGAGGGGTACGCTGGGTGCCGCCGTGCCGCCGCCCGAGGTGCAGTTTATCTGCCTCGCCTTCTTCATGATCGGCTGCATGCTCTACCTCGCGATCATTCCACTGATCTTCTATCGCCTGACATTCGTGCGGCTCAGCGCGCTGGATTTCGGCCCGCCCTACTGGATCAACATGGGCGCGGTGGCGATCAGCACGCTGGCCGGCTCGATCCTGCTGCTGCGCAGCCCGACCTGGCCGCTGCTGGCGGATTTCGTGCCGTTCCTGCGCGGCTTCACGCTGTTCTTCTGGGCGGCGGCGACCTGGTGGATCCCGCTCCTGTTCGCGCTTACGCTGTGGCGCTACCTAGTTCGGCGGGAACCGCTACGCTATGAGCCGACGCTGTGGGGCATGGTCTTTCCGCTCGGGATGTACACGACCGGCACGCTGCAATTGTCGCGCGCGCTGGACCTACCCTTCCTGACGGTCGTACCGGGCGTCTTCATCCATCTCGCGGTGCTAGCCTGGGGGCTGACCTTTCTCGGCCTGCTGGGGCGAATCGGCGGCACGCTGCTGCGGGCCTGCCGGCGGAGGTGACAGAGCGAGCAGAAATAGACATTTTGTTCTCCAATTCAGGGGCCTGGAATGCGGCTGCTCGCCTCCACCGACTTCGCGCTGCGCGTCCTGCTGACGCTGGGGTGCCCCTGAGCGCCGGCGCTCGACCGAGGACCTGGCTGCCGACATCGGCGTGCCAAGGAACCACTTGCAGAAGATCGTGCAGGACCTGGCCGCGGCGGGACTGGTGCAGACCCAGCGCGGGGCGGGCGGTGGCGTGGTGCTGGCTCGTCCACCGGAGGCGATCCGCATCGGGGAGGTGGTGCGTCGGCTCGAAGCCGGCCAGGCGCTCGTCGAATGCTTTCGCGCGATGGCGGGGCCTGCTGCTTCTCCCCGACCTGCCGGCTGGCAGGCGTGCTGGGGCGGGCGCAGGACGGCTTCATGGCTGTCTTGGATGCGACAAGGCTGGCGGCCTGCTTCGCTGTCACACCACATATGGTGGCTGACGAAGGCCGATGAATACCATATCCTGGGATAGGTCCGAGTCGCACCTCCTGCGGCCGGAGTGGAAGGTGTCCCATGGACGGTTCGCTCGCCGCCGCGCGTCAGCGTCACATTCTCCCCGCATTGCCCGGTGCCGGCTTCGGCGAGGCACCTCTACCGGCCCGCGCTGTTGACCCTGGCATGGGCCTCGCGGTGGCGCGCCGCACCGTCTTCCGCCCCGGAGATGCCGAGGATTTCGGCCGCGTCGCTGACCGCGTTGCCGCCGGCAACATGGCGCTGCTCGGCGATCGCGCCGATGCCGCCGAACAGGCGCGGCTGCGCAACGCCATCGCCACCGGCGCGCTGATCACCTCCGGGCGCCACCTCCAGCACGGCGACGCAGCGCAGCCCACGCGCAACATGGAGGTCTTCACCAATTGCGCGACGGCCATCACCTCCTTCGCGCTGTTCTACCTGCTGCTGAACGGCAGCGGCGTCGGCCGCGCCTATGACGACGAACTGGTCGCGGTGGACTGGGGCCATGCGCCGCGGCTTCTGCTGCACCTGTCCGCCGACCATCCCGACTTCCCCGACACGCGCGACGAGATCCACCGCTTCGGCGCGGAATTCGCGCTGCTGCCCTGGGGCACCACCCTCGCGGCGATGAGCGAGGCGCAGGAGGCGGAGATCCGCGCATTCATCGCCCGTGAGATCCTGCGCGACGCCACCGCGGCGCCGCCCGGTGCCATCCACCACGCCATCGCCGACAGCCGCGAAGGGTGGGGCAAGGCTGCGGAACGCCTGGAAAGCCTGGCCTTCGCCGGGGCGGCGGACCGCACGCTGGTGCTCGACTTCTCCGCCATCCGCCGCTGCGGCGCGCCGATCGCCGGCATGCAGGGGCGCCCGGCCTCGGGACCGCTCTCGCTGCTGCGGGCCTTCCTCAACCTGCGCCAGCACGTGATCGAGCCGGCGCGCCACCGCGGCCCGGCCGACGAGGCGCTGGCGCCGTGGGAGCAGGCGCTGCTGGTGGACCATCACCTCTCGGTCGAGGTGCAGGTCGGCGGCGCACGGCGCGCCGCGCGCATGGCCACGAAATCCTGGCGCGACCCGGGCATCTTCCGCTTCATCCGCCTGAAAGCCGAGGGCGGGCTGTGGACCGCCAACAACTCCGTCATGGTCGATGCCGAATTCTGGGAGGGCGTACGCGCCGCGCGCGCGGGTAGCGACGCACCGCTCGACCGTCATGCCCTCGCGGTGTTCGAGGAAGCGACCGCCTGCGGCTACATCAACGGCGAGCCCGGCTTCATCAACGGCGACCGGCTGGAGGACCACCGCACTGGCACCGCCTGGGCCAAGCCCGTGCACACCGACGGGCGCGACCTGCGCTCGGCGCGCTATGCCGCGGACCATGCCGTGCCGCTGCTGGCGGAGCTCGGCCGCCGCGCGGCGCAGTCGCGTTTCCCCGCCACCACCAACCCCTGCGGCGAGATCACGCTGCATGTCACTGGCGGGTACTGCGTCATCGCCGACTTCGCGCCGCTGTTCGCCTGTCCGCGCGACCTAGCGGCGATGACGCCGGGCGAGGTGCCTGAGGACGTCGCGGCGCAATGGGATGCCCGCGTCGAGGACAGCGTGCGCCTGGGCGTGCGCTTCCTGATGCGCGCGAACACGATGGATGCGCTCTACGCCGACGAGGTGCGCCGCACCAACCGGATGGGCATCGGCCCGACCGGCCTGCACGAATGGGCCTGGATGCGCTGGGGCTTCGGCTTCGAGGACCTGCTGGACGAGGCGTGCAGCGCCCCCTTCTGGGAGGCGCTCGCGCGCCTGTCCGAAGCGGCGAAACAGGAAGGCAAAGCCTATGCCGCGGAACTCGGCATGCCGGCGCCCTTCACGGTCACGACCGTCAAGCCGGCCGGGACCACCAGCAAGCTGTTCGGCCTGACCGAGGGCGCGCATCTGCCGGCGCGCCGCCAGTATTTGCGCTGGGTGCAGTTCAAGGGCGTGAAGGCCGAGGCCGGCTGGGCGCGCGACGCCGACCCGCTGCTGGGCGACTACGAGGCGCGCGGGTATCCGGTGCGCGGCCTGCAGAGCTTCCCGGGGATGTCCATTGTCGGCTTCCCGACATTGCCGCTGATCCAGCGCCTTGGCATCGGCGATCGCCTGGTGACCGCGCCGCAGGCGACCCCGGCGCAGCAGTACCGCTGGCTTGGCCTGCTGGAACGCCACTGGATCGGTGCGGCGCGCGGCAACCAGGTGAGCTACACGCTGAAGATCTTCACCGACCGGCACGACCTCGATGCGTTCCGTGACTTGGTGCTGCGCCACCAGCCGGAGATCCGCTGCTGCGCCATCCTGCCGAGCCGCCCGGACAAGGAACTCGGCTACGAATACCTGCCGGAGGAAGAGGTGCATGCCGCGCGCTTCGCGGCGATCGTCGACGGTATCAGGGATGCTGCGCTGCACGAGGCGGTGGACATGACGCACCTGGCCTGCGCATCGGGTGTGTGTCCGCTCTGAGCGCCATCGTGAGCGTGTCGCTCGGGTCCAGCCGAGCGGCACGCGGCAATCCAGCAGCGCCCCGGTCGATATGACCGACGGCCGCACCGCTTGGTGTGCCAGAATGTCAGATTATCCGGGCGCGGTGCAGGCCGACACACACACACACACACACACACGCAGACGCAGACGCAGACACGGAGCCAGCAATGCCGATTCCCGAAGGACACGTCTCTACCCGACGCAGTCCCGAGTTCACGCAGGACACCATTCCGCCTGCGCTGCGGCAGGCACATGAAACCACGCATGACACCTGGGTGGTCATCCATGTGCTGGAGGGCAGGCTGCGCTACTGCACTATCAGCCCCGCCTCGGAGACCGTCCTGGAACCGGGCCGGCCGGGCGAAATCGAACCGGAGGTGAAGCACCGCGTGGAGCCACTCGGCGTGGTCCGCTTCTACTTGGAATTCCATTATCCGCCGGAGCGCCATCCGACACCGAACGCGTAGCTGTGCCAGCAATGGGCCGGCCGTCACGCGCGGCGCTGCTTGGGATCCGTCAGTGCCAGAACTTTAGGTATCCGGCCAGGACGTGGCACGCCGGAACTCCTACGGCATAGTCTCCGTCTTGCATCGATCTACCGGGCGCCACTGCAACAGTTCGATCCCGAGACCGCCCCGCGGCCGCGTCTACGCCCCAGAGAAGGTTGGATTCCGGTTCCCACCGCTGCTCCATTCTTCTCTCTCACAACCTGTCTCTCTTGGTCACGCCGCCGTGCTGAGGCGCAGGTTTGGCCGGAGTCTGCGCGCGGACCTTGATGGTTTGAGGGCGCAACCAGCGCCGATTTCGGGCCACGGAGAGCGGAGAGTCTCCGAACCTTGAGGGTAGGGCGATTTTGCCCTCAAGCGTAAGCTGTCGAATTTTAGGCTTGTTCTTCGGCCCATGCCGCCGAAATTCAGTCGTGCGATTGCCTCAGCAATCTTTCGTTGCGGCGAATCGTTGATGCGCCACCAAGCTTTTCTGCGG
>Ga0209066_10006474_pt1 | contig 11928 bp, 8 predicted proteins | sample All_14_2_FD_187198 | JGI IMG/M metagenome (GOLD analysis project Ga0209066, IMG submission 187198) | Freshwater microbial communities in response to fracking from Pennsylvania, USA - Allegheny Zone_MetaG_DW_15 (SPAdes) (version 2) ...
ACGCCGTGGAACGCGCCGCTGATGCTGACCACCTGGAAGGTCGGCCCGGCGCTCGCCGCCGGCAACACCGTGGTGGTCAAGCCGCCGGAATGGGCGCCGATGACCTGCTCGCTGATGGCCGACATCGCGCATGCCGCCGGCATCCCTGCCGGGGTGCTGAACGTGCTGCAGGGCATCGGCGAGACCGCCGGCGACGCTCTCGTCAACAACGCCGACCTCGACCGCATCAGCTTCACGGGATCGACGGCCACGGCGAAACTGATCGGCCAGGCCGCCGCCCGCTCGATCACCGCGATGAGCTCGGAACTAGGGGGCAAGTCGCCGTTCATCGTCTGCGCCGACGCCGACCTTGACGCCGCGGCCCAGACGGTGGCCGGCCAGTACATGAACGCCGGACAGGTCTGCCTCGCGGGCACGCGGGTGCTGGTCGAGAAGTCGATCGAGCAGGTCTTCCTCGCCAAGGTTCGCGACGCCGCCGGCCATATGGTCGTGGGCGATCCGCGCGACGCCGCCACCCGCGTCGGCCCGCTGATCACCCGGGAGCACTTCGACCGCGTCGCGGGCTTTGTGGCGCGGGCCAAGGCGGACGGCGCCGACCGCGTCGCGGGCTTTGTGGCGCGGGCCAAGGCGGACGGCGCCGAGGCCCTGTGGGGCGGTTCGCCGGCCAACTTCGGCGACCTCTATTTCCAGCCGACCCTGTTCGCCAACGTCGATCCGGCGTCTGAGATCGCCCAGCAGGAGGTCTTCGGGCCGGTCCTGACCTGGCAGACCTTCGAGACCGACGACGAAGTGATCGCTGCGGCCAACGGCACCAAGTACGGCCTGGCCGGGGTGCTGTTCACCCAGAACGAGGCCCGCGCCATGCGCATCGCCTCCCAGGTCGTCGCCGGCACCCTGTGGGTCAACTGCTTCTTCATCCGTGATCTGGCGGCACCCTTCGGCGGCAGCCGTAACTCCGGCATCGGCCGCGAGGGCGGGACCTGGAGCTTCGATTTCTACAGCGACATCAAGAACATCTCGGTCCGCAAGGGCTCCTTCTCAGAAAAGGCGGCGTAACATGGCTTCAGTCACCGAGCTTGGATACCTGACCCTTGGCGTCAGCGATCTCGCCGCCTGGAAGGGCTTCGCCGCCAATGTGCTGGGTCTGGAGGTTGTCGAGAGCGGCGCGCCGGACCGCTGCTGGCTGCGCATGGACTACTGGCATCACCGGATCACCCTGATCGAGGACGGTTCCGACGATCTGAAGGTCACCGGCCTGCGCGTCGCCGGGCAAGACGAGTTCATCGAAATGGCCGCTCAGCTGCGTGACGGCGGTGTTTCGGTCACCGTCCTGTCCGAAGCCGAAGCGGTGGCGCGCGGGGTGCTCGCGGTCATGGCCCTCACCGATCCCAACGGCTACGCGGTCGAGATCTTCCACGGTCCGCTGGTGCAGTTCGACAAGCCCTTCCATCCGGGCCACCGCATGCATGGACCGTTCAAGACGGGTCTGGGCGGGCTTGGCCACGTGATGCAGTCGACGAAGGCCAGTCTGGAGGAGAACTACGCCTTCTACCGTCTCCTCGGGATGCGCGGCGGCATTGAATACAAGCTGGACGTTCCCGGCGCGCCGGGTCCGATCCCGCTGATGTTCATGCACTGCAACGAGCGTCAGCACACCTTCGCCTTCGCCGGTCCGGGTGAGAAGCGGGTCAACCACATCATGATGGAGGTGGAGCAGATGGCCGACGTCGGCCTGGCCCACGACCTCGTCAAACAGGCGGGCCTGCCGATCATCATCGAGCCGGGCAGCCACGCCAACGACCAGATGTTCTCGTTCTACTTCAAGAACCCGTCAGGCTTCCTGAGCGAGATCGGCTGGGGTGGCCGCCCGGCGGTGCATCAGTCGGAATACTACCAGCGCGACGCCTTCGGTCATGCGCCGGTCCCGGGGACCATGAAGGGATTCATGGTCCCGGCCTGAGCCGGTGGACGCGCCTGGGCGCGAGCCGGGCCGCGGGAGGACGTCTCCATGACTGCACGCGATGGGCTTCCATCTGGCCGTGAGGACCGTGCGCGCGAGTATCGCCACGCCCTGGGCCGCTTTCCGACGGGCGTCGCCTTCGTTGCGGCGCGCACGTCGGACGGTGAGGCGGCGGGGTTGCTGATCAACTCCTTCACCTCGGTCTCGCTGACGCCGCCGATGGTGCTCTGGTGCCTCGGTCTGGCGGCGCGCAGCCGTCCGGTCTTTGCCGCCGCCCCGTCCTTCGCGGTCAGTATCCTGTCCGAAGACCAGCGGTCCCTGCTCGGCGATCTGGCCCGGCCCCTTGACCGGCGCCTTCAGGGCGTGCCGATCCGCGACGGTCTCGGCGGCGCGCCTGTCATCGAGAACGCCGCGGCCGTCTTTGAATGCACCATCGCGACCGTGACCCGGGCAGGAGACCACGAGGTCTACCTCGGCCAGGTCGAACACTTCGAACGCCGCGACGACACCCCGCTCGCCTACCTGGCGGGCCAGTACGGGCGCGTGCACGTCGCCGCCTGACCCTCAAGCCTTCTGGAGAAAAAGCATGTCCGTACTCACTGGCCCGCGCGAGGAGTGGCGCCGCATCCTGTTCGAGGGCACGCCCACCTGGGTTCGGCCGGAGGGCGAGGTTCTGCGCCTCGGCGACGGCCGCACGACCTCGGAGGCGGAGGCCATCTATCTGCCGCCCTGCGATCCGACCAAGATCATCTGCATCCACCTGAACTACGAGTCCCGCCGGGTCGAGTTCCAGGCCCCGCCGCTGAAGACCCCGACCTACTTCCAGAAGCCGCTGACGACGCTCAACGCCCATCGCGGCAAGCTGAACCGGCCGGCGGACTGCCAGTATCTCAACTACGAGGGCGAGATCGCCGCCATCGTCGGCAAGCCGATGCGCAACGTCGGCCCGGACGAGGTCTGGGACTATCTCGCCGGGTTCGCGGTCGCCAATGACGTCGGCGCCCAGGATTTCCGCGACACCGACGCCGGCTCGATGCTGCGGGTGAAGGGTCAGGACGGCTTCTGTCCGATCGGACCGGGCATCGTACGCGGCGTCGACATCCGCGAGTCCAGCGTGCGGACCTACATCAACGGCAAGGTCGTCCAGGACGGTCCGGTCAGCGAGATGACCTTCGACATTCCCTACATCATGGCCGACCTGTCGCGGCACATCACCTTCCTGCCCGGTGACGTGGTTCTGACCGGCACCCCGGCCAACTCCCGGCCGATGCAGCCCGGCGACGTGGTCGAGGTTGAGGTCACCGGCATCGGCCGCCTCAGCAACACTGTCCAGGAGACGCCGGCGCCGACCCATCAGGTCGGCCACCAGCCAACCAACACCGAGGCGGTCTGGCGCGTGGCGCTCGGCCAGTTTCCGCCGCGCACCTGAGGCAAAGACCATGAAATCCTGGCCGGCAGACGCCAACATTCTGGACCCCGACATCTTCCCTTCGGAGCAGGGGCCGCCGCACGCCCTGTTCGACCTGTGGCGCGAGACCGACCCGGTGCACTGGAACCCGCCCACGGCGTCCTATGCGCCGGACATTCCCCACTCGGCGATGACCAAGGGGTTCTGGGTCCTGACCCGCTATCAGGATGTGTTTGACGTCTCGCGCGACCAGGAACGGTTCAGCTCCCATGACGAGGGGTTCGTTATCTGGGATCTGGATGAGGAAGAACTGCAGCGTCACCGCGCCAACTTCATGGGCATGGCGCCCGCCGACCACGCCCCGGTCAAACGGCTCCTGACGCCGGCCTTCTCGCCCAAGGCCCTCAAGGCGCTGGCGCCGGAGATCGAGCGGGTCGCCGGCCAAATCGTTGATTACATCGCCGGCCAGGGCCGCTGCGAGTTCGTCTTCGATGTCGCCTCGAAGCTGCCCGTCTATACCTTCTGCGAGTTGATGGGCATTCCCGAGGCGATGCGCGAGCGGGTGGTCGAGCTGGGCAACGCCATGGCCGATGTCGAGACCCACGGCGCCCACGAGGTCGACCCGGCCCTTCATCTGTTCGCCCTGGCCCAGGAGGTGGCCGAACAGAAGCGGCGAGAGCCGGACGGCTCCCTCATGAGCCTGATGGTTCACGATCAGACGCTCGGGCTGAACCCGATGAACATCAACATGTTCTTCGTCGTCTTCGCGGTCGCCGGGCATGAGACCACGCGCAGCACGGCGGCTCACTTCATCCAGCTGATGAACGCCCATCCCGAGCAATACGCGCTGCTCCGGAGCGACGTGGACGCGCATCTGGAAAACGCCCTCGAGGAGGTGCTGCGCTTCAGTTCGACTACCACCAACTTCCGTCGGACGGCGACCGTCGACACGGAGATCGGCGGCCGGCCGGTCAGGAAGGGTGACAAGATCTACCTCTCCTACGCGGCGGCGAACCGGGACCCGGAGGTGTTCGCCGACCCCCACCTGTTCGACATCACCCGGCCCAACGCCCGCAAACATCTCGCCTTCGGCACCGGCCCCCATGTCTGCATCGGCGCGGGCCTGGCCCGCATGGAACTCCACGCGCTGCTGAAGGCGCTGGTGACCCGCATGCCCGACCTGCGGCCCAGCGAGGAGCCCCAGTGGCTGCGGTCGATCTGGTTCAACGCCATCACCCGCCTGCCGGTCACCTTCACGCCGGAACCCGCCATCGCCGGCTGACTCCGTAGGACCGTCCAACGCACAACGGGCGCGGCCATCCGGCTGCGCCCGTTTTCTGTGTCTTGAAGGGAAGGCCGACCCCGCCCGCATGGACGACGTCGGCCCCTGATCCCTCGGTCAGTCGACGCCGATGGCGGCCCACATCTCCGGCGCCTGGGTCCAGGGCCGCTCCATCTGGGCGAACATGTGGTCCAGGGCGAAGTTGCGCGGGGCGCTGGCCAGGTAGAACCGTTCATACAACTCCGCGCGGGCGCCCAGCGCCGATCCCGCGAAGTCCCAGGCCGTGCGGAACAGCTTGGCCCGCTCGCGGGCGCTCATGCCGCCGGCGCCGGGCATGTATTTGTTGATCAGGCCGCCGATCTCCGGGTTGTCGATGGCGTCAAGCGAGGCCGTGGCCAGCAGGTTGTGCGAGCCGATGACCTTGATGATCTCGTTGGCCCGGACCATCCAGCCCGGCATCTGCGCCCGCAGCGCACGCAGGGGCTTGTCGTCGCAGAAGACGGCGCCGTTGCCCCAGTCGCGACAGTCGGCTTCCGCCGCCTTGACGGCCGAGCGGGTCAGGCAGCCGTAGCCCCACAACTCGCCCAGCAGCGACGCCGTGTCAGGCCGCTTGTCGGCGCCCGTCGCCTTGGCCATGCGGGCGGCGAGTTCATAGGCGAACTCCAGCTTCACGGCGGCGCGGATGCAGGTCTGCTGCATGATGTTGGCCGCCCAGCCGTGCCGCATCAGGCCGTTGTAGACGTCGAGATCGCCGTCGATGAACACCCGCTCCAGCGGGATCTCGACATCGTCGAAGATCATGAAGGCGTCCTGCTCGTCGAACCGGCTGGAGAACGGCCGGTCGCCGGCGGCGCCCGCGACGCCATAGTGGTCGCGGCAGAGGGTGATCAGCCCCTTGGTGCCCATCGGAATGGAGAAGGCCAGAAGGGTGGCGGGATCGGTCCCCGGAGGCTGCGGCTGGCCCGGATAGACGAACAGCTCGTCAGCGAACGGGCCGAGCGTGGCGAGGATCTTGGCTCCGCGCACGATGATGCTGTTTTCGGTTCGCTTCACGACGCGCAGGGCGATCTCGCCGTTGACCCCTTCGGTGTCCGGCAGTCCCTTGTCGACCACCGGGTGGATGATGGTGTGGGTCAGCGACAGGTCCTTCTCGACCACCTCGCGATAGAACCGCTTCAGTCGTTCGGAATGGGTCGTGTCGCCCTTGGCGTTGAAGATGTCGCTGCGCGCGACGAAGCCGGCCAGGGTGACGTTCACATAGTCGGGCGTGCGGCCGAGCATGCCGTTGGAATAGCGGGCGAAACAGTCGAACGCCCGGTGGCGGCGCTGCAGGTCTTCGGCCGATTTCGGCACGATCAGGCTGGCGCTCATCGGCTTGCCAGTCTCGGGGTCCTCGACCAGGCACTCATCAGCGTGCGCGTGCTGCCAGTCGAAATAGGCCGCCATGCCCTTCAGCGAACCGGCGAAGGCCGGGTGGGTCAGGACATCGACCTTCTCGTTGCCCAGCCAGACCGTCCGGTCATCCTTCAAGCCGTCCAGGTACTGCTGTCCCGTGCGCGCCGTCATCGTTTCCTCCCTGTCCCGTCTGATCGCGGGATGCCTTGTTGCCTGTGGTCGAATGTCGTGGGGCCGGCCCGTGACCGGTATCTGACATTGATCAGATATGAGTGTAGTCAGTTTTATCAGGGGCGCAAGTCGGTGGTTGATGGCGGCAGGGCAGGCGAGGCCCTCCGCGCATGCTGCCGGTTTGGCGATTCATCCCGTTCCGTCACCGGGCGCTAACCACCTACGCGCATCCTGCTGGGCGTTCAGAGATGAACCACGAGGTGAGTGATGGCTCAGCCAGATCTCTTCCGTCGTCCGGCGAGGCCCTGGAATGCCGGTCGATTGATTGGCCCAAAGGCGCCGCTGAAGCCGAAGCACATCTGGGCGATCCGACAACAACTCAAGGCCAGCCATGAGGTGCGCGATCTGGCCATGTTCAACTGCGCCCTCGACGCGAAGCTGCGTGGCTGCGATCTCGTGAAGCTCCGCATCAGAGATGTCGCCATTGGCTCCACGGTGCGACAGCGATCCACAGTCGTTCAGCAGAAGACCGGCAGGCCGGTTCCATTCGAGATTACCGAGCCAGCCCGAGACGCGCTCTCAGCATGGCTTCTGAAGCGTGACGGTCGCGCCGACGACTGGTTGTTCCCCAGTCGCAGCGCGCCGGGTAGGCATATCGGCACACGCCAGTATGCCCGGTTGGTCGACAAATGGGTCCGCATGATCGACCTTGAGCCGGCGGCCTACGGAACCCACAGTCTGCGACGAACCAAGGTGGCTCTGATCTACAAGAAGACCGGCAACCTGAGGGCCTGTCAGTTGCTCCTCGGCCACGGGAAGCTCGAAAGCACCGTGCGTTACCTGGGCATCGAGGTCGACGACGCCCTGGAGCTTTCTGAACAACTGGATCTCTGACCGAGAGGTCCTCTCGTTGCCGGCCTAAACGGGAGGGGCCCCGCCGTCTGGAGTTCGCCTAGGAGCCAATGTCCGCTGCTGGCGCTTCTGCGACTAGATGGCAGAGCGCCCTCGCGCTGGCACGACGCCCGTTGCCGCGGTCTGAGCTCGCGCTCAATAGACAGGAAGCGGAGTTGTTGGACCGAAGAGGAACACTTGGCGTTGGGCCGACGAACTAAGCAGTAGGCAGATTTATGATTTGATCAGCGTAGAAGCGATTAGGATCCAGAATCGTGGTGCGGTTTACACGGACAATATCCTCGGCTCGATGCGCGTCGCCGAGCTCACGTTTAGCAATTTCGGCGAGGCTTCGCGTTCCGGCCGTCACAGTGTGGCGGCGTAGAGGCCGGCCGTCCCCGTCAACGGCATCAGGAAGCTCATCACCAAGGAAGCCACCCCGCGCGGCGAACTCCCATGGCTGATAGTCGGCCGTTTCTCGATCCAGTTCCGCTGCTAGTTGATCAAGAGGCTTTGGCCGCCAGATGTCGCGCGCGCCGTCCGCTGGAGCGGCCCACCGGACGATTGCCGCTTTGGACACCTCATGAATGGCGCTGGGGCCTTTGCGATCCTGCTTGGGCAGATTCCGCATGACGACGGACGCCAGATCCCAGCTCTTATTCTTTGGATCAGCATTGCTGGTGGGAGCCAAGACGTCGGGTCGAATACCCCAGACCTTAGAATAGGGCGAGATATCAATGCCGAGGCCTTGGCTTTTGGCGCCCTCCCAGACCCACTCCAGCGCCTCATCCGAGAGCCCCCGAATCTCGCCACCGCCTCCTACCGAACCATGATCGCCTGGGAACCACTGCTGCTGGTAGGGCCGGTTCGGATCGGCGATGGGTGCGCCTCTGGCCGTGTTCAACTCATCAACGTTGTCCCAGAGCGTCACGTCGAACTTCTTCCGACGCTCGTCCACGGCGACCGCGTGCCGAGCCGCCTCGACAGATGGATGCAGCCGGTCATCGTGGAACTCTGCGGCGTCATACTCGCCATCGCCATCGTCGTCCCCGAGCATGGGATCTCCGATAGTTTTCACGGTGTCCCAGACACCAATGTAGCGAATGTTCAGTACAGGCAGCTCCGCCGCCCCAACCACTTTGTAGACCCTGGCGCGCCAATCGCGATCCTGCTCACTGGCACATAGATCCGGCGAGAACTGAGCCCGGAAGCGATTTATCTCGTCCAGTTCCTCAATGGCGTCCTTTTTCTCTCGCCGCTCATAGAGCGATGCCGCCACGTGGATCTTATCAGCGAAGCAGCTGTTCACTACGCCGACGTGCTGAAGAAGACCGGCGAATGACCGTGCCGTGTAGGCCCCGCGAGAGAAGCCGAAGATGAAAATCTCATCGCCGGGCTCGTAGTTGAAGACCAGAAATTTGTAGCCCTCGACAATGCGCTGGAACAGACCCTTACCCGTGGCGCCGCCAACGAGCTTGTCGCGCCAGCTGCCCGTTCCGACACCTTCGTCGTAGTAGACGATCTGGGAAACGCCCTTGTGATTGTTTTTCACCGCTGACGCTGTGATGGCGACATTCGTAGCGTGCGGACGGTCCAAGGCGTTCCCGGTGCCATCGAAACAGAAGATCAGGCGTTTCATAGCTGTCTCCAACGACACGTTGTTCGTATTTCATTTGCTAGTTTAAGGTGATCGACCGGTTGGTCAATCGGCGGAAAGGTCCACTTCGGCGAATGGTGTCAGCGCCGTAGCTTTCCTGACTTCGGCTCCTCGGCGGGTCCGCTGCTTGACCAGGATCTGTTGCCCGCTCATGGCGGACTACGGACGTCGCGGGTTCGACCCCGCTAAACTGCGGGGAGGGCGACCTCCGGCGCACTCCCGCCTCCAACCTTCACTGCATCGACACCTAAGAACGCCGCCGGCGGGGTGCTAGACTTGGGTCTTGCACAGCGGTCGGACCACGCAGCCGGTAAGATGGAGTCGCCCGTCTGGCTCAAGGCGCAACGTGCCTTTGTAGGTCCGTCCATCCTCGGGATTGTAGACCCAGCCGTCGGCGTGACGACCATCGCCGCGGGCGTAACCTCGAGGATCCGCAGGCCCTTCAGCTTGCGGGTTCGCTTGGCCGGATCGGCGCTGAGGGCATCGTGTTGGGCAGGGTTCGTCGCTAGCCGAGGCGAGTCGACAATGCTGCCGCAGAGCAGGCTTCGGTCCTGTTCGCGGCGCCGATCGTCGCGATGATCTGCGCGACATTGGTCTTGGCGCTTCTCTCTGAGGTCTGCCTCGAACGTCTGCGGAAAGCCCAAGGCCCCTCAGGACAAGTTCGTTCGACTTAGCCGTCCCGGCTGCGTACCGGGATGGGTGCGCCCTGTGCTCAGATTTGCTGGGGTTGAGGGAAGGGCGTGAGATCGGGCAGGCGGATCCGCACCTGCTCTTGCAGCCAGGCGCGGACGGCCCGCACCCGCGCCGTTCCGGCGACATCGCGCAGGGTGCTCATCCAGAACCGCCGCGTCAGCACGAGCCGCTCCGGGAGCACGCAGACCAGGTCATCCGCCAAGAAGCACGGCAGGACCCCGATACCTCCGCCGGCGGCAATGATCTCGCGCTGCGCGCGCAGGGACGTGCTGGACAGCATCGGGCGGAGGGTCGGCCCGATCTCGTCGAGATAGCGGAGTTCGGGCGCGTAGATGAGATCATCGACGTAGCCGACCAGGTCGTGATCGGCCAGCGCCTCGAGCGAGGTGGGAAGGCCGGCCTGATCGAGGTAGGCCGGTGAGGCGTAGAGCGCCAACTGGTAGGGAGTCAGAGGTTCGACGAAGAGGCGCGGGCTGTCGGGCGCGCTCAGCGTAACCGCCATATCGACTTCTCGGGTTGTTGGCGACAGGAACCCCGACGTAGCGGCGAGCTCGATGCGCAGGCCGGGGCGAGCGCGGCGGAGCGATGGCAGCGCGGGAGCCAGGATCGCGGTCCCAAACCCTTCCGCGGTGCTGATCCTCACGGTTCCTCCAACGATGTCGGGTTGACCCGCCCGCGCGGCCAGCTCCATCGCCTCTTCGGCGTTCAGGCCCGCTTCGAGGAGATGGGCGCCCGCGGCGGTCAGCTGCAGGCCGCTGGCCGAGCGCACGAACAGGGTGGCCTTGAGCGCCGTCTCGAGGCGCCCGATGCGTCGTCCCACCGTCGCGGCGTCGATCCCCAGCGGAGCCGCGGCCGCGGTCAGGGAGCCGGTGCGCGCGGCGACCAGGAAAATCCGGAGATCGTCCCAATGGAACATCAGTGTTGCAATTTTGAAGATGGGCACATGCAAAAACGCAATACAGGCGTTCCGGCCGTGGTGATAGCCATGCCACCACAAGGGAGATCGCCATGCGGGACATCCGCCATTTCGTGAACGGTTCGTCCTTCGAGGGCGCCTCGGGCCGCTTCGGCGACGTGTTCAACCCCAACACCGGCGAGATCCAGGCCCGCGTGCAGATGGCGACGGCCGGCGAACTGGACGCGGCCGTCCAGGCGGCGCTGAAGGCCTTCCCGGCCTGGTCGGCGACCAATCCCCAGCGCCGGGCGCGGGTGATGTTCGAGTTCAAGCGCCTGGTCGAGGCCAACATGCAGGACCTGGCCGAGATGCTGTCGGCCGAGCACGGCAAGGTCATCGCCGACTCCAAGGGCGACATCCAGCGCGGCCTGGAGGTCATCGAGTTCGCCTGCGGCATCCCGCACGCGCTGAAGGGCGAGTACACCGAGGGCGCGGGCCCCGGCATCGACGTCTATTCCATGCGCCAGCCGCTGGGCGTGGTGGCCGGCATCACGCCGTTCAACTTCCCGGCCATGATCCCGATGTGGATGTTCGGGGTGGCCATCGCGGTGGGCAACACCTTCATTCTGAAGCCGTCGGAGAAGGACCCGACGGTCCCGGTGCGGCTGGCCGAGCTGATGATGGAGGCCGGCGCGCCGGAGGGGGTCCTGAACGTCGTGCACGGCGACAAGACCGCCGTCGACGCCATCCTGCAGCATCCTGACATCAAGGCCGTCAGCTTCGTCGGCAGCAGCGACATCGCCCACTACGTCTATTCGCAGGGCACGCTGCACAATAAGCGGGTCCAGGCGATGGGCGGGGCCAAGAACCACGGCATCGTCATGCCCGACGCCGACCTGGACCAGGTGGTCAAGGACCTGTCGGGCGCGGCCTTCGGCTCGGCCGGCGAGCGCTGTATGGCGCTGCCCGTCGTGGTGCCGGTCGGCAAGGCGGTGGCCGACGAACTGCGTGAGCGGATGGTCGCCGAGATCGACACCCTGAAGGTCGGCCTGAGCAACGACACCGACGCCCAGTACGGCCCGGTGGTGTCCAGCGCCCATCGCCAGAAGATCGCCGACTACATCCAGATCGGGAAGGACGAGGGCGCCGAGCTGGTGGTCGACGGCCGCGACTTCAAGCTGCAGGGCTACGAGAAGGGCTTCTTCATCGGCCCGAGCTTCTTCGACGGCGTGAAGCCCGGCATGAAGACCTATCACGAGGAAATCTTCGGCCCGGTGCTGCAGATGGTCCGCGCCGACAGCTTCGAGGAGGCGGTCGAGCTTCCCAGCAAGCACCAGTACGGCAACGGCGTCGCCATCTTCACCCGCAACGGCCGCACCGCTCGCGAGTTCGCCAGCCGGGTCCAGGTCGGCATGGTCGGCATCAACGTGCCGATCCCCGTGCCGGTCGCCTACCACACCTTCGGCGGCTGGAAGCGCAGCGCCTTCGGCGACACCAACCAGCACGGCATGGAAGGCGTGAAGTTCTGGACCAAGGTCAAGACCATCACCGCCCGCTGGCCCGAGGGCGAGGTCGG
>Ga0209066_10006477_pt1 | contig 11927 bp, 11 predicted proteins | sample All_14_2_FD_187198 | JGI IMG/M metagenome (GOLD analysis project Ga0209066, IMG submission 187198) | Freshwater microbial communities in response to fracking from Pennsylvania, USA - Allegheny Zone_MetaG_DW_15 (SPAdes) (version 2) ...
GCGCCCGCCCAAGACCCCCTTCAAGGGCAAGACCGGCACCAAGTCAGGCGCATTCAAGGCCGGCGGAAAACCGAACGGGTTCAAGCCGAAACGGTGATCTTGCCAATCGGCGCATTCCGGGTTCAGTGTCCGGCCCATGACCGATGCCGCCCCGACCGACCGCTTTGCCTCGTTCAAGGCCTTCTATCCCTATTACATCCATGAACACTCCAACCGGACGTGCTGTCGGATTCATGTGGTTGGGACGGGGCTGGTGGTCGTGGCCTTTGTGATCGGGGTGGCGACGCTGAACCCCTGGTGGTTTCTGGCCATGCCGGTGGTCGGCTACGGCTTTGCCTGGGTGGGGCATTTCTTCTTCGAGAAGAACCGCCCGGCGACGTTCAAATATCCGCTCTGGAGCCTGATGGGCGACTTCCGCCTGTTCTACGAGACGCTGAGCGGCCACCGGAAATTCTGACGACGGCGTCAGTTCGAGGCGGTTTCCCAGGCCGGGGGGCAGCCGTCGAAGCGACCGGCCTGTTCGACGGTCAGGGTGCTCATGTTCAGCGGCATGGCCGGGCGCATGGAGCCGCGACCGTGGCCGGTGTAGAGATCGATCTTGTTGCCCTTGATCGCCCCACCGGTGTCGGAAGCATACCAATAGCCGTCGTGCACCGTGCCGTCGGGCAGGACCAGGCCGACCGTCTCGCGGATGAACAGACGGGTGCGGCGCGGGACCACGCGGGGGTCGGTGGCCACGGTCCGCATCGGGATGGGGCGGCAGCCCAGAGAATCGTTGCCGGTCGCCCCGCCGCCGCCGGCGTGATAGAGGCGCGCCGACAGACGCCAGTCGGGCTCGCCCTGCATCAGGGCCTGTTGTTCGGGGGTCAGGACGATGTCCGCCGTGCCGCCGACGGTGGCCTGTGCGACGGCGGCCTCTGCCGCGATCACGCTGTCATAGGAGACGGGCTCTTCCACCGGGGAAAAGGCCAGGCTCAGGACGAGGGCCAGCAGGGCGGCGGCGTTCGACATCGTTCATCAAGGGGGTCGCACCGGTCCCGACACGTCCGGCGGGCCCCTTCTTGCGAGCGAATGGGGCAATTCGGGGGCGTGACGGTCAGCAACGGCGGCGTCCAAAGACGGGGTGGCAGGAACGCAATGACCGTCTGGTCTGGTGCAGATGATGTTGCGAAACGCTCGACCGAGACTCTTTGAATGTGACGCACCACGTTATTCAGATCATCGTTTCTGTTTTCAAAGGACGAGCAGGTGCGCTCTGAAAGATCTGACCGCGTCGCGAGCTTACTCGGCCATGCCTATTTGGCTGGACGTCGCCCTGTGTCGGACATAACCAAGCCGCTGCACCCCCTTTGATCAGGTTTTGCCGATGATGCGTTTCAGTCATGGCCGCGTTTTCCGCAGGGCCGATATGGCCTTTTCGGCTTGGTCTTGATGACCGCGGACGACCCCCTGATGGCCTTGCGCCGACAGGCCCGGCACTCGCTCGGAGCCGGGCATATTCGGCGTGCCGTCGATCTGCTCGAATCCGCTCTGCCTGACCACGTGGGCTCTGCAGCCCTCTGGGGTGATCTGGGTGACGCGCGAAGGGCGGACGGCCAGACCCAGGCATCGCTCGATGCCTACGAGCGGGCCCTGGATCTGGGCATCGACCATCCGGAGGAGATTCACCTGATCCGGGGGGTCATTCTCATGAATGATCTGGCCAGGGCACCAGAGGCAGAGACCGAGTTCCTCTCGGCGGTCTCCAAGAACCCGCAATACGTCGCAGCCTGGTTCAACCTGGGCTCGATCTACGAGGATCGGGGCAGTCGTGCCGATGCCCAGCAGGCCTATGGCGAAGTCCTGCGTCTGGAGCCCGGGAATCCGAAGGCCCTTGCCCGCCTTGTCGGCGTTTCGGAGCTTCAGAACCCGAACGATCCGCTTCTTGGCCGTTTGCGAGCTCTTATCGCCAACCGTGGATCATTGATGGCGGATCGCGCGATCATGGGCTTTGCTCTGGGAGAGGCACTCGATCGCCTAGGGGCCTACGATGCGGCTTTTGAGGCCTTCAAGGCCGCCAATGAACACAGCCGGGCCGCTGCCGGGCCTCATCGGGTGCGATACGACCGCGTCGAACATGAGCGGTTCGTCGATCGCCTGATCTCGACCTTTCCCCGGCCAGTCAAACCCATCGACGACGATGACGCGGGCTCGCCGATCTTCATTTGCGGCATGTTCAGGTCCGGATCCACGCTGGTCGAGCGGATACTGGCCGCTCATCCGCAGGTGACGGCAGGTGGCGAGCTTCATCTGCTGCCGGCCATGATCAAGACCGAGCTTCAGCCCTATCCGGACAGCGTGGCCGAACTGACGCCGTCTCAACGGACGTCGCTTCGTAGAGGGTATCTGGATGGGTTGAAGCAGAGAGGGCTGGTCCACGGGCCGATCACGGACAAGCGACCGGACAACTTCCTGCACATCGGCTTGATCAAGCAGCTCTTTCCGACGGCGAAGATCATCCATACGACACGCCAGCCGCTGGACAACTGCCTGTCGATCTATTTCCTGAACCTGACGCTGGCGATGCCCTACGCCCTCGACCTTCTGGATACGGGGCACTGGCTCGGGCAGCATGACCGCCTGATGGGCCATTGGCGATCCCTGTATGGCGAGGATATCCTGACTGTCAGCTATGACGATCTGGTTCACGATCCCCGTACCGCCGTTGGCGACATTCTGGCATTCTGCGGCCTGGCCTGGAACGAGGACTGCCTGAATTTTCATCAGAAGGAGGCCGTCGTGCGGACGGCCAGTCTTTGGCAGGTCAGAAAGCCGATCTATGCCGTATCCTCCGGGCGCTGGCGGAACTATGAGGCACATCTGATCCCTCTGCGCTCCGCGCTCGGCCTCGACCAGCCTCAATGATTCAGACCCAGGTTTTCCGATGAAGTATCTTGCCGTAGCGGCCCTCGCCCTGGTGGTGCTGGCCGCGCCCGCCGCTGTTTCCGCCTGGGGCGAGACGGGTCACCGCATGGTCGGGATGGCCGCGATGCGGGCCCTCCCGGACGATATGCCCGCCTTTCTTCGCACGCCCTCGGCCGTGGCGGACGTGGCCGAACTGACGCGCGAGCCCGATCGCTGGAAGGGGGCCGGCCAGCCGCACGACGCCGAGCGGGACACGGCTCATTTCGTCGACATGATCGAAGACGGCCGGGTGATGACGGAGCGGGGGATGTCCATCGATGACCTGCCCGAGCTGAAGTCCGAGTACGATGCCGCCCTGCTGGCCGCCGGGATCAGCGTCGATGACGCCGGATACCTGCCCTATGCCATCATGGACGGGTACCAGCAGTTGGTGCGCGACTTCGCCTATTGGCGCGTGCTGAACGCCGCCGAGGCGCGCGAGACGGACGCTGCCAAACAGGCCTGGTACCGGGCCGACCGCATCCGGCGCGAGGCCCTGATCCTGCGCGACATGGGAGTGCTGGGCCACTATGTGGGGGACGCCTCTCAGCCGCTTCACACCACCATCCACTACAACGGCTGGAACCGGAACGCGCCCAATCCGGATGGCTTCACCACTGCTCGCGTCCACGGCACGTTCGAGGGGGGCTTTGTGCGGCGCAATGTGCGCTTCGACGCGGTCGAGGCGGCCATGCCGGCGGCGCAGCTGGGTCCCTATGATATGCGCGGCCGCACCGCCGCCTATCTGCGGACGACCCTGGGCCACGTCCTGCCCTTCTATCGGCTGGAAAAGGCCGGAGCCTTCGTCGACGGCGATGCGCGCGGCATCGCCTTCACGACCGAGCGGCTGGGGGCCGGGGCGGGGGAGCTGCGCGACCTCTTCATCCTGGCCTGGCGGGCTTCGGCCGATGTCTCGATCGGCTGGCCTGCGGTCAGTGTCGCCGAGGTGGAGGCCGGAACCGCCGACCCCTGGGTGGCGATGGTTGGGGCGGAGTGAGCCCTCACTGGGTGAATAGTGCTAGTGAGCGAGGGGTGAGCCAAAGAGGCGATGTTGTCCCGCTCACATCTTGCTCACTAGCACCCCTTGCTCACCAAAGCCTCGAACATGACTGAACCTGCTGCCCCCATCGTCATCCTGGACAAGTCGCAGATGGCCGAGAACATCGGCGCGGTGGCGCGGGTAATGGCCAATTTCGGCCTGTCGGAACTGCGGCTGGTCAGCCCGCGTGACGGCTGGCCGCAGGAGCGGGCCTGGGCCACGGCCTCGGGTGCCGACTGGGTGCTGGACGGGGTGCGGGTGTTCGACAGCGTGGCCGAGGCGGTGGCCGACCTGCAGACCGTGTTCGCTACCACCGCCCGCAGCCGCGAGACGCGCCAGCCGGTCCGCACCCCGCGCGAGGCGGCGCGGGTCCTGTATGACGACCGTGCGTCGGGCCTGGGGGTCGGCCTGCTGTTCGGGGGCGAGCGGGCGGGGCTGGAAACCAGCGACATCGCCCTGACCCAGGGGATCGTGACCATCCCCATCGATCCCCGTCACCAGAGCCTGAACCTGGCCCAGGCGGTGGCGATCAATGCCTATGAATGGCGGACCCTGATCCTGGACGCACCGCCGCCCCGGTTCCGCGAGGCCGAACCGCCCGCGCCCGGCCAGCTGCTGCTGGGTATGTACGAACATCTGGAGGCGGAACTGGACGCGGGCGGCTTCTTCCATCCGCCCGAGAAACGGCCGTCTATGGTGCAGAACCTGCGCGTCATGCTGGGCCGGGCCGGGTTTACCGAGCAGGAGGTGGCCACCTTCCGCGGCGTGATCACCGCCCTGTCGAAAGGGCGGGGCCGGGTCCTGGCCAAGCTGGCGGCGGCGAAGACCCAGCATTCCTCCCCCATCGGGGGAGGGGGACCGCGGAGCGGTGGAGGGGGCCAGCCCCAGACACCGGTCGTGGACGAGGCCCCCTCCGTCACGGCGCAAGCGCGCGCCGCGCCACCTCCCCCGACGGGGGAGGAATGAAGGAAAAAGGGGGCGCCGTGTGGCTCACAGCGTCTCTACGAACCCCGGCACCGCCTCCGTCGCCGGGCCATAGAGTCCCTCGTCGAACAGGCGGGCACCCTGGGTGGGTTCCAGGTTGATCTCGACCGTCCGCGCTCCCGCCAGCCGTGCCTGTTGGACGAAGCCCGCCGCAGGATAGACCGCGCCCGAGGTGCCGATGGAGACGAACAGGTCGCAACCCTGCAGCGCCGCCTCGATCCGCTCCATGTGCAGGGGCATCTCGCCGAACCAGACGATGTGAGGGCGCATCCGGCCCGCCGGGTTATGGGGCGAGGGGTGGTCGGCGTCGAGGTCGCCGGGGCAGTCCTGAACCCGGCCGGTGGCGGTGCAGTGCGACTTCAGCAGTTCGCCATGCATATGGATCAGCTGAAAACGTGGGCCGGGCGGTTGGGCGGCATGGGCCCGGTCGTGCAGGTCGTCGACATTCTGGGTCACCAGCATCAGGTCGCCGGTCCAGCGGGCGGCGAGAGCGGCGAGGGCGTGGTGGGCCGCATTGGGCTGGACGGTGGCCAGCTGGCGGCGGCGCCGGTTATAGAAGTCCTGCACCAGGGCTGGATCGCGGGCGAAAGCCTCTGGCGTCGCCACATCCTCGATCCGGTGCCCCATCCACAGGCCGTCGTCGGCACGAAAGGTCGGCACACCGGACTCGGCCGATATGCCCGCTCCGGTCAGGATGACGAGGTTGCGGTGTAGCACGGTGCGGTCCCCAGGCTGCGTCCCGCATCATAGGCTGCCGACGCTCCGGCAAAAGAGCCGCCGATGGACTTGTCCTCGCCTCGCCAGGCCGATTCAGGCAAAAGCGGCGGATGCCGACCGACTCAGTTCTTGCCGATCCGATCGTCCCGGATGCGATGTCACAGGATATGTTGTCTCGGGCGCGGGCGACGCTGGAGCGGGTCTGGGGCCATGCGGACTTTCGCGGTCTTCAGGCCGAGGTGATCAGCGAGGTCCTGGCCGGGCGCGACGCCCTGGCCGTCTTGCCGACCGGCGGGGGCAAGAGCGTCTGCTATCAGATCCCGGCCATGCTGCGACCGGGCCTGGGCCTGGTGGTCTCGCCGCTGATCGCCTTGATGACCGATCAGGTCGAGGCCCTGAAACAGCAGGGGGTGTCGGCAGCGAGGCTGGATTCCAGCCTGTCCATGGACGATCGGTCGTCCATCTGGCGTCAGGCGGCGGGCGGCGAACTGGACCTGCTCTATGTCTCGCCCGAGGGCTTGGCCCAGCCGCATCTGATCGACCGGCTGGCGGACCTGCCCCTGTCGCTGATCGCGATCGACGAGGCACACTGCGTCAGCCAGTGGGGCCATGATTTCCGGCCCGACTATCGCGCCCTGGGCCGATTGCGTGACCTGTTCCCCGGCGTCCCGCGCATCGCCGTCACCGCCACCGCCGATGCCCGCACGCGCGACGACATCCTGGCCTCTTTGCGGCTGGAGGGGGCGCGGGTCTTCGTCGACAGCTTCGCCAGGCCGAACCTTCAGCTGAGTGCCGAGCGCAAGGTCAACGGGTCGCGCGCCCGGACCGATGCCCGTGTCGCCGAACTGGTGCTGGAGCGGCGCGGCCGGTCCGGCGTCGTCTATTGCGGATCGCGCGACGGCTGCGAGCGCGTGGCCGACGCCCTGGTAGCGGCAGGGGTCAACGCCATCGCCTATCACGCCGGTTTCGACGGTCGCGCGCGCGATCGGCGGCTGGAGCGCTTCCTGGCCGAGGACGGGGCGGTGATGGTGGCGACCATCGCCTTCGGCATGGGGGTCGACAAGCCCGACGTCCGCTTCGTCATCCACGCCGATCCGCCCGCCTCGATCGAAGCCTATTGGCAGGAGATTGGCCGGGCCGGGCGGGACGGCGAGCCCGCCGACGGCATCACCCTGTATGGCCCTTCCGACATCGCCTGGAGCCTGAAGCGATTGGACAGCCGCCCGATGGCCGAAGAGGTCAAGGCGGTCCAGGTCGGAAAGGCGCGTCAGCTGTTCGCCATGCTGGACGGCGCGACCTGTCGGCCCCAGGCCGTGCGCCGCTATTTCGGCGAGGCGACGGCGGATGTTTGCGGTGTCTGCGACCTGTGCCTGGATCCTCCGGCGCTCAGCGACGCGACCGTGGCCGCCCAGAAGGCCCTGGCGGCAGTGCAGCGGCTGGGCGAACGGTTCGGGCGGACCCGCGTGATCGATCATCTGCTGGGCAAGACCCGGGATGTTCGCGCAGACGAGGCCGCCCTCTCGACCTGGGCCATCGGTCGCGACGTGTCCCCAGAAGGCTGGCGCGAGGTCATCGACCACCTCCTGTTCGAGGGGCTGCTGGTCGAGGATGCCAATGAGGGCAAGCCCCTGCTTCGCCTGGGCGAGGCCGAGGCAGTGCGGGCGGTCTATCGGGGCGAGCGGCCGATCCAGACCCGGCGGGCACCGCGCGCTTTCGATGCCTCGACGCGCTCGGGCAACCCGCGCCAGCGCTCGCGCGAGGGCCGCAATGTGGCGCTCGAGGCCATGGATGCCGACGCCCGCGCGGTGTTCGAGACGCTCCGGGCCTGGCGTCGTGAACGGGCCGCCGAACAGCACGTGCCGCCCTATGTGATCTTTCAGGACAAAACCCTGCTGGACATCGCGACCCGTCGACCCCGCGACCTGGATGCCCTGTCGCACGTCGCGGGCGTCGGAGCCGGCAAGCTGGAGCGATACGGTGCCAGCCTGCTCCAGGCCCTGGCCCGAGCCTAGAGCTCGTCAGACATCAGAAAGCGGTTCAATAGACGTCCCGTCGATAGCGGCCGGTTTCGGTCAGTTCGATCAGGCGCTCGGTGCCCAGGGCTGCCTCCAGCGCGGCATGGACGCCGGGAGCCATGCCCTCCAGGCTGCCGCAGACCAGGATGACGGCGCCGCGTTCGACCCAGTCGGCGATCTGGTCAGACTGTTCCGCGACAAGCTGCTGGACATAGCGGCCGTCGCCAGAATCGCGCGAATAGGCCCGGTCCAGGCGGGTCAGAACGCCCGATGTCCGCCAGGCCGTCAGTTCGTCGTCGTAGAAGGCGTCATGGGCCGAGGTCCGCTCGCCAAACAACAGCCAGGTCTGGCCTCTGTTGGCGGCCCGGGCCCGGGCCTTCACATGGGCGCGCAATCCGGCCAGTCCCGTTCCATTGCCGATCAGGATCAGCGGCACATCGGCAGACGGGCCATGGAATCCGCGATTGGCACGGACCCGCAAAGCCACCTCGTCGCCGATCGCCGCCTCTTGCGTCAGCCAGCCCGACGCCAGACCCGGCGAGCCGTCGGGCCGCATCATCAACCGGACCAGCAGTTCGATCCGTCCGTCCGACGGCAGGGACGCCACCGAATATTCGCGGGTGGCGATGGTGGTCTGGTCCTGGCCTGCGGCGACGGGAAGCCCGATCTCGGCGATGTCACCGGCCTGCCAGTCGGGAACACCGTCCAGGGGCTGGAACGCCAGATGCCAGGCCTGCCCCCCCGGACTGCCGGGATTGAGCAGCCGCCGCTCGATCAGGGTCCAGCGATCCAGGGCGGCCGGGGCCCAGTCGGGCTGGGCCGTGCTGCCGGTCAGCAGGCCGAGCTGATGTTGCCAGTGCCGGATCGCCCCGGCATCGCCGTTATCGACCTCGACCGGATCGAACAGCACGCTCGCGCGCGATCGCCGCAGCCAGCCGTCCAGGGCCCGGCCGAAGCCGCAGTACTGGCGATAGCTGCGATCTCCCAGCGACAGAAGGCCATAGGCCACGCCCTCCAGCTCTGTCGGTGTCGCCATCGCCCGGCGCACGAAGCGCGCGGCGCTGTCGGGGGCATCGCCCTCGCCGGTCGTGCTGACGATCCACAGCAGGTGACGGGCCTGCTGGACATCGCTCACGTCCAGATCGGCAATCGAGATCAGGCGCGCAGCCTTGCCCGCCTGGCGCAGGGTTTGCGCCGTCATGACGGCCAGCTCCTCGGCAAAGCCGGTCTGGCTGGCGAACACCACGGTCCAGCCGTCCGCCGTCGGCGTCTCGACAGGGCGACGTGCGCGGCGCTTCAGCACGACGATCAGGCCAATCAGCCCCAGCCATGCCAGCAGCAGCCCTGCGGCCCAGGCCCAGCGGATCGGATCGGCGGTCACGCGGGGGTCTCGTCCTCGTCCAGCATGGCGTGCCATGCGGGGGTGACGGTCTCGATCAGGCCCTGGTCGTCGCGCGTCGTGAAACAGGCGGCCAGGCCCATGGCCTCGGCAAAGGGTGGGCCGTCGACCGGGCCCATGACCGTCAGGGCCGTGGACCAGGCATCGGCCATCATGGCCCGTTCGTGAAAGACGGTGACCGACACCAGGCCGTGATCGACCGGACGCCCGGTTCGCCCCGAGATCGTGTGCGGATAGGTCCGCCCTTGATGCTGAAACGCGCGGCGATAGTCTCCGGACGTGGCCACGGCCAGGTCATGGAGCGCCGCCAGGGTCCGGGGCCCTGTCGAACCGGGTGGAGCTTCGATCTCGACCCACCAGGGTTGGCCGTCCGGCTTGACGCCCCGTCCCTTCAGTTCGCCGCCGATCTCGACCAGGTGCGAGGTCGCGCCCTCGGCCGTCAGTCGATCGGAGACGCGGTCCACGGCATGGCCCTTGGCGATGGCCGACAGGTCCAGCCGCATCCCGCCGGGCTGCATCACGCCTCGGGCGTCGCGGTTCAGGCGCAGGGCCTGGAACCCACTGACGGACAGGGCCGCCGCTATGGCGGCATCGTCCGGCACCGGATCGTCGGCAGGGCGCGGACCGGGCGGGCCGAAGCCCCACAGATCGACCACGGCCCCTAGGGTCGGATCGACCGCGCCGTCCGTGTCGTCGGCGATGTCCAGCGAGGCGGTCAGCAGGTCCCAGAACCCCTGGGACACGGCCCACACCCCGGCGGGCGCATTGTTGAACCGTGACAGCTCGCTGCGCGGGTCCCAGTGGCTGAACAGGTTGACGACCGTGGTCAGCTCGGCCTCCACGGCGGCTTGCAGGGCCGCCTGATCGGAGCCGGGCGCAGGCACGACGCGCGCGGACCATGTCGTGCCCATGGTCTGGCCGCCCAGCGACCAGATCAGGTCGCTGGGCGGCCGCTGGGGCGCGGCCCGCATCGGCGGGATCAGGACGCGGTTGGCCTGATCCAGGGCAGGGGGTGCAGCGTCGGTCAGGGCAGGACTTCCAGCGAGCCGTTGTACTGGGCGCTGGTGGCGACGTCGGTGCCCTGGGCGGGTTTGCGGACCTGGGCGTTGACCCAATACATCCCGGCCTCGGGCCAAGTGACCGAGAAGGCGCCGTCGGCCCCGGTGGTCATCGTCATTTCCTCGGGATTGTCGCGATAGCGTGAGCCGCCGCGGGCGATCGTGACCGTCAGCCCTTGAGCCGGCTGCCCGTCGACCGTCAGCTTGAAGGTGGCGGCCTCTCCGGCCACCAGGTCATTGGGGTGGGTGACGGGGACCAGTTCGATGCCTTCGCCCTTCAGCGTGAAGACGCTGTCGGTCGGGGCCCCCAGGGTGACATAGGTCTCGATCCGGTTGGCATTGCGGGTGGCGACCACCTCGGTAGCCCCGGCCGGGAGGGCGGCAGGAAACTCGGCCGCCGATCCGCGCCAGCGCTGATCCTCGCCGTTCAGCTTGTAGGTGGCGCTGATGCCGCTGCTCAGATTGGCGATGCGATAGGTGCCCTGCTGGGTGAGATGCAGGTCGAAGGTCGAGCGATAGCGCCCGCGCATCATATTCTGCGCCTCCAGGGCCGAGCCGTCCGGTGCCGTGATGGTCAGGCCGTCCAGGCGCATGGCGGCATGGTCGGCGATGAAGACGCCGTTCGACATACCGGCGTCGAACGTCACCCAGGCCTCGGCCCCGGACAGGACGGTGGAGCTGGGGGCCAACCAGGCCCGGTGGGCCTGGGCGGCGAAGGGCAGGGCCAGGGCGGCGGCGGCCAGGGCGACCAGGGCGAAACGCTTCTTCATGACGGACATTCCTTAGCTAGAACTGGCCTTGTTCAGATTTCGGATCAGCGGGCGACGGTGACGCGGACGGCACCCAGTTCGGTCGAGCCGGTGGCATTGGCCGTGTTGGGCCCGCCCCAGCGGAAGGGGACGCGCACGGCCTCGCGCCCGCCCAGTTCGCGGGCCGCCTCGACGACCATCAAATATTGACCGGCGGGAAGGCTCCGCAGGCGAGCGGCGGGGATGCTGACGGTGTGGCGGCCGGGTGCGCGGGTGGCACCCGAGATGCCGTCGGCGGGCATGGTCATGGCCCGGCCCCCCCGACGCCACCAGGTCCGCATATCCTTCAGCCAGTCCTTTCCCTCACCCGCTGGCAGGGCGATGTCGTACCAGACGGCCAGGGTCTGGACCGCCGTCTGGTCCGGGCGCTCGATCCAGATCGCGACATAGGGCCGGTGATAGGAGGCGCTGGCGATGCGGGGAATCTCGACCGCCACGCTCAGGCTCTGGGCCAGGGCGGGCGTGGCGGCCAGGCCCAGTCCGGCGGCGGTCAGGATCAGCGGCAGGGAACGCATGGCAACTCTCAGTGAATGAAGATCAGGGCGATGACGGCGGGGATCAGAAGACCGGCCGCGACCAAGGGCCAGGTCGAGGCGCGGTTGCGCGCGTGCAGCCACAGCAGCGCAAGACCGGTCAGGGCGAACAACACACAGGCCACGGCGAAAACGTCGATGAACCAGTACCAGACCGGCCCAGTGTTGCGGCCCTTGTGCAGGTCGTTGAGGTAGGCGATCCAGCCGCGCGTGGTGGTCTCGCGCAGGGCCTCGCCGGTCGCCCGGTCGATCGTCAGCCAGCCGTCGCCGCCGGGGGTGGGCAGGGCGACATAGACCTCGTCCACCGTGGTCTCGGTGGGACGACCGGCGATCGGGGCGTCCAGTTCTGCGGCGGCCCAGCGGGCAACGGCGTCGGGGACCGGGTCGGTCGTGTCCTCGGCCATTTCCCCCAGACGGGCCAGCAGGGGGG
>Ga0209066_10006478_pt1 | contig 11927 bp, 7 predicted proteins | sample All_14_2_FD_187198 | JGI IMG/M metagenome (GOLD analysis project Ga0209066, IMG submission 187198) | Freshwater microbial communities in response to fracking from Pennsylvania, USA - Allegheny Zone_MetaG_DW_15 (SPAdes) (version 2) ...
TCCGCGTCGGCGGCAGACAGGGCGGTGTTGTAGATCAGGAGTTCGGCCATCTGGCCGTCGAAAAGGCGGCTCGTGTCTTCGCCGCCGCTGAGCCGGCCGATCCGCGTCATTCTGTGGCCTGCGGGAAAGGCGTTGACGCCGGTTACGGTCACGCTGGCGTAGGGCTTCCGGTCCTGTGCCAGCAGACGGCCGATCATGCTCTGGGCCGCATTGCCGTTCAGGGATTCGGATCTGCCGTTCCATGTTCCGCTCATGACAAACCACTGGTTGCTCACGTCGGGCTGGAAGGCGGCAGACATCATCGTTCCGCCACTCGCGCGGGAAAAGGAGGTGAAGGCTCCTGTCGTGCCGCTGATCAGGGTTCCCCACAGATAGTCTACGTCTGTATAGGCGGAACTCAGCAAGGTGCGCGTACTGCCGACACCGGCCATATCCGGCTTGAATACCGCAAACCAGGTCAAGGTGTTGGTTTCAAACGCGGGTGTCACTCCTAATTCCAGATGGTGCAAGGTTGCCTGAGTGAAATCGAGCACGGGGAGCGTTTTGCCGTTCGGCATATTGGTTGAGAGGAGGACCGGCCGATTATTCGTTGACGTTTGGCTGAAATCCTGCCAGCCGCCGAGCGAGGCGGCGTCCGGCCAGATTGCGACACCGCCGTCGTCATCGTTCATTGCGGAAGCGCTCTGGAGCGCTACGAGCAGGTTGTTCGTGACGGGTACTGAGAGCGCGATATCCGCAGGAACGAAGTCGATTTCCATGACCGTGTTCGAGCCGGCTTCCAGTGAGCCGCCGTGCCATTCGGTTAAGCCATTGCCCGATAAAGGCAGGGTCAGCAAGGTCAGCGTGTTGGAAGACGAAGGGGAGAGCGTGACGCTGACCTGTTCTGCAAGCGTGTTCGTCAGTCCGGAGGTGGAAGTGAGAGAAGACCGCAAGGTGTTCCATCGCCAAACGGATGTGGCGTTGGTGAGCGTTTCAGCCAACCAGACGGCATTGGCGCCTAGTTGAACCACATAGGTTGTCGCGTCTCTCCCGGTAATGTAGCCGTTATTGACGCACGTGTTCCATGTCGCGGCCGTGAGATTGGGATTGTCGTTCAAGGCGGCGAAGCCAAGGGTGCCGGCGCCGCCGGTGCCGGCCTGGCTGAAAAGATTGAGGCGAACCTCTGAAACCCGCATGTTTGCCGGACAGACCGGCAGTCGCCATTGTAAAGCCGCAAAACGCGTGACGTTATAATGATCTCTTGCCAAGTAAAAATAGTTGCTGGAAAAGAAGGTCTTTAGCGCTTCAAATTTGCTGTTTGCGGCATTTGACGCGAAAAACGTGTCGGACTCCAGTGTGGCCTGCAAGGTGACGGTCTCCGCAGCCGCAATTCCTGCCAGAAACATCAGGGCCGCCGTCAGGGCCGCCGTCTTTTGTGCGATGTGCATTTTCGTAGTCTCCGGTTGGGACGCGGCTCCCCGCGTCATACGACCTGGCAAGCGGTGAAGGTAAATAACGTTGGTCACCGCCCTTCACCTTTCCAAAAACAATAACAGCGTAACATGCCGCAGGAAACAAAGCGTTAAAGAAAGTATTAATCCATTATTTTGAACATCAGGCGGCAGGCCTCTCCGCGCGTCAGCGGGGTTGTGTTTTGACTCGACTGAGAGTGGCTCAACAGTTCCAGAAAGCGTCTCATGGTCACCGGTTCTGCCGGGGAGTTGCTTTCGGCAGTCGCGACCGCACGGGCCAGAGCGTGAGGGTCGGGGTTGCCGTCACGCAGTTGGAGGAACCCGCTTGCCCAGACCTTCGCGAGCGTTTCGGACAACAGCGCGTCGGGTTTGGCGTCGTAACTTGCGAAGAAACCTTGGGTTCCGAAATACTGCACGGCAGGCACCCACGGCTCGTCGGAGGTTACGTCCACATCGTTGAAAAAACTGACCATGAAGCGTTTTTTCACCAGCGTTCTGATCAGCCGGTCCGGATCAAGCGCGGCGGGCGTCGTGTTCCGCTGTACCGCGAGTGCGGCGGCAAAGCCGGCCGCCTCGCCGGTCTGCATCCAGACCGGCTCGAGACGGATCGACCCCCAGCCCACATGCGAGGCGGAGAGGGCGACGGGTACGAGCAGGTTGTCCACCTCTTTCGCCAGCAGGCAGCGGTAGGGCACCTGCGCGGGGCGGCACACCTCGGCGAGAAAGAAGACGCCGTCCGCATTGCTGCCTTCGACGCTTCGCGGCAGGCAGGCTACGGAATCGACGGGCCAGTCGGTGATCGCGACGCTGTCGGCGTGAACCGGCGTGCGGGCGATGCCTTCCGCAATCATGTTGTCGTGTTCCGTGAAGACGGCGCGTCCCACAAGCCGGCGAGCCTCGCGGACATAAATTTCATACGGGATGTTGCCGTTGTCGGGAAACTCGTCCGCGGCCAGCCCGTATCCGGCGAACGCTTCTCTTTTGCGCGCATCGACCGAGGGATCGTTCTGGATGTGCCAGAGCGCCATCAGCATGGCGTCGAGGTACTGTCGGGAGATGCGTTCGCGCTCCGGCCAGTCGGCGCCGGGGTAGCCGTTCTGCGGCCCGATGAGGCGGCCGCGGTGATTCCATGCGACCTTGCCGTTGGGCAGGTTCGGCACGACGTTCGGCGTCAGACCGGTGCCTGCGGCGAGTCTGGCGAGAGCCGCGTCGTAGTTGGCCGGTTTGGCGACCATCACCCGGTTGCTCGGATTGCGGGTGAGGATCAGGCGGTAGTTGTAAGCCATCACCGAACGGTCCGCCTCGCCGCTCTGCGGGCCTTCGACGATCTCGGCGGTGGCGTGGCTGTTGTAGCGGATGTTGAGAAGGCCCTTGTCGGCGTCCATCGGGAAGCCGCGCTGGCCGGGCGCCATGGGGCGTTCCTTCGTGTAAAGGACGCCGGCGTGAGGCTCGTTGTACTGGCTGCGGGCCTCGCGGCCGATGCGGTTGCTGACGCCTGCCGCAGCCATGAGGTCGCCCTCGTACATGGCGTCCGCGAACACCTTGGCCGCGACCGTGACGGAGTCCTTGCCGTGCATGGACCTGAAGGTGACGGTCTTCAGCAGCGGACCGTCACGTCCAGCAGAGGCCGGGACATGCCCGAGCAGCACGGTGAGCGTTGATTCCCTCCCGACCATCCGGTTGAACAGCATCTCGGCGACGCGCGGCTCGACTTTGGCGCGGTCGATGTGTGCGCGGCTCATAGCGTCCGGCATCGAGGCGAGATGCTGCGGCGAACCTTCGCCATACGTTTGGCGGTAATACTCGGTCGCGCGGGTGCGCATTTCGCCGTACAGGGGCGAGCGCAACCCGTCGTAAGGCGCTTCCCAGCCGCCCGCGCCGCTGGTGATGAATCCGCCGAGGTGCCGCGTGTGGTTCACCAGCAGCACGCTCAGCCCTTCGCGTGCGGCGCGCACGGCGCAGGCGATGCCGCCCGGCGTGCCGCCCATGACGACCAGGTCATAGACCTTGCCGTCCACGTCGGCGGACGACGCAGTCTTGAGAGGGGGAAATGCTTTGGGCGTGACGGTCAACTCCACGCTTCTGATTTCAGCCGGTTTACGTTTGCCCCACGACACCTGCGCTTCGAGTTCTCCGGCTGGCAGGTCCTGTGGCGCCGTCAGGGTTCCGGCAGCGGTCACGAGCCCGTGTGCGTTGGTTCCGGTCTGTTCCAGTTTCAGGGGGTGCCCGCCGAGTGTGAGGTCCGGCGCACGGAAGGGTTCACCCTTCAGGAGGATTCCGATCGTCAACGTCAGCGTGGACTCTTTTGCGACCGGGGCGATGGCCAGTCGGAGGGTGCCCTCCTGTTTGGAAAAAGGCAGTTGGGGACGGGCCGTTTCCGTCGGGGCGACAAGGTCACGGTAGGTGACCGCGTGAGTGCGCGTATCGCCCAACAGGGTTTCGAGCGAGCCGATGCCCGATGTTTTACTCAGGAACACGCGCTTGTCTGTCGGGAAGAAGTTGAAGGTGTAGATGCCGTCGGCGCCTGCGGCGAGTGCGGCAGCGGCGGCGCCCCGGAGGAGTTCCCGTTTGACGGGCTGCTGTTTGACGCCGAGACAGGGACGGTAACCCGCCTCCAGGCCGGCCAGCAGAGCGGGGCTTGACTGGGTGCCCCGGAGTGTCCGCCATTTCGTCCAGGGCATGTCGAACTCGAGGGTTGCCCACCGCGGGGTGGGGATCAGCACATCGAAAAGCCCGGCGTCGATCCATGCCTTGACATCCAGACCCAACGCCGTGGCCGTGTCCGGATCCGAGGGCACCCGCGCGCCGAGCATCACGGGCCGGCCCCGTCGTGCGGCCGCCCCGGCGACCAGCGGCCTCACCTTTTCCGTGAGCCACACGGTCAGGATTCGGGCGCCAGCCGCCTCCTCGCCGTCACTGAACAGGAAGGGCTCGCGCATGAAGTCCAGTTCCAGGCCGTCCATGTCATAACGGGCCAGCAGTTCAGCGATCAGTTTCAGGTAGTGGTCCCGCACCTCTTCACGGGCGTAATCCAGCGCGTAGGAAGAGTAGTCGGAGCGCCCCGTTTTCCGGCGGAACTCGGGATGGTCTTTCACAAACGAACCGTGCTTGAAGTGTCCCGCCTGCGCGCCGTTGTGGACATCGTTCATGCGCACGCTGAGCCATGGTGAGAGCCCGCAGCCGCGCGAGAGGCGGATCGCCAGGGCCGGGTAATCCAAGCCGCGGGCATGGAAGTCCAGGTACTGTTTGACGATAGGATGCCAATGGGCGGTCTCGTCCGAAGGCGTTCCCTCGAAGAACGGCTGATCCGCACCCAGCTCCGGGTCGAAGCCGCTCCACCACGGCTCCCAGACGTCGCTCGCGTAATTGGTCCGCTTGGAGCCGACGCAGAAGACCGCTGTCTGAAAACCGGCTTGCGCGAGCGCCCCGATGTAGTTCCTGAACGTCTCCTCCGGGTTTTCATCCGACACGCGGTGGACGTGGCAGAGATAGTTGCTGCTGTCGATATTGGCAACGGGGCTCTTGATCTGTCCGGCGGCAGCCGCGAGCGCCGCGAGGAATATGAGGAGGCTGAGTTTCATGGGTCGGGTTGTCGGATCGGAATCCATAGTGTCGGAGAACGAGGCGGTGCGGAGTTCAACACGGTGTTTCCAACAAAGCGCTAAGGGTGTGTCCAGACAAGGCGGAAGCCACGGATCCAGCTTCCGACGGCCGGGTCCTGTCCGGCCCGCGAGGCTGAGCGTACGCTGGATGCCCCGGAACCCCAGGTTCCGCCGCGTGCCAGACGGCTGGTCGGCGTGAAGGGGCCTACCGGATCAATATCAGCATCCGGGCCGAGGGATGCTGTGTATCGGTCAAGGCAGGTTTCCTGGACATTGCCCAGCATGTCATAGATTCCCCAGGCATTCGGCAAATGCGAGCCGACCTTCGCAGTCCCGTTGGAGATGCTGGATTTAAGAGGGGTGTCCCATTCTTCAGTCGCAGGGTTATAAATCTTGCCGCCGTTATAGAGGTACCGTCCCAACACGTCGACGTTGGGGTCGGCGGCGATGCTGGTTAGATTCGTTCCGGTATAGAGCGCGGTGGTTGTTCCCGCCCGGCAGGCGTATTCCCACTGGGCTTCGGTTGGCAGGTCGAAACCGCTGAAGCCGGTTTTTGTCCGCAGCCTGTCCAGAAACGAGCCTGGATCGACCGCGTGGCTGGAGGGCCAGTTCGTCCCGATATTTGCCCCTCGAATCTGAGTGAAGGTGACCTGTTCGACAGGGCGCGAATCGCGATTGCCAGAGTAATTGAACCCTGCGGGCCAGTGGTTGGTGATGTTGTACCACTGTTTTTGGGTGACTTCAAAGACGCCGATGTAATAGTCTTTGGTGAGGGTGACCGTATGCGGATCCTCGGAGCTGGTGCTGCGTCCGAGTTCGCCTTCCGGCGAACCCATTGTAAACGTGCCGACCGGAATGCGTCGCAGGACCAGCTTGTCTGTGGCGTAGACGGGATCGTTGGTCACGCCGGTCCAGATCACGGAACTGACGCCTGCTACGGGATTGGTCTGCACGGCCCCGTAGGCGCCGCTCGCCAGATCGGACTCGCTCACATAGGTGGCCTGGCCGGTGGAGCCTGCGCCGAGCGTGAGGTCGACGATCATGTAGAGCGGATTCGGCGTCGGGGTCAGGTCCACCCGAAAGCTGACGAGCGGCTCATTGGTGTAAGCCGTTTTCGTCGGGTCCCAGACGATGCGCCGGAAGCCCTGTTTGACTTGATAAAGGTCGCCCGAGAGAGAGTCGGCGGGAATGTTCAGCCGATGGGCTTCGGTGCCGTCGTAGGCGGTCAAGGTCACATTCGCCGCCACATCCGGATCGCCGTTGTTCAGCACGTATTCGATATCCACCAGCCGACTCCAAGGCCAGCGCTGACGGATCGCCACGTCCGTGATCGAGGAGCCCTCGTCAGCCCCTGCGCAGAAGGCGAGGGCAACCATTATCCATCCGGTCAACAGGCTCATTGTTCTCATTTGGGTTCTCCAGCTTATGCGTTTGTCATATGGGGCATCCGATGAACATCCAAGGTTTGTCCTTCGGCCTGTTCACTTCACTTTGAACATCATGCCGTCGACCGGCCGTGTGAGCGTCGCGGCCAACGGCTCTGGCGCGGAGGGGAAGGACAGCGACAGATGAAAGACGCCATATCCCCAGCCGTTGTTGATGAGTTTCCAGCCGTAATAGCCGGCGGCGTCGAACAACACGTGGGTCTGTGAAGAGCCGCCCTCTTTCGTGATCGCGAGGGTTGCCGCCAGGTCGTTGGTTGCGGCGGGCTCCCAAGCCGCGTCGAAGGGGATGACGACATTATTTTTGACTTTGGCCCACGATGCGCTCCCGTTGACGGCATCGATGGCCGCTCCGCCGACAGCACCGGCCACGACGGCCAGCCGTGCGGTCTGTGTCTCGATCACCGTTTCGCCTGCGCCGAGGAAGGTGAGCGTCAGATCGTAGACGTCCTCGGCGGCCCCGCCCGGATTGAAGGCCTGCCAAAGCCAGTTGGACACGGCCGTCGTCAGGTTGGTGGTGAATGCGCTGTTCATGCCCTGAATGTCCAGGCGCGCTTGCGTGGCGTTCGGAGGCCAGATTAAACGCAGCGGAACAGGGTTGGCATAGACTGTCGACCAGTGCCGGTAGCGGTTGGTGGTGGCGTCCACCAAGGCGGAACCCGATAGGGCGGCCAAGGCCTCGGTCCCCGTCAGGACAGTCATCACGGCGGCCACGACCGCCGTTTTCGGGTTCATACGCATTTCAGTGTCTCCTTTCAAATGACATTAGCACTGTACCACGGCCGTCTGGAAGAAAGCGTTAAAGAAAATATTTATCCATTTTTTTGAACAGCGCGTGCGTGCGCCGAGAGGCGCTGGCCGGCGTCGGGGTCTAGGTATGAAAAGGGGCGAAAGGCGAAGTTTTGCCGCGCGGGGGGTGCGCAGATCAGGAAAACGGGTAAAAAAACTGTAAAAATCTTCACACGATTTTTTTAATATCGTCATAACTCATTAGTATATAGAATCTTAAGAATGTAAGTCCAAGCCTTGACGACGGGGCTTTGGCATTGACTTTCGGTGGGGAAAGGTGTTGAATAATGTCACAAAAGGTCAAGGTATGGCGTTTGCGAACGGACAGAGTGCGATGGCGGCGGCCGGACCGGGGTTACTGGTCGGGCGGTTCGATCACGCGTTGGATCCGAAGCGGCGGCTGACGGTGCCCGCCGGCTGGAGGGACCTGATGGGGTCGCCCGCTTACGTCTATGTTTTTCCCGACCCGAACGAGAAGTGCCTGAACCTGATTCCGCCTGCGGAGATGGAGGGGCGGCTGGAGAAGCTGCGGCAGCGTGCGCTCTTCGATAAAAGCGCGAGCTCGGCGCTGCGGGTGTTCGGCGAGAATGCGGAGCAGGCGGTCGTGGACGTCCAGGGCCGCATCCGGATCAAGGACCGGCTGCTGTCGTTCGCGAAGCTGACCGACACGGTCGTGATGATCGGCGCGATGAACCGGGTCCAGCTCTGGTCGCCGGAGCTGCGGCCGGAGGCGGAGACGGTGGACCAGGCAGCGCTTGCGGCCGCGTGCGAGGCGCTGGCGTTTTAGCGGATGCCGCGCGGCGGGCCGGCGCGCGGGTTGACAAGTGATTTAGATCGCGGGCATGACGCTTCTGTCCGGGAGACGGACGCGGAGCCTTGGCGGGTGCGTTTTGTTGCGCGATCGTTTTTGGACGAGATGTGTCTGGAGGGACTATGCACCTGTCGGTGATGCTGCAGGAAACCGTGGACGCCCTGTCGGTCGTTCCGGGTGGCAGCTACATCGATGGAACGCTTGGAGGAGCGGGCCACGCAGCGGAGATTCTGAGGCGTGCGGGGCCTACCGGCCGGCTGCTGGGGATCGACAGGGACGTGGCTGCCCTGGAGCGCTCGGCGGCGCGGCTGGCGGTGTTGTCCGGCGAAAAGGTGCTGGCGCACGGGACTCACGGAGAGGTCCGGCGCCTGGCCGAGGCAAACGGTTTCGCGGCGGTGGACGGCATGCTGCTGGACCTGGGCGTATCATCCGAACAGCTCGATACGCCCGGGCGGGGGTTCAGCTTCCGGCTGGAGGGGCCCCTGGACATGCGCATGGATCCGACTCGGGGGGAGTCGGCGGCCGACCTGCTCGCGCGGCTGGATGTGCAGTCCCTCGCAGACGTTTTGAGGCGGCTCGGCGAGGAGCCGCAGGCGCGGAGGGCCGCGCAGGCGATCGTCCGCGCGCAGGCGGAGGCGCCGATCGCGACCACCGGCCGGCTGGCGGAGGTGGTGAGCGCGGCGCTCGGCGGACGCAAGGGTCCGAGGCATCCGGCCACGCGGGTGTTTCAGGCGCTGCGGATGGCGGTGAACCGGGAGCTGGAGGAGCTGGAGCAGGCGCTGGAAGACGGTCTGCGGCTTCTGAAGCCCGGCGGGCGAATGGCGGTCATCACGTTCGAGAGCCTGACGGACCGGCTGGTGAAGCAGAGGTTCGCGGCCCACGCCGGGCGGTGGGTGTCGCTGCAGCAGGGCGGCGAGCGCTGGGAAGGCGAGCTGCCCGCCGTGATCAAGGTGACGCGGCATGCGGCGGAGCCCGGGGCCGACGAGGTGGCGGCGAACCCGCGCGCGCGCTCGGCCAAGCTGAGGGTGGTGCAGCGGTGCGCGCGGCCGGAGCGCGGCCGAGTGAATTTAGGAGGGTTTGAAGATGAGGCGAAATCATAAGAGACAGGTTCGGGCGAAGGTGCTGCCTCCGTCTGTGGCCGGCATCATGGTGCTGTCCGTCAGCATGGTGCTCTGCTACTGGTTCATGGATTCCAAGTGCGGGCAACTCGGCCAGGAAATCCGCAAGCACGAGCAGAAATTTTCGGCGCTCGAAAACGAGCGCGTCCGCGAAGAGGCTCGCTGGAACGAGAAGAAGACCCCGGAAAAATTGGAGCAGGCATTGCTTCAGCACGGGGTCGCGATGGCCTACCCGACTGCCGAGCAGGTGGTCCGGATGGATGCGGCGACCGGCTCACCGGCACCGGGGCAGCTTTCCGTGGTGAGGTTTCAACGTAACAGGAACGCGGGCGAACGGGTGGCGAAGACAGGACAAAAGTAGGCGTTCTTTGGGAAGGCCGACAGGACGTTATGCATGAACGCGGCATACAGATGCGCATCGTCGCGGTCGCCGCCGCGCTGTTTTTGGCGTTAGCCGGGCTGGGTGCGCGGCTGGCTTTTCTGCATTTGGCCAACCACTCCAAGGTGACGCGCGAATACAAGTGCAAGCTGCTCGGGCTGCGCGGCCGGATTTTCGACTGCAACGGCGACCGCTTCCCGATGGCCGTGAGCCTGCCCGCCCGCCAGTTCTTTCTGGATCCGAAGGCGGTCAAAAAAGAGCACGACAAGCGGCAGATCGCGCGGACCGTCGCGGAGGGACTGGGCTTGGCGGAGTCCGAGGTACTCGCGAAGTTCGATCAGGAGGATTCGCGGTACATCAAGCTGGGCGTGTCGCTGAACGACAAGGTCTTCGACATGCTGTCGGACCCCAAGCACATCAGCGGCGTGGGGTTCGAGGACCAGGTGTGCCGCTCGTATCCGCAAGGCCGGCGCATGGCGCATGTGCTGGGCTTCGTCAACGACATGGGCGTGGGCGGAGCCGGCATTGAACAGCAGTTCAACCGGTACCTGACCGGCACGCCCGGCCTCATCGAAAGCGAAGTGGACGCGGGCCGGCGCGAGATCTGGAGCCGCCGCAAGGTGTACGTGCCCGCGATTGCGGGCTCCGACCTCTACCTCACGCTGGACCACAACATCCAGTACGAGGTGGAACTGGCGCTCAAAGAGGTGGTCGAGAAGTTCGAGGCCAACGGCGGGTGGGCCATCGTGCAGCGCATCAAGACCGGCGAAATCCTGGCCATGGCCTCGTATCCCGATTTCGAGCCGGAACACTACACCCTGGAAACCCTCGACGTATGGCGGAACAGCGCCCTGGCGATCGTCTACGAGCCGGGGTCGATCATGAAAGCGGTGACGGTGGCCGCGGCGCTGAACGAGCGCATCGTGACGCCGGACACGCTGATTGACGCGGGAGAGGGGTGTTGGACGTACGCGGGCAAGCCCTTGCGCGACCATGTCACAGGGCACATTTCGGTCAGCACCGCCTTGAAAAAATCGAGCAACATCGTTTGCGCCAAGATCGGTCTCATGCTCGGGAGCAAGCGCATGGAGGCCTACCTGCGGGCGTTCAATTTCGGCGAGAAACTGGGGATCGAGCTGCCGGGCGAGGAGCGGGGCATTCTCGCGCGGGCCAAAGATTGGGACAAGCTCAAGCCCACGCGCGTCCCGATCGGGCAGGGCGTGGCGGTCACGGGGCTGCAGATGATCAGCGCCTACTCCACGTTGGCGAACAACGGCGTGATGATGAAGCCGCACATCGTGAGCCGGATCGTTTCGCCGAGCGGCGAGACGATCTTCGAGGCCAAGCCCGAGATCGTGGGCCGTCCGGTGCGCCCCGACGTCGCCCGCGCGGTCCGCGATATGCTGGTCGGCGTGACTGAAGAAGGCGGCACGGGCAAGCGCGCCTCGGTGCCGGGGTATTCGATCGGCGGCAAGACGGGAACCGCTCAGAAAGCGGTGCCCGGCGGCTATTCCCAGACGGACTACTACGCCTCCTTCGTCGGGTTTGTGCCGGCCTCCGAGCCGGTGTTCAGCGTTCTGGTTTCGGTGGAGCGGCCCCGGCCGCAGCACACCGGAGGTTTTGTGTCTGCACCTGCGTTTGCGAAGATTGCGGCGGCCACGGCACGGTATCTGGAAATCCCCCCCGATCTTCCGCTGGAAGACGAGGAACAGGTGGCGAATCATCCCTGAGGGGCGTGCGGGCAGGCCTGCGGCGGAGAGGAAAGCGATGAAATTTTCGGAGATACCTGAGCTGGCGGCGTTGTTGGAGGAAGGGTCGCCGGGCGTGACCTTCAGCGGGGTGCAGGTCGATTCCCGCAGGGTCAGGCCCGGCGACCTTTTCGTCGCGGTCACGGGCCGTCGCGAGGAAGGCTGCAAATATGCGGGCGCGGCTTTGGCGAAAGGCGCGGTGGCCATTCTTTCCGAAACCCCGCTGCGCGATTTCTCCAAACAGGTGATCTTGGTCAAAGACGCGCGGCGCGCGCTGGCCTGCCTGGCGTCGGCGCTCAACGGCTGGCCGTCGCGCGCTTTGCGCGTGTACGGCATCACCGGGACAAACGGCAAGACGACCACCGCCTGGCTGCTGCGCGAAATCCTGCGCGCGGCCGGAGTCCACTCCGGACTTCTGACAACGGTCAAGGTCGAGTACGGGGGCCGCGAGATCCCGGCGACGCGGACCACGCCCGACGCGTGCGAGCTTCAGAGCCTGCTGGCGGCGATGCAGGGCGCGGGATGCGGCTCGGTGGTGATGGAGGTTTCCTCGCACGCGCTGGACCAGCAGCGCGTGCGAGGAAACC
>Ga0209066_10006481_pt1 | contig 11925 bp, 10 predicted proteins | sample All_14_2_FD_187198 | JGI IMG/M metagenome (GOLD analysis project Ga0209066, IMG submission 187198) | Freshwater microbial communities in response to fracking from Pennsylvania, USA - Allegheny Zone_MetaG_DW_15 (SPAdes) (version 2) ...
TGACCGGCGAGGGGCACTGGATTTGGAAGATGCGACCGTACATCGTCGAAGGACTGACCGCAGCGGCCATCCTTTAATTTGGCTCGAACGCCTGAAAGACATGAGCGCCATTGACCGCTATGGGTCGGCTCAAGACGGTCGCAGGTGGCTCAGCCAAGCTGACCAGCGGGTTCGAGAATGAAGGTCACGGTCCAGCCAGGAGCCAAAGTTAACTCTCAGGGTTGATCAGTTCTACAGGGGACCGACTTACTCTGAAACCTGCCGGATAGCCCATGACTTGTCGTCGGCTACAGCTGTCGTTCTGAACAACTATTCGCAATGCCCCCAAAGGGGCTCTCTACATAATCACCTGGCGACTCACTGTGACCACTGACTCGTAGTGAAATCGGCTACCGTGACACAGCGTGAGAGCCTACAGGTGGAAATGGCCTGCGGCCTCTGGCTGATAAAGCACTTTCCTAATCTGAATATGGCGGGTCCGGTTCGTCATGCGCCAATCGAAGGCATCGCCCACCTTGTAGCCCAGGATCGCGGTACCAATGTCGGAGCAAACCGACAATTTCCCGGCGCTGTCATCCGCGTCCTCCGGGTAGACCAACGCCACTTCCATTTCCTCGTCGTCCAGCTGCAGCAAAGTCCTTGAGTTCATCGTGACGACATTCTGCGGCACTTGACGCGGCTCGACGACGATGGCCCGCTCGATCTCGTGCTCGAGTTCGAAAACTGCCGAGGGATGCTCGAATACGAGCAGACTCGTGAGCCGTTCCTTGTCGAATTCGGTGATGTGGATGTCAGCGGCGTGACTCGCGGCGCCTTCTCGCAAGAGCCGGAGATAACGCTCGGCGCTCATGGCGAACGACTTCAGGGTAGGCGTCTGGCTTTCCAGCACGAAGCCACAGTGTTCGAAAGCCTTCAGCGAGCGTGTGTTTTCCATGTGGATCTTGGCGATGAGCTTGTCGGCCCGCATTTCGAAGAACGCGAGTTTCATCCCTTCGCGGATGGCACTGGCGCCAAGCTTGCGTCCCCAGTTGTCGCGGTTGCCGATGACCAGGACCATTTCACAGTCCCGCCCGGTTTTGACGAGACGCACAAAACCCACAGGCACATCATGCCGATCGTAGGCCATGAAGAACCGACCGCCTTGATTGAACAAATGGGTCAGGACAGGCAGCTGAACACGTCCGATGACGTCTTCGATAAAGCGGGAAACATGGCGGGAATCGCTCAGGTAACGGGTGACGCATTCGTCCTCCAGCCAGTCCATGAGAGTGAGCGCGTCGGCCCGAGTGATCTCGGAACACAGAGAAATGAAAGGCTTGGTCATCTTCACCACTTTGGCAGCGAGAATGAAAGCCTTTCATGGACACGGCCATGACGGTTCTTTCGGGAGGGCCGCCATTATAGGGTTCTGCGAGAGCGAAGTCGAGGCGACCCGCGTATGCCGCTTGAAGTAGCCCCGTGACCAAGGACCTTGGTCTCTGCTGACCCTACCCTTGTTCAGTCATCACTCACCCATCCCCCCGCTCCCCCGCGAACTCCCCAGGCGTCGCCCCGAAATGCTCCCTGAAGCTCGCGATAAATGCCGACACCGAGTCGTAGCCGCAGGCGATGGCGACGTCGGTGACGCGCTCGCCGGCCTCGAGCAGGGGTAAGGCGCTGATCAGGCGCAGGCGCTGGCGCCAGAGGCGGAAGTTCAAGCCGGTGTGCTGGCGGAAGAGCCGTGCCAGCGTGCGTTCCGTGCATCCCAGGCGTGCGCTCCAGGCCGCCAGGCCTTCGCGTGAATCGGGTTCGGCCTCGAGCGCTTCGCAGATCTGGCGCAGGCGGGGCTCCTGCGGCAGCGGCAACATCAGGCCCAGCGTGGGGGCTGCGGCCACCTGATCGAGCAGGACGGCGGCGAGTCGGCCGCCCGGTCCGTGCTCGTCGTACTCGGCCGGCAGGGCGCCGAAGGCGCGGATCAACTCGCGCAGCAGCGGGCTCACGGCAAGTACGCGGCAACCGCCCTGCGCGGCGGGCAAGGCGGCGGGCTCGATGTAGAGGCTGCGGATCTCGGTGTCGGCGGAGCAGCGCACCTGATGCGCCACACCCGCGGGAATCCACACCGCGCGCTGCGGGGGCGCGATGAAGCGCCCCGCGTCGGTGCGCACGTCGAGCACGCCCGCCACCGCGTATGCAAACTGAACCCAGGGATGGGCGTGGCGATAGCCGAGCGAGCGATTGGCCACCGACTCGGCGTGGCCGAATATCGATCGCGGCAGGGCGGCGAGCCCGGCGAGTTCTTCGGAAGGCGTGGGCAGCATGTCTTGTCAGCGATATCGAAGTGCCGGTTGGCGTTAGCTGGAAGTATCGCCCTTCGTTAGGCTTCGTCTCAAGCACGCTACCGTCGCGGCCAGCGCGCCTTTCCGGGGCCTGTTTCCAGCCCGGTTCCACCCCACTCTCTCCCCTCCGCACACGCCCGGACCGCCATGAACCTTCTGCTTCTGCTTTTCGACCGCTTCACGCTCCTGCTCACCGCCGTGGTGGTGCTGGCCACCGTTCTGCCCGCGCAGGGCGCATTCGCCGTGTTCTTCGACTGGCTGACCCATGCGGGGATCGCGCTGCTGTTCTTCCTGCACGGCGCGCGGCTTTCGCGCCGCGCCATCATCGACGGAGCGATGCACTGGCGCCTGCACCTGCTGGTGTTCGTGTGCACCTTCGCGATGTTTCCGGTGCTCGGCCTTGCGCTCGGGCCGGTGCTGCGTCCGCTGCTGGGCGACGGGCTCTGGCTCGGCATGCTCTACCTGTGCCTGCTGCCGGGCACGGTGCAATCGGCCATCGCCTTCACCTCGATCGCGCGCGGCAACATTCCGGCGGCCGTCTGTGCGGCGTCGGCCTCGAGTCTGGTCGGCATCGTGCTGACGCCGCTGCTGGCGGGCCTGGTGCTGGGCAGCACCGGGGCGGGCGTGCCGCTCGGGGAAGCCGTGCTGAAGATCGGCGTGCAGTTGCTGCTGCCCTTCGCGGCCGGCCATGCCCTGCGCCCGTGGATCGCCGACTGGGTGATGCAGCAGCAGCGCTGGCTGCGCCTGGTGGACCAGGGGTCGATCCTGCTCGTGGTGTATACGGCCTTCGGCGCGGCCGTGCTCGACGGGATCTGGCGCGTGGTGCCTGCCTCGGCACTGGCGCAGTTGGTGGTGTGCTGCGTGGTGTTGCTCGCGCTGGTGCTGGTCGCCACCACCTGGCTCGCGCGCACGTTCGGCTTCAATGTCGAGGACGAGATCACGATCGTGTTCTGCGGCTCGAAGAAGAGCATGGCGACCGGGGTGCCGATGGCGCAGATCATCTTCAGCGGCGGGGCGGCGGGCCTCGCCATCCTGCCGCTGATGGTGTTCCACCAGATCCAGTTGATGGTGTGCGCCGTGATGGCGCGGCGATACGCCGAGCGCGACCAGGCGGCGGCCGTGGAGCAGCGCGCCCCGCAATGAGGGCCGAGGCGGCGCCGCGCCTCTGAGCCGGGCGCGGCCTCCTCAGTGCTGATCGCCGGTATTGGCCGCGGCGAGGAAGGCCGGCCGCTCGCCACCGCCATGCAGCAGCAGGTTGGTGCCGGCGAAGTAGGCGGCCATCGGCGAGCCGGCATACAGGCAGGCGTTGGCGATGTCGTCCGGCGTCGCCATGCGGCCGGCGGGGATGGTGGCACCCACCGCGGCGATGCCGGCCTCGTCGCCATAGTGCAGGTGCGCCTGCTCGGTCTGCACCAGCCCCGGGCTGATGGTCAACACACGTACCTTGGGCGCCCACTCCACCGCCAGCGAGGACGCAAGCGACAGCACGCCGGCCTTGGCCGCGCCATAGGCGGCGGTGCCCGGCGAGGGACGCGACGCGGCAACGCTGCCGATGAAGATGATGACGCCGCCGCCGTCCTGTTCCTGCATCAGCGCATTGGCTTGCTGGGCGACGTTGAGCGGGGCGATGAGGTTGAGGCGGATGATGCCTTCGTGAAAGCGCGGCGAGGCCTTGTCGGCAAGCGCGAAGGGCGCCCCGCCGGCGTTGTTGACCAGCACGTCGAGGCGGCCGAAGCGCTCGCGGATGGCGGCGAACAGGGTCTGCAGCGACTCGATGTCGCGCACGTCGGCAGGGATGAAGTCAGCCGTCTTGCCGCCGGCCTCGGGCAGCACCTCCGGCGCATTGCGGCCGCAGACGACCACCGTCGCCCCCGCGGCGAGGAAGCCCCGCGCGATGCCGGCGCCGATGCCCTTGGTGCCGCCGGTCACGAGCACCACCTTGCCGCGGTAATCCAGCGCCGCCGATGGGGAAGCCTGAGTATTCATGCACCTGTCTCCACGAGGGTTCGTTCGATGCCTGCGAGTCTAGGGGCGCGCTTCGCCCCGATCGTCGTCTGAACGGACGATGAGCGGCTTGCGTCGAGGGCGGAACATTCGTCCCATCCCCTTCCCCGGCCGTCGCGCGCGGGGCGCTCCTGGAGACGCCATGACAACAGACCTGACACCGCCGTCCGATCCGGCCTCGCCCCTGCTGCTCGAACGCCTCGACGGCGGCGTCGCCCTGCTGCGCCTGAACCGGCCGCAGGCCACCAACGCGCTGTCGCTCGAACTGCAGGCCCTGCTGTCGCAGCGCTTCACCGAGCTGGCGGCGGACGACATGGTGCGCTGCATCGTGCTGACCGGTGGCGACAAGGTGTTCGCGGCGGGCGGCGACATCACCAGCATGGCCGGCGTCGGCCCGATCGAGATCACCCAGCGCCACACCGAGCGGGTGTGGGGCCCGATCCAGCATTGCCCCAAGCCGGTGATCGCCGCGGTGTGCGGCTACGCCTACGGCGGCGGCTGCGAACTGGCGATGCTGGCCGACATCATCGTCGCCGGCGAGGGCGCCCGCTTCTGCCAGCCCGAAATCCGCATCGGCATCATGCCGGGCATCGGCGGCACGCAGCGCCTGGTGCGCGCGGTCGGCAAGGCCAAGGCGATGCGCATGGCGCTGACCGGCAAGCCGATCACCGCGCACGAGGCCTGGACCGCCGGCCTGATCAGCGACCTGGTGCCGGACGATCAGGTGATCCCGACCGCGATCGAGCTGGCGTGCACCATCGCGGCGATGCCCCCGCTGGCCGCCGAGCAGATCAAGGAATGCATCCTGCTGGGCATGGATGCCCCGCTCGAAACCGCGCTGGCGATGGAGCGCCGCGCCAACGCGCTGCTGTTCGCCTCGCGCGACCAGAAGGAAGGCATGCGGGCCTTCATCGACAAGCGGCCGCCGAAGTTCGAAGGTCGCTGACCCCTCCAATCCACATCGACCCATCAACAGGAATCGAAATGTCCGACTCGCTCTTCAGACTGGATGGCTGCGTGGCCATCGTGACCGGCGCCGGCCGCGGCATGGGCCGCGGCGTGGCCGAGACCCTGGCCCGCCAGGGTGCAACCGTCGCAGTCAACGACTTCTTCCCCGAGCGCGCCGAAGCGGCCGCTGCCGAACTGCGCGCCGCCGGGCTGAAGGCCCTGGCCGCACCCGCCGACGTGACCGACTACGAGGCGGTGCAGAAGATGGTGGCCGCCGTGCGCGAGCAGGCCGGCATCGTGGATATCTATGTGTCCAACGCCGGCGTGCCGACCTCCGGCATGGGCTACGGCAAGTTCCTCGAATCGAAGCCCGAGGATTGGGAACGCTTCGTCAAGCTCAACCTGTACGGCCTGATGAACGGCTGCCACGCGGTGCTGCCGGGCATGATCGAGAAGAAGTGGGGCCGCATCGTGGCGATCACCTCCGAGTCCTGGCGTGCCGCGGTGCCGATGGGCATCGCCGCCTACGCCGCCTCCAAGGCCGGCGTGGTCGGCTTCGTGCGTCAGCTCGCGGCCGAGGTCGGGCGCAAGGGCGTGAATGTGAACGCGCTGTCGCTGGGCACGATGAACAACTGGGAAGGCTCGGAGGAGCTCGCGCGCAAGAACTGCATCATCCCGCGCGCAGGTTCGCCCGCCGATGTCGGCGCAGGCGTCGCCTACCTCGCCTCGCGCGAGGCGGAATGGGTCACCGGCCAGATCGTGCCGCTCAATGGCGGTGGCATCACTGCCTGAGGATCATCGGCGCTTCGTCGCCATCAGAGGCGTGTCGTCTTCCAGCGCCCGCGGCTGAACAGCCACAGCGTGAACAGGCCAACTGCGGTCTCGGAAATAAACACGCCCCAGAACACCCCCGAGTGCGCCCAGCCCATGAGCAGCGCAAGGGCCCAGGCGAGCGGGATCTGGATCGCCCAGAAGAACACCAGGTTGATCCAGGTCGGCGTCATCGTGTCGCCGGCGCCGTTGAAGGCCTGCACCGACACCATCCACCAGCCGTAGACGAAGTAGGAATACGACAGGATGGCGAGCCACTCGCCGCCGATGGCGATGACCTGCGCGTCGTCGGTGAACAGGGCGATGAGCGCGTCGTGCAGGAAGAAGAACGCCACCGACACGGCGAGCGTGAAGGCCATGTTCATCCAGCCGATGCGCCATACGGCGGCCTCGGCGCGCGCGGGCTGACCCGCGCCGAGGTTCTGCCCGACCAGCGTGGCGGCGGCGTTGGACATGCCCCAAGCGGGCATCAGGGTGAACATCATGATGCGGATCGTGATCGTCGCCCCAGCGACGGCTTCGGTCGAGATGCTGGCGAGGATGCGCATCAGAAAGATCCAGGCGGTCATCGACACGATCATCTGGCCGATGCCGCCGAGCGAGGTACGCACGATCTGCCACAGCGTCGCGCCATGCCAGCGCAGGCTGACGCGGCGGATGCGCAGGTGTTCGCTGCCGCGCACCAGGATCCACACCTGCACCAGCACGCCGGCACCGCGCCCGATATTGGTCGCAATCGCCGCGCCCTCGATGCCGAGCGCCGGAATCGGTCCCAGGCCGAAGATCAGGATCGGGTCGAGCACGATGTTGAGCGCATTGGCGACCCACAGCACGCGCATCGCCGCCGCCGCGTCACCCGCGCCGCGAAAGATGGCGTTGATGACGAAGAGCAGCAGGATCACCGCGTTGCCGCCGAGCATCCACTGCGTATAGCGGTAGCCGTGTTCGATCGCCCAGGCGTCCGCGCCCATCAGGCGCAGCAGGTCCTGCGCCCACACGATGCCGGCCACCGCGAAGGGCAGCGAGACGAGCATCGCCAGCACGATGGCCTGCACTGCCGACAGCGCCGCCTCCTCGCCCCGATGCTCGCCGATGCGGCGGGCGACGACCGCGGTGACCGCCATCGCCAGCCCCATCGCGATCGAATACAGCAGGAAGAGATAGGTTTCGGTGAGCCCGACGGTAGCCACCGCCGACGATCCGAGCTTGGCGACGAAGAAGATGTCGACCACCGCGAAGGTCGACTCGAGCACCAGCTCCAGCATCATCGGCACGGCAAGCAGAAACACCGCGCGTTTCAATGGAATGCGCGTGTAGTCGGCGTCGGTGCCACGCAGCGCGGCGCGCAGGTCGGCACGAAGCGAGGACGATGCGGAAAGGTCTGAAGTGCTCATCCGGCGCATTGTGCCGCGCCGGCGTCAGAGCTCAAACGCCTGCGCGCACCCGATTAAGCGCAGGGTCATTCGGCGGATTCAGCACGCACATCGTTCCGGCCGGGTGGTAGATGTAGGGCACGCAACGGTTGCAGTTGATGCAGCCCGAGGCCGTCGCCTCGCCGCGCTGAAATTTGTTGACCAGTTGCGGATCATGAATCAGCGGTCGTGCCATCACCACCGCATCGAAGCCCTCGGCCATGGCTTGCTCGGCGTTGGCCAGCGAGCGCGCGCCGCCGAGGTAGCCGAGCGGAATATCCACTGCAGCGCGTATACGGCACGAGTACTCGAGGAAATACATCTCGCGGAACTTCACCTTGGGCGTGCCGAGCTGCGACAGCTTCATCATCAGCCCGGTCATCCAGCTGCCCTTGAGCACCTTCTTCATCTCGTCCATGTCGAAGTTGCTGCCGAACATGAACCAGCCCGACTCGATGTTGCGCCCACCGGACAGCACCAGCAGATCGGCGCCGGCCTCTTGCAGCAGGCGCGCAGTGACGATGGCGTCATCGGCGGTCGCACCACCCGGCACGCCGTCGGCGACGTTGATCTTGGCCAGCACCGCCATCTCCCGGCCGACCTTGTCCTTCACCCGGCGCAGCACCTCGGCGGGGAAGCGCGCGCGGTTCTCGGCGCTGCCGCCGTATTCGTCCTTGCGCTTGTTGGAGAGCGGCGAGATGAACTGGTTGAGCAGGTAGCCGTGGCCCATATGAATCTCGACGGCGTCGAAGCCGGCCTGGCGGCACAGCTCGGCGGCGTCGACAAACTGCTGAATGACCTGGTCCATGTCGGCACGGGTCATCGCACGCTGGAAAACGTTGCCGCGCATCAGGCCGGCCTTGTTGAGGCCGCCCGAGGCGCTCATCGTCGGTCCTTCGACCTTGATCGAGGTGACGAAGGAGCCGCCATGGGTGAGCTGGTAAGAGATCGCGCCCCCTTCCGCATGCACGGCATCGGCCAGCGCCTTGAGATCGGGCAGGATCTCGGGGCGCATCCACACCTGATTGGGCAGGGTACGACCGACCTTGGCGACCGCACCATAGGCCACTGTCGTCAAGCCGACACCGCCAGCGGCCATGTCGCGATGATGCTTGACCAGGGCCTTGGTGGGCGCGCCATCGAGCACCATGCCCTCGTTGGCGCCGGCACGGATGAAGCGGTTGCGCAGGGTGACCGGCCCCAGCTTGAAGGGGGCGAACAGATCGGGGACTTGGCTCATGCGGACCTCGCTGGATTCGAAGCTGGACTCGACGGCGGACTCGACGGCGGATTTGGCGCGGGCTGGCGCCGCAGGCTTTGCAGCGGGCTCACGCAGGAACACGCACGAGCGCCCGAAGCTCGTTCTTGGCAATCTTGTTCGACGCATTGACCGGCAGCGCGTCGAAGAAGCGCACGAAGCGCGGCACCTTGTAGTTGGCCATGCGCTCGCGCGACCAGGTGATGAGCGCGCGCTCGTCCAGCGCCTGGCCAGGCCGCAGCACCACGCACGCGCAGCCGACCTCACCCATGCGCTCGTCGGGCACGCCGATCACCGCCACCTGGGCAATCGAGGGGTGCGCGGTGAGCGCGGCCTCGATCTCGGCCGGGTAACAGTTGAAACCGCCGACGATGAACATGTCCTTGAGGCGGTCGGTGATGCGCAGGTAGCCGCGCGCGTCGAGCGTGCCGACATCGCCGGTGTGCATCCAGCCCTCGGCATCGATGGTCTCGGCGGTGGCCTTGGCGTCCTCGAAGTAGCCCTGCATGACGTGGAAGCCGCGTAGGCAGATCTCGCCCGCCTCGCCGGCCGGCAGCGGCCGGTTATCGGCGTCGACGATGCGCACCTCGGTGCCCGGGATGGCGTGGCCGCTGGTGAGCGCGACCGTCTCGGCGTCGTCGTCGGCGGCGCAGATGGTGGCCAGGCCGCCGCATTCGGTGAGGCCGTAGGCGGTGAGTACGACCTTGAAGCCGAGCTCGGCGCGCATGCGCTCGATCAGCACCGGCGGGATGGTGGAGGCGCCGGTGACAGCCACCCGCAGGCTGGACAGGTCGGTCTGTGCCAGCTTCGGGTGGGCGAGCATCGACAGGTAGAGCGTGGGCGGTCCGGGCAGCACGCTGATGCGGTCGGCCTCGATGCGGCGGAATACCGCTTCGGCATCGAACACGGGGTGCGGCAGCACGGTGGCGCCGGCGATCAGGCAAGTGACCCAGCCGGCCTTGTAGCCGAAGGTGTGGAAGAACGGATTGACGATCAGGTAGCGGTCGCCGGCCTGGATGCCGGCGATCTTCACGTATTCGGTGAAGGCCTGGATGATCTGGCGGTGGGCGCTGACGACACCCTTGGGGCGACCGGTGGTGCCGGAGGTGAACATCAGGTCCGACATGTCGTCGGGCTGCACCGCCTGGGCGCGCACGCGCGCCTGGCCCTCGCTCACGCCCTCGCCGTCGGCGACGAAGCGCGCCCAGTCGGTGTCGGCATGCGCGCCGGCTTCGCCGATCGCCACCACCTTCTCCAGCGTGGACGGACGGCAGCCGGCGAGCATCGCCGGGTAGTCGATATCGAGGAAGCGGTCGACCACGAAAAGCACGCGGCTGCGGCTGCGCTCGATGATGTCGGCCGCCTCGGCGCCCTTCATGCGGGTGTTGATCGGCACCATTGCCGCGCCCGCACAGTGGATGCCGAGCGCGGCCAGAATCCATTCGGCGCGATTCTCGGCCCAGATCGCAACCCGGTCGCCCGGTGCGATGCCGTGAGCGATCAGCGCGCGGCTGACGGCGAACACGCACGCTGGCAGATCCATGTAACGGATGAGGGTGTCACCGTCCTCGATGAAGGCACGCTCGCCGTGGCGTTGCGCAGCCTCGAGGACAAGTGCGGGCAAGGTGCGGGCGGCAGGGGCAATAAAGGGTGGAGTCATGGGAGTTCCGGGAGTGTTACGGCGGCTCAGATGCTCATGACGAACTGGCCGCTGTCGACGCGCAGCTCGATGCCATTGACCGCGCGCGAGGCGTCGTCGGCCAGGAACAGGATGGCGGCGGCCACGTCCTCGGGCAGGCAGGCGCGGTTCATCGGGTCGGCGTCGATGGTGAAGCGCGTCGGGTCGACGCCCTTCGGGTATGAGCCGGCCGTCATCGGCGTCATGACGCCGTCGGGGTGGATGGAGTTGCAGCGGATGCGGTACTTGGCCTTGCGGCAGTGCGCGGCCACCGCGCGGGTGAGCCCGGAGATGGCGGCCTTGGAGGCGCCATAGGCGGCGTAGTCTTCCTTGGCGGCGATGCCGGCGATCGAGGACATGTTGATGATCGAGCCCCCACCGCCCTCCTTCATCAGCGCCACGCCGGCCTTGCAGCCGAGGAAGACGCTGTCGGCATTGACCCGCATCAGGCGCTGCCAGTCCTCCAGCGAGGCGTCCTCGATCGAACCCTTGACCAGGATGCCGGCGTTGTTCACCAGGATGTCGAGACGACCGAACCGCTCGCGCAGCGCGGCCATCACCGCGTCCCAGTCGGCCGCCGAGGCGGCGTCCTGGCGGATGAACGTCGCCTGGCCGCCGAGGCTGGCGGCGAGCGAATCGCCGGCGTCGACGTTGAGGTCGGTGAACACGACCTGGGCGCCCTCCCTGACGAAGAGTTCCACCGTCGCGCGTCCGACGCCGCTCGCGCCCCCGGTGACCAGCGCCACCTTGCCTTCGATCCGTCCTGCCATGTGCTCGGTCTCCTGTCGATTCGTCACGCGTTGGCCGCGATGTGGTTGGCGGCGATGTAGCCGAAGGTCATCGCCGGTCCGATGGTGGCGCCGGCGCCCGGGTAGGCGGTGCCCATCACCGAGGCCGAGGTATTGCCGATGGCGTACAGGCCCTCGATCGCCGAGCCGTCCGGGCGCACCACCCGCGCCAGGGCGTCGGTGAGCAGCCCGCCCTTGGTGCCGATGTCGCCGGCGTCCATGCGCATGGCGTAGAACGGCCCCTTCTGGACGGGCGCAAGGCAGGGGTTGGGCTTGACGTTGACGTCGCCGTAGTAGCGGTCGAACACGCTGTCGCCGCGGCCGAAATCGGCGTCCTTGCCGCTGCGGGCATAGTCGTTCATCTTCGCCACGGTGTCCTTGAGCCCGGCGGCATCGACGCCGATCTGGAGCGCCAGCTCGTCGAGGCTGTCGGCCTTCCAGTACACGCTGCCCAGCCACTCCTTGCGCAGGCGGCTGTCGGGCATGATCTGCGCCGGCATCAGCGGGCCCATCGCGTAGTTGAAGCGGAAGTGGGCGTCGAAGATGCACCACGCCGGCACGTTCTTGCCGCCGGTGGCGTCGCGGTCCTTGTACATGGCGTCGCCGAACTCGAGGTAACCCTGGGCTTCGTTGCAGAAGCGCTTGCCCAGGCTGTTGACCACGATCGCGCCCGGGAAGGCGCGCTCGGCGA
>Ga0209066_10006483_pt1 | contig 11921 bp, 9 predicted proteins | sample All_14_2_FD_187198 | JGI IMG/M metagenome (GOLD analysis project Ga0209066, IMG submission 187198) | Freshwater microbial communities in response to fracking from Pennsylvania, USA - Allegheny Zone_MetaG_DW_15 (SPAdes) (version 2) ...
CCTTTGCGCCCGGCCTTCACTGCATGTTCGTCGAAAGGCGCACCAGCGGCTTCTTCTCACACTGGCAGTCCTCTCCCAAGCAGCACAAGCTGGACCCCTTTGCGCTGCGCGTGAGCGCCTTGCCGGAAGAAGGCCGCCCCTCGCACTTCAGCGGCGCGATCGGCGTGTTCCGCCTGAACGGACGGCTCTCGCAAACCCTCGCGCATCCCGGCGACATCATCACCCTGAGCCTCGAACTCTCCGGGCAGGGCTGGCTGGCCGACGCCGTCATGCCCACACCGCCGGACTCGCCGCTTTTCAAGGTCTACCCCGCCAAAGAACGCGTCCGCGAGCCGCTGCGCATCCAGACCGAACAGGTCTTCATCCCGTCCTCCACCAACGCCGCCGAGATCGCGGCGGCGCGGTTCTGTTTCTTCAACCCCGCAACCGGACGCTACGAGGAGAGCGTCGCAGGACCGTTCCGGCTGACGTTCATCGATACGCCCAACGCGCCCAAAACCGACGAGGTGCGCGTCATCAGCACGGCCGCTTCTGGCTCAGCGCCAGCCGCTTCCCAAACCGTCACGCTCGAACGTGTCAACCTCTCCCTGCGCCATGCCGTGCCGCTGCTGGTCGGATGTGCCGGAGCCCTTGCCGCCTTCTTCGTGTTCTTCCAGCTCTTCCGACGCCATACGGGCCTCGCTTTTCTGCTGAGCGCGGCGCTGTTGGCCGCAAGCGGCGGCGCAGCCTATGCCCTCAGCGGCAAGACCGCCACCGTCGCGCGAACCCTCGACCGACGCACCGACGTCCTCTTTGCGCCGTCACACGCCGCCGCAATCCTTTTCACGCTCAACCCCGGCACCCCTGTCATCCCTCTCGAGACCGCCGGAACGTGGATACGCATGGATGCCGCCGGCCGACGCGGCTGGATCCCCGCCAGTAGCCTGAGGGATAAAGCGGCGCCGCAATAGTGGGACGATCATGATTCGTCCCCCAGGGCGGCGCAAGGCATGCGGCTGAGCGAGGCCCGCCGGCGTCATATCCGTCGCTCCAAAATCCGTCACGTTCGACATCTTCCCGCGTGCCCGCGGAGCGCGGAGAACAAGACCCGGAGAACAAGATCGTCGTTTTCTTTTTTTTCTGCTATACTTACCCGACCAAACCGGGCTATAATCAATCGGCATATTGTTATTTCCGAAACAAGGAGTCTTCCGATGGCGATCCTGATGCAAGGTTTGGTTTTGTTGGCGGCGGGAATGGGTATCGTTTACCTCTTTCTCTCCCTGCTCGTTTGGGTGATGAACCGGTCCGCACAGATCATCCCGCGGTTCAACCACATCCTTCCGGATGAGGAGCCGAAGAAAAAGACCCGCCTGACGCAAAAAACCGTCCATGATGACTCGCCGATCGCCATCGCCCTTGCCGCCGTGAGAGCGCACACCGCCTAATCCCTTTCAATAAACCGCTACCCCAAGGAGTCCTATACCGTGGCCAAAAAAAATGTCAGTTTCATGTGCACCGCCTTCCGTGACGGGTTCCAGTCCGTCTACGGCGCCCGCGTCCTCACCGAAGATTTCATGCCCGCCGTAGCGGCCGCCCGCGAGGCCGGCATCTCGTACTTCGAAGCCGGCGGCGGCGCCATGTTCCAGTCGCCCTATTTCTATTGCAACGAAGACGCGTTCCACATGATGGACCGCTTCCGCGAAGTGGCCGGGCCCGCTGCCAACCTGCAGACTCTCGCCCGGGGCGTCAACATCGTCTGCCTCGACTCAGCCTCGTCGGACGTCATCAAGCTCCACGCGAAGCTCTTCAAGAAACACGGCGTCACCACGATCCGCAATTTCGACGCCCTCAACGACGTCAACAACCTGATCTTCTCCGGAAAGTGCATTCACGAAGCCGGGCTGAAGCATCAGGTCGTGGTCACCATGATGGCCCTGCCCCCCGGCTGCACCGGCGCGCATGACCCCGCCTTCTACGAGCAGACCCTGCGCCAGATCTTGGACGCGGGTATCCCGTACGATTCGGTCTGCTTCAAGGACGCCTCCGGCACCTCCGTCCCCGCGTACGTGTATGAGACCGTCAAGCGCGCCCGCAAGATGCTTCCGGAAGGCACGCGCATCCAGTACCACACCCATGAGACCGCCGGCTGCGGCGTGCTCGCCTACAAGGCCGCGCTCGACGCGGGCGCCGACACCATCGACCTCTCCCTCGCCCCGGTCTCAGGCGGCACCTGCCAGCCCGACGTGATCGTCATGTGGCATGCCCTGCGCGGCACGGACTACGATCTGGGCGTGGACATCGACAAGGTGCGCGACGCCGAGAAGGTCTTCATCGACTGCATGAAGGACTATTTCCTCCCGCCCGAGGCCACCAAAGTCGAGCCGCTGATCCCCTGGTCGCCCATGCCCGGCGGCGCGCTCACCGCCAACACCCAAATGTTGCGCGACAACAACCTGATGAGCCGCTACAACGACATGATCGCGGCCATGTCCGAGGTCGTCCGCCGCGGCGGCTTCGGAACATCGGTCACGCCGGTCTCGCAGTTCTACTTTCAGCAGGCCTTCAACAACGTCCTGCAAGGGCCGTGGAAAAAGATCGCGCCGGGTTACGGCAAGATGGTCCTCGGCTACTTCGGCAAGACGCCGGTCGCTCCCGACCCCGAGATCGTCAAAATCGCCTCGGAGCAGCTCAACCTGCCTCCGACCACCCGCCCGGTTCTCGAGATCAACGACGCCGATCCCAAGAAGTCGCTCGATTTCTTCAAGAAGATGCTCAGCGACAAAGGACTGCCGCTGACCGACGAGAACGTTTTCATCGCTGCCTCATGCCAGGAGAAGGGCATCCTTTTCCTCGAAGGCAAAGCCCAGCTCGGCATCCGCAAGAACGCCCCGGTCAAGCCCGCCGCCACGGCTGCCGCGAAACCCGCCGGATACACGGTCACGGTCAACGGCAAGGCCTACTCGGTTGAAATGAAGGGCGACAAGGCGGTCGTCAACGGCACGGAATACGCGGTCAGCGTGGCCGATGGCCTGGGCGCCGTTGCCGCGGCCCCGGCCGCGAGCGCCGGGCCTGCGGCCGGCTCCGAAACCGAGGTCAAGGCCGCCGTTCCCGGCGTGATCCTGCGCCTCAGCGTCTCCGAGGGGGCTTCCGTGCTCGAAGGCGACGAACTGCTCGTGATGGATGTGATGAAGATGGAAACCGCGGTCATCGCCCCGTGCGCCGGCACAGTCAAGGCCATCCACGTGACCCAGACCGACAAGGTCAACACCGGCGACGTGCTCGTATCCATCGGCTAAGGCAGCCTCTTCACGCAGGCCGCGCGGGACCAAGTCTACGCGCGCGCCTGTACCGTTCATCGCTCCGACGTGTAACCGACAACCTGTAAACCGTAACGCGTAACCATAACCGTTTGGAACCGCCCATGAAAAAGATTTTTCTCTCCTGCGTGGCAACCGTGGCACTGGGGCTTTCCTTCGCCTCCGCCGACACGACGGCAGCCGCCCCAGCCGCCTTGCCGTCGGCCGTCGCCTCACAGACCGCAACCCCGCAGTCTGACAGCAACGACTGGCGCAGCATGATCCGCCGCGTCAAAAGCCTGAAGAATGACACCGGCATCATGGGATTCCTCAGCAATTCAGCGCCCGACTATCTGGCGAAAGGGTACTACACGCCGACAGGCTCTTTTGTCAAAGGCCATGAGGTCAAGGTCATTGGCGGCCTTCCTTACGGCGCGGGGCAAGCGCTCATGGTCCTGATCTGCCTCGGCCTCATTTACCTCGCGATCGTCAAAGGCTTTGAGCCCCTGCTGCTCCTGCCGATCGGCTTCGGCGGCCTGCTCGCCAATATGCCCTTTGCGAACGTGGCCGCGCCCCCGCTCGTCGCAATGATCAACGGCGCGCCCTCCGTCATCGAGCCCGGCGGCTTTCTGTATTACTTTTTCGATTTCGGCGTAGCGACCGGCCTCTTCCCGATCATGATTTTCATGGGGGTGGGAGCCATGACCGACTTCGGCCCGCTGATCGCCAACCCCCGTACCGCCCTGCTCGGTGCGGCCGCGCAGTTCGGCATTTTCATCGCGCTGATCGGCGCGCTCGTGCTTTCGATGGTCTTCCCAGGGTACATCAACTTCGGTCTGAAAGAGGCCGCCTCGATCGGTATCATCGGCGGCGCTGACGGACCCACCGCCATCTGGCTCACCACCAAACTCGCGCCGCACCTGCTGGGCGCGATCGCCGTGGCCGCCTACTCCTACATGGCCCTCGTGCCGATCATCCAGCCGCCCATCATGCGCTGGCTGGTCCCGGAACACGAGCGCAAGATCGTGATGAAGCAGCTTCGCCCCGTTTCGAAAATGGAAAAGGTCTGCTTCCCCCTGATCGTACTCCTGCTCTGCTCCCTGTTGCTTCCCAGCGCCGTGCCCTTGATCGGCGCGCTGATGCTGGGGAATCTCAGCCGCGAGGTCGGCCCCTCGGTCTCGCGCCTCGCCGACACCATGTCGGGCCCGCTCATCAACATCGTCACGATCCTCCTGGGGCTCTCCGTTGGATCGAAGCTCGCCTGCGAGAAATTCCTGAACGCCGAGACCCTCGGCATCTTGGCCCTGGGCCTCATCGCCTTCGGCTTCGGCACGGCCACAGGCTGCATCATGGGGCGCATCATGAACAAGATCTGCAAAGACCCGATCAACCCCCTGATCGGCTCGGCCGGTGTCTCGGCGGTGCCCATGGCCGCGCGCGTCTCGAACAAGGTCGGGCTGGAGTCCAACCCCTCCAACTACTTGCTGATGCATGCCATGGGGCCTAACGTCTCCGGCGTGATCGGTTCAGCCGTGGTCGCGGGCGTGCTCTATACACTCTGCAAGTGACCCTCCTCCGGCGTGACGTCACTCAAAAACCTATGCGCAGCTTCGGCCAGCAGATGATTAAAGCGTTGAGGAGCACCCGGTGGGCGTTCCTCTCCTTTGGCCTGTGCCTTCTGGCCCTTCAACAGGTGGGGACAGGCTCGCTGGCTGTCGCCGCAGGACTCCGATCCTCCTCGGCATCTTCGGCCGACTCGGCGTTCTCTCAGAACGCGGCCACAGCCGCCACCGTCGCGTGGGGCAGCAACAGAGAAGGCCTCTGCTACGATGCGGTGTTGACCAACCGCCGCCAGACGGGCCTCGTTCTGGCAGCCTCTGTCTGCCGCATGCGCCTCCTGACCGCGGTTCTTCCGCGCTTTCACAACAACAGCCGCCCCACCGTCCTGCGCACGCGGGCGATCTTTTGTGAATTCTCGCGTCTGCGAAGCATCCTGCACCCGCAGCTCGCGTTTCTCGCACACACCGCAACGGTGCTGTGCTGACAGCCTTTCCGCACACACCCGCGTGACAGCACCTGCCGCCTTGTGTGCGCTCTTTCTCTGTTTCCTTTTCACCTTTTGACGTCGAGCCCCATTTTCGCGGGCCTATCCCTCTTTTCTTTCTGTATCGTTTTTAGGAGTCCCTATGTTCAACACACTCATGCAAGGCCTTGTCCTGCTCGTAGCAGGCATGGGCATCGTCTACCTGTTCCTGGCCCTCATGGTTTGGGTCATGAACCGGTTCGCGACCATCATCCCCCGCTTCAACCACATCCTGCCGGATGATGAGCCGAAAAAGAAGCCGCGCGCGCCGCGCCCGGCTAACAGCGCGCCGGCTGCACAGCCGGTCCCAGCGTCCGCGCCCGGCGCGGACGCGGCTGAGATCCGCTCGGCCCTGCCCGGCGCAGTCCTGCGCGTCAGCGTCAAGCCGGGCGACCACGTCGCCAAAGATGACGAGCTGCTCGTGCTCGACGTCATGAAAATGGAAACCCCGGTGCGCGCTGACAGGTCGGGAATCATCGCCGCCATCCGCGTGACCGTCGGCGAAAAAGTCAACACCGGCGACGTCCTCGCGCTCATCGCCTAAGCCACATCCTTTACGAAAGACGAACGTCATGAAAAAACTGTTTCTGCTCCTCTCATTCGCCTGCCCGCTGGCGATCCTCGGCACAACCTGCCTGGCGCAAACGCCGCCCGGCGCCGACAACGCCGCGCCCGTCGCGATCCAACCGTCAAAGGCGACAACCCCTACCGCCGAAAACGGCGACTGGCGCAGCATGATCGGCAAGGTCAAAAAGCTAAAGGACGACACCGGCATCAAGGGTTTCATGGCCAAAGACCCTCCCAAGTACCTCGCCGAAGGCTACATGACGCCCACGGGCGCGATGGTGCCGGGCAAGCCGGCCAAGATCATCGGCGGCCTCCGCTACGGCGTCGGGCAGGGGCTGATGATCCTCATCTGCCTCGTGCTGCTCTACCTCGCCATCGTCAAGGAGTTCGAGCCGCTGCTGCTGTTGCCCATCGGCTTCGGCGGACTGCTGGCGAACATGCCCTTCGCGGGCGTCGCGGCTCCGCCGTTGGTGGACTCCGTCACCAAGCTCGTGGTCGAGCCGGGCGGGTTCCTCTACTACTTCTTCGAGTTCGGCATCTCCACCGGCGTCTTCCCGATCATGATCTTCATGGGCGTGGGCGCGATGACCGACTTCGGGCCGCTGATCGCCAACCCCCGCACCGCCCTGCTCGGAGCGGCCGCGCAGTTCGGCATCTTCATGGCCCTGCTCGGCGCGCTCGGCCTGACCACGCTCTTCCCCGAGCACATCCACTTCGGGCTGAAAGAGGCCTCCTCCATCGGCATCATCGGCGGCGCGGACGGGCCGACGGCCATCTGGCTGACCACCAAGCTCGCCCCCCACCTGCTGGGCGCGATCGCCGTCGCCGCCTACTCCTACATGGCCCTCGTGCCGATCATCCAGCCGCCCATCATGCGCTGGCTGGTCCCGGAACACGAGCGCAAGATCGTCATGAAGCAGCTCCGCCCCGTCTCGAAGATGGAGAAGGTCTGCTTCCCCCTGATCGTGCTGCTGCTCTGCGCCCTGCTGCTGCCCAGTTCGGTGCCGCTGATCGGCGCGGTGATGCTGGGCAACCTCTGCCGCGAGGTCGGCCCCAACGTCGCGCGGCTGGCCGACACCATGGCCAACCCTCTGATCAACATCGTGACGATCATGCTCGGCCTCGCGGTCGGCTCGAAGCTCGCCTGCGAGAAGTTCCTCAACCCCGAGACCCTCGGCATCCTCGCGCTCGGCCTCATGGCCTTCGCGGGCGGCACCGCCGCAGGCTGCCTCATGGGCCGGCTCATGAACAAGGTGTGCAAGGATCCGGTCAACCCGCTCATCGGGTCGGCCGGCGTCTCGGCCGTACCCATGGCCGCGCGCGTCTCAAACAAAGTCGGGCTCGAGTCCGACCCCGCCAACTACCTGCTGATGCACGCCATGGGGCCCAACGTCTCCGGCGTGATCGGCTCGGCCGTGGTCGCTGGCGTGCTCTATACCCTCTGCAAATGACGGGTCCCCGAGTGAGGCGATCCGCACGTGCCGCGCCTCACTCGGCCTTTCTCAAAGACGTCGAAGGCCGCTCACCGTGACGCTCACCGTGATCCGTTGACACCCGAGGACACACGACCCTATAATTTAAGAAATGCAAAAGACACATCGTTTTCTGTGTTTCTTGGAATCTCTCAAACCGTCCCAGCTTCTCACGTTCGGGTTCCTCTCCTATGTCGGCGCCGGCATCGCTTTGCTCGCCTTGCCCTTCTCCCAAGCCCAGCCGACGTCGTTTGTGGACAACCTCTTTACCATCGTCTCTGCCATCTCGACGACCGGCCTGTCGACCGTCAGCGTCGCGGACTCCTACACGATGTTCGGCGAGTTCGTCATTTTCATGCTGTTCCAACTTGGCGGCCTCGGGTACATGACCGTCACCTCCTTCATCATCCTGTCGCGCCAGTCCGGAATCTCGTCCACCCGACACAGCATCCTCTCCCTGCAGTTCTCTCTGCCGCAAGGCTTCTGGATGTCGCAGTTCGTGCGAAATGTCGTCATTTACACGCTCGCATGCGAAACGTTGGGAGCAATCCCCCTGTATTTTGAATTCGCCCGGGCCGGCCTTCCTCAGCCGCTCTGGTCTGCCGTCTTTCACTCGGTCTCGGCCTTCGCCACGGCCGGCTTCAGCCTCAACAACAACAGCCTCGAAAGTTTCCGGGACAACCTCGCGGTCAACGCGACGATCGGCGTTCTCTGCTATCTTGGCGCGCTCGGCTTCATCGTCATGCAGGACGCCTATTACGCCTGCCGCAGAAGAAGCTACCGGATCACCTTCACCTCGAAGGTGATCCTCCTGATGACGGCCCTGGTGCTGGCCTTCTCCGCGCCGGTGCTCGTCTTCTGCGAGCCCGAGATCGCGCACCTGCCGTGGCCCTCCAGAATCTGCGTTGCGGTCTTTCAGATCATGACCGCCTCCTCGACCGCCGGCTTCAACACGATCCCCATCAGCACGCTCTCGGCCGCGTCGCTTACGCTCATTACCGTCAGCATGATCATCGGCGCGTCGCCGAGTGGAACCGGCGGCGGCATCAAGACGACCTCCCTCTCGGCGCTGCTCGGCACCCTGAGCAGCACGGTGCGTGGCCGGACCAGCGACGTCACTTTCTTCAAGCACACCATTCCCTACCACCGGCTGATCAGCGCCGTGTCTTCCGTCACGCTGTACGTCATTGTCCTGTGGTCGGGCGTTTTCCTGCTGTGCCTGTCTGACCGGAAAGACTATCTCCAGCTGATTTTCGAGGCTGCGTCTGCGCTGGGCACCGTCGGCCTCAGCATGGGCATCACCGCGGCGCTCTCGACCTGGGGCAAGCTGATCATCACCGCGCTCATGTTTCTCGGGCGCGTCGGCCCTCTGACGCTCGGCTTGGCCCTCTTCCGGTCGCAGAAGACGGCGGGCGCGCGTCCTCTCGACGACCTCGTGACGTAAAGCCTGGGCACCTTTTTGCGGATCACTCACCCGCTCCCTCCACTTTTTCCTTCGTGCCGGTGGGCCTTTGTGCTAAAAATATCCCCCATGCAACACGCGTTTGACCTCTCTGTTTCGGCCTCCGGACCTCTGGCCGGCGATATCCTGCTGCCGGGCGACAAATCGCTCTCGCACCGGGCAGCCCTCTTCGCCGCGCTCGCCGAAGGCACCAGCACCATCGACCGCTTTCTCGTTTCGGGCGTCACGCGCGCCATGCTGAACGCCCTCACCTCCCTCGGCGTCGCCTGGGACCTCAGCGGGGAATGCCTCACCGTTCAGGGCAAGGGTCTGCGCGGATTCTCCCCGCCAACCGGACCGCTTTTCTGCGGCAATTCGGCCACCACCATCCGCATGCTGGCAGGTGCGCTGGCCGCTTCGGGAACACCGTGCGTGCTCGACGGTTCCGAAGGTCTCCGCAAGCGCCCCATGGGGCGCATCACGGACCCGCTTCTGAAGATGGGCGTCCCCATCGCGACAGCCGACGGGTGCGCCCCGCTCACCCTTTCCGCACGCCGCAAGGAGCTTCCTCTGCGGGCCTCCGAGCACACGCTTCCCGTCGCAAGCGCCCAAGTCAAGTCCTGCCTGATCCTCGCCGCCCTCGCGGCAGACGGCCCCACCACCCTCCGCGAACCCGGCCCTTCCCGCGACCACACCGAGCGCATGCTGACCGCCATGGGCGCGGACATCCGCACGGAAGAACCGCTCACGGTCCGCGTCGCGCCGCTCGCGCGGCCCCTTGCCCCGCTGGACCTGACCTTGCCCGGCGACATCTCGTCGGCCGCCTTTCTCCTCGTGGCGGCCGCGCTCGTCCCGGGGTCGTCGATCCTGATCCGCGACGTGGGGCTCAACCCCACACGGACCGGCATCCTCGATGTGTTGCGGGAGATGGGCGCGCTCGTCTCGGTCGCCAACCAGCACATGACCGCCGGCGAGCCCGTCGGCGATATCGGCCTCACCGCAGCCCCGCTCAAGGCTGTGCGCGTTCATGGCGATACCGTCGTGCGCATGATTGACGAGTTCCCCGTCTTCGCGGTCGCGGCCTGTTTCGCCGAAGGCGTCACCGAGGTTCGCGACGCGGAGGAGCTGCGCTATAAAGAGACCGACCGCATCTCTGTCCTGTGCGGCGAACTCCGTAAACTCGGCGCGCGCCTCGACGAGCACAAAGACGGCTTCACCTTGCGCGGCGGCACGCTGCAGGGAGGCGTCTGCGAGGCCCAAGGCGACCACCGGCTCGCCATGTCGCTCGCGCTCGCAGGCCTTGCCGCGCCTTTGCCCGTCACCGTCCGGCACGCGGAGATCCTGAACGAGTCCTTCCCTGATTTTGTCCCGCAGCTCCGCATGCTCGGCGCGACGGCTGGACTCCGCACCTGACCGTCAGCCCCTTGGCGGCAACTCCCTGTCGCGCTCAGCGTTTCACCGGCCGGAAGCACGCGCCGAAAATCAGCAGCAAGATTCCGGTGCAGGCCACAGCGACCAACCAGATCTGATCCCAGTTGTTGTGAACCAGTCCGGCAGCGTCGGTTGTGGTCACCCGAAGCTTCTCAATAAACGAGCGGTTGACGAAGTTGGCAAAAAATGTGCCCAGTCCGAACGCCGCGAAATTGATGAAGCCCTGCGCCTGCGCCCGCATCGCACCATCGGCTTTCGTGTCGACATAAATTTGACCGCCCACATAGAAAAAGCCAAACACCAGTCCGTGGATCAGAATCCCGCTGTACACCCCCGCTGCTCCGCCCAGCCAAAAAAACACATACCGGAGCAGCAGGGCGCCTAGCCCGATCATCATCGCGTATTTCGCCCCGATCCGTTTGATCGCGGAAGCCAGCAACAGCGTGAAACCGATCTCGCTGTACTGCCCAAAGCTCATGGCCAGTGTCGGGTTCGCAATGCCGATGTCTGTCAGAAATTCTCCGCCATAGTTGAAATACAGCGAAAACGGTATCTTTGAGAAGAACATCACCGCGATGAAAAGCGCAAAACAAGGCTCCTTCATCATCGTCATGGCACGCAGGCCCAGCACGTCCACGACGTTCATCTTCTGCCCCCGCGCCTTGGGCGGCGTGTCCGGCGCGCAGAGTGCGACAGCGGCGGCGCAAAGCACGGTCGCCGCGCCGCAGTAGAACATCAGGGGTGTGCCGTTGACGGTCACACCCAGCCACCCGCCGATAACGCTGAACGCCGCCGCCGCAATCCAGCCGAGCACGCCGAACACGCGGACCTGCAGAAACACGTTGGGCGGACAATGCGAAAGGATCATGTAATTGATGGTGCTCCACGTCGGCATGTAGAAAATCAACGTCACCACAAGGCAGCCCAGCAGCGGCAACACCTGCGTCTGCATGCCGGCGGCAATCAACCCTGCCGCCGCAATCGCATTCGAGACCGCCATCACCTTTTGTGCGGCGAAAAAACGGTCTGTGATCATCCCAACGAACGGTGACGCCAGCGTGCCGATCGCCATCGTGCTGACAACCCATGCGAGCGTCTGCCCCTGCGCACCCATCGTCTTCGCATAGGGCACCAGCGTGATGAACCAGACCGGCAGCGCCATGTACTGCAGAAAATAGAGCGCACTCAATAACACCCGCGTTTTAAGCGCCACCTGCGGTTCGGACATCTTTCCCCCCTTTACCTTTTCGGCACACCCGTTGCCGATGCCATCGCACACCCCGGAACAAACGGGAACAGCCGGCACACCTCATCAGCCGTCGGCTGATACCCATACTCGCTAAGTTCATAGGCCTCGATAAAGCCGATCCCCTTCGCCCGTTCCATGCCATAAACCTCCGCCAGACGGGCACGGAACCGGGCGGCGTCGGACGCTTTGCGCGGAAGCATCCAGTGCGTCTTGATGAACGCCTTGCGTCCCTCCAAAGAAGAGGGAACCGGTTCGGCAATCCGCTTGTCGAACACCAGCCACTCGAAAAACTGCGACTCGTGTGAGCAGAGGGCCGTGAGCAGCTGATCCATCTCGTCCCCGATATCGACAACGATGTCCGGCCGGATCTCCGCCGGCTGAGTGAACGCGTCGCGCAGAA
>Ga0209066_10006484_pt1 | contig 11919 bp, 10 predicted proteins | sample All_14_2_FD_187198 | JGI IMG/M metagenome (GOLD analysis project Ga0209066, IMG submission 187198) | Freshwater microbial communities in response to fracking from Pennsylvania, USA - Allegheny Zone_MetaG_DW_15 (SPAdes) (version 2) ...
ATGGGGGGCAGGTCACACCTCCACACGATTACAGCATTGCCGAGAGGGCGAATGCCGTCAAGGCCGAGGACATCAAGGAAGTGAGCGAACAGGTCGCCCGTTCGAAGGGTCTTTTGGTCCCTGTTCCCGAGAAAGTTGATGAAGCCTACTACCACACAGCGCTATTGAGCCTGAGACGACCTTCCTTGGTACAGGACAGCCCGGTAAGAGTGGTCTACACCCCGTTGCACGGTTCCGGCAACGTGCCGGTCCAGCACTTGCTGAAGAAGGTGGGGATCCACTGCATTGTAGTTCCCGAGCAACAGGAACCGGATGGGAATTTCCCCACGGTACCGCTTCCCAACCCGGAGCACCCAAAAGCGATGGAGATGGCGATTGCACTCGCAAAAAATGAGAAGGCTGATATCGTGTTGGGTACCGATCCAGACGCGGATCGATTGGGCATCGCCATACCACTTGACGCAAAGAAGACGGAGTACCAACTGTTGACCGGCAACCAAATCGCAACCCTGCTGGTCGACTATCTGGTCGAGGCTGACAGTCATAAGCACTTGACCAAGAAACCCTTGGTGGTCAAGAGCCTGGTCACCACCGATCTGGTAGCCCGTATTGTGGAGAGTCAAGGCGGACGATGCAAGGATGTACTTACCGGATTCAAGTACATTGCCGAGCAGATCGCCGATTTGGAAGGACCGAAAGGAGAAGCTGAGTATTTTCTCTTCGGTTGCGAGGAGAGTTATGGTTTTCTGACACTTCCCCAAGTCAGGGACAAGGATGCTGTAAGCAGCGCCCTTGCCAGTGTTGAATTGATGTGCTATTGGGCCACACAAGGTTTGACGTTGGAGCAGCGCCTCACTCAGATTTATGCAAAGTGGGGCTATAGCACCGAAGCTGTTTTCTCCAAGGACTATGAAGGCGCCAGCGGAAAGGAAAAAATGGCAGCCATCATGACCAATCTTCGCAAGCTTTCTCCCGGTGATGAGCTTGCCGGTTCCACCATCGAGGGCATCCAGGATTTACTTGATGGGAAGCAAACGGCCTTCCCGCCTTCGGATGTCCTGATAATCCGGTTCTCTTGCGGTGACAAGTTGGTCGTCCGCCCCAGCGGGACGGAGCCCAAAATTAAATACTACCTCTTTTTCACGATGGAAGGGGGGAAGTGTGAGGCCAATGAGCGCAAGCTCGCCTCGCGCATCCAAACCTATAAGGCGGCCCTCAGTTGATTACCTGTTATGTACTTTCCCGGCATCAAAAGAACAGTCTTTGTCTCTCTCCGTATCTGGATGTTGATCGGATGGATGATTGGAAGGAAGATGAGGAGGTGGTGCTGAAAAGCAGCGGAATGTTGACAAAGTCTCAGAAGGATGAGGCGACGTACGCCCTGTATTCGGCGATCGACTTCTGTGTCGATCGCTGGATCCAGAATAAGCAGTATGTGCCTCGTCTTCTCATCTGCGCCCTCATATTCACCGCTTCCTATTTTGTACTCTCTCTTGCCATTCGCGATCCACTGCCTCTCATCGATGAGATAGCCATCAGCGTTGGCCTGACCTTGTTGGGCTGGAGTGCCCTGGCAAAGCGCGACACTCGATCCTCGGTGGCCCAGCGCAGACGCTATGAGTTGAAGGTCCGTGCATCCGAACGGAAGGAAGTTGTCGAGCAGCAACTCTTTGTCTTGGAAGAGTATCTTGATGAAGCTTCCAAAGTGGACGCCTTGGCGCTGTGCAACTCGCTGTGCCTGGTCTCGGAAGAGAGTCCGCTTCCCTTCGTGTTCGAAGGAACGCTTGATGAACTTTCCGACATAGCCGCATTGTTGTTTCTGCAAGTGCGCATGAGTGACAAGGCCTTGTTGCAGACAGCTCATACTCTCGTACGCTTGAGAAAGCAGAAGAGGGCGGACAGCCGTCTTGCTGCTAGACTGTATCACCAGCATATGCAAAAACGAATCGATCTGCCTTTGCTCTCCCTGCTGGTCGCCTTGGATGAAGCAATCGGGTAAGTAACCGACCTGTACAGGCATGCAAGCCTTTCATGCCGTACTTTTGCTGTTCTGTACCATTGGCCTCTATATGGCAAGTTTTGCCCCGATTCTTCTTGCCTACCCACTGCTTGCAGGCATCCTGGGTGGCTCGGTGACTCTTGTACTCATGCAGCGTAGCAGGCATACAAGGTGGAGCCTGGCTTTACTCGCCGCCTGGCTTTTCTGTTTGTATGCTCTACTGGGTTGGGCGTCGGGAGTCAACCAGGCAAGCTATGGAATGCCCTTCCAGCACATCATGCAGATAGAAGGAAGGTTGGTGGAAGACTCTCTTTTGACCCGTTCAAGCAAACAGCTTGCGCGTATTGCCCTCACCGCCTGCCGATCAAAGGACGGGTATCGTACAACATGCAAAGGAACAGTAACGGCCTTGATCGAAGTGGATGAGGTGATGGCCTCTGCCACCACCTTGCTCCTTGATGGTCGTCTGGACGAACAGTCCGGCTTGTTTCTTGCAGACGCGGTGCAGGTGCTTCACCTTCCTTTGCTTGCACGCTTGCGCCTGAACTGCCTTAGGGTGCTGCAACTCAGACTGCAACAAGTCATTGCAGATGAGACAACCCGTAGTCTCGCTGCAATGCTCCTGCTCGGTCAGACAGGGAGCTCGGGTTTCCCCCTCAAGGATCTGAGCCTTGCATGCGGATGTGCTCATCTCTTGGCATTATCGGGTATGCACCTGCACTTCTTTCTTTCTCTCAGCATAAGACTCTGTTCTCATCTGCTTGGGCGCATATGGGGGAGGTGGCTTGGCTCCGTTCCCTCCATTCTCTATGTTCTGCTTGTCGGACCCAAGCCGTCCTTGGTCAGGGCTCTGGGCATGCACCTCTGTTCACTCCTGCCCGTCTCACGAAGCTTCGCCTTTCAGATGACCTTTCTGCTTCAGCTGCTGTTCTTTCCGTACTCGCTTTCCAGCCTTGCCTGCCTGTACAGCTGGGCGGCTTACGCAATGCTGTTGCTCTGTTCGATGCTTCCTGCCTTCATCCTGCAGAAGACTGCTGTGATCGTAGCAGGCTCGGCACCGGCATCCCTGCTGCTAGAGGGCACCTGCAACCTCAGTGGTCTGCTCTTCTCCCCGGTGCTGACTCCTTTGATACACATAGCCATGGCTTTCAGTTTTTTAAGCTTGATTTTCGGTTCCTTTTTCAGCATCGGCCTCTATTGGGTTCAAACTGTCCTATACACCATTCTCGCCAAGAACCAAGGGTATGCTTTTCAAGTGGGACCCAAAGGATATACGGTGTACATATCGGTGTTGTTGACCTGTCTTGTCTCTATTGGCTATGCTACGATGGCTGTACAGAGACGAAGGAGATCACACTATGAGCTGGACATTCGCATACGACTCCCCGATTGCAATTACTGCTCTGCTGAAGCAGGAGGAGCTGTCGATGACCAAGAAATTTGGTCAGAACTTCCTGATCTCCCGCTCGGTGAGGGAGAAGATTGTGGCCCTTCTGGATGTACAGCAGTCCCAAACGGTGTGGGAGATAGGCCCGGGCATCGGAGCGATCACCAGCCTGCTTCTTGAACAAGGGGCGAATGTTACTGCTTTTGAGATCGATCATGGATTTTGCCGCATACTCGGCGAGCAGGCATTTGCCGATGAACCAGCCTTTCGCCTCATCGCCGGCGACGCGCTCAAGACGCTTCCCGCCCAGCTGGCCAAGGAGGGGAGTCCCGACCGGCTCTGCGGCAACCTTCCCTACAATGTGGGCTCGGTGGTCATCGCAAAAGTATTGGAAAGCGATTACCGCCCGCCTGTGATGGTGTTCACCCTCCAAAAAGAGGTGGTGGATCGGTTGTGTGCACATCCACAGTCCAAGGATTGGTCGTCCTTCTCCATGCTCGCCCAAATGGATTATGAGGTGAAACCGGCCTTCAGCATCAACAGCGGGGCTTTCTATCCACCCCCGAAGGTGACCAGCAGCACGGTCCTGTTCACCCTCCGTGAACAGAGTCTGGTGCCCGATCATCTTCGAAAGACTTTCCTGCTGGTCATCCGCGAGCTGTTCGCCCAACGACGCAAGACGGTAAAGAACAATCTGCTCTCAGGAAAAATCGGGGCTATGGTGGGCAAGGGCGGGGTTGAGTCGTTGCTCGACGCTTCCCATGTTGATCCGTCTGCAAGGGCTGAAGCGCTTGTATGGGATGATTTTATTGCTCTCAGTGAGTCTCTTTCCAGCTGTCAAGCCAGGTAAACCGGCGGTACTGGACCAAGCAGATGATCCCTCTCAGGGTAAGGTCGCTTGCCATTGCAATCCAGACACCCAGCAATCCAAGAGATGTTGTTTTCAGCAATACATACGCCAAAGGCAGCCTGAGCAGCCACATCCCTGCAATCGAAATGAAGAAAGGTCGTCTCGTATCGCCGGCTCCTCTGAAAACACCGAACGCTAGCATGGAAAGCCCGAATGCAGGCTCTGCAAAGGCTTCAATGCGCAACACGGTGGTACCCAGTGCAATCACCGCCATATCGGAAGTGAAGAAGCGCATCAAATTCGGGGCGAACAGATAGAGCATCAGGCCCATGAAACTCATCAACAGCGTCCCCCACAAGGTGCACAGGTTGGCAAACTTCTTTGCCAGCGTCTTATCGTTGCCGCCCAGCGATTGGGCCACCAGCGTGGTGGCTGCGGTGGCAAAGCCCGAAGGGGGCAGGTAGGTGATGGACTCGGCGGTATTGGCCAGGAAGTGGGCGGCCAGTGCGGTTGTTCCCAGGGTCCCTACCATTTTGGTAAACACAATCTGGCCGAACGAGAGTGTAGATCGTTCCAGGGCAACAGGAATTCCCAACCTGAGGGCGCTCTTCTGGATGGATTTCTCATAGGAGAAGGGGCCCCTGAGGCGGATGCGTATCGGGTTGTCTGTAGCCAGAAGAATCATGAGCAGAAGGATTGCGGTTATGGTGACCGAAATGGATGTCGCCATGGCCGCTCCCTTGACACCCAAGCCGAGGCCTTGCACTTGGAACGGCCCGATGGGAATTGTCTTGAAGATGAAGAAAAGATTGAAGCAGATGTTCAGGATATTGTTCAAGCCATTCAGGTAGAGCGCTTTCTTTGAGTCTCCGCTGCACCTCAGCAGCGTACTTATGAGAATCATCACCAAATTGGGGAGGTAGCCCAAGGCGATATAATGGTAGTACTGAGCGGCAAGCAGTTGGACATCGTCCTCGGCTCCGATCCAGGCGGGAAGATGGCGGGCGACGAGTACGAACAGCAGGGTGAGTGTCAGCCCGAAGAAAACTGAGGTGAAGAGAGCCTGTTTGGTGACCTGCCTGGCACGCTGGAGGTTGCCGGCTCCCAAATTACGGGCCATCAACACGGAAAAGCCGATGGCGAATGCATTCATCCAGCCGTTGACCAGCCAAATGGTGGAGGTGGGGACGGCGATGGCTGCTGTTGCATGTGCTCCCAAGGAGCCGACCATGGCTGAATCGACGTAGGTGACGGTTACCTGAAGCACCTGCTCGAGGATGGTAGGCCAGGCGAGGGACCAGATGATGATGCCGGGGGGTCTTGAGCGGTCAAGAAGATTGAGTGGATTGGATGCACGCCTCATACAAAGCCTCTCCTTGTGAGGCGCGTCTATCGTAGCTGAAAGCAGAAATCGGAGCAAGAGCGGGAAGTTTTGTCTTCCCGCCCTTCACAGGAAAGGTTAATTGGCTGCAGCCTGGGCGAGGGTGATGGCGCTGGTTACCACGATATCCTCGACCGAGCAGCCGCGGCTGAGGTCGCTGATCGGTTTAGCGAAGCCTTGGAGAATAGGGCCGTAGGCTTCTGCTCCGGCGAGTCTCTGCACCAGCTTGTATCCAATGTTTCCGGCCTGCAGGTCGGGGAAGACCAGGGTGTTGGCACTGCCTGCAACTTCCGAGCCCGGGGCCTTGCTCTTGGCAACGCTGCCGACGATTGCTGCATCAAGCTGCAACTCCCCATCGACGGCCAGGGTGGGAAGCTTCTCTTTCAAGAGGCGGGTTGCGGTGACGACCTTGTCCACGAGCTCCCCCTTGGCCGATCCCTTGGTAGAGTAGGAGAGCATGGCCACCTTTGGTTCGGCATTGAGGAACGTCCTGCAGGAGAGTGCCGATGCTTCAGCAATCTCGGCAAGCTGTTCGGCCGTTGGATTGGGGATGGTGGCGCAGTCGGCGAAAATGAAGGAGCCGTTTACACCATACTGGGTCTTGTCGGTGGCCATGACGAAGCAGGAGGAGGCATATTTGATGCCGGGCTTGGTCTTGATGATGTTGAAGGCGGCAAGAAGGACGTTGCCGGTGGTATTCTCAGCCCCTGCAACCATTGCATCGGCCTTGCCCAGGCGGACCATCATAGCCCCCCAGCGAAGCGGATCGACGATTCCCTCGAAGGCTTCCTCTTCGGTCATTCCCTTGTGCTTGCGCAGCTCGTAATACTCCAAGGCGAAGGCCTTACGGTCTTCACTGGTTACCGGATCGATAACGGTGATGCCCTCAAGGCAGGTGGAGACGGAAGCAGCCGCTTTGGCGACAGCCTCGACATTTCCTACAAGAATTACTTCTTTGGCTAGTTTTTCATCGACTATCTTGCGTGCCGCCTGAATGGTTCTCAGCTCGGTTCCTTCTGCGAGGACAAGATGCTTGTTGGCCCTTGCTGCCTGGGCCTTCATTTTTTCTGCAAACGTCATGGTTCTGCTCCTTGACAGGAAAATTTTAGTTGCTTTGTTGTAGTCTACCACGTTCAGATGGCTTAGAAAAGTACGCAAAGGCTCTGTATTTCCTTGCCTGCTTGTGCTATTGTCCGCTCATGGGTACCCGTATTCTCCTCTTTGTCATGGTTGTCGCCTTGGCTTTTGCCGGCAGCTTGTTCGGCGGCTTGGGCGAGGAGATCCAGATTGCATGTTCAATTTCGCTGGCCCAAATGGGGCTGTTGATGAGCCTCAGTCAGGTCGGTTCCTTCGTCTCTTTCCTGACCCTTCCCTTGCTCGCAAGAAAGCTGAATGCATACTCTCTCTTGATTATTGGAATTCTTGCCTCCTCGGCTACCTTGCTGGGAATGGGCCTCAGTCGCAACGCCCTCATATTCGGCCTGTTTTTCCTGCTCAATGCATTGGGCGGCTACTTGTACGGAACCAGCAATATCATGGTCCTGATCAATGTCGACCGTGTGCACATGAAAACCAATATACCCCTGATGCATCTGACCTTCAGCATTGCAAGCATCTTCAGCGGGTATTACATCGCATTTCTCAAACAGCATACGTGGTACCACGGATATCTGCAGATGTCCCTGGTGTATCTGGTCATGGGTGCATTGTTCATCCTGGTGAAGCCTGATGGGATCGAGGGGTGGGAGCAAAGGAAGAACCAAAAGCTTTCCGATTCGTTCTCCCTGTTGAAACACAGAGCCTTTGTGAAGTACCTGCTCTTTCTCATCCTTGCCAACGCAGTGGAGTATTGCAATGTAGTCTACCCCTTGCTGGCAGTAACGCAGTTGCATGGTGCAGGTGCGAAGGAGGTCGGCCTGGCCATCATCACCCTCCACTCGGGCAGTACGCTTTCACGCTTGGCTGCCATCCCCCTGCTGAAGAAGGGGTACTCTCCTCATCGTATTCTCCTGGCTCTTTGTTTGGTGGGCATGCTCGGTTTGTCGGGATTTTTTCTCGCTCCGAACCTAGTCTGGGCCTACCTGAGCCTGGCCCTGATGGGTCTGGGCATGGGGGGAGTGAACCCGGTAAGCCAGGTGCTCGAGATTAGCTGTTGGCCTTCCGACCTGTTGCAACTGGCCAATATCCGGTCAATGGGATCCACCATCGGGAGGATTGGAATGCCTCTTCTGATGGGTCTTGTCATCAACATTGCTTCACTTTCGGCCTCGTTCCTTCTCCTGGCCTTGAGCTTAGGCGTTGCAGCCCTGTTTTTGCTTGCATCAAAGGCGGAGCCGACTCCTTGCTAGGATGAGTGATTTCTGAGTACAATGCCGGCCATGGAAGCTAAGATGAGTGTCGGCGTGTATGGAATGGGTCGTTTCGGTTCCTTCTGGGCAAAGGAATTAGCCAAACATGGATTCTCGGTTGTCGGCTATGGACGAAGCGCAAAAACCGCCCCCGAAGGGGTGCAGCTGGGCAGTGAGGACGAGGTTCTCGCGTGTTCGGTGTTGTTTTTCTGTGTCTCCATCAGCTCTTTCAGCGAAGTCCTCGATCGTACCTGCTCCAGGATCGCCGATACCACCGTGGTGATGGATACCTGCTCGGTCAAGCTCTATCCGGCCAAGCAGATGCGCGAGAAGCTTCCCAAACAGGTGCAATGCATTGCAACCCACCCCATGTTCGGTCCCGATTCAGGCAAGAACGGGATCCAGGGGCTTCCCTTGGTCATCAGCGCAGTTCGTTGTGAAGATTCGACCTTGCAATTTTGGGTCGAGGAGTTCAAGCGATGGAATCTTCAGGTTCTCCAGATGAGCTGCGACCAACACGACCGCGAGGCTGCGTGGTCGCAGGGTATCACCCACTTCATCGGTCGGACGCTTTCCGAGCTTTCTCTGGGTGACACCGAGCTTGCAACCACAGGGTATAAGACTCTTTTAACCGTGATGCAGCAGACCTGCAATGACCCGTTGCAGTTGTTTTATGATTTGCAGCGGTACAATCCCTATGCCAGGCAGATGCGCATGGGACTCAAGGGGGCCCTTGATACTGTCATGGATGCCCTCAAGAAGCAGGAGGAAGGACGTTGAACGTATGTGTATATACATTGGGGTGCAGACTCAATCAGTGTGAGAGCGAGGCGATAGCCGACAGCTTTGCGCAGGAAGGGTTCACCATCGTGGAGGAGCAGAATACTGCCGACCTGTATGTCGTCAATACCTGCACCGTGACCAGCAAGGCGGAGCAGAAGGCGCGTAGGATGATCCGCAAGTTTGCCGCACAGGCACCGACTCTTGCCACCGGCTGCTATGCCCAGGTCAATGAAAAAGAGCTTACAGAGCTGAGCGACAATGTCATTGTCGTTCCTTTGGAGAAGAAAGCGCACCTGCTCAAGCTTGCAAAGCATCTGAAAGCGGGTATCGTAGGTGGTATGGACATCAAGGCAGGGTGTCTGTCGTTCAGTGATGGAAAGGCAAGTGTATTTGACTACGATGCCGCTTCATTCTCCTATCACAGCCGTGCATATCTAAAGGTCCAGGACGGGTGCGACAACAGCTGTGCCTATTGTCGTGTTCATATCGCCCGAGGAAAAGCGGTAAGCCTGCAAGCCGACCAGGTCATCGAGCGCGCTCTTGCACTCGAGCAGGCCGGTTTCCAGGAAATCATGCTTACCGGGGTGAACCTGACCATGTACGATCATCAGGGTGATGGACTTGGCGGTCTTTTGGAGAAGTTGTTGGCAAAGCTTTCAGACTCGGTGCGCATCCGTCTCTCCTCAATGGAACCGGACCATATCGATGATCGATTGCTCGATGTGCTCACCGACAAGCGCATGCAGCCGCATTTTCATATTCCCGTGCAGACGGGAAGCGACCGGCTGTTGAAGAAGGTCGACCGCCATTACACCGTTTCCGAACTGTCAGCCATCCTCGACCGGCTTCGCAGGGTGAAGAACGATCCATTTCTGGCAGCCGATATCATCACCGGACTGCCTTCAGAGCGTGATGAGGATTTCGCTGAAACCCGACGGTTCATCATCGACCAGCAGTTCTCTTTTCTGCACGTGTTCCCGTTTTCACCCCGACCCGATACACCGTTGTACAAGGCCAGGGACCGGGTCGCCGAATCGGTGCGTGACGAGCGGGCGCTCGAGTTGAGAAATCTGAGCGAGCAACTGCACCACGCATATCGCCTCAGGCAGGTAGGCGGTGGTGCAGAGGTGATACTGCAGAACCGTAAGGGCGGACATTGGTATGGGCTCAGCGGCAATTATTTGGATGTAAAAGTGCTTTCCTCTCCCGCTTTCGCCAGGGAGGGCATGTTGATCAAAGGAACCTTCGGTCAGGTGCTTGGGAGGGAGAAACGGATGGAGTTCATCCCGGATGCAGCCACTCTTTGAAACGAAACGACTGAGAGCCTATGTGAGTGCGGTGGAATTTGCAAAGCCTCTGCTTGCCTATGAGAGTCGCAACCGCCTCGCATTCAAGCCGTACTCCGTAACGCATCAAAGCAGCTACTATACCCTTGCCTCGCTGGAGGATGTCTGCAGAAGACAAGCGTATCTATATGAGCAGAGAAGAATGCTTCCCCTTCTCTTCTTTTCCAAACGGGATGAGAAGCATGTCGTGGGTACCGTATACCTCAATCACATCGTCTGGGGTGTGAGTCTTTCAGCGAAGATCGGCTACAGCATCGACCATGACCTCTGGCGGCAGGGATATGGAGCAGAAGCGGTTGCATCGGCAGTCTCCTATGCTTTTGATGCATTGAAACTGCATCGTCTCGAGGCAAACATCATGGGTGCGAATGAGGCTAGCAGGGCTCTGGTGACAAAGTTGGGTTTTTCGCCCGAAGGAGTGTGCAGAGGGTACTTGTTTTTGAACGGGAGGTGGGAGGACCACCTCCGCTATACACTGCTCAGCGACAAGGCCAGGCCTTAGGACTTGCGCATTTTCAAATCCCTGAAGGTAATCTCCGGCTCCTGGATGACGACCATGGTATCTTCAGGGACCGATTCCTTTATCCAGACGTTGGAACCTATTACCGCATTCCGACCGATGGTGATGTCACCCAAAATGGTTGCGTTGGAGTAGATGGTGACATTGTCCTCGATGGTGGGATGGCGCTTGGTTCCCCTGATCAGGGCGCCGCAGGCATCCTTGGGGAAACTCAATGCCCCCAGGGTCACTCCTTGGTAGAGCTTTACATTGTTTCCAATAACCGTTGTTTCTCCGATGACGGTACCCGTACCGTGGTCGATGAAAAAGGAGTTGCCGATCACTGCCCCGGGGTGGATGTCGATACCGGTCTCCTTGTGGGCATACTCGTTCATCATCCTGGGAAGGAGTGGAACCTCCATCCTGAATAATTCATGAGCCACCCTGTGAATGGTCAGTGTCTTGATGCAAGGGTAGGAGAGAACCACCTCCCTGAGGTTCCTTGCCGCAGGGTCCCCTTCGAAAGCCGCCCGTGCATCCATTTTCAGGCTTATCCGCAGCCCGGGAAGCACTTCGCACAGGTTCCGTATCGTCGAGTCGGCCTTGTCCAGCACTTCACACTCCTCCATGGAGGGGTTGTCATAGCGATAGGCAAGCATAAGCTGACCCTTGAGCAGGGAGCAGACTTTGTTCATCTGCATGGTCAGTATTTCTTGAAGACTCATATCGGCTTGGTCACGGCCGCAGCGGCCGGGGAACATGAGCTCAAGCAGCTCGTTGGAAATATCACCGATGGCGAGCATTTGCGGCAGGGGTTTGAGGCCGTGGAAGTTGGCATTCCCGGCCACTCTATCGAAGGTTCCCATGAATGAGGGAATATAGATTGAAGCGTCGAATTGCTGTTCAGTGCACTGTTTCATGACCATACCATACGTGTCTTGTAGGTCTTTATGCAAGAGCTCAGCCCAGCAACTGCGATATTCTTGGCTGAAAACTCCGGGCCAGCTGGGAAGCCACCAGCAGCTTTATGACGTCGCCGATCAGGAAGGGAAGCATACCCGCCTGAATGGCAATACCCCACGAAAGCGAGCGATTGTACTTGAGGAATGGAACGCCGACAAGGTAGATCACCAGGGTGGCGATAAGGCCGAAACCCAGGCACAAGGCAAGATAGGTTCTTGGCTTTTCAGCCTTCGCAGGGAAATTTCCCGCAATGCCTGCAATGCAGGCTGCCGGCAGCAATGCAATCAAGAAGCCTCCGGTGGGTCCTATCAGATTGCCAAGGCCTCCGCCGCTGGAGAAAACCGGGAGTCCAACAGCTCCCAG
>Ga0209066_10006485_pt1 | contig 11919 bp, 7 predicted proteins | sample All_14_2_FD_187198 | JGI IMG/M metagenome (GOLD analysis project Ga0209066, IMG submission 187198) | Freshwater microbial communities in response to fracking from Pennsylvania, USA - Allegheny Zone_MetaG_DW_15 (SPAdes) (version 2) ...
CTCCGGTCTCGGCGCGTAGCCCGCGTACGCGGGGTAGGAACTCCACACATGGCCGCGAAGTCTCGCAAGCCGGGACGCGACCTGCACCTTGGTCAATTCTTTCGGCAGGAACCCGGCCTTCTCGCGTGCCCGGTCTTCCTTGCCCGATCCCAGGGCCTTGACGCGCACGGGATTCAGATGGATGTACACGCTGCACGCCAGAGCCCACGAGCCCGCGCCGTCCACGGGGATGCTCTTGAAGCGCGCCTGGAACAGCGGCCCGCAGCGCCCGTGCCTCGCGTTGAACCACGCCGCGTAACTCACGTTCAGCCATTGCAGCGCCCGGCTCGCGTTGCCGGCGGGCGTCTCGATCAGCAGGTGGTAGTGGTTCTCCATCAGCACGTACGCGTGCAGGATCACGCCGTAGCGCTCGACCACCCCGGCAAGCAGTTCAACGAAATGCTCCCGGTCCCGGTCGTCCGTGAAAATCTCCCGCAGCCCCGTGCCCCGGGCCGTGATGTGGTACCACCCGCCCGCGTAATGATGCCTCAGTTGCCTTGCCATGACGTCACCTTACCAAATCCGCACCCGCCCCGCAACGGCTATTAGTCTAATGTCGAAATACGACCCCTATTCCTTGACGCGACCTCCAGGCGCGGACCGCGCAAGGTTGCCCTGACCAGTCATGGCCAGATCGCCCCCTTATAACTCCCCTTTTTAGATTGAACCGCGGCAAGGCAAACAGTATGGTATTGAGGCAACTATCTGTGCGACTCTGACTATGCGCTACGCCATCGTTTCTGATATTCACGCCAACCTTCCCGCGTGGAAGACCGTATTGACCGACATCGCCGACCTGCGGGCAGACAAGATCATCTGCCTCGGCGACGTGGTCGGTTATGGGTCTCAGCCCGTCGAGGTCCTCGAGTCGGTCTATCGCGTCGTGAATGTCACCCTCATGGGCAACCATGACGCCGCGGTCTGCGGCAAGGTCGACCCGGACACCTTCTCGCCGCGCGCCAAAGCCGCCGTGCTGCGCCACCGCGAACAGCTCTCACAAACCGGCATCGACTGGCTCAGCAGCCTGCCGCTCATGCTGACCACGCCCGGGTTCCGCTGCGCCCATGGCGATTTCTCCGACCCCGCCGCGTTCCATTACATCATCGAGCCCGAGCACGCGCTCCCTTCCTGGAAGGCCACAAGCGAGCAGCTACTTTTCGTTGGGCACTCCCACCTGCCCGGAATCTATGTCATCGGCGCCAGCGGAAAGCCCCACTTCCTCGCACCCTGTGATTTCCAGCTCGAAGCGGGGAAACGCTACATCGTCAATCCGGGCAGCGTCGGGTACCCGCGCGTGGGCGACTGCCGCTCGTCCTATTGCCTCTACGACGACGCGACGCAAAACTTGGTTTTCCGCCAGCTCCCGTTCGACGACGAGGTGTACCGCCAATCCCTGCGCGACGCGGGACTGGAGGATGACCCCTGGCTTGGACGGCAGACCTCGCGGCGGTTTCTGCCGCGCGTGCGCGAACAGCTCTCCTTTGCCAAACAGCCCTCTTCCGGCCAGTCGCCGCAAACGCCCGCCGCCGCCGTGCGCAACGGGATGCGGCCCGCACGCATGCTCTTGGCGATCACGCTCCTCGGGGTGTGCGCCGCAGGCGCCGCCGCGATCGCCGCAGCCCTCGGCGCAGGGCGGGCCTCCCCCCACGCTCCTCTGGCCATTTCCGTGCCGGCCTTCGACCTGCCATCGGTCGCCGCTTACCCCCTCACGCCGCCCGGCAAAAACCTGCTGCCTCCTCTTCCCGAAACCTTCAGCCCCGACAGCCGCTTGGCAGGCTGGCGTTACGCCTTCGAAGACCGGAACCAACAAACCTTCGGCATGGGCCTGCGCGAGGCGGCGCTTACCCTTCGCATCAGGAACACCGGCCCACACAAGGCCCAGCTCGAATCCCCCCTCATCAATCTCGCCGGCACAGAGATCCGTGCCCTGCGTCTGCGCGGCCGGATCCGGAAGCCCGAACCGTTCTCAGGAACCGTCTTTTATCAGCTCATCACCTACACGACCAGCCCCGACGGCTCGCTCCAGCAGGACCGGGTCGACACGTACGAAATGCGTGCCTCCAAGCGGAAACTGTCCCCCCCGGGCGCTGAGCGGGACGTCCGAATCCGCCTCGCGCGCCATGTCACGCACGTGCGGTTCCGCCTCGAGGCTGTCTTCGAAGGCACCCTCGAGATCGAGCAGCCCTGCCTCGTGAACGACCAGAAAGGAACGCCGCCATGATCAAGACTGTCCGCGATGAAGTCTGGGCTTTCGACTGCGAATGGGTGCCCGACCTTCAAGCCGGCCGCCTGCTTTACCGGCTGCCGGACGACCTTCCGTCCAGCGAGGTGCTCCGGGTCATGTGGGAGCAGGGCGGCGCCACGACCGAAAACCCCACCCCCTTCCTGCGCACGCTCCTCTGCCGCGTGGTCTCGATCGCGACCGTGATCCGCCGCGTCTCAAGGGCGGGCGAGGTGCAGCTTTTCCTCCAGGCGCTTCCGGAGAATCCCGACGACCCCGCCCAAGACGAGCCTTACATCCTGAGACGCTTCCTCTCAGACGGACTCGCCACGCGCAGCCCGCAGCTCGTGGGCTTCAATTCACGCAACGCTGACCTGCGCATCCTCACCCAGCGCGCCATCGTCAACGGGCTGCCCCAGAAACACCTCTGCGAGCGCCTCGACGCCAAGCCTTGGGAGAGCCAGGACATTGACCTCATGGAGCTGGCCGGCGGGTTCGGCAAGAATTACTCCGTCTCGCTGAATGAGCTCGCCACGCTGTCCGGCATTCCCGGCAAGCTCGACACCACAGGCGACGACGTATGCGGGCTCTGGTACAGCGGGCACCGCCGCGCGATCGTTGAGTACAATTGCTTCGACGCGCTCACGACCTACCTGGTGTGGCTGCGCATGGCGTATTTCTCGGGCTGCTTCAGCGCAGACGAATACCGCGTCGAGCAGCAGCGGGTCAAACGCCTGCTCGACGAGCGTATCCAGAAACCGGAAGACGCCTTTCTTCGCACATACCTCGACGCGTGGCGCGAGCTCAAGGAGCGCACCGGCCAGCTCGGCGACGGCGTGTTCGCACCCGCCGATCAGTGAACGCCGCGCGTGCTGGTGGCGTAAAACTCGACCAGCGTCCGCACCTCAGGAAGATCGGCCACTTCGTACTTGATGCGCTCCAGCGCCTGCGAACGGTTGAGGCCCTCGCGGTAGATCAGCTTGTAGGCCTCCTTCAGCGCGGAGCGCACCTCGGCCGAGAAGCCCCGGCGCTGCAGCCCCACAATGTTCGGCCCCAGCACGCGCACCTCGGACCCCGTGTTGTCCGTCACCATATAGGGCGGGCAGTCCTGCCGGATCTTCGCGGCCCCGCCGACCATGGCGTGCGTGCCGATGCGGCAGAACTGGTGGATGCCGGTCAGGCCGGAGATGATCGCGAAATCCTCGACCGTCACCTCGCCTGCCAAGGTCGCGCCGTTCGACATGATCACGTCGTTCCCGACCTTGCAGCCGTGCGCGATGTGGCAATAGGCCATGATCAGGCACCGGCTCCCGACCCGTGTCACCTCGCCCAGTTTCGTCCCGAGATGCAGCGTCGAGAACTCGCGCAAGACGGTCTCGTCTCCCACCTCGACATAGGTGATGTCACCCTCCTGAAACTTCAGATCCTGGGTCTTCATGCCCACACAGGCGAACGGGAACACGTCGCAACGCTTACCCAGCGTGGTGTGCCCCACCACATAGGCGTGAGACTGCACAACCGTCCCCGCTCCGATCTTCACATCCGGTCCGACGGTCGCATACGCGCCGACCTCCACATCATCATCAAGCTGAGCTTTGGTATCCACGATTGCTGTCGGATGAATCTTCGCCATATTCTTTCTCCTTGTTTCACCGAAACCGGCACTATAAATTCTTGGGAATCAGATACGCCGCCAGCGCCAGACAGGCCACCACCGGCACCCACAACAACGCATACGGCTGGAGCGAAGGGATCTTGTCCAGCGAACGCAAGAGAATCACGCACATGTAAAAGGACAGGGCAACGACAAGGCTGACCGCCATACCGATGGTGGACTCTTTGCGGTGCGTCCGGATACCCAACGGCACACCGATCATGATGAAGCAGATCGAGGCGCAGGCATTCACAAACCGCAGCTGGTATTCCGTCCGGTAGATGCTCAAGAGTTTCCGCTTCAGGGCACGCGGCATATCGCCGCTGTTCGCCCGGGTGTCCTGGATGAATTTCCGTATCTCAAAGAAGCGGAGATCCTTCTCCTTGCGGGAATACGTGCGGCGCTTCAGCGCCCCGGGGATGACATGCCTGAACCGGTCGGCCGACGCCACTCCCGGACGGTTGAACTCGACCGGATCCACGCGCACCTTGTACATCTCCAGCACAATGTCCGATGCGTTGGTCGAGACCAGAGCCTTCTCCGCCTTGATCTCGCGCGTCATCCCCTTCTGGCTATGGTCAAAGATCAGAAGGTCGTTCAGCCAATTCCCCTCTTTCTTCGCGAACCAGAGCGTCAGGTTGGGAAACTCGGTGATGAAACGCCCCGGCTCCAGCAGTTCGAGTCCCACGTCCAGACTGACCAGCGCGTTCAAGTTGCGGCGGATCTCGTGACTGCGCGGCACGATCTCGTTATTGACGTAGACCCCCAGAAACATGCAGGCGACTCCGGTCAACAGCGGCCACTTCATTATATGGACCAGATTGACGCCGCAAGCACGCATCGCCGCGATCTCGCTGTCCGCCGAGAGCCGGCTGAACACCAGCAGGGCGCTCACGAGCAGCGAGAGGGGCACCGTCAGCGTCAGCGTCTCCGGCAGGCCGACCAAGAGAAACAGGCCGATCGTCTTGACAGGAAGGCCTTCGATCATCAGGCGGGTGATCTTGACAAGCAGGCCGACCGTCAGAACAAACGACAAGACAAGCCACGCCAAAAAGAACGAGGCCAGGAAGGCTTTCAACACATACCGTTCGATGATTCTCATCTGAAACCCAAACAAAAGGCCGCAAAAGAAACCCGTGTTCCCTTGCGGCCTTTGATCAGAGCACCGTCAGAAACGGCCACATCTGATTACGGATTCACATACTTGGCCTTGTCGGCATTGGTTCCCGCGCCGCGGATGTAGATTTCCACGCGGCGATTCTCGGGGTTGCCGTTCACCAGGTCAGGTTGCACTTTAGGACGGCTGTACCCATAACCGACCGCGCTCAGCTTGCCCGCCTGAACACCCTTGCCGACCATGTACGACTGAACGGCCTGCGCGCGGCGCTCGGAGAGGTCCTGATTGTACTTCTCGCTGGAACGCGTACGCCGGTCCGCATGGCCCTCGATGACCGCACTCGCCTGGGGATTGCGCAGCAACACGCGCACGACCTGGTCGATGTCCTTGAAGAACTCGGGCTTGATGATCGTGGTGTCGTAATCGAACGGGATGTAGACCTCGAAAAGCATCAGGTCATCCGAAGGATCCAAGGGGTTGGTCTTGTCCTCGATCACCTCGTGCCCGTCAGCCACACCGCCCTTGTCCGTGTCCCGGTCCAACGGGTTGGTCTTGTAGTTGAAGACTTCCGGACCGTCTTTGAGACCATCGAAATCGGTGTCGGGATTCAGCGGGTTGGTCTTGTAAACTTTGACCTCGTCGCCGTCGGTCAGGCCATCGCCGTCGGTGTCCTTGTTGAACGGATCCGTGCCAAGCTTGGCCTCCTCATCATCCATCAGGCCATCGCCGTCCGAGTCCTTGGGCAGTCCTTCGACCAGCGCGCCGCTTCCCTCCGTCGCGCCGCCGCTCCCGCCGAAACGATAAGCGACACCGGCGTCCGCCGTATAGATGAACTCGCAGTCGTCCTGCAGAGAATTGAATACGCGGCCATCCGCACGCAACGACCAGCGGTCATTCAGGTGGTACATCACGCCAGCACCCAGACGGGGTCCGGCAAAGCTGAAATCGTCGCCGTCATTGAACACGCGGCCGTTCGCGCGATAATACGCTACGCCAGCGGTCAAATAAGGGTCCAGCCGATTGAAACGGTTGAAGTGGTACAGGCCGTCCACAAACAGGCCGCGCACGCTCTGCCCGCTGAAGTTGTTACCCTCTTCGCCGTCGTCATGATTGTCGCCGCCATTGCCGGTGATGTTGGGTGCCCACGACACCCCGCCTTCCACGGACACGTGCTCCGAGATGTCGTATCCCATACGCAACACCATGTTCAGACCTTCGTCTGTAGGCTGATTGCCCTCAAAAAACATCATTCCCACGCCAGGGCTGACATACCACCTCGGAGCGTCTGCCAACTCGCCAGCATGCGTAAACACCGTTCCGACAAAGCCTGCGGTCAGACCGATTACCGTCAAAACCATCTTTTTCATAATGCATTCTCCTTATAGGACAAGACGCAAATAGTTTATTCGGGTTGCTTGACGAATGCAACAGTATTCTGCCTCCCTATCAAAAATTTTATGTTTCGCCTGTTTTCCGCGCCACGGCGGCACCCGTCCTCACATGCAAAAAACCGGGGGATACCGAGATCCGAATCAGCCAGGCCCTCAACACCATCGCCTTTGCGTCATCTTCACCTGGCTGCGACAGAGCAGCCTCTTCCAGCCATGGCACAGGTGCTTACGAAAAACAACCGTCCAGTCCGTCCTCCACCCCGTTCGCAACCCTTTCCCTGAATGCGGAAGGCCTCATCCCCACTGCCGTCAGACCACCCCGCCCTGCCAGAATCCTAGAGCTGACAGAAACGAGACACCCGTTTTGCGCTCCCCCAATGAAGCACTGAACAAAAAACAAGGTCCGCCACGTTCCCCAACGTGGCGGACCGCGTACTAGCGAACACAGACGCCTCTTTCCCCTGCGTGATCCTGTGCGCACCCCTCATGTCCGAACCTGGCGTTCTTGACCGCAAAGACCCTTTTTTGGCTCGCGGATGGCATCTTTACGGCTTTCGTCTCCGCAAAGGCTGGGTGTTAAATCGCAGGAGCCATGCCAACAGCCCATCACAGCAGCCAGATCTTTTCGGCAGGCGCTTTCCCAGACGGGAAGACACACACGGTCCGCTCGTCCGCAAACAAGGTCGCGGACCCCGCATCCAGCACCAAACGCAACGAGGAACACCCTCTGCCGCGCAAGACGTTGCCGACGAGCAAGGCCTTCTCGAAACCGTCGCCGCGGCGGAAATTCCAGACCTCATCCGGCTGGGCCAGCCGCTCTGCTCCGTCGTAGATCGATTCGCCCGGCCACGCCGCCACCTGGCCGACCAGCGCGTCCTCGCTCAGCTGCGCCGTACCCATTCGGCTCACCGGGTTGCGCTCCATTGCCGCCTTCACAAAAGGCGCGCAAGGCGTGCGCGACAAATCGCGCAAGGCGTAAAAGGCCAAATCCGCCGACACGTTCCGGTCCCTCAGCGCCTCCACCTGCGCAACAACCTCCTCGCGCGTCATTTCCACAGTCAGCCTCACCGGTGGCTGATGCGCGTCGAAGGCCACAGGCTCCGCCTCCGGCAGGCGCGGCACGGTATGGCAAAAGCGCACCAGTTGCTCCACCATGTCTGAGGCGCTCATGCAGGCGTCGCCGATCTTCGCCTTCAGCGCGTGCAAATCCGCGGGGTTGTCCAGATCGACCGCCCGTTCGCGCACGAAGGCCTCGATGTCGTTCAACACGATCTTGCAACTGCAGCACGACGCGGCGAAAGTTTCCATCGGAATCATCGCCAGCAGTTTCTCCCGCGTGGCATCGGTCACCTTGTACGGGCTATCCTGCTCGAAGCTGAAGGCCTGCTCGAGCGCGAGGTAGCGGGGCACCCCGTGGACCGGCCAACGCAGCACGAAACATTGGCGGCAACGCGGATTCTGCCGCAGAAAGTTTCCCAGGATCTCCGACGTCAACGGCGTCTTGAGAAACGCACGCAGCTTAGAAGCAAACTCGCCGTACGCTTTCGGGTCAATGGTCGCCTGGCGGTAGAGCGTGTGGATGCAGCCCGTCGGGTGCGAGACGATCGTCACCCTCTCGTTCTCCAAAGCCCGGCGTGCCTGCCCCGAGATCTGCGTGCCGTTGAACCACATCGCCTTGGTCACCAACCGCCGGTTGTTGATCAGCACGCCGTCCTCCACGTCCACAAAATTCTGCGAGTGCAGCGGCGTCGCCATCAGGAACACTTTCTCCAGAGGGATTCCCGCCACCACATAGAGCGCCGCCGCATACAGCGCCGCGAGCGACACACACTCACCCGCGCCCGTCGCGAAGCCCTCTCGGAAACGGAACGCGTCCATCGCCTCAACCGTCTCGGTCTTCCAGTACGGGATCACGTCGGACGCATATTTGTCCAAACCGAAATGCGTGCGGATGTCGAGGTCAAAATAGTAGGTGTCTCCCTCGTATCCGAACAGCGCATTGGACTGCGCGATCACCTCCGGCGAGAGAAACCCGGAGAACCGCGCCAGCTCGCGCTTCTGGTCGGTCAGCCCCCACGTCTCCAAATCGAGGTTGAAGACATAATGGTCCATGATGTACTGCTTCAGCCGCTGCAATCTCCGGTAGGGCTTCATCTTGCGGATGCCCTTGAACCACGGATCGTCCCGCCATTGCCAAAGGCGCGGCGACATGATATTGGCCAGCACCAGGCTATACATCAGCTCCGGAAAAATGAATATTTCCATGTCCGACAGCGTAACCGCTGACGAACATCGCTCCAATTCGCTGTTCTTCATAGTTGTCTGTATCATACCACCGGTCCCGGCGACCCCCAAATATTTTGTTGGCCTTTTCAAGTCATTCGCGTTCTGTTAAATTTCTCATAGTTTTTGAACAAGCTAAGGGGGGGCCTCTATGCTCAACTTATTTTCGATCCTCTTGAAAGTCGCAGGCGGCTTAGGCATCTTCCTGTTGGGCATGCAGCACCTCTCTGACGGACTGCAAGCCGTCTCCGGCAACCGCCTCCGCAAAATGGTCGCCGCCGCTACAACCAACCGCTTCGCGGGCGTTGCCACCGGAGTTGCAGCCACCATCGTCGTCCAGTCCAGCTCCATCATCACGGTCATTGTCGTCGGCCTCGTCAGCACCAGCCTGATGACGCTCACGCAAGCCATCAACGTCATCATCGGCTCGAACATCGGCACCACCGCCACCGCCTGGCTCATCGCCTTGGTTCCCTGCGTCGGGCGCATGGGGCTCGGAATCATCGCCGTGTCCTCGGCCTTCTACCTTTTCGCCTCCAAAGAGAAAGTGCGTAACATCGGCCTCGCCTTCCTCGGCTTCGGCCTGATCTTCTTCGGGCTGGATCTCATGCAGGAAGGCATGAAGCCCATCGCCACACACGAAGAGATCAAGCAGTGGTTTGCCATGCTGCACGCGGACAGTCTCTCAGGACTCGTGAAGTGTACCATCGCCAGCAGCTTGCTCACTGCTGTCATCCAGTCTTCCGCCGCCACGACCGCCATTTCCATGACGCTTGCCCAGCAAGGCATCATCTCTTTCGAGACCGCAGCCGCATCCGTTCTCGGCATGAACATCGGCACCACCGCCACCGCTTGGCTCGCCTCCATGGGCGCGACCACCGAAGCAAAACGTGCCGCCCTCGCCCACACCCTTTTCAACCTGATCGGCGTCGCGATCATCACCCCGTTCTTCCTGCCGTTCATCATCCCGAAAATCAAAATGCTTTTTCCGCTTATCGCCGAACCGGCTATCATCAACGGGGCACCCTGCTACCCGCACGTCTCAGCCCCCATGGCCTACATCCACACCGGGTTCAACCTCATCAACACCTGCATCTTCCTTCCTTTTGTGACCTACTTCGCTCGCCTCGTCGGGTTCCTGATTCCTGCCAAGCCCGGCAAGGAGGTCCCGCGCCTCACCGTTCTCGACCCGCGCATGATCAGCACGCCCGTCATCGCCGTCGAACAGGCAGCCCGCGAAGTGCTCTTCATGGCCGACAGCGACCTCGACCTGCTCGCCACCTTCCGCAGGCTTCTAGCCGGCGAAGAGAACGCAGACCTCGAAGAGCACATTCTCCACCGCGAGGACATTCTCGACTCCGTTCAACGCGAAATCACCGACTTCCTCGGGCAGATCATGACCGGACGCCTGCCTCAGGAGGTCGCGAACCAAGCGCGGACCCTGCTACGCATCACCGACGAGTACGAGTCCGTCAGCGACGAGGCGGTCTCGCTGCTTAAGATGTTGCGACGCCTGCGCAACAATAAACTCGTCCTGTCCGAACAAGGCAGGCAGGAGCTGCTGCGCGTCCATGATCAGATCACCCAGTTCGGCGTCGATGTGACCGAAGCCTTCAAGAACAATCACGCCGACAACACCAGCCAGCTCATCCACATGCGGTCGGACTCCGAAAACATCCGGGCGCTGATCCGGCAGATCCGCAACTCGCACCTCTCCCGCCTCGAAAACAACGCGGCCAACCCTTTCAAGATCGTCATCTGCATGGACATCCTTAACGCCTACACCCGAATCAAAGAGGATTACCTCAATATCGGCGAGACACTCACGGGCGAGAAATAGGAAGAAAGGCGGGAACGGGAGGCTCCGCTTCTCAGGGGTGGCGCTTTCTGTCTCTTGCAGCCTCTCCTGCGGCCACCGACAGAACCGCTAACAGGAAGACAACCCCCGGAAGCCCAAGAAGCCAGTCACCCCACCGTGTGTACGGCGACCGCAACGGCTCGCGGGGCACCGACACCTGCGTCACGAGAAAACCGCCAACATCCGCTACCTCACCTCTGGCCTCTAACCGTTTCACACGCCCCACCGCGTCTACCACGCACGAGACCCCCGAGTTGGCCGCGCGGACCATGGGCACTCCGTTCTCGACCGCGCGAAAAACCGCCTGGTTCAGATGCTGCACCGGCTCGACGGACCCGTTGAACCACGCATCGTTGGTCATCAGCGCGAGCAACCGTGCCCCCGCCCGCACTGCGGCACGACTCAAAGCCGGCACCGTGTCCTCGAAACAGATCAGGGGTCCCAGACTCAACACCTCTCCCGCCGCCCGCGTCACATGCAGGATGCCCGGCTCAAGCCCCGGCGAGCAGCTGACCCCGGTCGGCGCCAGCCGCTGCAGGAAAGGGAACGTCTTGTCCAGCGGGATGTATTCGCCGAACGGCACCAAGTGCTGCTTGCGATAGCGGCCCATCGCTTCGCCGGAAGCCGAAAAGAGCCATGCGGCATTATAGAAGAACAACCCTTCAGGCGCCGAACGCGTCTTTGCCGTGCGCTCGGTCTCCAGCGTCCCCGTCAGCAACGGCGCGCCCGCCGCCGCCGCGCCGTCGCGGATAACCTGCAAGGTCTCCGGCTCATGCGGCACCGAGCCCAGCACCGCCGTCTCCGGCCAGACCACCAGGTCGGGCTTGGCCGCACCCACGAGACGCGTCTGATTCACCAGCAGGTCCAACTGTGACCGCATCGTGTCGCTGTTAATCGTGAAGACACAAGGCGAGTTGGGCTGGATCAACGCGATCCGCCACGAGGGCGACTTGGCCTCTAGCCGCCGCCACCCGTTCACGCGTCCGACGCCCCAGACCCAGCAACCGATCACCAACGCCAACGGCAGAAAGCTTTCGGTCGACCGCAACACCCGCAACGCGAAAGCCGGCGCGCCATACGGCTGCCGCTTCATCCGGGCGAGAAACGGTGCCGCCGTCCGCTCGATCACGCTTGCAACCGCACCGTTCCCCAACACCAGCAGCGCCGAGACGCCATACACCCCCGTCACCGACGCCACTTGGATCAGCGGCACGTTCTCCACCTGGCTCACCCCAAGGAAATTCCAAGCGAACCCGGAAAACAACCAGCCCCGCAACACCTCCGCGCCCGCCCACAGCAGTGGGTCAGCGGCCGTCACCGCGACCACGCGCCGCCACCCCGCAGTCTCACCCGCCC
>Ga0209066_10006486_pt1 | contig 11918 bp, 9 predicted proteins | sample All_14_2_FD_187198 | JGI IMG/M metagenome (GOLD analysis project Ga0209066, IMG submission 187198) | Freshwater microbial communities in response to fracking from Pennsylvania, USA - Allegheny Zone_MetaG_DW_15 (SPAdes) (version 2) ...
GGAGCGCCTGGTACTCACTGTCGCGGGCGAGCTTCGCCGTGCCGAGTGCAGAATCGCCCTCCACGATGAACAGTTCGCTGTTCATCACGTCACTGGATCGGCAATCGACCAGCTTGGCCGGCAGCGAGGAGTTCTCCAGGGCGTTCTTGCGACGCTGGGTCTCCTTATGCGCCCTGGCCGAGACCCTCGCCTTCATCTCGGCGACGATCTTGTCGAGCACGAGCGCTGACTGGGTCTTGTCGTCGCGCTTGCTCGATCCGAAGCGCTCGGACATCGCCTTGGCCACCACATTCGCGACGATGTTGCGCACCGCCGGCGTGCCGAGGATCTCCTTGGTCTGACCTTCGAACTGCGGTTCTGGCAGGCGCACGGTCAACACGGCAGTGAGGCCGGCAAGGATGTCGTCCTTCTCCAGCTTGTCGTTACCGACCTTGAGCCGACGCGCGTTGGCCTCCACCTGAGCGCGGAGGAATTTGAGCATCCCCTGTTCAAAGCCGGCCTGGTGGGTCCCACCCTTCGGGGTGGCGATGATGTTCACATAGCTGCGGAACACCGTGTCGTATCCGGTGCCCCAGCGGAGGGCGACATCCACTTCACAATCGCGGCTGAGTTCGGTGGCGACCATGTGCCCGTTGTCGTCGAGCACCGGCACGGTCTCGGTGAAGCTGCCCTCCCCGGTGATGCGCCAGGTGTCGGTGAGCGCGGTGTCTGGCGCGAGGAACTCGACGTACTCGGAGATGCCGCCCTCGAACCTGAAGTGCTCGTGAACGGGCTCCTCGCCGCGCTCGTCGGTGATATCGAGCGCGAGCCCCTTGACCAGGAACGCGGTCTGACGGGCCCGGGCATTGAGTTCCTCGGTCTGGAAGGTCGTGCCCCGCGTGAAGATCTGCGGGTCTGCCCAGTAGCGCACCCGCGTGCCGGTCACGTTCTTGCCGACCTTGCCGACGACGCGCAACTCGCTGTTCGAGACGAATGGGGTGAACGGGGAGTCGGGCCTCGGCTCCGCGATATCCGCGAAGATGCCGGGCTCGCCGCGGTGGAAGGACATCGCCCAGGTCTTGCCGTCTCGATCCACCTCGACGTCGAGCCGCTCGGAGAGCGCGTTGACCACTGAGGCGCCGACGCCGTGCAGACCGCCGGACGCCGCGTAGGAACCGCTGCCGAACTTGCCGCCCGCGTGGAGCTTGGTGAAGACCACCTCGACCCCGGAGAGACCGGTCTTCGGCTCGATGTCGACCGGGATGCCGCGCGCGATGTCCCGCACCTCGACGCTGCCGTCGGAGCGCAGGATCACCTCGATCAGATCGCCGCTGCCGCCAAGCGCCTCGTCGACCGCGTTGTCGATGATCTCCCAGAGGCAGTGCATGAGCCCACGGGAATCGGTCGACCCGATGTACATGCCAGGTCGCTTGCGCACCGCCTCGAGCCCCTCGAGCACCGAGAGGTGGCGCGCGGAGTAGTCGGAACTGGGCACTGGGACTCCTGAGGGAATGGAACCGGGGTGGGCGAGTTAAACCCTAATGAGCACCGACGTCACCCGGCGGCAGGACACCCGAACTAACGAGACCGTACGCGTTGAGCGAAATGCGGGGGTTTCGTAGCCCGGTTGTAACACGAGCGTGCTTGTATTGGATAACTGCACCGGATGAGGGAACTGGAGGAGCAACTCATGTCACAGCTCGCACCCGAAACTACCGACCTCGACGAACTTCACCCGCTTCACGAGCTCACGGCGGCCGACCGCTGCGACTCCTGTGGAGCCCAGGCCTACATCCGTGTCTCCATCGGCACCAGCGAGCTGCTCTTCTGCGCGCACCACGGCAAGAAGTACCAGGAGAAGCTCGTCGCCGTCGCCAGCGACTGGCACGACGAGTCGGACCGCCTGCTCCAGGACAACCGCTCCTGATCACGATCCTTTAAGCGGATGCCTCGGGCCTGTGCCCGGGGCATCTCGCGTTAACCGGCCAGGTACTCCCGCTCCACGCGCGGGCCGAGCCTGGTGACGAGTTCCTCGCCGATGGTGCCCGTGGCATCTGCCCACTCCTGGAGCGTGGCCTCCCCGTGGTCGCCGCTTCCCCAGAGGTAGGCGGTCTCGCCCTCCTCGAACGACCTGTCACCGGTGTCGACGAGCAGCGTGTCGATCTCCACCTCGGTGACCGGAAAGCGCTGGCCAGCGATAGCGACGGTGACCCGGTCGGCCAGCCGTTCCTGCAACCCGTCAGCCGTCCCGACGCCCAGTGTGGTCACGCCGCCGCTCGACGCCAACACCGGGGCGGTGAGGGTCATCACCGGCGTCAGCCCCAATTCGGCTGGGCCGATTCCGTCGCCAGGCGCGATGCCGTAGGCGAAGGCGCCGATTCTCACCAGGTCGAGGCGGGCGTCGGCTCGCGCGAAACTTGCCGCGCTCGCGGCGAGGTGCTTCACCTCGAAGACCGCCCCCTGGGCTTCGGCGATGGCGACAGCCACGTGAAATCGTGCGATCGCCGCAGAGTCTTCGTCGTCGCTGGCCTCGGCGATGTGCGTCCACGCGCCAACCAGCTCGAGCTCGCCACTCTCCTGCAGCTCGAGCGCCCTCGCGACCAGCCCAGGCCACTCCTCGACGCTCGCTCCGGCCCGATGCAGCCCGGTGTCGATCTTCAGATGGATGCGGCTGCCGTGCCCGCGCGCCGCCTCCAGTTGAGCGAGGGTCGAGACACCGAGGTCGAGGTCCTCGGGCATCGTCTCAGCGGGATCGGCGAGCCAGACGAAGAGCCTGACCGATGGGGGAACCGTCTCGCGAAGCCGTACAGCCGTCTCCAGGTCGAGCGCGCCGATCCAGCCGATGCCCTCGTCGACGAGCACGTCGGCTACCCGCTCGAGACCGTGACCGTAGGCGTCCGCCTTCACGACGATCATCGGCTCGGCCGGCGCGACCCTGGTACGGATCACGGCCAGGTTGGCGCGCAGCGCCGTGAGGTCGATCAACGCGGTCACGAGCCGAGCCTCGATCCGAAGACCGCAGTGACCGCTGCCGGGCTCGACCCGAGGTCGGCAGCCCAGTCGATCACCGAAGGCTCCCCCGCTGCCGGATCCCCGAACAGCACAGCTTCGTCGCCGACTCCGGCCTCATCCCCTCCGAGTTCGAGAACATGGACGTTCATCGCCACCCGGCCGGCGATCATCCGCTGGGCCCCACCGAGACTCACCCTGCACCGATTGCTCGCCCAGCGGTCGAGCCCGTCGGCGTAGCCGAGCGCGACCAGCACGAGGTTGGTGCGCACCGGCGCGCGGTAGGTGTAGCCGTACGACACGCCGTCCCCGGCGCTGACGGTCTTCACCCCGACCACCTGAGCGCTCAGCCGCATGGCCGGGCGCAGAGCGCCGTCCAGACCGTAAAGCGCAGCGCTCATCGTGAGCCCGGCGGGGTCGGTGGTCGTGGGGGCGGTGACACCCGCTTCGTCGAGGGCTGCGGCATCCGCTTCGCTGCTCACCAGCAGGGAGGTCGCACCGCCCTCGAGAGCGGCGACTGCCGATCTGACCAGTCCGTGACCGTATGCCCCGCCGCGCACGTCGGCGACCTGCAGGCCCCTGTCGGCGAGCACCTCGGCATTGGCGCTGATCGCCGCCCAGGAGACCCGGAGCTCGTGCAGGCCGGAGGACATGGACTTTCTAGATCCGGGAGAAGACGTGTTTGGCGTGGGCGAGGATCACGCGACGCGCCTCGTCGGCGTAGCGATCGAGGTCGGAGTGGGCAGGGCCGACCGCATACTCGACACCGGCACGCGTCGCGACTGCGGAGAGCAGCGAATCGGTCAATACGGGATTCAGTGGCAGTACCGGACCGCCGATCTGGGTCGCGATTGACGAGTCGGCGAGCACTCCCTCTCCGTTGCCCGAGCCGTTGCCGCCGCCCTCGAGCACCGTGCCGAAGGGCTGGGCTCCGTCGTGCAGGTGCCAGAACGAAGCGTTGTCTTCGAAGCCGATGATCTCGCCGGGAGCGGTCTGGCTCACCACGTAGCCGACCTTGCGCTGGGTGACTCGCTCAGCGCTGAACGGAAAGAGCCCGATGCCCGCCAAGGTCGTGCCATCGAGCAGGGTGATCTCACGCCCGAGCAGCTCAGCCCCCGAGCCGTAAGCGAACACGGGGACGCCGTCGGCCGCCCAGGCGAGCAGGGTCGGCGCGATGGCCAGTAGGTCGTCGTGAACATTGCGCATCGCCGAGAGCGGGCCGTTGCCGACCACCACGAGATCAGCTGACTCGGGGAGGCTGTCGCCCACGCCGTACGCAGTCACTTCGACGTCGAGTCCCGCCCGCTCGAGCCGAGTCGACAGTGCGAGCACGTTGCCTCGGTCGCCGGCCACGCCGAGTTCATTCGGGTAGAGCTGCAGAATGCGGATCGCGCTCATCGCTGAGCCTCCAGGCTCTTCTGGTTCTCCAGCGCGAGGAACCCGATCTGCTTGCGCGCGATCATCATGATCTCGTAGTTGACGATCCAGGTCTTGAGGCCGGCAGTCGGCTTGGGTAGGGCGCGCATCAGGTCGATCGCCTTCTTGACGTCGGGCTCGACCGCGCCGATACGCACGCCCTCGTGCTCCAGCCGCAGGGCGATCTGCCAGGCCTTCGCCCCGGTGATCACGTCGACGTGGTCGAGTGCCGCGAAATCGATGTCGTAGATCCAGGAGATGTCTGGAGTGCCCTCGTCGATCGCGAGCAGCACCTGCTCTGGCGGCTCGGGCAGCGCGTCCAGGTTGAGCTGGAGGCTCGCCGCGTTCTTGAACATGACGAACTCGACCTGCTCCTGGCCACTGGCTCCGCTGAAGTCCAGCAGCTCGCCGCGACCGTATGCCGGCTTCATGGCGGCGAAAGCGGATGCCGCGCTCGCCCCGCTGAACTTCTCACCCAGAATCACGGCTGCAGTGGCCATCGCGGCCGCCGCGTCGATGGCGTAATGGAGGCCCTTGGCGGGGAGCACGACATCCACTTCTTCCCCGGCGACGGTGATGCTTGCGCCGGCCCGGTCGGTGGCGTGCAGCTCGGCCAGCGCGTGGTGGTGGGGTTCGGCGACATCCGCGTCCCGGTAGTCGGTCGCGTTGAACAGGCCGTGCGGAGCTGCAGCGATGACCGCATCGGTGGCGCCGAAGTAGGTGATGTCGGGGCCGGTGCGTGCATCGCCGTCGCTGAAGCGGCGGGCGATCTTGCTGAGGTACGGGTCCTCGCGATTGGTGACGATGTGCGTGCTCGCCTGCTCAGCGCTGTCGAGCATCATGTCGGCCACTCGCTCGGTCTCGTAGAAACGGTACAGCTGGTCGACCTGGGTGTTCAGCACCAGCACCGTGGCGGGCGGCACCGACCTGGTGAACTCGAGCGCGAAGGCCTCGTCCACCTCGAGCACGCCGATGTCGGCAACGATGCGGCCGGTGAGGCTCGACTCCGCGAGGATCGACGACGCAATGCCCTGCGGCAGGTTCGCCCCAGAGGGGTTGGTGAAGACGGTCAAACCGTGACCACGCAGCACCTCGGTGAGCATGTGCGTGGTCGTCGACTTGCCGTTGCTGCCCAGCACGTAGACGATGCCGTACCTGAACTGTTTGGTGACGTCCTCGAGAAAGCGCGGCGCGAGCTTGGTCGTGACGTAGCCGGGAAAGGCCGAACCGCCGCCCCGCAGCTTCGTGAGCGCGCGGACGACCTTTCCGGCGGCGACCGGTACCACGTACCGGGCGCCGTACGGCTTGGTCATGGGTTACTCGAGGTAGTCGCGCAGCGACTGGGACCGGGACGGGTGGCGAAGCTTCGCCATGGTCTTCGACTCGATCTGGCGGATGCGCTCACGGGTGACCCCGAAGGTGTCGCCGATCTGGTCGAGCGTCTTCGGCATGCCGTCACCGAGTCCGAAGCGCATGCGGATGACGCCGGCCTCACGCTCGGAGAGCGAATCGAGCAGCGACTCCAACTGCTTCTGCAGCATGGTGAAGCCCACGGCATCCGCCGGCACAACAGCCTCGGTGTCCTCGATCAGGTCGCCGAACTCGCTGTCGCCGTCCTCACCGAGTGGGGTGTGCAGGGAGATCGGCTCGCGACCGTACTTCTGCACCTCGATGACCTTCTCCGGGGTCATGTCGAGCTCACGGCTGAGCTCCTCTGGAGTGGGCTCGCGGCCCAGATCCTGAAGCATCTGACGCTGCACGCGTGCGAGTTTGTTGATGACCTCGACCATGTGCACCGGGATGCGGATGGTGCGGGCCTGGTCGGCCATGGCGCGGGTGATCGCCTGGCGGATCCACCAGGTGGCGTACGTGGAGAACTTGAAGCCCTTGGTGTAGTCGAACTTCTCGACAGCACGGATGAGACCCAGGTTGCCCTCCTGAATCAGGTCCAGGAACTGCATGCCGCGGCCGGTGTAGCGCTTGGCCAGGGAGACGACGAGGCGGAGGTTGGCTCCGAGCAGGTGCGACTTGGCGCGCTGCCCGTCCTTGGCGACCCAGCCCATCTCGCGACCGAGGGCCGACTTCATCTCGGCCGGGGTCATCTGCGAGAGCTTTTCCTCGGCGAACAGGCCGGCTTCGATCCGCATCGCCAGCTCGACCTCTTCGGCCGCGTTCAGCAGAGCGACCTTTCCGATCTGCTTCAGGTAGTCCTTGACCGGGTCGGCGGTCGCGCCGGTGATCGCCGAGGAGTAGACGGGGACCTCGTCCTCGTCGTCGACCAGGGAGAGCACGAGGGCACCGGTCGGCAGCGCCTCTTCGGCGACCTTCTCGGTCTTCTCCTCGTCGTCGTCGACGGCGTCATCGGCAGTCTCGTCCTTGTCGACGTCCTTGACGACCTCGACGACATCCACTGCGTCGTCGTCGATCTCCACGACGTCATCATCGTCAGTGGATTCGGAATCCTCGGCGACGGCCTTGGTTCCGCGCTTGACCGGGGCCTTCTTGGCCGGGGCTTTGGCGGTCGCAGCCTTTGCGGCGGGCGCCTTAGCCGGCGCGGCCTTTGCTGGAGCCTTGCGGGCGGCGGGCTTCTCGACTGTTTCGTCAGCCTCGACCGCTGGCGCAGTCTTGGTGGCTGCGGTCTTCGCTGCAGCCGGCGCCTTGGCTGCAGCGGCCTTCGCCGGAGCCTTGGCTGTGGTGGTCGTGGTAGTCGTGCTGGTGGACGTGATGTCGTTCCCTTCGGTGTTGCTGATTACTGGTGCCGGGGCCCTCTTGGCTGCCTTCGCCTCGAGTTTGGCGGCGCGTGCTTCTGCCCTGGTCGGCTTTCTCGTCGGTTCTGCGGGGTCGACACTGACCACCGGTTCGCCTTCGATTACTGCGTTCTTGCCTCTGGCGGCCATCTGGTCACCTTTCGTCTGGGGAGCCGGACGACCAGCTGACTGGTCGGCCACTCACTCCTGGACACGCACTGACGTTGTGGTCATACCGCCCGATTCCGGCCCATCCCCAACGGGTTGAGCTGTTTTTGGACAGCACTAAGACCCATGTCAAGTCCGGATCGAGAACACAACTAATGTGTCATCGGCCCCCGTGGACGTGAACGGGTCTTACGTCGATTATTGCACGCTTTGTCTCGCCCCATTGACAACGCCCACGATGTGCCGCACATTCCAGCACGGGCCAATGACCTGACGGGCTAGGAGAGACCGGGCAGGTCGTCCTCGCCATTGCGGCGGATCGCCAAGAAGTTCTCGAGTTCGGCAGCGATCTCGTCTGCCGTCGGCAGCTCTCCGTCTTCATCGGTCAGTGGCGAGCGCAGCGGGTTGCCCTCCATGTAGGAGTCGTGACGCTCCTCCAGGGTCCCCACCAGTCTGGCGAGCTCCTGATTGGTCTCCACCTGAGCGTCGATCTTGCTGAGGAACTCGCGATCCTCCTCGCGGAGCCGGTCGGTCGGAAAGATCAGTCCGGTCGCTGCACTGATGCTCTCCAACGCGGTGACCGCTGCAGCCGGGTACTCGGTGTCGGCAAGGTAGTGAGGCACGAGCAGCACGAAACCTGCTGTCGGGTGGCCCTGCTCCTGCAGCCGGTACTCGACCAGGTGGAGCGCGTTCGACGGAACCTGAGTGTGCGGCTTCCAGATCGACATCGAATCGATCAGTTCAACCCGGTTGCCGCTGACGGTGACACCGAGCGGGCGGGTGTGCGGCGTCGGCATCGGGATGGCGTGGACCCAGGTCGTCGTCTTCACCTTGTACTTGGCGATCAGGTTGAGGACAGCCTTGGAGAACCGGTCCCACTGGAAGTCGGGCTCATAGCCGGCCAGGAAAAGGAACTGCTGGCCGATCTCGTCGCTGGCGAGGTTGAGCGACAGGGTCGGCGGCTGATAGTCGGTCAGATGATCCTGATCGAAATAGATCGTGGGTCGGCGGGCTCGGTAGTCGAGCAGTGCGTCTGCGTCGAAGGTGGCGACGAGTCGATGCTCAACGGTCTCGGTCAGATACTCATTGAGCTGAGTCACCCCTGAGCCGGCATCGGCGAAACCGGTCAGCCCGGCGACAAGAGGCAGCCCCTCGGGGACAATGCCCAGGTCGGGGTTGAGCTCGTAGAGGCCTTCGGGGTCGCGCATGCAAACAACCCTATCCGCGGCTCGCGATCGCACGGTCGGTGGGCGTCATGCCCAGAGCGAACAGCCCGAACAGGGCCTGCTCCGGCGGCGGATAGCATGGCCGGATGACCGCTCCCCTACTCCAGCTCAGCTCCGCAGCAGCAGGCTCCATCAGCGCGGACCTGCTGGTGATCGGGGTAGGCAGCACAGACAGCGGCCCGGTGCTCCACAGCGACGACCCCGCGTTCTCGGAGTTGTCCGCGTCGCTGTCCGCGATCGGCGTGACCGGGGCCAGGGACGAGGTACGGCGGATTCCCGGCGTCACGGGGGTCGCGGCATCCGCTATCGCCCTGGTCGGCCTGGGCGCCGGCGAACCAGACAGCAACGGTCTACGGCTCGCTGCAGGCAGCGCGACCAGGCAGCTCACCGGTGTCGAGTCCGTGGTTATCGCGCTCCCGGCCACCACAGAAGAACAGAGCCTCGCCGTGCTCGAGGGCGCAGGAATCGGCGCATACGCCTACACCGCTTACCGTTCGACCAGCCTGGAGAAGACCACGCTGCCGGCATCCACGATCACCGTGGTCTCGGCGTTCGGCGATGAGCACCTGGTCGAGAAGGCCGGTGTCGTCGTCACCGCCATCCATGACGTGCGCGACCTGGTGAACACTCCCCCGTCTGACCTCTACCCCGAGACGCTGGCCGCTGCCGCGACTGAGCTGGCCTCTGGACTGCCGATCGAGGTGACCGTCCTCGCTGAAGAGGAGCTCCGCGCCGGCGGTTTCGGCGGCATCCTCGGCGTCGGTCAGGGCTCGACCAGAGGCCCCAGGCTGGTGAAGCTGGTCTACTCCCCCGCCGACGCGAAGCGCCATCTGGCGCTGGTGGGCAAGGGCATCACCTTCGACACCGGCGGGCTGTCGCTGAAGCCGGCAGCAGGAATGGTCGGCATGAAGTACGACATGACCGGCGCGGCAACCGTGCTGGCTGTCGTCGTCGCCGCAGCCAAACTCGCCATGCCGCTCCGCATCACCGCCTGGATGTGCATTGCCGAGAACATGCCATCAGGCTCGGCCACCCGACCCAACGACGTGCTGCGCATGCGCGGCGGGACCACGGTCGAGGTGCTCAACACCGACGCCGAGGGTCGGCTGGTGCTCGCCGACGGCCTGGTTGCTGCCAGCGAGGAACACCCGGACGCGATAGTGGATGTCGCCACCCTCACCGGCGCCGCGAGGGTCGCCCTCGGCGACCGTTATGTCGGCGCGATGGGCGACGAGAAGCTGGTCGGCCGGGTCGTCGAACTCGCCTCGACCGCCGGGGAATTCGTCTGGCCGATGCCGCTGCCCGCCGAGTTGCGCGCGGCGCTGAACTCGGACGTCGCCGATATCGCCAACGCCAGAATGGGCAACACCGCCGGTGGCATGCTGCTGGCCGGCCACTTTCTCAAGGAGTTCGTCGGAACCGTCGAGGGTGACAGCGGCGCCAAGATCCCGTGGGCCCACCTCGACATCGCCGGGCCGGCAAACAACTCGGGCGGCGGCCACGGCTACACGCCGAAGGGACCGACCGGCGTCACGGTGCGCACGCTGATCGCCCTGGCCGAGGACCTCGCCTCCGAGTAGTAAGGTCGATGTGGCGGAAATTCCACTCTGACCGCCGAAAAATCCTGAAACTTAGGGAGCTGTCCGGGTGTCGGAACAGAACTTTGACCTTGTCATCCTCGGCTCGGGAAGCGGTGGCTACGCCGCAGCCCTCCGGGCAAGCCAGTTGGGCCTCTCGGTCGGACTCATCGAGAAGAACAAACTCGGCGGCACCTGCCTTCACATCGGCTGCATCCCGACCAAGGCCCTCCTCCACTCGGCCGAGGTAGCGGATGTCACCCGCGAGTCCGCCAAATACGGCGTCACCTCCACCTACAACGGCATCGACATCGCCGCAGTCTCCGCGTATCGCCAGGAGATCGTCGCCAGCAAATTCAAGGGCCTCACCGGCCTGATCAAGGCTCGCGGCATCACCGTGATCGAGGGCGAAGGTCGGTTGGCCTCCCCGACCAGCGTGCAGGTCGGGGACCAGACGATCGTCGGCAAGAACGTGATCCTCGCCACCGGGTCATACTCGCGCTCGCTGCCTGGCCTCGAGATCGGCGGCAGGGTCATCACCTCCGAGCAGGCGCTCGAGCTCGACTTCGTGCCGAAGAAGGTTCTCGTCTTGGGTGGAGGCGTCATCGGCGTCGAGTTTTCCAGCGTCTGGAAGTCCTGGGGCGCAGACGTGCAGATCATCGAGGCCCTTCCGCACCTGGTTCCCAACGAAGACGAGTCGATCAGCAAGGTCTTCGAGCGCCAGTTCCGCAAGCGCGGCATCAACTTCAGCCTGGGTGTGCGCTTCCAGAGCGTGACCCAGAACGACCAGGGCGTCGTCGTCACCCTCGAAGACGGTCAGACCTTTGATGGCGACCTGCTGCTCGTCGCCGTGGGGCGTGGCCCGTCGACCGCGAACCTGGGCTTCGAGGAGGTGGGCGTTGCGATGGATCGAGGCTTCGTGCTCACCAATGAGCGCCTCGCCACCAACGTTCCCGGTGTCTACGCGGTCGGCGACATCGTGCCAGGCCTGCAGCTCGCTCACCGCGGCTTCCAGCAGGGCATCTTCGTCGCCGAGGAGATCGCGGGTCTGAACCCGATAGTGATCGACGACGTGAACATTCCCAAGGTCACCTACTCCGACCCCGAGGTCGCCTCGGTCGGGCTCAGCGAGGCGAAAGCCAAGGAGAAGTACGGAGACGACAAGGTCTCCTCGTACGACTACAACCTCGCTGGCAACGGCAAGAGCCACATCATCGGCACTTCGGGCAACATCAAGGTCGTGCGGGTCATCGACGGCCCGGTCGTCGGAGTGCACATGATCGGCGCGCGCGTCGGCGAGCTGATCGGTGAGGCGCAGCTCGCGGTGAACTGGGAGGCGTATCCCGAGGACATCGCCCCGCTCATCCACGCCCACCCCACCCAGAACGAAGCGCTCGGTGAGGCATTCCTGGCCCTCGCCGGCAAGCCGCTCCACGCGATGTAGGCGATTCGCGGAACTAAGCTAAGAGCGCACATTTTTCCCAAAAGGAGCACCACACGATGAGCGAATCCGTCAGCCTGCCCGCACTCGGCGAGAGTGTCACAGAGGGAACGGTCACCCGCTGGCTGAAAAATGTCGGCGACCGCGTCGAAGTGGATGAGCCGCTGCTCGAGGTCTCGACCGACAAAGTCGACACCGAGATCCCGTCGCCCATCGCCGGTGTGATCGAAGCGATCCTCGTCGCCGAAGACGAGACCGTCGAGGTCGGAACCGCGCTGGTCACTATCGGTGACGGCTCAGGTGCTGCTGCTCCAGCCGCGCCTGCCCCGGCCGCCGCCGCGCCCGAGCCCGCCGC
>Ga0209066_10006487_pt1 | contig 11913 bp, 14 predicted proteins | sample All_14_2_FD_187198 | JGI IMG/M metagenome (GOLD analysis project Ga0209066, IMG submission 187198) | Freshwater microbial communities in response to fracking from Pennsylvania, USA - Allegheny Zone_MetaG_DW_15 (SPAdes) (version 2) ...
CGGGCGAACACCATTCGGAAAGAGGCAAGGCCATGTTCAAAAATCTCGGCCAGATGATGAAGCAGGCGCAGGAAATGCAGGAGCGGATGGCCGCCATGCAGGAAGACATCGCGCGGCTTGAAGTCACGGGCCAGTCCGGCGGCGGCATGGTGACCGTCACCCTGTCGGGCAAGGGCGATGCGCGCGGCCTGTCCATCGACCCCGCCCTGTTGTCCGACCCGGCGGAAAAAGACGTGCTGGAAGACCTGATCGTCGCGGCCTTCAACGATGCCAAGATCAAGGCCGATGCGAAGATGCAGGAAGAAACCCAGAAGCTGATGGGCGGGCTGCAACTGCCACCCGGCATGAAGCTGCCCTTCTGAACCCAGGCGATAGGCCGTAGCGCCCACCATGCGCGAAATCGACCGCGTCATTCATCTCCTCGCCCGGCTTCCGGGGCTTGGCCCCCGATCGGCCAGGCGTGCCGCGCTGGCCCTGATCCGTGATCGTGAAGGCCTGATGCGCCCCCTGTCCCGGGCCCTGGCCGATGCGGCCGATGCGGTGAAGCCCTGTTCTATCTGCGGCAATCTCGACACGATCGATCCCTGCGGCATCTGCGCCGATCACAAGCGCGACCGCGCCATGATCTGTGTGGTGGAACAGATCGGTGATCTGTGGGCCATGGAACGCAGCGCTGCCTTCTCCGGCCTGTATCATGTGCTGGGCGGCGTGCTGTCCGCCATCGACGGGGTGGGGCCGGAGGATCTGACGGTCGCGGCCCTTGTGACGCGTTGCCGCACGGGCGAGGTGCGCGAAGTGATCCTGGCTACCAATTTGACCGTGGACGGTCAGACCACGGCCCATTACATCGCCGAGCGGCTGGCGGAAACCGGGGTGACCTTGACCCGGCTGGCGCCGGGCGTTCCCGTCGGCGGCGAACTGGACTATCTGGATGATGGCACGCTGGCGGCGGCACTGGCCGCACGCAGATCCGCCGGCTGAAGACCGATGTCGTCGGTTCGGGGGAAGGGGGCGCAATCTTGGGTGTGAAGCAGAAGCGGGTCGTCTTCCTGTCGCAGTTCGGCATGCCGGGCAGCTATGACCCCGCCATCTTCACCGATGCGCCGGGCGGTGATGATGAAGGCCACTGGATCGGGTTGCAACTGGCCGGGCTGGGCCTGATGGACCGGATCGCCTATTCCAGCCGGCGCATCTGCCATGGTGCCCTGCCACCGGAACCGGAGGAGGCGGATATCGCCATTCTTGGCGGCAGCCTGCATTCCGTGCATGACGATCTGCCCTATCAGCGCCGCCTGAAGGATTGGTTCGGCCGCTGGCGCGCCGCGGGCAAGCCGCTGTTCGGTATTTGTGGCGGGCACCAGCTGATTGCCCATTGGCAGGGTGCACCCGTGGACAGGGTGCCTGACGGACCGGTCTGCGCCACCGAAACCGTCCGCCTGACGGACGCCGGTCGCAGCCATCCCCTGTTCGCGGGGCTGGCGGTGGAAGAACTCGACTTTCATTTCGGCAATTACGAACGTCTGGCACGCCTGCCTGACGGGGCGGTGCTGCTGGCCGAGCGCCCCGACCTGCCGGCCATGGCGGTCGATCATGGCGCGGGGTGGTGGAGCGTGCAGTTCCACCCCGAAGCCGATCGTGACGTCTTTGTCATGAGCTGGGGCGATAAAGGGCCGGGCTTTCGCCATAATTATCGTCCAGTTCCAAGATCAACGCAGCTTTTGCGCAACTTTCTTCTGTCCTGCGGAGTATCGGAAGCATGACCCGCCGTCCCAACATCCTGTTCGCCCCGGCCTTTGCCCTGGCGCTGGCAAGCGCGGTGCCCGCCCTGGCCCAGACCGAACCCATCACCGCCGCCCCGGCCGGCCCGCTGGGCCTTGTGCTGTACCAGGGCGGCCAGGCAATGGTGACCGATCTGCGCCGCGTGGCCCTGCCCGCCGGCAAGTCGCAGCTGCGCTTTCCCGAACTGCTGGACACGCTGGACCCGTCGGGGCTGACGGTGGAAAGCGGATCACCCGCGCGCATCCGCCGCGTCTCGGTCTCCGGTGAGGTGATCGACTATCGCAGCCTGCTGAAGCGTCTGGTGGGCGGGCAGGTCCGCTTCGCCACGCAGCTGCCGGGCGATGCCGGCGAAAAGGTGGAAACGGCCCGCGTCGTGTCGGTCGATCGGGGGCTGGTGCTGAATTTCGGTGACCGGATCGAAATCGACCCGCCGGGTCGCGTGCTGTTCGATGCCCTGCCGGAGGATATCGGTTTCGCACCCCAGGCGATCCTGAGTGTCGAGGCCCCGGCGGAAGACCGTCAGGCCCCCGTCACGCTGATCTATCCGGCGGCCGGGCTGGACTGGTCGGCGGAGTATGAGCTGGCGCTGAGCGACAAGGATGCCCGCCTGCGTGGCTGGGCCGTGCTGCGCAATGGTACCGGCAAGGCGATCACCGCCAATGTGGCGCTGGTGGCCGGCGATGTGGCGCGGGCGAAAACCGTTCGCCCGATGGCCGTGATGGCGCGCGCGCCTGCGGCCCAGATGGCCGATTCCGCCAGCTTCGCGCCGTTGCCGGAAGCCGTCAGCGCGGAAGACCGCTATGTCTATCGCTTGGCCGAGGAGGTGCGTCTTCCCGCCGATGGCGTATTGCGCGAAGCGCTGGTGGCCGATGCGACGGTGCCGGTTACTCGGCTCTACCGCTTGGAAGGCAGCCCGGGCGCGGGTTTTGGCACCCAGGGCCCGGGGGCAGAGCCGGAGCGGCCCACGCTTCTGGTTCGGTTCCGTAACGATCAGGCGTCGGGCCTGGGCAAGCCGATGCCGGCCGGGATCGCGCGGCTGTATCAGCAGACGGAAGCCGGGGCGCGCTTCGTGCTGGGCGAGGATCGGATCGGCCACACCCCCGCCGATGGCATGGTCGAGCTTGCGCTGGGGCGCCCCTTCGACGTGACGGCCGGGCGCGCCACCGAACGCTTTCAGCGGCTGGATGATCGCGGCGGCTTCGAAGCCGATATGGCGATCACGCTGAAGAACGCCAAGGACAGCGCCGTGACGGTGGATGTCGTGGAACGCTTCGGGGCGCAGGGTACCATCCTGACGGAATCCCAGCCACACGCCGAAGCCGGCGCGGGCTATGCCATCTGGAAGATCGAGCTGCCCGCCAAGGGCGAGACCGTGCTGCGTTACGGCATTCGTGTGCAGAACTGAAGATCGCACGCAAACTGTTGCATTCGCGCACAGGTCTTTGACGGATTGAACCAAGACGGGACGAATCACCTTGCCTGGACCGGCGGCGTCGGTATGATGCCGCCGGTCATTTGCGTTCAATGGGGTTCGGTCGCATGCGGTTAAAAGCAATTGTCGCGGGTATCGCGCTGGCGTTGGGGTTGGCTGGCGGCGTAGCTCAGGCGCAGGAAAGCTTGATGAATCGTGAGGACCCGGCCTTCCTGGTGGGCGCCGTGGGTTATTACGATGTTAACGACGATTGGGATGCCGCTGAATTCCGCCTGGAATATTGGTCGGACTCCAAATGGTGGATTTTTAAGCCCTTCTTCGGCGTGATGGCGACCAGTGACGAGGCGTTCAACGCCTTCGCCGGTATCCGCCTCGACCTCTATTTCGGTCGCCGTTTCGTGGTGACGCCGAGCTTTGCGCCGACGCTGTATCATGATGGCGATGGCAAGGATCTGGGCCACACGATCGAGTTCCGCTCGATGGTCGATTTCGCCTATCGCTTCGATGATCGTTCGCGTGTCGGCATCGGCATCTATCACCTGTCGAATGCGTCTTTGTCGGACAACAATCCGGGTACCGAGGTGATCAGCGTGCATTACGCGATGCCCTTCGACATGCTGTTCGGCAAGTAATCCGCCGCACATCGCTGCAGAAATGCAACGCCCCGGCCGGTCCGGGGCGTTTTGCTTTTCCTGAATTCGATCCAGCCGGGCGGGGCACCTGCTCGACAAGCTTGGCCGGGTAATCCATAAATAAAAGACGGCTTTATTTATGGATCGTCTGAAATGGACCCGCTCAGCGATATCATCGCCCTGCTGCGCCCGAGCGCGGCCATTTCCAAGCCAATAACCGGGCGGGGCCGATGGGGCGTTGCCTATGCTGCCCATGCCGCCCCGGGATTTACCATCATTCTGGAAGGCGAATGCTGGATTGCGTTTGACGGCCAGGAACCTTTGCGGCTGGGCAAGGGTGATTTCCTCCTCCTCCCGTCCACCCCGGCCTTCACGCTCAGCAGCCATAAGGGCCTTCCGGGCGCGCCGCGCGAACCGTCCGATCAACCGGTTCGGCATGGGGAGCAGGAGGGCCCGGCGGATTTCACCGCGCTGGGTGGCAGCTTCCGGATTGAACCGGCCAATGCCGGCCTGCTGCTGACGTTACTACCACCGCGCATCCATATTCCCGCCTCGGAGGGGCGAACCGGCCGGCTGGGCCGGGTGATCGAAGCGATTATGGAGGAATGCGCGGGGCAGGAGCCCGGGCGGGACATGGTGCTGCAACGCATGCTGGAAGTTCTGCTGATCGAAGCCCTGCGGTCCGGCACGCCCGGCGCCGGGACGATGCATAGCGGGTTGTTAAGCGCCATGCGCGACCCGGCCCTGGCGCGCGCCTTGCGGGCCATGCATGGCGATGTGCGGGCGGGTTGGACGGTGGCCGATCTCGCCAGGATCGCTGGCCTGTCCCGCTCCAGCTTTGCCGCGCGGTTCGGTGCAGTCCTGGGCTGCGGGCCCGTCGAATATCTGGCGCGCTGGCGCATGGCCCTGGCCAGGGATGCCCTGCTCCAGGGCACGAAGACGCTGGAGCGGATTGCCGAGGAGATCGGCTATGAATCCGCCAGCGCTTTCAGCACGGCCTTTCGCAAGCGGCAGGGATGTCCGCCCGGCCGGTTCGCGCGCGCCAGTATCCCCGTCGGGGTCGTCCTGAAGCATGCCCATCACGCAGATTTGGACGATAGAGCAATAAATCAGGATTTCTGATTATGGATCATCTGTCAATCTAGCGCCTATCAAGGAACCACCACATCAAACGGAGGTTCCCAATGCAGACGATCCTGATCACCGGCGCATCTTCGGGCTATGGGCTGGAAACGGCCCGGCATTTCCTGGACCAGGGCTGGAATGTCATCGCCACCATGCGCCGGCCGCAAACCGACATCCTGCCGGATTCCGCCCGGCTGCGTATCCTGAAACTGGATGTGACCGAAGCGCAGAGCATCGCGGCCTGCATCGATGCCGCCGGTCCCATCGACGTGCTGGTCAACAATGCCGGCATCGGTATCGTCGGCGCCTTCGAAGCCACCCCGCTTGAGCATATCCGCGAGATCTTCGACACCAACACCTTCGGCGTGATGGCCATGTGCCAGGCTGTTATCCCGCGCATGCGCGAAAGCCGGTCGGGCTGCATCGTCAATGTCACCTCCAGCGTCACCCTGGCCCCGTTTCCGCTGGCGGCAGCCTATACGGCCAGCAAGCAGGCAATCGAGGGCTTCACGGAAGCCCTGGCGGGCGAGCTTGCCTATTTCGACATCCGCGCCAGGCTGGTCGAGCCGGGCTATGCGCCGACAACGCGCTTCGCCGCGAACAGCACGGTCAATCCGATGGATCTGATCCCCGAAGCCTATGCCGGGCTGGCCGGGCCGATCTTCGCGGGCTTCGCCGAGCCGCAATCGACCACGAAGGAGGCCGATGTGGCCCAAGCCATCTGGGCGGCGGTGCACGATACCGAAGGCACGCTGCGTTTCCCTGCCGGGGCGGATGCGGTGCAGCTGTTCCGCCAGCGCTTCGGTTGAGTGAAGACCCTTCGCCAGCACCTTGATATTCAAGGAAAGTTGGTGCCCCCAGCCGGACTTGAACCGGCACGCTGTTGCCAGCAACAGATTTTGAGTCTGCCGCGTCTACCAATTCCGCCACAGGGGCAAGCCGTGCGAAGGCCCCTCTGATAGGACGGAAGGGGGCGGCTGGTCAACTGGCAGATAAAGGATGTTGCGTGATCATGACGGGCCGGTGGCTGGCTCAGGTTCGGCACCGGCTTTCCTGTTGGGCTGGAAGGATGCGACGGTCGGTGATTGCGCCTTCGTGGTTAGGCGGGCAAGGCTGTTTTACCCTCGTTGACACATAGGAAAGTGATAACTATGGTTGACATATGATCGAACTGATCACAAGTCGAACTTTCGATGGCTGGCTACGTGCCTTGCGAGACAGGCAGGCCAAGGCGCGTATTCTGGCAAGAATTGATCGGCTTGCCGCAGGCAATCCCGGCGATGTCAAACCAATCGGCGGCGGCCTGTCCGAGATGCGGATTGATCATGGTCCGGGTTACCGAGTCTACTATATGCAACGGGGCCCCTTTATCGTCATTCTGCTTTCTGGCGGAGACAAATCTTCCCAACAATCCGACATCGCCAGGACAAGGGCCTGCTTGCATTCAGGTTTCGGGCGTGGCGCGTGTCGGATTTCGGTTCTGAACAGGAGGGGCGGGTGCAGTGGAGTGGTTCTCCACAAGACCGGCCCGACACATTCAGGGCCAAAATCCGCCGCGCCCCATCCGGGGTTTGGCGCAAATCGTCCATTTTGGCGTCGCGGAAGCTTGAAAGGGAACCACCCTTCCAGCGCGTCCGCTCCTGAAACTGGGCGATTTGCGCTCAAACCACGCTCCAAATCCCGAATGCAGACAGGCCCTATGGAAATCGCCGCACAGTGGAAGGATTGAAACTATGAACACCGAGATCTTCAGTCGGTTCGATACAGCGGATCACCTCAATAGCGAGGAAGACATTCTCGCCTATCTGGAGGCGGTGATGCACGAAGGGGGTGACGATCCCGTCTGTATTGCGCGTGCACTTGGTGTGGTTGCCCGGGCTCGCAATATGAGCCAACTCGCGCGGGACGCCGGTATGAGCCGCGAAGGGCTCTATAAAGCGCTGTCCGAAGATGGCAATCCCAGCTTTGCGACAATCCTGAAGGTTTCTCATGCGCTGGGATTGCGGCTGGCTTTCAAGCCGGCAGCCTGAGCGCGGGAATACGGGACGCGAATAGCCTCAGGATAGAAGAGGAAAAAACGGGTTGGCTGGGGCGCCAGGATTCGAACCTGGGGATGGCGGGATCAAAACCCGCTGCCTTACCGCTTGGCTACGCCCCAATACCGGCCGGCGGATGTTGCCGAAGCTTCTAGCGGTTCACGCGCGTCGCATCAAGCGCCAGAAACGCCTTCCGGCCGGGGAAGTGCCGTCTTTCGCGTTCGCGGCCTCGGGAAGGGGGCGCGGGGCGGGTTCGGGCAACGGTTCCTCGGCCACCGCATCAAACCAGGCCTGGGCACGCTCGCGATGTTCCGGGCGGATATGGCGGTCGACCATCGACCAGGCGGCCCAGAACACCGCCGCGTCATCGCCGAAGCCGACCCCGGCCAGGATATCGGGCACGATATCGGCCGGCAGCACGAAATAGGCCAGTGCAGCCAACAGGATGGCGCGGACCTGGGATGGCGTGCGCCGGTCGCCGGCGCAGTAGAAGGCCGCCAGCGCCTCGTCCGAAAAAGGCACATAGCCTGCATAGCGCCGAAGCTTCCGCCAGAAGCCGCGCTTCACCCGGCGGGAATTGTCCGCCTGCATTTCCGGCCGGGCCAACAGCACCAGCGCCTTGGAAGGATGGATCGGTTCCATGGGGTTGATATGGCCTCGTCGCGTCTGTCTTTCCAGAGGGTGCGGTCCGGTTCGGTTGCACCTTGGCCGCACGGGTGTAGACTGACCATCCGACGCACGCCACGCAAGGATATTGGGCGATGGTGCGATCCTGGATTTCGGTCGGCTTGCTGCTTGCCCTGGCGGCCTTCCCGGCCTCGGCCGAGGAACAGAACCCCGGCTTCTGTGTCGCACCGCCGCATGACCGGCTCTGCAGCACCATGCCGCATGACCAGACGGAATTCAGCAAATTCTTCGTCTATTCCACGGTGGAGAAGGTCGCGCAGGACCCGTTTGACCGGTTTTCCTGGCAGATGTTCATCTCGCTCAACTGGCCGGCGGATGGGGCGGGCAACCCCTTGCCCGGCCCGCTGGATGCGGGCGATCCCGATACGCCGCGCGTCTGGGAAAGCTTCACCACCAAGCAGGCGCTGCTGGGCGGCGCACCCTCCTCCTGCGGCGGCGTGGGGCTGGTGCTGGAGCAGTTCCGACAGTCCGATGGCAGCGTCCTGGTCGATCAGGCCGGCAATTTCGTGCTGTATGAAACCCGCGCCAATGCCATCGCACAGAGCTATGTCACAGCGCAGGGGCTGAGCAGCGCCGCCGGCCAACATCTGTTCCGGGACAGCGGCAACATCATATCCTTTCCCCGCCAGGGCATGCCGTCGGTCCTTGTGAAGACAGCTTGGCGCCCGATCCTGTCGGAACAGGATGGGGAGCGGTATCTCACCCGCCACGCCGTGATCCATGTCGGGGCAGAAGACAGCGCGACCGGTGCGGATTTGTGCCTGCCGATGACGGTCGGGCTGGTGGGCATGCATATCGTCAGCCGGACGGAAAGCGGCAATGGCGATGAATGGCTGTGGTCGAGCTTCGAACAGGTGGACAATGTACCCACCGCCGGAAATGCTCGCAACATCAACAGCCTGTATGCTGAGGATCTGTTTCCGGGCGGCTGTGCCGCGCCGGCGCCACCCCTTGCCGGCCGCTACGCCTTCTTCGATCCGGATTGTCCCGATTGCCGGGTCAACCAGCCACCGCAAGGGTCATGGCGCTGGGCGGACAGGCCGCCTTTCGCGCGGCAGGATGGGGTCGCGATGAAACACCCGCCGCAGATCGTGCGCTGCTGGAAAATCTTCGACAGCACAGCCGCGATGAATGATCGGTGGCGCGCGAAGCTTTCGGGCGGTGTCTGGGCAAATTATCAGCTGATTTCGACCCAATGGCGCGGCGGGCCGATCACCCCCATTTTCGAACAGGGGGAAGTGCCGCGCTATCTGTCCAACACCACGCTGGAAACCTATATCCAGACCGCCAGGGAAGGCAGCTGCATGGGCTGCCATGCCGGGGCAATCACCGCCGCCGGCCAGCCCGCCAATTTCACCTTCCTGCTGCGCGATGCGCGGTGAGCGCGGCGGAATCTTCAGCCCGGCCGCCCGGTCTCTTCGGCACCGGCCCGGTCCAGCTTCGGCAGCCCGTCCCGCTGCTGGGCCAGCACCCAGTCAATCAGGGCGCGGGCATCCTTGCCCGCCCAATCAGCCATGCCGACCAGCCGGCCCAGTTCCCGGCCCTGGGCATCCAAAATCAGCGTGGTGGGCAGACCCTTCAACTTCAGCGCCCGGCCCAAACCCAGGGATGGATCGGTATAGAGCGCCAGCGCATCCAGCCCATGCTGTTCCAGGAAGGGGCGCGCAACACCGGCCCCTTCGCGATCCTGGGAGATGGCCAGCACCTGGAACCGGTCGGAGCCGGCCTCCTTCTGCAACCGGTTCAGTTCCGGCATTTCCGCTACGCAGGGGGCGCACCAGGTGGCCCAGAAATTGACCAGCAGCACCTTGCCCTTCAGATCGGCCAGGGTCATCGCCTTGCCATCCGGCCCCTGGAACACTGATACTGGCGGGGTTGTCGGCTCCTCCAGCCAGCGGAACTTCGTCATCTGGCCAGCCAGCGGCGGCTCCTCGGCTTGCGTTTGCAGCGCACCCATGCTCAAAAGCAGGGCTGCGGCCAGGGCCAGGGCGATAGCGACGGGCGTTTTCCTCATCAGGGCGTTCCGGGCTTTCTTTCCTGCGACGGGCCTTAAGGATGTGATCAGACGATAGATAGTGGATTGCTTCATGAGCGCCAATGAAATGTGGGGCGGACGCTTCGCCGCAGGTCCCGCCGCCATCATGCAGGAAATCAATGCCTCCATCGGGTTCGACCGACGGCTGTTCCGGCAGGATATCGCGGGTTCGCGCGCCCATGCCCGCATGCTGGCGGCCAAGGATATCATCGCCGAAGCCGATCTGGCTGAAATCCTGAAAGGCCTGGATACGGTCGAGACGGAAATCCTGGAAGGGCGTTTCCAATTTTCCGCCGCGTTGGAAGACATCCACATGAATGTGGAAGCGCGCCTGCGCGAGCTGATCGGCCCGCCAGCCGGGCGACTGCATACGGCGCGCTCGCGCAATGATCAGGTGGCACTCGACGTGCGGCTTTGGGTGCGCGACGCCATCGACCAGACCATGGCAGGTCTCAAGGATCTGATCGCAGCCCTGCTGGACAAGGCGGAGGCCGAGGCGGACACGATCATGCCGGGTTATACCCATTTGCAGGCCGCCCAGCCGGTGACCTTCGGCCATCATCTGATGGCCTATGTAGAGATGCTGGGCCGCGATCTGGGCCGCTTCGCCGATGCCCGCGCGCGGATGAATGAATGCCCGCTGGGCGCGGCTGCGCTGGCCGGCACTTCCTTCCCCATCGACCGGCATATGGTCGCCGGCTCGCTTGGTTTCGACCGGCCGACGGCCAATTCGATGGACAGCGTTGGCGCGCGCGATTTCATCCTGGAATTCATGGCGGCAGCCTCCATCTGTTCGGTGCATCTGTCGCGCTTCGCCGAAGAAATCGTGATCTGGACCTCGGAACGCTTCCGCTTCATCAAGCTGACGGATGCGTTTACCACCGGCTCCTCCATCATGCCGCAGAAGCGCAACCCGGATGCGGCCGAGTTGGTGCGCGCCAAGCCGGGGCGGATCATCGGCTCGCTGATTGGTCTGTTGACCGTGATGAAGGGCCTGCCGATGACCTATGGCAAGGATATGCAGGAAGACAAGGAGCCGTTGTTCGATGCCGCGGATTCGCTGGCGCTGGCGATTGCCGCCATGGCGGGCATGGTGCGCGACATGACGCCGCGCCGCGAGGTGCTGCGCGCGGCGGTGGATGATGGTTTTCCGACCGCGACCGATCTGGCCGACTGGCTGGTGCGGGTGCTGAACATGCCCTTCCGCGACGCCCATCATGTCACCGGCCGGGTAGTCGCGCTGGCGGAATCCCGAGATATCCGCCTGGAAGATCTGGCGCTTGCCGATTTCCAGGCTGTTGAGGCGCGCATAACGCAGGATATATTCTCCGTGCTGACGCCGGAATCCTCGGTCGCCAGCCGCAAGAGCTTTGGCGGCACCGCGCCGGAGAATGTCCGGGCCGCCGTCATCGCCGCGAGGGAGCGTTTCGGATGCTGACACAGATCGCCCGCAACCGCCTGATCCTGGGTCTGGTTCTTCTGGCCCTGGCGGCACCGCTTGCCGCCTGTGGCAAGAAGGGCGACCCCATGCCGCCCTCCGGCGATCAGGCCCCCTATCCCCGAACCTATCCGGCGCCATCACGATGATCGATTTCCAGTATCGCCAGGGTCAGCTTCATGTCGAAGACGTGCCCCTGGCCGCCATTGCCGCCAGTGTCGGCACCCCGGTCTATGTCTATTCCCGCGCGGGGATGGAGCGGCAATACACAGGGCTTGCCGACGCGCTGCGGGCCGAAGGCCTGTCCGGCGGCATCCATTACGCCATGAAGGCAAATGACAATCTGGCGGTGCTGCGCGGTTTTTCGGCGCTGGGCGCGGGCTGCGATGTGGTGTCGGAAGGCGAGCTGCGCCGCGCGCTGGCCGCCGGCATTCCCGCCGACCGCATCGTCTTTTCCGGCGTCGGCAAGACACGGGGCGAGATGGAATTCGCGCTGAAGGCCGGCATCTTCCAGTTCAATGTTGAGTCCGAGCCTGAGCTGGAGGCCCTGTCGCAGGTGGCAACCGCGCTGGGCGCCACGGCGGCGATTGCCATTCGGGTCAATCCCGATGTCGACGCCAAAACGCATGAGAAGATTTCGACCGGCCGCAAGGAAGACAAGTTCGGCATCGACTGGGACCGGGCCCGGGCGATCTATGCCAAGGCGGCCGGTCTGCCGGGCATTGAGCCTGCGTCGATTGCCATGCATA
>Ga0209066_10006489_pt1 | contig 11909 bp, 10 predicted proteins | sample All_14_2_FD_187198 | JGI IMG/M metagenome (GOLD analysis project Ga0209066, IMG submission 187198) | Freshwater microbial communities in response to fracking from Pennsylvania, USA - Allegheny Zone_MetaG_DW_15 (SPAdes) (version 2) ...
GGGGGTGACGCCGCAGGCGGCGCAGGGGTGAGCCTACTTCCTCCAGAAGGACCCCGTGAACAGCACCAGCACCGTCAGCAGTTCCAGCCGGCCGAGCAGCATGGCGAAGGTCAGCACCCAGATCTGGAAACCGCTCAGCACGCCGAAGTTGCTCGCCGGTCCCACCTGCCCCAGGCCCGGACCGATGTTGTTGACCGTGGCAACCACGGCGGAAAACGCGGTCACGATGTCCAGCCCGGTGAACAGCAGCAGCATGGTCAGGCCCATGGTGACCGCGCCGTAGATCAGCATGAAGCCAAAGGTGGCGTTCATGACCGACATGGGCAGGATGGCGCCGCCCATCGTGACCGGATTCACCACGCGCGGGTGGATGCTGCGCACCAGCTCGCGCCGCGCCTGCTTGATCAGCAACACCATGCGCACCATCTTGATCCCGCCGCCGGTGGAGCCGGCACAGGACACGAAACAGCCCAGGAACAGCAGCAGCACCGGCGCGAACACCGGCCACTGCGCGTAGTCGGTGGAGGCGTAGCCGGTGGTGGTGGCCAGCGACACCACATGGAAGGCGCTGGTGCGCAGGGCCAGGGCCGAGTCGTCGTACACGCCGTGCCCCAGCAGCAGGCTGGCGACCAGCCCGATCGAAACCAGCAGCACGCTGACGTAGGTGCGGATCTCGCGGTCGCGGATGAGGGGCCGCAGCGAGCGGCTGCGGATCACGATGAAATAGCGCACGAAACTGATGCCGGCCAGGGCCATGAACACCGTGGCGACGGCCTCGATCGTCGGCGAGCTGAAATGGCCCAGACTGGCATCGTGCGATGAAAAGCCACCCAGGCCCATGGTGGTGCACATGTGCATGAAGGCGTCGGCCCAGCTCATGCCGGCCCAGCGGTAGGCCAGCATGCAGGCCACCGAGAAAGCGGCATACACCCCCCAGAGCCCGCGCGCCGTCTCGGAAATGCGCGGGGTGAACTTCGCGTCTTTCATGGGCCCCGGCGTTTCGGCCTTGTAGACCTGGTAGCCGCCCAGCCCCAGCATGGGCAGCACCGCCACCACCAGCAGCATGATGCCCAGGCCGCCCACCAGCTGCAGGAAGCAACGCCACACATTGACGGACACCGGCAGGTAGTCCAGCCCGGAGAGCGCCGTGGCCCCGGTCGCGGTGAGCGCGCTCATGGCCTCGAAATAGGCCTTGGTCCAGCCGATGCCGGGCACCGTGAACAGCAGCGGCAAAGCGGCGTAGGCCGGCAGCACGATCCACACCAGATTGACGAGCAGGAAGCCGTCGCGCGCCTGCAGTTCGCGGCGGTGGCGGTTCGTGGCGGCCCACAGTGCCAGGCCGCTGAGTGCGGCCAGCGCAAACGCCCCTTCCCAGACGTAGCGGTACTGCTCGTGGTCTTCGCTCCAGGCCCAGGCCAGCGGCACCAGAAAGCTGAAGGCGAACGCAAACAGGATGCGCGAAAACACATTCAGGACCGGCAGCAACGTGTACATGGGCGCGATCTACTTGCGCCAGAAGCCGGGCGTGAACAGCACCAGGAACGACAACATTTCCAGCCGGCCAAGCAGCATGGCCGCCGTGCACACCCAGGTCTGGAAATCGGTCAGACCCGCAAAATTCCCCGCCGGACCCACCTCGTTGAGCCCGGGCCCCATGTTGTTGACACTGGCCACGACGGCCGTGAACGCGGTGTCGAACGGCATGTCGGTCAACAGCAGCAACATGGTCAGGCCGATGATCGTGCCGCCGTACACCAGCATGAAGCCCAGCACCGAAAAGATGGTGCTGCTGTCGATCAGGTGCCCGCCGAGCGTGACCGGGTTGACCGCCCGCGGATGCACGATGCGCGACATCTCGCGCTTCGCCTGCTTGAACAGGATCACCAGCCGCGCCATCTTGATTCCCGCACCGGTGGACCCGGCGCTGGTGGCAATGCCCGACAGCATGATCATGAACAGCGGCGCAAACACCGGCCAGGTGGTGTAGTCCACGGTGGAATACCCGGTGGTCGAGCCGATCGACACCACGTTGAACAGCGCCACGCGCAGGGTGTCCAGCGGGTCGCTCATGGTGCCCTTGTACAGCAGCAAGCCGCCGATGAAAACACCCGACCCCACCAGCAGGGCCATGGAACCGCGCCACTCGGCATCGCGCCAGATGCGCGCCGGGTTGCGCTTGGTCAGGGCCACGAAGTAGAGCGCGAAATTGCAGCTGGCGAGCAGCATGAACACGATCGCCACCCACTCCATGGCAGGCGACTGGAAGAAGCCGAAACTGCTGTCGTGCGACGACAGGCCGCCCAGGCTCAGGGTCGAGAACATGTGGATCCAGGCGTCCAGCGCCGGCATGCCGGCCAGCCAGTAACCCAGCACGCACGCCAGCGACAACAGGCTGTACACGCTCCACAGGCCTTTGGCGGTTTCGGTGATGCGCGGCGTGAGCTTGGCGTCCTTCATGGGACCGGTGGCTTCGGCGCGAAAGAGCTGGCTGCCCCCCACGCCCAGCATCGGCAGGATGGCGACCGCCAGCACCAGGATGCCCATGCCGCCCAGCCACTGCAGGAAGCAGCGCCAGAGGTTGATGGAGGCAGGCAGCGCGTCCAGGCCCACCAGCACCGTCGAACCCGTCGTGGTCAGCCCCGACATCGACTCGAAGTAGGCGTCGGTGAACGACATGGGCGAGGCCGTGCCCGAGAAATAGAGCAGCAAGGGCAGGCTGGCGAACAGCGGCAGCAGGGTCCACACCATCCCGACCAGCAGGATGCCGTCGCGCGCCTGCAGGTCCAGATGGCGCCCCACGCGCCAGACCGCGCTGCGCATGAGCAAGCCCACAGCAAACGTGACCAGCATGGCCAACGGATACGCCGCTTCGGCGCCATCGTGCGTCCAGGCGGATACGCCCAACGGCACCAGCATGGTCAGGGCGAACACCATCACGATGGCGCCGAGCACGGGAAAGATGCGCAGAAACGGCATGGCGACCCTGCGGAATTCAGCCAAAGAAGGTGGCGGTCACCTGGAACAGCTTCTCGACCTCGCGCACCAGGCGCTTGTTCGGGATGAAGATGATGATGTGGTCATCGGCTTCGATCACCGTGTCGTGGTGCGGCATCAGCACCGCGGAGCTGCGGCCCTCGCCGCGCACGATGGCGCCGATGCGCGTGCCCTGGGGCAGCTTGACCTCTTCGACCTTGCGGCCGACCAGCTTGGAGGTTTTCACGTCGCCGCGGGCGATGCCCTCCAGCGCCTCGGCCGCACCGCGGCGCAGGCTGTGCACCGCCGCCACGTCACCACGGCGCAGGTGGGTCAGCAGCTCGCCAATCACGGTCTGCGCGGGTGAAATGGCGATGTCGATGGTGCTGCCCTGCATCATGTCGGCGTAGGCGCGGCGGTTGATCAGCGACATCACGCGCCCGGCGCCGAGCCGCTTGGCGAGCATGGCCGACATGATGTTGTCTTCGTCGTCGCTGGTGAGCGCGAGAAACAGGTCCATCTGGCCGACGTTTTCTTCCAGCAGCAGGTCTTCGTCGGCGCCGTCGCCGTGCAGGATCAGCATGTTCGACGGCAGCTGGCTGGCCAGGTACTCGCAGCGCGTCTTGTCGCGCTCGATGATCTTCACCTCGCACTGCCCCACCAGGCTGCGCGCCAGTCGCAGGCCCACCTTGCCACCGCCGGCGATCATCAGCCGCTGCACCGGCTTGTCGATGTTGTGGATGGCGCCCAGCACATAGCGGATCTTGTCGGTGTCGGCCAGCACGAACACCTCGTCGCCCGCGAGGATGCGGGTGCTCTTGGTGGCCTCCATTTCGGTGTCGAGCCGGTAGAGCGCCACCACCCGCATCTGGGCGTGCGGAAAGCGCTCGCGGAATTCGCCGATGGTGTGGCCCACCAGCGCGCCCCCGTGGGCCGCCCGCATGGCGATCAGGCTGGCGCGGCCGTCGGCAAACTTCAACACCTGAAGCGCTTCGGGGTAGCTGATGAGCTGGTGGATGTACCGCGTGACGGACTCTTCGGGGCAGATCACGTGGTCCACCGAAAAGCCGTTCTTGCCCAGCAGTTCATCGCCCTCGACGAACTCAGGCGAGCGCAGGCGCGCGATGGTGCTGGGCACGTTGAAGACGTCGTGCGCCACCTTGCAGGTGACGAGGTTGGCCTCGTCGGCCGCGGCGCAGGCGATCACCATGTCAGCGTCCCGGGCCCCGGCTTCCTGCAGCACGGAGGGCTGGATGCCATTGCCCACCACACCCCGCAGGTCCAGTTTTTCTTCCAGCAGCCGCAGCCGCGCCGGGTCCTGGTCGATGACGGTGATGTCGTTCTGCTCGGAAACCAGGCTTTCCGCGACGCTCTCGCCCACGCGGCCAGCGCCCAAAATGATGATCTTCATAGGGTAGATGTTACCCCCCGCGCCACCTGCGGCGTCACCCCCCAGGGGGCGATGCGAGTGGCCCGGCGAAGCCGGTTCCACCGCATCCTGGATGGAAGACATTTCGCACCGGGGGGTTGACTTGTTGCGTGCGCTCCAACAAGCCACCCGGCGCGCGTGCCTCAGCCAAGGGCACCGCGGAACCGGCTTTGCCGGGCCGCCAGTGCCGCCCCCTGTGGGGGGGTGACGCCGAAGGCGGCGCGGGGGGCCCGAGCGCTTACAGCGCTCGGGATATCAAAATCTTTTGTACGTCGCTCGTGCCTTCGTAGATCTGGCACACGCGCACGTCGCGGTAGATGCGCTCAACCGGGAAGTCGCTCACGTAGCCGTAACCGCCGTGCACCTGGATCGCCTGCGAGCAGACCTGTTCGGCCATTTCGCTGGCAAACAGCTTGGCCATGGCCGCCTCCTTCAAACAGGGCTGCCCGGCGTCGCGCAGCGCGGCGGCGTGGTGTGTGAGCGCGCGCGCGGCCTCGATCTGCGTCGCCATCTCGGCCAGCTTGAAGCCGACCGCCTGGTGGTTGAAGATGGGCTGACCGAAGCTCTCGCGCTGCTTGGCGTAGGTCACCGCGCATTCGAACGCGCTGCGCGCCATGCCGATGCTCTGCGACGCAATGCCGATGCGCCCGCCTTCGAGGGCGCTCAAGGCGATCCTGTAGCCTTCGCCTTCATTGCCAATCAGGTTCTCGGCCGGGATGCGGCAGTTGTCGAAGTTGATCTGCGCCGTGTCGCTGCTGTGTTGACCAAGCTTGTCTTCCAGCCGCGCGACCACGTAACCCGGCGCCGCGGTGGGCACGATGAAGGCGCTCATGCCTTTTTTGCCAGCGCCCTTGTCCGTCACCGCGATGACGATGGCCACATCGCCGTTTTTGCCGCTGGTGATGAACTGCTTGACGCCGTTGATCACGTACTCGTCGCCCTGCTTCACGGCCGTGGTGCGCAGCGCGGAAGCGTCGGAACCCACGTGTGGCTCGGTCAGGCAGAAGGCGCCGAGCATCTGGCCGGCGGCCAGTGGGCGCAACCACTGCTCCTGCTGCTGGGCGTTGCCGTAGCGCATCAGGATGGCGTTGACCGGGCAGTTGGTCACGCTGATCACGGTGCTGGTGCCGCCGTCGCCGGCGGCGATCTCTTCGAGCACGATGGCCAGGGTCTGGTAGTCCAGCCCCGCGCCACCCAGCGCCTCGGGCACGCAGATGCCGTAGGCGCCCAGTTCGGCCAGGCCCTTGTGCACGTCCTTCGGGAAATGGTGTTCCTTGTCCCACTTCGCGGCGTTGGGCCAGAGCTGTTCCTGGGCAAAGGCGCGCACGGCGTCGCGGATCATCACCTGGTCTTCGGTCAGCAGCATGTTGTGTGTCTCGTTGATGTTTTGAAAGTCTTACCAGTGCCCGGCGCGCCGGCCGTCGTGGTGGATCAGGCGGCCGTTGTCTTCGGGTGTCACGCTGGCGAGCACGGCGCGCAAACCGCGCACGCTGGCCTCGGCCGTCAGTGGCGCAGCGCCGCCGCCCATGTCGGTCTGCACCCAGCCCGGGTCCAGCGCCACCAGCCGGGCCTTCGGGTAGTCGAATCGTGCGCTGCTCACCGCCATGTTCAGCGCCGCCTTGCTCACGCGGTACAGCCAGCTGTTGCTGCCCGGCACGCTGCCGATCTGGCTCATGGCGCTGGACAGCGCGCCGAACACGCCGCCGGCTTCTTCCACCAGGGGCAACACCTGCGGGATCACCTGCATGGCGCCCATCACATTGGTGTGCATCACACGGTCAAAGGTCGGTTGGGTGGGCGGCGAGGCGGCACTGGCGCGATCGATCACGCCAGCCACATAAAGCGCCACATCCAGCTTCTCGCCATCGAGTTGCCAGGACAGCGCACTCACGCTGGTGGGCTGCCCCACATCCAGCCGCAGCGGCTCGGCACCGAGCGCGCGCAGGCGCTCCAGCCCTTGATCATCGCGCGCGGTGGCAATCACACGCTCGCCCGCCTCGCGGTACTGGCGCACGAATTCGAGGCCGATGCCGCGCGACGCGCCGATGACCAACACCGTGCTCATGCCTCAGGCTGGTGGCAAGCCACACAGAGTTTGTTGCCGTCCGGATCGCGGAAGTAGGCGCCGTAGTAGTGGGCGTGGTACTCGGGACGCAAGCCGGGCGCCCCTTCGTCTGCGCCCCCCAGGGACGTTGCCAGCCGGTGCACATCGTCCACCTGATTCCGACTGCGGGCGGCAAACGCCACCATCTGGCCGTTGCCAGGCGCATGCGCCCCCTCGAACGGCCGCGCAATGACGAACAGCGGTCGCTGCCCGCTTTCGGCATGCCAACCGGCCCAGGGGCGCTCCGGTTCGCAGAAGCGCTCCTGCAAACCCAGCGCGGCCATCACCGGCCTGTAGAAGGCCAGGGCCCGGTCGAAGTCGGACACGCCCATGAAAACGTGGGAAAACATGCTCGCGAACCGCCGGCCGGCTTCAGACCAGTTCAATCGCCATGGCGGTGGCTTCGCCGCCACCGATGCACAAGGTGGCCACACCCTTCTTGCCGCCACGCGCCTGCAGCGCGTGCAGCAGCGTGACGAGGATGCGCGCCCCGCTCGCGCCGATGGGGTGGCCCAGCGCGCAGGCACCGCCGTTGACGTTGACCTTCTCGTGCGGGATCGACATCTCCGTCATCAGCGCCATCGGCACGACGGCAAAGGCTTCGTTGATTTCCCACAGGTCCACGTCGGCCACGGTCCAGCAGGTCTTGGCCAGCAGCTTCTGCGTGGCGCCCACGGGCGCGGTGGCGAACCAGTTGGGTTCCTGCGCGTGGGTGGCGTGGCCAACGATCGTGGCCAGCGGCTTCAGGCCCTGCGCCTTCGCGGTCGAGGCGCGCATCAGCACCAGTGCGGCGGCGCCATCGTTGATGGACGAGCTGGAGGCGGCGGTGATGGTGCCGTCTTTCTTGAACGCGGGCTTGAGCGAGGTGACCTTGTCGAGCTTGACCTTGCCCGGGCCTTCGTCCACCGAGACCACGCGCTCACCACTGCGGTCTTTCACCGTCACGGGCGCGATCTCTTTGGCGAAAGCGCCGCTCTCGGTGGCGGCCTTGGCGCGCGTCACCGAGGCGATAGCAAAGGCGTCCTGCTGCTCGCGCGTGAAGCTGTATTTGGCGGCGCAGTCTTCGCCGAAGGTGCCCATGCTGCGGCCGGCTTCGTAGGCGTCTTCCAGGCCGTCGAGCATCATGTGGTCGTAGATCTTGTCGTGGCCCATGCGGTAGCCGCCGCGGCCCTTGAGCATCAGGTAGGGCGCGTTGGTCATGCTCTCCATGCCGCCCGACACCATCACGGTGGCGCTGCCGGCGAGCAGCATGTCGTGCGCGAGCATGGTGGCCTTCATGCCCGAGCCGCACATCTTGGACAGCGTCACCGCGCCAGCCGACAGCGGCAGCCCGCCCTTGAGCGCGGCCTGGCGCGCGGGTGCCTGGCCCTGGCCGGCCATCAGGCAGTTGCCGAACAGCACTTCATCCACCAGCGACTTGTCCACGCCCGAGCGCTCGACGGCGGCCTTGATGGCCACACCGCCGAGGTCGTGGGCGGACTGGGAAGCAAAGTCGCTCTGGAACGAACCCATGGGGGTGCGCGCGGCGCCGACGATGACGATGGGATCTGTTGGGTTCATGGAAATCTCCTGTGAAAGTTCAAGCTAAAAGTTCTTTGTCCGCCTGGACATGGAAGCGCCGGTCGCGCTCGTAGGGAAAAACGTCAAACACATGGCCCGCGGCGATGCGCTCTTTGTGAGCCTGCCAGAAGGCGGCGTCGAGCAGGTCCGCGTGGTGCTTCATGAACTCCTCGCGCACCATCGGGTTGCCGAGCAGGAAGGGGCCGAAGGTCTCGGGAAACACATCGTTCTTCGCCACCGAATACCAGACCTCGCCCGACATCTCGTCTTCTTCGTTGCGCGGCGCCGGCACACGGCGGAAGTTGCAATCGGTGATGTACTCGATCTCGTCGTAGTCGTAGAACACGACCTTGCCGTGGCGCGTGATGCCGAAGTTCTTCCACAGCATGTCGCCCGGGAAGATGTTGGCCGCCACGAGGTCCTTGATGGCGTTGCCGTACTCCACCACGGCGCGGGTGAGCTGCTGGCGCGCGCGCTTGAGCGACAGGTCGTCCGCCCCCTCGCCCCGCAGTGCGTCAAACGCCTCCTGCAGATAGATGTTGAGCGGGATCATGCGCCGCTCGATGTAGCAATGCTTGAGGATGACCTCGATGTCCCCGTCCCCGTTGCGGTCGCTGATCTCCAGCTGGCTCGGTGCGAATTTCTGGATCTCGGCGATCAGCTCGTCGGTGAAACGCTCGCGCGGGAAACCCACCTCGGAAAACTCCAGCGTGTCGGCCATGCGGCCCACACGGTCGTGCTGCTTGACCAACAGGTACTTGCCACGGATCTGCTCGCGCGTGGTGTCTTTCTGCGGCGGGTAGTAGTCCTTGATGACCTTGAAAACAAACGGAAAGCTCGGCAGGTCGAACACCAGCATCACCATGCCCTTGATGCCGGGCGCGATGCGGAACTTGTCGGTGGAATGCCGCATGTGGAAGAGGAAGTCGCGGTAGAACAGCGTCTTGCCCTGCTTGGCCAGACCGAGCGCGTTGTAGAACTCGGCGCGCGGCTTGCGCGGCATCATGCTGCGCAGGAACTGCACATAGGCGCTGGGAATCTCCATGTCCACCATGAAGTAGGCGCGCGCAAAGCTGAAGAGGATCAGCAGGTCGTCTTCACCGAACAGCGCCGCGTCCACCACCAGCAATCCGTCTTCGTTGTGCAGGATGGGCAGCGCGAACGGCACTTCCTGGAAACCGTTGATGATCTTGCCGACCACGTAGGCGCCCTTGTTGCGGAAGAACAGGCCCGAGAGCACCTGGAACTGGAAGTTGGCGCGCAGCTTCACGTGGTCGAAGTGCGGCTTCATGGCTTCGAGCACCAGATGGGCATCGCGCGCGAGGTCTTCGAAGGGCACGCGCAGGTCGAAGTCCGCGATCATGCGCAGCACCTCGGCCTCCATGTTGTCGGCCGTCGGGTAGTGGCAGCGGTAGGTGGGCCGGGCTTGCGGCTCTTCGTTTTCGATGTACTCGGTGGACACCGCCGGGCGCACGAAGATGAAGTCGTTCTGGAAATAGGCCCGCTGCAGGATCTTGGTGCAGACCGAGTTGAAGAAGGTCTCGGCCAGCTCGGGCTGGTGGTGGTTCACCAACAGGCCGATGTAGTGCAGCTTGACCTGCTCCCACACGTCCATGGGTTGCTGCTCGGCCTTGAATTCCTTGTGCAGGCGCATCACGCATTCGTTGACGCGCAGGTCGTAGAACTCGATGCGCTCGCGCTGTGCGCGCTGCTGCCCGCGCCAGTCGCGCGTCTCGAAGCGGTGTTTGGCGCGCGCCGACTCGGTGCGGAACAGCCGGTAGTGGCGGTTGAAGCCGTCCATCATCGCCTTGGCGATGGCGTAGGCCACGGTGGAGTCGAGTCGCTGGGGAAACATGCCGGGCCTTGTGTCGGCAGGTTCAGGCAGCCGTGTTCCGGCGTTTGGCCGCCACACCCGCCAGCGCCGCCTGGTAGATCGACTCCAGCCCGCCGGCGCCGTCCACCGTCATCAGCATGTCGCGCAACAGGCCGTCGCTCAGGGCATAGACCCAGGCGTGCAGCGTGAGCGACTGGCCGCGCGCCCAGGCGTCCTGCACCACGGTGGTCTGGGCCACGTTCATCACCTGCTCGATGGCGTTGAGTTCGCACAGGACCTCGACGCGGAAGTCCTCGGGCGTGGCCGCGATGAGCGCGGCGTGGCGGTCGCGCACGTCCTTGATGTGGCGCAGCCAGTTGTCGGCCAGCCCCACGCGGGTGTCGTTCAGCGCGGCCTTCACGCCGCCGCAACCGTAGTGGCCCACCACCATCAGGTGCTTCACCTGCAGCTGGTCCACCGCAAACTGGATGGTGGACAAACAGTTCAGATCGGTCGGCACCACCACGTTGGCCACGTTGCGGTGCACGAACACCTCGCCGGGCGCCAGGCCGGTGATCTGGTTCGCCGGCACGCGGCTGTCGGAGCAGCCGATCCACATGTACTGCGGACTCTGCTGGGCCAGCAGGTCGGTGAAGAACGTGGGCTTCTCGCGAACCATGGCCGCAGCCCATTCGCGATTGTGGTCAAACAGGTCTTGCAGCGATGAACTCATGAGGCAATCAGAAGTGGTTGAACAGCCTGGCCATTGTCGGGCAAGGCCGTTTCACCCGGTGATCAGCAGGTCTCGGCGAACAGCTCGCGCCCGATCAGCATGCGGCGGATTTCGCTCGTGCCGGCGCCGATCTCGTACAGCTTGGCATCGCGCCAGAGGCGGCCCAGCGGGTACTCGTTGATGTAGCCGTTGCCGCCGTAGATCTGCACGCCCTCGCCGGCCATCCAGGTCGCCTTCTCGGCGGTCCACAGGATGACCGAGGCGCAGTCCTTGCGCACCTGGCGCACGTGGTCGGTGCCCAGCAGGTCGAGGTTTTTGGCCACGGTGTAGGCGAACGAGCGTGCGGCCTGCAGCACGGTGTACATGTCGGCGACCTTGCCCTGGATCAGCTGGAACTCGCCGATGCTCTGGCCGAACTGCTTGCGGTCGTGGATGTAGGGAATCACGTTGTCCATGACCGACTGCATGATGCCCAGCGGCCCGCCGGTGAGCACGGCGCGCTCGTAGTCCAGCCCACTCATCAGCACCTTGGCGCCCATGTTCAGGCCACCCAGGATGTTCTCGGCCGGCACTTCGACGTTCTGGAACACCAGCTCGCCGGTGTGGCTGCCGCGCATGCCCAGCTTGTCGAGCTTCTGCGCGATGCTGAAACCGGGCATGCCTTTTTCGATCAGGAAGGCGGTGACGCCACGCGCGCCCATCTCGGGCTCGCTCTTGGCGTAGACCACCAGGGTGTCGGCGTCGGGGCCGTTGGTGATCCACATCTTGTTGCCGTTGAGCAGGTAGTAGCCGCCCTTGTCTTCGGCTTTCAGCTTCATGCTGATCACGTCGGAGCCCGCGCCGGGTTCGCTCATGGCGAGCGCGCCCACGTGTTCGCCGCTGATCAGCTTGGGCAGGTACCTGGCCTTCTGCTCGGGCGTGCCGTTGCGGTTGATCTGGTTCACGCACAGGTTGCTGTGCGCGCCGTAAGACAGACCCACCGAGGCGCTGGCGCGGCTGATCTCTTCCATGGCCACCATGTGCGCCAGGTAGCCCATGTTGGCGCCACCGTACTGCTCGGACACGGTGATGCCGAGCACGCCCAGCTCACCCATCTTGCGCCAGCAGTCCATGGGGAACTGGTCGCTCTTGTCGATCTCGGCTGCGCGGGGCGCGATCTCGGCTTGCGCGAATTCGCGCACCGCGTCGCGCAGCGCGTCGATGTCTTCACCGAGCTGGAAATTGAGGCCGGGCAGGTTGTTCATGTCGTGTTTCCTGAATTGAAAAAGGTGGGGCTCAGCCCTGGATGTTGTCGCGA
>Ga0209066_10006490_pt1 | contig 11908 bp, 15 predicted proteins | sample All_14_2_FD_187198 | JGI IMG/M metagenome (GOLD analysis project Ga0209066, IMG submission 187198) | Freshwater microbial communities in response to fracking from Pennsylvania, USA - Allegheny Zone_MetaG_DW_15 (SPAdes) (version 2) ...
GAAGTTCGCCGCCGGCCTGCAGCCCGGAGCGCCGCTGATCGCAAACCTCGACGGCTTCCCCTGGCGGGCCCAGCTGCCGCCGCTCGCGCCGCGCATCATCGCGCAGATCGACGGCCGCCGGACGGTGGCGGAGATCTACACCTCCCTTGGCTCGCAGGGCGGCCTGCCGCGCTGGGAGGATTTCTACACGCAGTTCGAGGACCTCTACGTCAAGCTGAACGGCGTCAATCACCTGCTGCTGCGCTTCCGCACCTGAAACCAAGCCTGCAGGATCGGCAATGAGCGGCCACGTCCTGACCATTGCGCTCGGCAACTCGCTCCTCTGGTCGGTCTATCTCCTGCTGACCCGCCATGTCGTGAGCGGCGCGCAGCTCGATGCCTGGGCCTACACGCTGGTCCAGCTCCTGACGGCGGGCCTCGCCATGCTCTGGGTCGGCCGGCGCACCCCCGGAAGCTGGGCCGACCTGCTGGTGCCCTGGACCGTCTGCTACGCCTTCATGCGCGTGATCATCAACGGCTGCACGGCCGCCGCCATCGTCTGGCTGGCCGTCACCCAGAGCACGCTGCTCTCGACCATGAGCGTGCTGATCGGCGCGGGAACGGGCTGGGCGCTGACCCGCCAGGCGCCGGCGCGGCGCGACTGGCCGGGCCTCGCGCTGCTGGCCCTGGGCATCGCGGCCTTCGCCGCCGGTCTCGGCTCCGAGACGGCGTGGCGCGGCATCGCCTGGCTGGTCGCCTCGGAGGCGGTGGCGGTCGCGGCCTCGTGGATGATCGCCTATCACCCGCGCAACCGCGCCTCCGACCCGGCGGCGCGCAGCCGCTTCACCGGGGAGATCCTGGTGGCAGCCTCGCTGGCGCTGATCCTCGTCTGGACGCTGGCCGGGCTGGTGGGCGCGATGGCCTCGCCCTGGGCGGGCGGCGGCGACGCCTTCGGCCGGGTCGAGCTCTGGCTGTACGCGATCCTGGCCGGCCTGCTGTTCCGGGCCCCCGGCACCTGGCTCGGCTTCTGGACCATCAACCATTCGGGCGTGCAGACCTACCTGATCGCCCTCACCGCGATGCCCTTCTTTGCCATCTCGCTGGAAGCCGTATTCGCCCGCCTCGGCTGGCTGACGCCCGCGACCCTGTCGGCCCCGGAATGGCTGGCCGCCGGCGTGATCCTCGCCGGCGCCGTCTGGCTGATCGTCGCCCGGGTGCGGACGCCCTCGGTCAGGTGAAGGCAGACACACGAGCAACATTGTTGCGCCAACGGTCACCAGGCCCCAGGATTCGGGACCTGCGACACTCGTTTCGACTGTTTCGTTTATTGCGGTTGTTTCGTTTGTATGCCCGATTCCGACGCGCCCGGCGACCGGTCAGGCCTTCTTGAGGGCGTCCGGATTGAGGACGTTGATCGGGCTGCCGTCGAGCCAGGCCTCGATGTCCTTGACCGTGCCCTCGTAGAAGTGGCGGTAGCTTTCCTCGACGACGTAGCCCAGGTGCGGGATCAGCGTGACGTTGTCGAGCCTGGTGAGCGGATGGTCGGCCGACAGCGGCTCCTTGTCGTACACGTCTAGGCCGGCATGCAGGATCGTCCGGTTCTTCAGCGCTTCGATGAGCGCCGCCTCGTCGACGATCGGTCCGCGCGAGGTGTTCACCAGGATCGCGGTCTTCTTCATCTTCGCGAGGTCGCCGGCACCGATCAGGCCCCGCGTGCGATCCGACAGTGCGAGATGGATCGACACGAAGTCCGACGTCGCCAGCAGCTCGTCCTTGCTCACGTACGTCGCGCCGCCCGCCTCGGCCTTCTCCGGCGTGAGGTTCTGGCTCCAGGCCACGACGTCCATGCCGAAGGCCTTGGCATAGCGGGCCGCCCGGCTGCCGAGCTTGCCGAGACCGAGGATGCCCAGCCGCTTGCCCTCGAGCACGACCATCTGCTCGATGCCGTCGTGCCACTTGCCCTGGCGCGCCAGCCGCTCGGCCTTGGCGAGATCGCGGGCGCACATCATCAGAAGCGCCCAGCCCAGTTCCGCGGTCGGCGCGTTCGAGGTGCCACCCGGTGTCGTCGAGACCGGAATGCCGCGCTCGGCCGCCGCCTTGTCGTCGAGGCTCGCGGCGCGGGCGCCGGTCAGCACCATGAACTTGAGGTTGGGCAACTTCTCGATCAGCGCCCGCGGGAAGGCGGTCCGCTCGCGCAGCAGACCCAGAATGTCGAACGGCGCCAGCTTCTCTGCCGCCTCCTCGACCGACGCGAAGGGCTCGTGGAAGACCGTGATCTCGATACCGCGGTTCCGCAGGCGGTCCCAGTCCGCCATGCGCAGGGCGACCTTCTGGTAATCGTCGAGCAGCGCGAGCTTCATCGTTTGCGGCATGGCGTTTCCTGGGAGACAATGGTTGAAAAGCGACTATAGCCGCGGGAGGCGGTCATGAGCATCACCGTTACGCCAGTGCATCGCGAATTCGTGGCCGAGATCGGCGGCGTCGACCTGGCGAAGCCGCTGCGCGCGGTCGACCGGCAGACCATCGAAAATGCCATCAACCGCTACGCGGTCGTGGTGTTTCGCGGCCAGACGCTCGACGACGACAGCCAGGTTGCCTTCGCGCGAAATTTCGGCCCGGTCGAATCATCGGCGCTGAAGCTCCGGCACCGCGACATCAAGCACCGCATCGAAGCCAACGAGGTCGCCGACATCTCCAACCTCGACGGCGACGGCAACGTGCTGAAGCCCGACGCGCGGCGCCGCCTCGACGGGCTGGCGAATCGGCTGTGGCACACCGATGCCTCGTTCCGCGCCGTGCCCGGTGCGCTGTCGATGCTCTACGCACACGTCATTCCCGAGGAAGGCGGCGACACCGAATTCGCCGACATGCGTGCGGCCTATGACGCCCTGCCCGAGACGAAGAAGAAGGAGCTCGAAGGCCTCGTCGCCGAGCATTCGATCTGGCGCTCGCGCGAACAGCTCGGCGTCGTGCAGTACAGCGACGAGGAGCGGGCGTCGCTGCCGCCGGTGCCGCAGCGCGTCGTGCGCACCCATCCCGGCTCGCACCGCAAGACGCTCTATCTCGCGGCCCACGCCTCGCACATTCTCGGGATGCCGGTGGCCGACGGGCGCCTGATCATCCTCGACCTGATCGAGCACGCGACCCAGCCGCGCTTCGTGCATGCCCATCGCTGGGCGAAGGGCGATCTCGTGATCTGGGACAATCGCTGCACCATGCATCGCGCGCGGCCGTTCGACACGACCAAGGTGCGCGACCTGCGCCGCGTCACGACTCGCGACGTCGCCTCGACGCTCGAACAGGCCGCCTGACCACGGGCGTCGGGCGCGCGGTTCAGACCGCGAGATTGTCGATCAGACGCGTGCGGCCGAGACGGGCGGCGGCGATGACACGCGCCGGTCCGCCGACCCGCTCGAGCGGCTTCAGGCTCTCGGCATCGACCACCGTGAAGTATTCGACGATGTCGAAGCCGCCGTCGCGCAGCGCCTGGGACGCAGCGGCCGTAGCCTCGACGCAGGAGCCCTTTCCGTCGCGCACCGCGTCGGCGACCGTCACGAGCTGCCTGTACATGCCCAGGGCCTTGGTACGCTCCTCGGCACTGAGGTAGCGATTCCGCGACGACATCGCGAGACCGTCGGCCTCGCGCACCGTCGGCATGCCCACGATCTCGAACGGCATGGCGAGGTCGCGCACCATGCGCTTGATCACCTGGAGCTGCTGGTAGTCCTTCTCGCCGAAATAGGCACGATCGGGCATCGCCATCAGCAGGAGCTTGCTCACCACCGTGGCGACGCCCTGGAAATGGCCGGGCCGCAGCGGACCGCACAGGCCGTCGGTAATGCCGGCGACGGTCACGGTCGTGAGCTGCTCGCCGGGATACATCTCCTCCTTGCTCGGCGCGAAGGCGATGCGGCAACCCGCTGCCCGCAGCTTGGCGAAATCGCCCTCCTCGTCGCGCGGATAGGCGGAGAAATCCTCCTTCGGGCCGAACTGGGTCGGATTGACGAAGATGCTGGTCACCGGCACGTCGCCGCGCTCGAGCGCGCCCTTCACCAGGCTGACATGGCCTTCGTGCAGCGCGCCCATGGTCGGCACGAGGCCGATCGTGCGGCCGGCCTTGCGGAATTCCCCAACGAGGCGGCGCAGCTCGGCCACGGTGCGGACGATGGCGAGGTCGTGGGCGTTCGCGGATGCACTCATGATGCGCTGGTTAAGCACATCACGCCCGAGCCGGGCAAGCAGCCCTAGACGCGCGACAGGATCTCGGCGCGCCGCTCCGATGGGACCGCGACGATGTTGGCAGAGGCACCCGCCTCCCCGCTCATAGGCTCGACGCCGCCGCTCTCGGGTGAGAAGACGAGAATGGCGTAGCCGAGTTCGCCGCGCAGGAAAGCGATCAGCGCGTCGGTGCTCGCACCCTGCGCGCGCAACGCATCGTCGTTGGCTTCGACCATGAGCACCGGGCGGTGCGAGGAGAGCGTCCGGCGCGCGCCTTCGAGCACGTGCATCTCCGCGCCTTCGACATCGATCTTGATGACGTCGATCTTCGCAATGGCGAGCCGATCCATCACGACGTCGAGACGCTCGACGGGAACGTGCTCGATGCCGACGGCCGGCGCATCGTCGTAGACCAGCGCGCCCAGCGTGTTGTGGCCGGAATGCACGCCCGACGCGATCTGCAGGGCGGCGGTGCCTTCACGGCTGCCGACCGCACTGGGCACGATGGTGACGTTGCCGAGGCGGTTGCGCGTGACATTGTGCTGGAGGCTGCGGCGCTCGCGCGAACTGGGCTCGAATGCCACGACGCGCCCGGTCGGGCCGACCCGCCGGGCGCCGAAGAGCGTGTAGAGCCCCTCGTTCGCGCCGATGTCGAGCATCGTCATGCCGGGCTTCAGGATCTGCCCGAGGAAGTGCAACTCGTTCGGTTCGAACGTGCCGCTCACATAGAGGCAGAGGCTGTGGTCGTTGCCCAGCAGCACGTCGACCTCGAGGCCGTCGTACCATCGGACGGTCAGCGGGACGTCGAGCCGGTGCTCGACCGCATGCTCCCAGAGCACGCCGCGGCGAAGAGAACCCCAGCGTCGCTCGATGTAGTACTCGGCGCCGAACGTCCAGCCGGGATAGCGCTCGAGCCTCAGTCCGCGACGCGCGATGAGTCTTGCATAGAGGCGACCCAGGGCTGGTGCGCGGGAAAGCAGGGCAGGCCCCAGCCGGTCGAGGAGGGCGCCGATCTGATAGGGGATGTTCCGGCGATGGTGGGCCCACATTCCGGCGAGACCACGGGGATGCTCGGACTCGCTCACGGAAAGTTTCATGATCCGAACCGCACCGGCATTCCGGCAGGAGAACCTTCGATCCGCCTTGGATACCGGTCCAACCAAAACGTCGCCATTACGATCCTTCCCAGGCCACACATCGCCGCTGCACCGCACCGGTGCAGAAGAGATCTGTGCCATGGGAAGATTGGAGCGGGCGAAGGGATTCGAACCCTCGACCCCGACCTTGGCAAGGTCGTGCTCTACCCCTGAGCTACGCCCGCGCTCCGTATCCGGCCGGGTAGGTTGCCGGAAGGCGGCGTTGATAGGGCTTTTCCGATCCCTTGGCAAGGGGCTGGCGAAGGTCTCTTTTCATGGGTACAGCCGACCCCCACCATGCTTGATCCGCACCAACTGCTCGCCCGGCTCGACGCGCTCGGCATCGCCCATCGCACCGTCGAGCATCCGCCCGTCTTTACGGTCGAGGAAGCCAAGGCGCTGCGCGGCGACCTGCCCGGCCACCACATCAAGAACCTGTTCCTGCGCAACCGGAAGGAGGAGATGTGGCTGGTGGTGGCGCTGGAGGACCGCACCATCGATCTGAAGCGACTGGGCGAGCGGCTCGCCGCGGGCAAGTTCTCGTTCGGCAGCCCCGACCGCCTGCGCCGGCATCTCGGGGTCGAGCCGGGCTCGGTGACGCCTCTCGCCGTCATCAACGATCCCGAGCATCAGGTCCGACTGGTGCTCGACCGCGGCCTCGCCGATGGTGACGGGCCGATCAACGCCCACCCGCTGGTCAACAGCATGACCACGGCGCTGAGCCTGGCGGACCTGCTGCGCTTCCTCGAGGCCACGGGCCATGCGCCGGAGTGGCTCGACTTTCCCGTGTAGCGTTATATTATAACGGAATGCTTCGTCGTGCATTCCTCGCCGCCCCAGGTCTTCTCGCCATCGCCCTGCCCGCCTCGGCACAGGCTCCCATCAAGGCCGTCGCGACCTTCTCGATCCTGGGCGACCTGCTGGCCGAAGTGGCCGGCGACAAGGTCGAACTGTCCGTCGTGGTCGGTCCCGACATCGACGCCCACGCCTACCAGCCGCGCCCCACCGACGCGCGCGCGCTCGCCGATGCCAGGGTGCTGGTGAGCAACGGGCTGGGCTTCGAGGGCTGGATCGACCGGCTGGCCAAGGCGGCGCCCTTCAATGGCAAGGCAATCGTGGCGACCGCCGGCGTCGCGACGCTCAAGGCTGGCGCGGACCACGACCATTCCCACGGGCATTCGCATGGGCATGGGCCCGACCCGCATTGCTGGCAGGACGTCCAGCGCGCACGGACCTACGTCGCGAACATCGCCAAGGGACTGGCCGAGGCCGATCCCGCCAACGCCGCCCAGTACCGCGAACGTGCCCAGGCCTTCGACCGCCGGCTGGTCGAGCTCGACGCCTGGGTAAAGGCCGAGATCACCAGGGTGCCGGCCGACAAGCGCCGCGCCATCACCGGCCACGATTCGTTTCGCTATTTCTCGGCCGCCTACGGCGTGAAGTTCCAGTCGCCGCGCGGCTACAACACCAGCAGCGAGCCCTCGGCCCGCGACGTCGCCGCCCTGATCCGCGAGGTGCGCGAGCAGCGCATCAAGGCGCTGTTCGTCGAGAACATGACCAACCCCGGCCTGATCGACCAGATCGCGCGCGAATCGGGCGGCGTGGTCGGCCCCCGCCTCTACACCGACGCGCTGTCGGGACCGGATGGGCCGGCCCCGACCTACGAGAAGATGATGCGCCACAACGTGACGGCGCTGGTCGCGGGCATGTCGAAGAACTGAAGCGCGGAGCGCTCAGACGGCGACGAAGGGCAGGCCGGCGACGCGCCGGGCCGCCTGCAGCGTGTTGTACATCAGGCAGGCCACGGTCATCGGACCGACGCCACCCGGCACCGGCGTGATGCATCCCGCGACCTTCTGCGCCTCGGCGAAGGCCACGTCGCCCACCAGCCGGGTCTTGCCCTCAGCGGTCGGGATGCGGTTGATGCCGACATCGATCACCGCCGCCCCGGGCTTGATCCAGTCCCCCTTCACGAATTCGGTCCGGCCGATCGCCACCACCAGGATGTCGGCCTGACGGCACAGGCCGGGCAGGTCGCGGGTGCGCGAATGGGTGATGGTCACCGTGCAGTCGGCGCGCAGCAGAAGCTGCGCCACCGGACGACCGACCAGGTTGGAGCGACCGACGATCACCGCATTGAGGCCCGACAGCGATCCCAGCGCGTCCTGCAGCAGCATGGACACGCCGAGCGGCGTGCAGGGCACCGGGAAATCGAGCGGGGCGCCGGGCGCGATCGAGCCCAGGCGACCGACATTCACCGGATGGAAGCCGTCGACATCCTTGGCGGGATCGATGGCGACCAGGATCTGGGCCGTGTCGAGATGCTTGGGCAGGGGCAGCTGGACCAGGATGCCGTGGACCACAGGATCGGCGTTGAGCCGCCCGATCAGCTCCAGCAGCTCGGCCTGCGTCGTATCGCCAGGCAGCTGGTGATCGAAGCTCGCCATGCCGAGTTCGACGGCGAGCTTGCCCTTGCTGCGCACATAGACCTGGCTGGCCGGATCGTCCCCGACCAGCACGGTGGCGAGGCCGGGCTTCGGCCCGCCCTTGGCCACCAGATCGGCAACCTCAGCGCCCACCCGCTGGCGCAAACCGCCGGCAAAGGCCTTTCCATCGATCAGTTTCGCATCAGCCATTCTTGCGCATCCATTCGGCAATCCGGTCGGCGAGCAGGGCAGGATCGCCCGCGACCATGAGGGTCTTCTCTCGTGCCGTCCCGCCGCGCACGATCTCGAAGGTCGATTTCGGAAGGCGCCAGGCCTGCGCCAGCAGCGCGACGACGGCGTCGTTGGCTTTGCCATCCTCGGGCGCTGGCGTCACTGCGGCCTTCAGCGCCCCTTCGGCCGTGCGCTCGAGCGCCGTGCGGCGCGCCCGCGGCTGCACGCGCAGCTGGATGGTCACGCCGCCGGAATTGCGGCGCAGAAAGACGGGGTCGGCCGGGTCCGTGCTCAGCGGAAGGTCAGCGGATGAAGGACGGCCAGACATACTCCCACAGCAGGCTGCGGATGAAGAACAGGCCGAGCAGCAGGATGACGGGCGAGATGTCGACGCCGCCGAGATTGGGCAGCATGCGCCGGATCGGGCGCAGCACCGGCTCGGTCAGCTTGAACAGCATGTCGACCACGACACTGATGAAACGGTTGCGGACGTTCACCACGCCGAACGCCACCAGCCAGCTCATGATCGCGCTCGCGATCACGATCCAGGTGTAGATGTCGATAATCTTGTCGATCAGCACCGCCAACGACAGCATCGGGCCCCCGCGCCTTGAGGCCGGCCAACCGCCGGCCGCGGCACCCTACTCGGCGCGCCTTGCCGATCACAAGCCCCTTCAGGCCCGCGAGAGGGCCAGTTCCACGCTGCCGAGGCGGATCGAGCGCACCGCGCTGATGTCGCGCGGTCCATGCTCGGGCAGCAGCCGGGCGCCATCGAGGAAAGTGCCGCCCGGGCTGCCCAGATCCTCGAGGCCCAGACGCTGGCCCGACAGCATGAGCCGCGCATGCGGCCGGCCGACCGAGGGATCGGGCACGCTGAGGTCGGTCGGCGCGCCCGCCGGCGCGCCGGTGAGCGCATAGGTGCCCGAGGTGCCGCCGATCGCGAGCGAGACCGTGCCGCCGTTGCCGAGCGCGCCGGAAAGCCGCCAACCGCGCGCATCGGGCAGCGCCATCGGCGGGCCCGACAGGGCGACGGGACCCGTCGTCGGAGCGCCGCCCCGCGGGGGCGCGTAGCCGAACGAACCGGCCGGCGCGGCCTCGTCGCGCGGCCAGCGCATGAAGGCAAAGATCCAGAGCAGGATCAGCGGCACGATCGTGCCCACGCCGGTCAGCGTGAGCAGGATGGCGCCAAGGCCGGTCCATCCCGGCAGCCCGGCCTTCTCCACGATGCGCCAGGCCATCCAGGCCGCCAGGACGGTCCCGACCAGCGCAAAGGCGCCGGTCAGGCCGAACAAGCTCGTCAGGGCCGCGATTTCAATGCCCATCGGCTAGCGCCTCGGTGCCGCTTCGCCGGCGGGCCAGGTGCTGAAGGCCAGCATGCCCATGACGATGAAGGAGCCGATGAACGGCACCAGATGGAAGAGCGACAGCGCCCCGGAGAAGCCGGCCCGCGTGCAGATGCGCCAGGTCGGAATGATGAGGACCAGGGACACCAGCACGTAGCCGGCCAGCATCACGGCCACCGTGAGGGAGCCCAGGGCGAGCACCCATGTCACCAGGCTGGCCATGGCGTCAGGCGAGGGCAACGACTTCGATCTCCACCATCACGTCGCGCGGCAGGCGGGCGACTTCGACCGTCGAGCGCGCGGGCGTCGAGCTGCCGAAATACTCGGGCAGCCCATAGACCTCGTTCATGGCGCCGAAACTGTCCATGCTCTTCAGGAACACCGTGGTCTTGACCGCGTGGCCGAGATCGCTGCCCGCCGCCTTCAGCACCGCGCGCAGGTTCTTCAGCACCTGGTGCGTCTGCTCGGTGATGCCGCCCTCGACGATCTCGCCGGTCGCCGGGTCGAGCGGGATCTGGCCGGCGCAGAAGACCAGCCCGTTGGCCACGACCGCCTGCGAATAGGGGCCGAGCGCCTTGGGGGCGGCGTCGGTCTGAACGACTTTCTTGGCGTGGACCATGGTCTTACCTCTCCATCAAAAATACCGGCCGGACGCTATCACAGCCCGCTTTGCTTGACAGGGGGCGCGGCAACCATTATCCGCGCGGTTCTCCAGGGTCGGAGGGGGCTGTAGCTCAGCTGGGAGAGCGCCTCGTTCGCAATGAGGAGGTCAGGGGTTCGATCCCCCTCAGCTCCACCAACCACCCCCGACCCTGGCCGAAGACAGACGACCTCAATCGCTGGCCTGTCGCGGCGCATCACGGCACAATTGCACTCGATGCGCAGACGCAAACGCCCCACCCCGGCAGAACTCGGCCTGACCGCCGCCGAAGGACGCATCCTTACGTCGCTGCGCACGCCGCAGCGCGTGCAGGAATATGTTTCGGCCCTGCCGGCCAATTTCGAACGGGACGGCGACAGCCTGCGCTCCGTGCGCGGCGTGCTGCGCCATCGCGAGGCACACTGTCTCGAGGCGGCCTTCCTCGCGGCCTGCGCCCTGTGGCTGCAGGGCGAGCCGCCCCTGGTCATGGACCTGACGGCCACGCGCGACGATTTCGACCACGTCGTGACCCTGTTCCGCCGTGACGGCTGCTGGGGCGCGATCTCCAAGAGCAACCATGTCTGGCTGCGCTGGCGCGACCCGGTCTATCGCAGCCTGCGCGAACTCGCGATGTCGTACTTCCACGAGTATTTCAACAAGGGCCGCAAGACGCTGCGGACCTACTCGGCCTCGGTCGACCTGCGCCGCTTCGCGCCCGATACCTGGATCACGGCCGAGGAGGATTGCTGGGAGGTCGGCGCGGCGCTCGACGATGCCCGCCACTTTCCGCTGATCCAGCCGGCGCAGAGGCGCTGGCTGATGCCGCCCGATGCCACCGTGCTGCGGGCCGACGACCTCGTCCAATACGAAAGCCGCGATCGCAAGACGGCCCGCAAGTACTGAAGGGAGCCCGCCATGAAACGACTCCGCGCGATCCTGCTGCTGCTGATGCTGCTGGGCACCGCCACGCCGGCCGCCGCGCAGATCCCGCCCGAATGGCAGGCCGCCGCCCAGGCGGTGATCGGCGAGTTGGAGCGCGACACGCCGCTGGCCGCCAAGCCATGGACCGGCGCGGAGCTGACGCAGGGCTGGAACCTCGCGCGCGCCTGGCGGCGGCACAACAACGGCAACATCGAGATCATCCTCGCCGAGTATCTGACGTTCGTGGCGCTGTGCCGGTCCGGCTGCGCCGGCAGCACGATCGAGGGACAGGGCTATATCGGCGTGGCCGCAGAGGTGAAGGCACTGATCGCGCAGAATGGCGGGTCCTATGCACTGGCCTCCAACGCCCATGCCTGGCTGGCCGGTCTCGCCGATCCGACAGGGGCGGCCCAGAAGAACGTGGCCCTCTGGAGCAAGGACCCCGACGTCCCGTCGGCCGACTTCGCGACCGGCAATCTCTATGCGCTCACGTGGCTGCTCGCGCGCAAACGACCGACGGCCGAGGCACAGGCCGACACCTTCGCCCGCTTCGCGATCCTGGTGCAGACCAAGGCCTGGATTGGCCCGCGCTGCCTTGACATCTCCAAGGTAGCCATGGTGCTCGGCGCGCCGCCGCGCATCGATACTTGCAATTAGGACCACCTCATCCTGTGAGGTTGGCCGGAAATGAATTGAATCGATTCAAGCTTACCTCATCCTGAGGAGCCGCGCCTTGCGGCGTCTCGAAGGATGGGCAACAGACGCGGTGCACGTGCCCATGCTTCGAGACGGCCGCTTTGCGGCCTCCTCAGCATGAGGTTGTTGTGGTTGTTGGCGGGCGAAAGAAAAAGGGGGCCGTGAGGCCCCCTTTCCATTGCGTCACAATTGCCGCGACCTATTCGGCGGCGATCTGGTCGTGCACGAACTTCTTGGCGTCGAAGTCCTCGGCGACCTTGAGGTCGTTGCCGATCAGCTTCTCGACGTCGATCTCGGCGTAGCCCAGCACGCCCATCT